>Ga0207851_100345_pt1 | contig 26619 bp, 25 predicted proteins | sample A23E3SouthBayCA_FD_187747 | JGI IMG/M metagenome (GOLD analysis project Ga0207851, IMG submission 187747) | Aerobic enrichment media microbial communities from Eden Landing Ponds, California, USA - A23 E3 (SPAdes) | ecosystem: Environmental > Aquatic > Marine > Unclassified | place: Emeryville... | reverse complement strand
GAGCGCGCCGACGACCTGCGGGACGTCCGCGACCGCCTCGTGCGCGTGCTCGTCGGCGGCGACCGCGTCGACCTCGCGGATCTCCCGGCGGGGAGCGTCGTCCTCGCCGAACGATTGACACCGAGCGACACGGCACAGCTCGATCCCGAGCGCGTCGCCGGGTTCGTGACTGCCACCGGCGGGCGCACCTCGCACGCGGCGATCTTCGCGCGCTCGCTGGCGCTGCCGGCGGTCGTCGGCGTCGGCGAGGACCTCCACGACGTCGCGGACGGCGCCGAGGTCGTCGTCGACGGCACCGAGGGAACGCTCGTCGTCGACCCCGACGACGAGACGCGCGAGGCCGCAACAGGCGGAGACGACGTCGAGATCAGATCCGAACCGGTCGAGACCGCGGATGGAACGCCCATCGAGGTCGCCGCGAACGTCGGCACGCGTGCGGATCTGGAACCGGCCGCCGATCGGGGCGCGGACGGCATCGGTCTGTTCCGAACGGAGTTTCTCTTCCTCGACCGCCAGTCGCCGCCCGACGAGGACGAGCAGTACGAGGCGTACCGCGACGCCTTAGAGCGGTTCCCCGACGGCCGCGTCGTCGTGCGAACGCTCGACATCGGCGGCGACAAGCCGATCGAGTACCTGGACCTGCCCGAGGAGGAGAACCCCTTCCTCGGCGAGCGCGGCATCCGCCGCTCGCTCGGTCCCGACGCTGACCTCTTCGAGACGCAACTGCGCGCGCTCCTCCGGGCGGCCGGCAGCGACGACGGCGGGACGCTCTCGGTGATGCTCCCGCTCGTCTCCACCGTCGAGGAAGTGCGCGAGGCGCACGAGGTACTGGAGTCGGTCGCGGCCGACTTGGAAACAGAGGGAGTCATCCACGCGCTCCCGGAGTTCGGCGTGATGATCGAGACGCCTGCGGCAGCGTACGTCGCGTCGGACCTCACCGACGATGTCGACTTCTTCAGCATCGGCACCAACGACCTCGCGCAGTACGTGATGGCCGCCGAGCGCGGCAACGGCCGGGTCGCAGACCTCGGCGACTACCGTCAGCCGGCGGTGCTGCGGGCGATTCGCGCGACGGTCGAGGCGACCGAGGGAACCGACGTCTGGGTCGGAATGTGCGGCGAGATGGCCGGCGATCCCGACCTCACGAAACTGCTCATCGGCCTCGGACTCGACGAACTGAGTATGAGTGCAGTCACGGTACCGCAGGTGAAGCGCGCGGTGACAGAAACGACGGTAGACGACGCCCGAACGCTCGCCGAGCGGGCGCTCGCCGCCAGTACGAAAGCTGAAGTCGAAGGCGTGTTAACGGAGACCACACAATGAACATTGTCGCAGTCACATCCTGTCCGACCGGAATCGCACACAGCCAGATGGCCGCCGAGAACCTCGAACAGACGGCCGAGCGACTCGGCCACGAGATCAAAGTCGAGGTGCAGGGCGCGATGGGCGCGCAGAACGAACTCACGGCCCAAGAGATTGCCGACGCAGACGCGGTCATCATCGCCTCGGACACCGCCGTCAGCCGCGACCGCTTCGAGGGGAAGCCGCTCGTGAAGGGAACGGTGAAAGACGGCGTCAACGACCCCGAGGACCTCTTCGATCGCGCCGCCGAACTCGTCGAGGAGGGCGCGACCGGCGCGGTCGAACTCGACGGCGAGGGCGATACGACTGGAGATGCGGAACCGGACGCAGACGAGGGTGCGGGCGACGCGGCCGAGGAGCCCGCATCGTCGACCCCGTCGGAGGCGGGTCGCCGCGGCGGCGACCGAGAGAAGGGGCTGTTCGCGCGGCTCAAACGACTGTTCTCTTGAAAAACCGCGGCTATTTTTCGGGATATTTCGCGAGAGCGTCCGTTTGGCTGACACGATCGTCTCGCTCTCGCCATCGGCGATGAACGCTTTGCGGATCGATCGTACAGTTCCGTGCAGAGACGAACAGCTCCGCATACCTTATGACGAGGGCGAAAGAACGCGCACGTGAGGTGACACACAGTGCCGTTCTACGGCGGGAGTGAACTCGCCAACGTCTACGACGACGCGCTCGAGGAGGGATTCGGCCTCGTCGCGTCGAACATCGCCGAACCGAACGTGATGATGGGGCTGATGGAAGGCGCATCACGGGCCAACTCGGATCTCCTCTTACAGCTCAGCGGAGGGGCTGCAACCTTCGCGGGCAACGAGGATCCGGTCGACGGACTGGAGGCGATGGGCGCGTACATCGAAACCATCGCCGACCAGTACGACATCGGCGTCTTCCTCAATATGGACCACCAGACCGATATGGAGTTCATCGAGGCGCAGATGGATCTCGGAATCCCCTCCTCGATCATGATCGACGCCTCCCACGAACCGTTCGAGGAGAACGTCGCAACGAGCAAGGAGGTCGTCGAGATGAAAGAAGAGAAAGGTGCAGACGTCCTCATCGAGGCCGAGCTCGGCCAGATCAAGGGCGTCGAAGACGAGATCGAGTCTGAAGAGGCGTTCTACACCGACCCCGAACAGGCCGTGGAGTTCGTCGACCGGACGGGCTGTGACCTGCTCGCGATCTCGGTCGGCACCCAACACGGCGTCGCGAAGGGGAAGGACTTGGAACTCCGTCCGGACCTCGCGGGCGACATCCGACAGGCGCTCCGCGATCACGGCCTCGACACGCCGCTCGTCCTCCACGGTTCCTCGGGCGTCCAGCCCGACCAACTCGAACGGATGCTCCAGCACGGCATCTGCAAGGTGAACAAGGACACTCGATACCAGTACGAGTACACCCGGACGGCGTACGACCTCTACGACGAGGACCCGACGAACATCGTGCCGCCCGAGGACGTCGACGGCGACCGCGACACGTTCTTTAACGACACCGACTGGTCGCCGAACAAGGACGTCTTCGACCCGCGCGTCGCGGGCCGGAAGATCCGCGAGCGCATCGCCGACGTCCACGCCGACCTCGCCGAGGTCTCCGGCAGCGCCGGCCACAGCCGGTACGCGTAGGCGGCCCCTCTCTTCTCGGTCCCCGGATTTAAGTCTCGACGCGGCGTTCGTCCACGTATGCCACAGATACACCTAGACGAGGAGACGGTCGCGCGGTTAGACTCGCTTCGACAGGAGGACGAAGACTACGACGAGCTCGTCACGGAGCTCATCAACATCTACGAGGCCGAGGAGCTGACGCTTTTTCACGGCGGCGACGAAATCTGAATACTGCAGTCAGAATACTGTTCGATACGCTCGGTCAGCGTACTGTTCGAACGTTCTTCGCGTCTCCGCTTCGGCCGATTAACAGAGTCGATAGCGCTCGCAGTCCTGATCGATCAGGTCGCGTTCACAGAGCGTCGAGAGAATGCTGTACAGCGAGATTTTCTTCATATCGAGTCCGGTTTCCAGTTCCGAGAGGGTCGCCTCCCCGTGTGTCGAAAGGAACAGATAGACGAGTTTCGCACGCGGTGATTCGAGGTCCGACGGAATCGACGGCGTTTCGATACCCGCCGTCGGTCGTGAGTGCATCGTGCCCTGCATCGTTGTTGACTGTCTCTTGTCTTCGACGATAATAAAACCAACCCACGACAATCGTCGAAGATCGCAGAACCGAGATCCGCCGGTAGACGCCTGATAGCGACTGTTTCTCAAAAAGTGGACGAACGTTCACCGCAAATCTGCCGTCGATCCGCGGCGATTTTTTCGACTGACGACGATACTGTCACCGCTTCACAGGGAGTGGAAGGGGCGGGATTCGAACCACGCGAGGCCGTAATCCGGCGTGACCGAGTGACGGCCACTGCCGGAACGCTCTACCACTGAGCCACCCTTCCACTGTGTGATAACGGTTCGCACCGGTATATGCGTAGCGGCGACCTGACGCCGACCGGACCCGGACCGTTTCCGTCCGGTGATTCACTCCAAGAGCGATTCCCCGGTCATCGCCGCTGGCTGCTCGACCCCGATCAGTTCGAGGATCGTGGGGGCGATATCACAGAGCGATCCGCGGTCGCGAACCGCTCGACCGCCGCCGTCGCCGTCCGGCGTCTGATAGACGAACGGAACCGGATTCGTCGTGTGGGCGGTGTGGGGCTCCTCGGCGGTGCCCATATCGTCGGCGTTGCCGTGATCCGCCGTCACGAGGACGTGGCCCCCGGCGTCCTGTATCGCGGCGACGAGTCGGCCGAGCTGCGCGTCGACGGCCTCGACGGCCCGGACGGCGGCGTCGAAGTCGCCGGTGTGACCCACCATATCCGGGTTCGCGTAGTTGAGCACGAGCACGTCGGGGTCCTCGGAGCCGATCACCTCGATCGCGGCGTCCGTGACGCCCTCGGCGCTCATCTCCGGCTGGAGATCGTAGGTGGGAACGTCCGGGCTCTCGACGATACGGCGGATCTCGCCGTCGAAGGCGACTTCTCGGCCGCCGTTGAGGAAGTACGTGACGTGGGCGTACTTCTCGGATTCGGCGATCCGGAGCTGCGTCTTGCCGGCCGCCGCGAGCATCTCACCGAGCGTGTCGGTCGGTTCCTCGGGCGGGAACGCCACCGGGAGGTCGAACGTCTCGTCGTATTCGGTCATCGTGACGATCCGAGTCGCCGGCGGGTCGGTCTCGAAGGGCCACTCGGGGTCGATGTCCCCGAGGAGGCGGACGAGTTGACGCGCGCGATCCGGGCGGAAATTGAAGAAGAGGACCGCGTCGCCGACTTCGAGCGCCGGCTGCCCCTCGACGAGTGTCGGCTCGACGAACTCGTCGGTGTCGCCACGCTCGTAGGAGTCGCGGACGGCCTCGACCGCAGAGGGGACCTCGTGGTCGGCGTCCCGGTTGACAATGGCGTCGTAGGCGCGTTTGGTCCGCCCCCAGTTCTGATCGCGATCCATCGCGTAGTAGCGGCCCGATACCGTGGCGACGTCACCGGTGCCGTGCTCGTCGACGACCTCCGCGAGCGTTTCGAGGTAGCCCTCACCGCCGTACGGGTCGGTGTCGCGGCCATCGGTGAATGCGTGCGTAACGGCGTCGACGTCGCGCTCGGCCGCGATCTCGATCAGCGCGTGGAGGTGCCCCTGCTCGGAGTGGACGCCGCCGTCGCTGAGGAGCCCCATACAGTGGACGCGGCCGCCCGTCTCCTCGGCGTGGTCGAAGGCGGAGGCGATGGCCTCGTTGGTCGCGAACGTGCCGTCGGCGATCGAATCTTCGATGCGCGTGTAGGCCTGTTTGACGACGCGTCCAGCGCCGATGTTGAGGTGGCCGACCTCGCTGTTTCCCATCTGTCCCTCCGGGAGCCCGACGCGACGGCCCGAGACGTCGAGGGTGCCGTACGCGCCGGAGTCGGCGAGGCGATCGAAGTTCGGCGTCGACGCGGCTTTCATGGCGTCGCGTCGGTCGTGGTCCCCGAGGCCCCAGCCGTCGAGGATGACGAGCGCTGCCTGCATATCCGAGCGAACGGTAGGTGCCCGGGAATAGGCTTCGTTTCGTCCGGCCCGTGTCCGAGCGCGCGTCCGGACCCACGCCGACGCGACACCTTCATTCGAGACGCCGCCGTTCTCGCACGTGATGGCGCAGGCCGACAACGACGGAACCGACCGACCCGGGTGGCACGCGCGACTCCGACGCCCGTTCCCCGAGCGGTGGGTCCAGTACTACCTCGGCAACGGCGCGAGCCTCGGGTGGCTGCTCGTCGTCGACGGCGCGGCGTTCCTCCTCGGCGTCAGCTTCTACGTCCACAGCGATCCCTCGCTGCGCGAGCTCAGCTCGCTCGCCTACCCGCTCTTTGGCGACTCGCCGACGGCGCTCGCACTCGCGACGCTCTCGGTGGCAACGCTCCTGCCGAATCTCGGCCGTGATCTCGCGGACGCCCCCTCGAACCGACTGCTCGCCCTCGTTCACACGCTCGCGTTCGTCTGGCTCGTGAAGTACGGCCTCTGGACCGGGATCGCGCTCAACCTCCGGCCCGACCTCTACGTCGGGTTCACTCCCGACTTGCTCTGGGAGTACTGGGGCATCCTCATCACGCACCTCTTCTTCCTCGTGCACGCCGCGGCCATTCCCTACTACGGCAAGACCACGCGAGAGGCGTTGCTGGCGGCGCTCCTCTTGCTTCTCGTCAACGACGCGTTCGACTACGGGCTCGGACTGTATCCACCCCTCCGATACGACGCCGGGGCGCTGCTGGCGGCCATCACCGTCGCGCTCTCGTTCGCCGTCGTCGGCTACGCGGCGTGGGCGTTCGACCGGCACGAAGGGGACTGACTCGGTTTGGCTGGCCGCGACGCGTTCGCTCGTCGCGAGCGTTTATATCCGAAGACGCGGCCAGCGTCCCCGTGACGTGACATCCGCCCCGCGTCGTTCGCGATAGTTCGGCACATCGACGCGGGATCCAAACGGCGGCTGCGCTCCGACCGCAGCCCGTGCCGACTGTTCGCCACAGCCTGTCTTTCGGCGTCGCGTTCGTGGCCCGCATTTGGGTGTGCGACGACGACTTGCCAATCCACGCCGGGTGGGAATGGAAGGAGCCGCGCGCTTCCGAGGTTGTCATCTCTCCCATAGCCGCAACAAAAACGGCGTCAACCGATGAATGCGTCAGCGTCTTACGTCTCGACGATTTACCTCTCGTTATGGACGCTGCGGTACTGCTGGATCTCCTCGGGAACGAGAACCGGCGGCGCATTCTCCGGCTTCTCTCGCACAAACCGTGTTACGTCACCGAGATCAGCGAGTACCTCGGGGTCAGTCCGAAGGCCGTCATCGACCACCTCCGACGGCTGGAGGAGGCGGGGCTCGTCGAGAGTCACACGGACGACCAGCGCCGGAAATACTTCCACATCGCGCGGAACCTCCGATTAGAGGTGAGCGTCTCGCCGTACCGCTTCGGCGCGAAGAGCGCGTACCCAGCCAGCCGGAGCTTGGATATGCGCGGTCGCTGCCAACACATCTCGCTCAATATCGACGAACCGAGCGACGGTCGACCCGAGCGAGTCGAAGGGGACGGAGAACAGGACAGCGAGACCGACGACGACCGCGACGGGGTGGGTCAGGACGACGACACCGCCGACGCGTCGGAACAGTCCGAAACGGTAGGGAAGCCCGAAACCGCAGGACAGCCCGAGACGGCAGGACAGCCCGAAACCGCAGAGCACTCCGAGGCGCTGGAGCAGCGTCCCGGGAGTGTCTCGCCCGAACCCAACGGCGGAGCCGAGACCGGCGAGGTCGCCGAACTCGCCGAACAGTACGCCTACCTCGAAGACGTCGAGAGCGAACTCTCCTTGGCGCAACGGTGGGTCCACGGCCGCGTGACCGACGTGCTCGACGATCTCTCGGAGCGGCTCGGCTCGGAGGCTGACAGCCGGTTCTACGCCGAACTGCTCTCGACGCTGGTTCGCGAACCGAAGAGCGCTCGCGAGGTCGCCAGCGACCTCAACGCGAGCCCCGATCGGATCGAGACGGCGTTGAAGCGGCTGTCCGAGCGGGATCTCGTCGAGTACGACGGCACGGGCTGGCGGATCCGGTGAGTGCCGCCGTCTCCGCCGGCGTGAGGGGCAACCGTGAGCCGCGTGGCGATTAGACCTCGCGGGTGAGCCCGTCGCGGAGATCGCGACCGAAATAGTGGCCGAGGAGCGCCGCGAGCAGTCCCGTCCCGGTGCCGACTCCGGCGATCGCGACGCCGTAGTCGGCGATGATGCCGACGGCGACCGGCGCGAAGACGCTGGTCAGGGTGCCGAGAACGAACGCGAGTCCGGCGGCGATCGCGCCGGCCAGTCCTACTTCGAGGTACCGCGCTCGCGACCCGACGATGCCGATCGCGAAGGCGACGAGAAACAGCCCGAGGAACTGCCCCACGGCTCCGACGAGCGGGATCGCACCGCCCGCGACGATCCCGAGTACCGAGACCGCGAGCACGACGAGGAACGAGCGGATCGAAAACGAGGGCCGCAGGAACGACGGCCGCGACGGCATCAGCCGTCGCAGTCGGCCACGCTCGTTCGACTCGCGGGTCTCGCGCCCGCTCGTCGATTGTCCCAGCGCGCCGCCGCGCTCGCGCTCGTCGCCTTGGCTAGCGGTCGACTCCGTGGAGCGCTCACGGGGTTCGTCCGTCCGTTGCATACCGGGACAACGTGCTCATGAGTCGTGACTCTTGTGCTGCCCACCGGAGCGAGTAGCCGCACGGCCGCGGCGTTGAAGTCGACGGAGTCCGTTTTGTGACACGAATGGACTCGCGGCTTCTGCCGGAGCGACTGCCGACCCGACCCGAGACGGCCGTGTTCGTCTCCGGGGTCACGAGTATGGGGCTCGAAATCCTCGCCGGACGGATCCTCGCCCCGGAGTTCGGCAACAGCATCTACACGTGGGGTGGCATCATCGGCGTCTTCCTCGCGGCGCTGAGCCTCGGCTATCACCGCGGAGGCAGGCGCGCCTCGTCGAACGCCTCCCACGCGAGGCTCGTCGGGGTCTTTCTCGCGACCGCGCTGTACGTCGCGGGCGTCGTGCTGTTCGGCGATATGGTCGTCCAGTCGACGGGACTGCTCCCGCTCCCGAGCCAGTTCGCGTCGCTGCCGGCGATCACGCTGCTGTTCGGCCCGCCGACCTACCTCCTCGGCTACGTGAGCCCCTACGCCGCGGAACTCGCGGGCGGCGATGTCGGCGCGACCGCGGGTCACGTCTACGCGCTCGGGACGGTCGGGAGCATCGTCGGCGCGTTCGCGACGACGTACGTCCTCGTGCCGACACTTTCGGTCCCGCAGATCGGCTTGGTACTCGGGCTCTCGGCGGTCGTCGCGGCTGCCGCGGTCGCCGCCCCGGATCTCCGCGGAAAGACGGGACTCCGCGTCGGCGTCGTTGCCCTCGCGCTCGTCGTCGCCGCTGTCACCGGCGGCGTCGGTCCGGGAATCGGCGGCGACGTCGTCCACGCCGAGCAGACCGCCTATCAGGAACTGCGGGTGGTGGATCGCGGCGACACCCGCACACTGTACCTCGACGGCCAGCCCCACAGCGCGATGGACCGCGAAGAGCCGAACCGCCACGTCTTCGAGTACACCCGGTACTTCCACGCGTCGCTGCTGTTCACCGAGGAGGAGGTCGACGAGATCGATCGCGTGCTGTTCGTCGGTGGGGGCGGCTTCACCGGCCCGCGGATCTTCCACGAGAGGTATCCGAACGTCACCGTCGACGTGGTCGAACTCGATCCCGCCGTCGTCGACGCCGCCGACGAGTACTTCGGCGTCCCCGACTCACCGCGGATGAACGTCCACGTCGGCGGCGGCCGCCAGTTCCTCGAAGAGACGAACCGCACCTACGACGTGATCGTCCTCGACGCCTACCGAAAGGACACTGTTCCCTTCCAGCTGACGACGGTCGAGTTTATGCGGCTCGCCTCGGACCGCCTCGACGACGACGGCGTTCTCCTCGCGAACCTCATCTCCGCGCCGACCGGGCCGGCCTCCGAGTTCTACCGCGCGGAGTACAAGACGATGCGAGAAGTCTTCCCGCGCGTCTACAGCTTCCCGACCGCCGGCGGCCCCGTCGTTCAAAACATCGAAATCGTGGCGACGAAGAACGGCCAGACGCTCACGAGCGCGGAACTACAGGCGAGAAACGACCGCCGCGACATCGGCTTCGACCTCGCCGGCGACCTCGACTCCTACCGAACCGACGAGCCGACCGACGACGTCCCGATCCTCAGAGACGATCGCGCGCCGGTCGACAGCCTGTTGGACAACGCCGTCGGGCAGCGCTACGTCCGTGTCCGCGCGAACGACTCGAACGGAACGATGGAGAACGCGGACGCGACCGCCTCGTTCGGGGAACCGATGCCGACTGCCCCGCCCTCGTAATCGCGATCAGAACCCGAAGCCGCCCCAGCGGATGTACACCATCACCGCGACGATGCTGAGTTGGAGGACGCCCTCGACCCCGCTGAGCTTCGCGTTCCGCATTCCGATCGCACCGATGAGATCCACGTCGGGATTGGTCGAGATCATTTCGAGGTACATCCGCGCCTCGCCCGGCAACAATACCCCGAATCCGATGATGGTGAGGAGGCTGACGATGGCAAGCGCCAGCAGGATCGGGACGCCGGGCAGGGCGAAGGCCCCGAGATTCGCGACGAGCGAGGCCGCACCCCCGCCGACGACGAGGACGAACAGCGCGAGCCAGCGCCAGTCGGTGAAGGCGTCGAACTGATACGCCACGGCCAGCAGCGCGGGACCCATCGCGACGATCGAGAAGACGCCGCCCCACGCTGCGAGACCGGGGAGCAGTCCCATCTCGGCCGCGAGGACCATCCCGCCGATGATCGTGGTGAACGCCAGCGTCGGCATCAGAAACGCCATCTTCGGCGTGAATCGCTGAAACACGGCAGCACGCTCTTCCACGTCGAGGCCGCCCAGCACCGGCCCCAGCACCAGCGCCATAAACAGATCGATGCCGGTCCAGAGGACGCCGGCCATCACGTGCACGTAAGTCAGTTGCTGCACTGTCCCGAACAGGACCGCCGCCGTGAGTAATCCGAGGGGAAGGACGACGGCACCGATTCCGAAGGCGGGATTCGCTCGGGTTGCCATCCCACTGATCGTGTCGGTGAGAGAGACGCTCATACACACCTCCGGGTCGGACGCACACTAATAGGTTATTGAAGCTGACACGAAACGCCGCTTTTCCCGCCCAATAGACCGGCGGGCAGTCATACGACGACGACCGGTTCCGAGCCGTCGGTCTCGATCTCGAAGCGCGCGCCGCCGCTACGACCGTCGGTCACGGAGACGGCCCACCCGTGGGCTTCGACGACTTCCTTGACGATCGAGAGGCCCAGTCCCGTCCCGTTCGGGTCGGTCGTGTAGCCGAATTCGAAGACGTGCGGATGCTTCTCTGGCGGGATGCCAGGCCCGTCGTCCTCGACGAAGATGCCCTTGACTGCTCCGTCGTCATCCGTTAGGGGGCCGATGCTGACCGTCACGCCGGATCCGCCGTGCTCTACGGCGTCCCCTTGAGTTCGCGAAGGGGGGCTCGTAGAGCCGTGCTCTACGGCGTTCCGGAACAGGTTTGTGAGTACCTCTTCGAGTCGAGACGCGTCCGCCGAGACCACCGGCAGCCCCGCTTCGATCTCGATGCTCGCATCGCCGCGGACCTGCGTCCACGCGGTCCGGGCCAGTTCTTCGACGTCGACCGGTTCGCGCTCGGCAATCGAGCGGCCCTGCCGCGCGAGCGTCAGGAGGTCGTCGATCATCCGCTCCATCCGCGTGTGGGCGTCGGCGACCCGCTGGAAGTGTTCGTCGGCGTCGGTTTCGAGAGCGATCTCGAAGAAGCCCCGCGCCGCGGTCAGTGGCCCGCGGATGTCGTGAGCGACGACGTGGGCGAACTCCTCGAGTTGCTCGTTCTGCCGCCTGAGTTCCCGCTCGGTCGCGTGGAGCTGCTGTTCGAACTCGACGCTGCCGAACGCCGAATCAAGCGCCCCGGCGAGGACCTCCAAGACGTTCGTTCCTGTCTCGCTGAATGCGCCCCCGCTTTCGATTACGAGGAGGACGCCCCAGCGGCCGACCGGGACGCCGACGATCGCGGTCGTAGCGTCGGATCCGGTTGGATGGAACGCGGCCACGTCTTCGAGTCGCTGGATCCGCCCCGTGTGGATCACCTCCCGCAACGGCTCCCAGTCGCCCCCGTTCGCCACTGCCGCTTCGAGGTCGTCCGTCCCGTCGTGATCGTCCCACGCATCCGTCGATGCGATCCGGTTGAAGCCGTCAGTCGTTTCATCGAAGCGCCAGAACGCTGCGGCCGCGGAGTCGACTACCTCCGCGGGAGCCTCGACCGCGATCGACGCGACCGCCTCGTCGGTGTGGGCCTCGACGAGGCGGTGGGTCGCTCGCCGCACCGCCTCGATCCGACGCTGACGGCGTCGTTCGGGTGTGACGTCCGACACCGCGACGACAGCTCCTGACACCTCGTTGCCCGCCCCGGAAACGGGGGCCGCGTTGATCGAGAGGTCGCGACGCGTTCCGTCCGCCTGCTCGATCGCGCCCTCGAAGTTCGTCACGGTCTCGCCGGCCATCACCCGTTCGAACAGGGCCTCGAAGACCGGCCGTCTGGATTCGGAGATCTTGGGGTAGTTCGTCCCTACCGCCTCGGATTCGGGGAGGCCGAAGAGCGCTTCGGCGGCGGGGTTCCAGCGTCGGATGACCGCCTCGTCGTCGACCTCGAGGAGGGCGAGCGGCGAGGCTTGGAGGATCGACGTGACCTCTTGGGTGAGCGATTCCAGTTCGGACTGGTATCGATCGCGCTCGATCTCGTACCCGAGCCATTGGACGAGCAGTTCCACGAAGGCCCGCTCGATTTCTGAGAACTCGCGCTCGCGCGGGTCCGGGCTGGCGAAGCAGACCGTCCCGTAGAGTTCGTCGTCGACGATGAGCTTGCCGCCGAGATAGCAGTTGAGTTGTGAGGCCTGATACGCGGGATCGTCGGCCCACCCCTCCTCGGGGGCGTTCTGGATACCCAGCAGGCCCTCCTGTTCGATCGTCCGGCGGCAGTACGCGTCTTCGAGCTGCTGGTGCTGGCCGGTCGAGATGCCCTCGTACGCTCCAGCAGTTTCGATGATGTACTGATCCTGTCCCTCGATGCGGGTCGCGAAGGCGATCGGCAGGTCGAGCCGTTCGCGGCCGATTTCGAGTAGTTCCCGGATCTGTTGGTCGAGGGAGAGATCCGTCTGCGCCGCGCGCGTGTGCAGGGCCGAGATCGCCTGCTCGTTGGCCCGTAACTCGGATTCAAGGCGCTTCCGGTCGGTGATATCGCGCGCGAACCCGACGTGTCGGGTCAGCTCGCCGTCCTCGTAGACCGGGACGCCCTCCACCCAGACCCAGCGCTGGAAGTCCTCGCTCTCGTTGACGCGATACTCCGTCTCGACGCGCGAGCCGTTTGCGAGCTTCTGCATCACCTCTCGCACCGTTTCCTGATCGTCGGGATGGACACCCGCGAGGAAGTCCGTCGGATCGTTCAGGAGTGCCTCGGTCGACCGTCCCCAGACGCGTTCGTAGGCGTCGTTGACGAACAGACACTCCTCCCAGTCTGGCGAGAACATCCAGAAGACGTCCGGACTTCGCTGGGTGAGAAGCGAGAGTCGCTGTCGGCTCTCTTCGAGTTGAGCCCGGTCGCGCTCGCGTTCCGTGACGTCCCGGAGGATCGCCAACACTCTGTCTTCGCCTTCGATATCGGCTCGATGGAGTGAGACAGTTGTCGTTCTGACGGTGCCGTCGGCTCGTTCGATCAGCCACTCGAACGCTTGGTCGCCCTCGGCCGCCCGATCGACGAATTCCGCCGCGCTTCGCTCGATTTCTTCGGGCGACCCACTACTGAACTGCGTCACCGGACGGCCGACGAGCGTTTCGGCCGCATAGCCGGTGAGTTCGGCGACTGCGGGGTTGGCATCGACCACGACCGCCGTCTCAGGATCGTAGACGACGATCGCGTCGGAGACCTTCTCGAAGAGCTGCCGGTAGAAGTCCGGCGAGGGGGGACCGGATGACATACCGTATTCACTCGGATGAGCGGCGTAAATCTTTCCGCGGGAGCCCTTGAGAATCGGGACGGTGCCGCGGGAGCCGTCGCGAACATCGGACGGTGTGTTTTTAGGCGTGCCAGTCGCAGTCCGTACGATGACAGCTCGTATTCTCGCCGCCGACGACGACGAGTACGTCCGCGTCATCGTCGAGACGAAACTCGGTGACGAGTACGACGTCGTGACCGTTCCGGACGGAAAAGACGCGTGGGACTACCTGACGGATCCGGGCCACGAACGCCCCGCACTCGTCATCCTCGACGTGATGATGCCGGAACTGGACGGCTTCCGGACCTTAGAGCGGATCCGAGGGCGGTCCGAGTTCGAGAACCTCCCGACGATTCTGCTCACGTCCCGCGGGCGGGAGGAAGACGTCCTGCGGGCGCTGGAACTCGGCGCGGACGACTTCCTGACCAAGCCGTTCTCGCCGGCCGAGCTCGATGCCCGCGTGAAGCGGATCTTGGGGTAAACCGGATGTGGGTTGCGACGCTGGTCGCCGCACTCGGGTTCCTCGCGGTGGCAGTAATGACACAGCTGTTCGGCTACCGACTCGGCGGGACGATCACGATCCCGATCCTCGCCGTCTACACGCTGAAGACTGCCCTGATGCTACCGGTGTTCGTCTTTAGCACCGCGATCTCCTTTCTCGGGCTCTACGTGCTGAAGCGCCGCACGCTGATCTACGGCCGGGACGAACTGGTGACGGCGATCCTGATCGGGACGCTTGTTCCGGTTGCGATGCTGTTCGCCTACGTCGAAGCAGGCTTCGAACTCCGATCGATCGTGTTCGTCGGGAGCATTCTCCCGGGACTGGCCGCCTACAACTTCCACCAGTTGAAGCCGGAGTACCGCCGCGGCGACGTACTGACGACCATCGGGCTGTTTCTCGGCCTCGTCGCGATCGGCTGGGCACTCGTGACGCCCGGGATCGCTCGGGCCTACGGGACGCTCACACCGCCGGTCCTGTTCAGTTCGACCGCCGACGTCGCCGTCGCGAAGGATGCCGTCGTCGCGATAGCACCCGAACCTCCCGTCGTGCCGCGGTTGGTCGCCGTGGGCGTGCTGACGGTGGGGCTCGCCGTCGCCGAGGCGCTCCGGAGCCGATTCGACGTCAGGGTCGGCGTCATCACCGCGGCACTGCTCGCGATCTTCACGCTGGCAAACGCGTGGTTCCTCGCGCTCTACGCCGTCATTTTCGTGGTGGCGTTCGGCCTGATGGAGGCGACCAACTGGCTGACGCTGCGGTACGGACGTGTCCTGCTCGGGACCGGGACGGCGGTCGCGCTCGTGTTTGCCGTGTTCGTCACGCTTTCGCTCCCCATCTCGCGGGGACTGACGGCCTTCTTCACCGCGGTCATCGCGGGTGTCAGCGCGTACAACGCCCACGCGACCGCGCCGCGCGAGAACCGCCTCGTCCTCCCGCTCCAGATCGCCGTGTTCGTGCCGACGCTACTCGTGATTCGACTGTTCTCCGCGCCCACGCCGCGCGGCGTGCCGCAGACGTTGAGTCCGGCCGTCTGGGTCACGGGAGCGGTCGTCGTGGGGGCGGCCCTCCTGTACGCCCGCCACCGTACGATTCGGCAGCCGTCCGACGAAGCCGTGCTGTCGGGGTCGATCCTCTCGGAGGGTGATGGCACGTGAGCGAGACCGTCTACGAGGTGTACGGGCGGGGGTTCGGTTGGACGTGGCGACTGCGCGACGCCGAGCAGATCCTCGCACACGGCGGTCGTAATCACGACGACTCGCTCGACGTGCGCCGGGAGATCGATCGGACGCGAGCGGCGGTCTCCCAACTCGGCGGCGACGATGTCGCGTTCGCATCGACCGACGTGCACGACCCCGAGTTCGTGATCGAAGCGGACCTCCTCCCCTCGGGCGAGTCCAGGACGGGCCCGGAGTGGGTCTGGCGTCTCCAGACGTCCGATGACGTACTCGCCCACAGCGCCCACCACTACCAGACCGAAACGGCCGCCGAGGAGGCGATCGAAGAGTTCGTGCGTCTGGGTTCCGGGGCGTTACCGGTGTACAACGTGGGCACGGAGCACGACTGGCGCACGAACGCAGCGGGCGTCGAGGTCGGTAAGCCCTCGATCACCGGGTTCCTCCGAGAACTGACCCGCGGCGTCCGACACCGGCGGTTTCTCGACCAGTTCGAGACGAAGATCATCGTATCGGGGTCGCGCGGCAAGTCCTCGACCGTCCGCCGCCTCGACGACGTGTTCAACCGTCGCGGGTACGACACGTTCACGAAGATCACCGGCAACTACCCGACGATCATCCACAACGGACGCGTCCACCCGATCGAGCGGCTGGGCCCGCGGACGACGCTCTACGAGAACGTCAACGTCGTCAGCGAGTTCGCGCCGCGACTCAAGGCGTTCGACGCCGGCGACGTGGGCATCTTCGAGAACCAAGCGATCACGGAGTACACCACGCGGATCGTCAACCAACGGTTCATCAAGCCCGACGTACTCCTGATGACGAACGTCCGCCAAGACCACAACGACACGCTGGGCAAGCGACGGCAAGACATCGCGCGGTCGCTGGCGCGGTCGGTCCCGGCGGGAACGCACGTCGTCAACGGCGAGCAACACGCCGAACTCCACGCGTATATGCGCGAGGAGATCGAGGCCCGCGGGGGGACCATCGAGCAGGTCCAGATCCCCGAGCGTCACCGTGGGCTACTCGGTGCGGAGACGGTCCACGCGGTGACAACGACGCTTCGAGCCGTCGGGGAGGATCCGGTGCCGGACGCCGAACTGGACGCCTTCATCGATCGGATCCAGCCCGAATGGAGCCACCTCCCGGGCGGACGGATTTTCAACGCCGCGGAAGTAAACGACGTCGAGAGTACCGAGATGGTGCGCCGGGCGCTCACCGACGAGGGCGAACGCGTCCTCCCGTTCGTCTATCTGCGGTACGACCGCCGGGGTCGGACGGCGTCGTTCGCCGAGTACATGGACCTCCTCGCGGAACGCGACTGTATCGACCGGGCGCGGGTTGGCGGGTCGGGGACGGGCGCGTTCGCCCGGAACGTCGACGTCCCGGTGACGCAGCACTCCGCGTCCGCGGATGCCGGCGAGATCCTCGACGAGATGCTCGCCGAGGACGACCCGGTGCTGTTGATGGGCAACACCGTCGACGAGTTTATGCGCGAGATGGAGATCGCGATCGCCGAACGCGTGCAGGCCTATCGCGAGCGAGAACTCACGGCCGATGTCGACTCGCTCGCGGAGGTTCCCCCGGCCCCGACCACCCGGCCCGAAGACGGTGGAATCGACGGCGAGCGTCCGGACTAGCGTCGTCACTGGGAGACGTAGCCTTCGGACTAGCGTCGTCACTGGGAGACGTAGCCTTCGGAAAATTGCGGGTCGTCGTCACCCCTCGTCAAACGAGCGGAGACGGTAGAACCGACTTAGACGCGGACGACGTTCGTCGCGCGGGGGCCCTTGGGGGCCTGTTCAATCTCGAATTCGATCTCCGTTCCCTCGGTGAGGTCCTCGCCGCCGACGTCTTCCATGTGGAAGAACACGTCGTCGTCTGCGTCCTCTGTCTCGATGAAACCGTAGCCGCCTGTGTCGTTGAAGAAATCAACCGTACCGTTTGCCATTGCAAATAGACAAATGCCAAGAATGGGCATAAGGCTTCTGTATTCTTTTCAAAATAGCTGAGTCTGGAAAACAAATATTCTCTTTTGTTCAGAATACGACACCGTATCCAGTGTACAGTCGGTTCCGACAAATATACGGCCACAGTTCGGTGGGTTGTTCCAGAAATCCGACCGAATCAGAAATTCAGATGCGGCTGCGTTCCCGAGTTCCCGATTCGGGACCGAGAACGGGCGTTTCGAGGTCGGAAAGGTGGCGTGCGTCGCTTACTCGCCGCGCGGGAAGTTGTCGATCGTCTCCGCGCGGAAGGCGTCCTCGTCGAACTCGTACTCGTCGTCGAAGAACTCGAGGATCGTCTTCGTGTCGCGCATCGCGTTCTTCAGGCTCGTCGATGCGCCGGGCGAGGGCGTGATGTTGAAGATGATGTCGTCGCCGACGATCTTCGCCTCGCCCATATCGAGAGACTTCCGACTGGTGTCGACGATCTGCGGGCGGACGCCACCGTAGCCCTTCGCGCGCTGGATATCGTCGAGTTCGACGCTGGGAACGACCTTCTGGACCTCCGAGAGGAAGGATCGCCGGCCGAGTTCGGGCACGTCGTAGAGGAGGTTCGTGAGGACGTACGGAAGCAGAATACGGTCGGCGAGGATGTTGGCGTAGCTGAGGAATGACGCCGGATCGAATCCGAAGACGTCGAGGAAGTCCTCGACCGTCGAGAGCCGTCCGCGCTCCAGCGCGGGGACGAGCTTCGCGGTCGGGCCGAACCGGGTGATGCTGTCGTCGTGGACGTCGGCGTCGCCGTGAACCGCCGCGAAGGGCAGTTTCTTCATCTGCAGCGTGTAGACCTTCCCGTTCAGGAGGTCGTCCGCGAGGAAGAAACTCCCGGCGACCGGGAGCAGCACTTTGTCCTCGCCGTAGCCGAGTTCCTTCGCGATCTGCAGGCTGTGCGACCCGGCGGCGACGACCGCGACGTCGCAGTCGAAGGGGCCCTCGTCGGTCGTGAGGGTGTAGCCCTCGGTGGTCTCCGTGATGTCCTCGACCTTCGTGTTAGTGAACACGTCGACGTTCGCCTCCTCGCGGGCGGCCTCAACCATCGAGATCCCGGTCGCGCCGTAGTCGACCACGTAGCCGTCCGGCGTCTGCAGCGCGAGCATCTCGACGTCGGGGTCGCGGCCCTCGACGACTTTCGGTTCGATCTCTGCGATCTCCTCGCGGTCGATCGGTCGGAGTTTCGGGAACAGGTCGCCGAAGCCCTCCTCGTGGTACCGCGCTTCGAGTTTCTCGACCTCCTCCTCGCCGACGCCCAGGACCATCTTGCTGCGCTTGGCGTGCATCTCGCGGTCGGGGTCGTGGTTCTCCAGATACCCCGCGAGCAGTTCAGCGCCCGTTTTGACGCCCTCGGCCTTGTCGAGGGTGTAGTTGGTCTCGATGTCCCCGAAGTGCAGCGTCTGTGAGTTGTTCGTGTGGTGGGAGTTGATCGCCGCGATCTCCGATTCCTTTTCGACGAGGGCGATCGAGTCGATATCGGTGAACTTCGCCGTCGTGTACAGGAGCGATGCCCCGCTGATGCCGCCGCCGACGATAACGAGATCGTATTTTCCAGACATAATCGATTTTGAGGGGTATATCTCGTGGAGTGTACTCCACAGGGATAACTCATATTTTTTCGATCGACAGTTAGACGATCAACGAAGTCGATTTCGACGGTATTGGCGATCGCCCCCGTCGAAGCGATCGCGCCGTCAACGCGTCGTCTCGAAAACGAACCGCGCACCGCCGGCGTCGCTGGCTTCGATGCGCATCGACCACCCGTGACCGTTCGCGATTTCTTGGACGATCGCCAACCCGAATCCGGTGCCGTTCTCCCGCGTCGTGTAGCCCTGTGTCAGCACCGCTTCTCGTTCGGATTCTGGGATGCCCGTCCCGTCGTCTTCGACGACGAATCCCGATTCAGTCGGAGCGACTCGAACGGTGACGCCGTCGTGGTCGTCTTCCGCGGCGTCCTCCTGAGCTGGTGAAGACGGGCTCGTGGAACCGTGTTCCACGGCGTCCTCCTGAGTGTGCGAAGGAGGGCTCGTAGAACCGTGCTCTACGGCGTCCGTCTGAGTCCGCGAAGACGGGCTCGTGGAACCGTGTTCCACGGCGTTCGTAAAGAGGTTCTCGAAGAGTTGCTGGAGTCGTTCGGGATCGGCTTCGATCGTACTCTGTCCGTCGATCTCCAACCGCCCGTCGGCGGTTTCTGTGTTGTTCCACGCCCGCGTTGCGACTGCCTTCAGGGAGACGGGCATCACTTCGTCGATCGCCTCCCCCTGCCGCGCGAGGGTCAGCAGGTTCTCGATCAGCTCTTCCATCCGTTCGAGCGCGGTTCCGACGCGCTCGAACGCCTCTTCGTCGCCCTCGCGGGCGAGTTCGAGGTAGCCGTTCGCGACGCCGAGCGGGTTTCGCAGGTCGTGCGAGACGATACTCGTGAACGTCTCCAACTGCTCGTTCTGCTGTTCGAGCTGTGCCTCACGCTCGGCTCGTTCCATCGCGACCTCGACGTTCGCCCCCAAGATCTTCGCGAGCGAAAAGTCCGTGTCGTCGAAGGCGTGCGGTTCCTCATCGCCGATCAAGAGGACGCCAAAGCCTTGGAGCGGAACGAGTAGTTCGCTCCGGATCGTCGAATCTTTGTTGTAACTGTCGGGATCGGTGTGGATGTCTTCGACGTAGCGCGCCGTTCCCGACTCGAAGACGTCCCACGCGATCGCCTCTCCCGGCCCGAATGACGGCGGTTTCCCGAGCAGTTCCTCGACGTCCGCGCTGTATGCGGCCGAGTGTAACCGGTGGGTGTCAGGGTCGTACAGGTGGACGCTGATGTAATGCAGGTCGAGTACCTCCTTAACGGCCGTCACCGTCGCTTCGGCGATTCCCTCTACAGAGCCGATCGTCACCAGTTCGCGCGTCGATTCGTGCAGCGCGGTGATCCGCTGTTCGTATCTGTGTTCGGCGGTGATGTCCGTGTAGACGGCGTATATGTCGCCAGTCGAGGACGTCGACGAGAACGGCACGACCTGTAGCGTCAGCACGCGCTCGTCGCCGTCGGCAGTCTCTCTAACCACGTTCTCGACCTCGAACTGCTCGCCACGACTCGCGCGTTCGGTCAGTTCGGCCCCCTCGCTGGCTCCATCCTCAGGGACGATGGCCTCGTCCAACGAGTGGCCGATGATGGTCGATCGCTCGAAGCCGAAGACGTCGAGGAACGAGGGGTTGACCTCGCGGACGATCGGCCGGCCGTCCACGAACTCCACCTCTGCGATGCAGTCCGAACTGTTCTCGAAAAGCGCGAGGATCTTGTCGCGTTCCCCGGCTAACTGCGCTTCGCGCTCGCGTCGCTGCCCGTCGTAGACCCCGACAGCGAGGCCCGCGACCGCACCCATCGAGACGATGTGGCTGAACAGGATGTACGGTTTGATCTCTCCCTGCCGGACTTGGAAGTAGTACACCCAGCCGATCATCGACAGAAGCGAGACCGCACCGAGTAGCGTCCACTTCGTCGTGCGAGTGACGAATCCCACCTGCAACGACTCCTTGCTGACGATGACCAAGCCGGCAGCGACGATCGCGAGGTTGAGAAACAGCGGGAGCGCGTTCTCCAAGAGCGTGAGCACTACCGGATCTCCCTGCAACGCGAAGCCGTGGTAGATGTCGAAGAGCGTGATCGTCGCCACGAGCGTCCCGAGAACCGAGATCCCGCCGCCAGCGAGGACTCGCTTCGTCGAATCGGCGCTCATCGGTCAGCGCTCCCCGAGGAGTGGCTCGAAGTCATATCGGGTTTCCGGGAGTGGCAAAGTCACTGTCGCGCCCGCTAGATCCCGCGTTCGACGCCGCTGATCCCGCGCACGGGACAGCCGTCTTCGTCCGGCGCTCCGGCGGGTCCGTGACGGACGACGTTGCCGCTTTTCGGGCGGGGATCCTCCCTGCCGGTCACCCGCAGGTGGTCACCGAGCGTCGCTTCGATCGCCGCCCGGACGCGGTTTCGATCCGCGTCGAATCGATCCAGCGGCGAGGAGTGCTCCTGTTCAGACGTCGAGTAGCCGGTCACTTTCTCGGTATGGTCGTTTCAGCGGAGTAAGTTGAAGGTTTCGTCGAATCGATAAGTCGGCCCGCGAGCGCATCGACAGCGGTGGTCGGCAATGGCGAGGGCTCCAGAATGGCCTCTCCTCTCGCAGATCGTTCAGCGTGGAACGCTCGATCCCATCTCCCGATATCATCGGCGTTGTGCCCGACCGAACACCGCGTGCGACGTGGAACCACGGAGCGCTGCCCGATCGCTTCGTGTGGTTCTTCAGTCGTCGCATAGATCACCGCGTATGGGCTTTGGGAGCTACGATGAATCCGAACAGCAGGAACAGACGACCGAGGAAGACGACGGCGAGACAGTCGACGTCCACGAACACGACCACGAGGGCGACGTCAGCGTCCACTCCGACGTAGAAACTGACACGCTCGTCGACCGCCTCGGCGAGATGCGCGAGGAGGAGTAGGCTCGTCCGCTACTCGTCGGGGAACCCCTCGACGAGTTCGACGCCCGAGGACGCGCCGATCCGCTCGGCACCGGCGTCGATCATCGCCTTCGCCTCCTCGTAGGAGCCGACGCCGCCGCTGGCTTTCACCGGCAAGTACTCCTCCATCAGTTCGACGTCTTCGACGGTCGCGCCGCCGTCGGCGAATCCGGTCGACGTCTTCACGAAGTCCGCGCCCGCCTCAGCGGCCGCCTCGCAGGCGCGGTGTTTCTCCTCGTCGTCGAGCAACGCCGTCTCGATGATGACCTTCACCGGGATCGGAACGGCAGCGACGACTTCCGCGACGTCGCTCTGGACGCGCTCGTCCTCGCCGGCTTTCAGTCGGCCCACGTTCAGCACCATATCCAACTCGTCGGCTCCGGTCTGCCACGCGTCGACGGCTTCCCCGTGTTTCGCGGCCGTCGAATCCTGCCCGTGCGGGAAGCCGATGACCGTCGCGAGCGTGACCTCCGGCGCGTACGCGGCCGCCTGTTCGACGTAGCACGGCGGAATGCAGGCGTTCATCCCGTATTCATCGGCCTCGTCGAGTACGTGCTCGACGTCCGCGGGCGTCGTCGTCGGCCCAAGTACCGTGTGGTCGATGCGGGCGGCGAACTCGGATCTGTCCATATCTTTCCCCTGCGTAGCCGAGCGAGAAAAAGCGACGGGATCGGTTTGGTGGAGTTGAGAAATTTCTGCTAAGGGGTGATGTGCACTGGAATCTGTCGAGATTCGCTTCTTTCGGACTTACCGTCCGTGAAACGACTGTCCGATAGACGTGCAACCCTGATGTGTATTCTTGTGAGTAGAAACTCGATGATGGCCCTGAAGTCACTCTCGCCGGAAATCTCCAATTACAGCCGCGAGCCAGTGTACGTGTAGTACGTGACCTCCTTTGCACACCAGCTACAGCCACAACTGTAGTAGCCACTCCGCCCAGTCAGGTACTCGGGATGGGTAATTCGGACGTTGCGCTCAAACTGCTCCGCAAGGTCGTGGTAGCGGTCACACTCCTGCCAAAACGACGAGGCAGCAGTCGGCATACAACCTCAGAGGTGAGAAATCCACTTAATTGTTACCTGAGTATCATTCACATTCTATTGCTCACCAAAGGATGTAGTGGGAATATTGAGCTGCCTGCGGCAGTCCACGCCTAATAGAACAACCGGGGTTCGATTCCTCGGGAGGGGAATGAGTTAGAAACCCAGTTATGGGATTTGGGCAAAGCGACGGTCACAGGTAGCATCCAAGGGGCCTGCAATATATATGTCAAGTAAATAACCGGGGGAACCGCGTCTGACTTGGACGAAAAGTTCGATATGAACCGAAAAACGGCCCAGTGGGGCGAAAAAGTCGTCAGTTGGGCGAAACCCCGAATGCCTCACGTTACCCCTCTCTATCGACTATTTGATTAGTTGCTACACTGTACTGAGCGATTGGTAGTGTAGATAGTGCGGTATTCCCAGCCATTGAACCGCGAGGCTCGCGAACACGAGCCGAGCGGGATTTTTCCCTCTAGGTTTTTGCGTGGTGGGTTCCCGCAGCGAGCGAGGAAAACCACCACGACAAAAAGGAGATGTTTTTTGCTAGGGGCTCGGGATCGGAGTGTATGGCGATTCTCCCCGACGGATTCGCGCTGCCGCCGCTCCCGTACCTCGCGGTGCTGCTCGCTGTGGCGGCCGTCGTCGGCCGCGAAGCGTACCGTCGCGCCCCGGCGGTCACGACGCCCGTTGTACTCGCGCTCGCCCCGTGGATGATGCTCGGATCGGCCCTGCACGTCCTCTACATCGTCGGTGCTCTCCCCGATTTCGTCCGACCGCTCGCGGGGACGCCCGCGGTCTACGTCTCGGTGGCCGTCCTCGCGGTCGCGACGTGGACCGCGGTCGACGCGCTCCTTTCGACTGAATATGTCGCGCGCGCGCTCGGCCTCGTCGGCGGCGTGCTCGCCGCCGTCGCCGTCGCGAGCGTGCTCGCCGTCGGCGCGTCTCGGGGCACGCTGTCGCCGGTGCTTCCCGCTGCGGGCGTCGTCGCCGCCGTCGTCCTCGCGGGTGCGGTCTGGGTCGTCCTCAAGCGTGCCGTTCCGGAGGTGCGCGCGACCGGAGCGCTCGGAGCGTTCGCGGTCCTCGCGCACGTCCTCGACGGCGTGACGACGGCCGTCGGGATCGATCTCCTCGGATTCGGCGAGCGAACGCCGCTCTCACGGCTCATCATCGAGTTCGCGGCCGGGCTACCGACTGAACCGCTGGTGGGCGCGGGGTGGCTGTTCGTGCTCGTGAAGATCGCGGTCGCGTCGCTCGTGGTGTGGCTCTTCGCCGACCTCGTAGAGACGGATCCGACGGAGTCGCGGTTGCTGCTCGGGTTCGTCGCGGCCGTCGGCCTCGGTCCGGCGACGCACAACGCCCTCCTGTTTACGATCAGCGCCCCTGCCTGAGGCGACCAGTACCGCTGCGACTCCGACGCGACCGAGCGTTTTTGTGACCCCCCGGTGTCGATTCGATAGATGCCTCGCGTCATCTGCGCCGGCCATCTGAACTGGGACGTGACGCTTCGCGTCGCCGCCCTCCCGGATCCGGACGGGGAAGTCAGCGTCGAGGAACGCCGTAGCGGCGGGGGCGGCAGCGCTGCGAACGTCGCGACGGGGCTCTCCGACCTCGACGTCGAGACGTCGCTTCTCGGGAGCGTCGGCGACGACGAGCACGGACGGCAGGCGCTCGACGAACTCGTGGCCGACGACGTCGATATCGAGGACGTCCGCACGGTCTCCGCGATGGAAACCACGACGAAGTACATCGTCGTCGAGCCCTCCGGCGAGGTGATGGTGCTCGGCTGTCCCGGGGCAAACGAGGCCTTCGACGCCGACGACCTTTCAGACCCGAGACTCGCGGCGGCGGATCACCTGCACCTGACGAGCCAGCGGCCCGAGACGGCCGCACGACTCGCCGAACGCGCCAAGGAGCACGGCGTCCCCGTGAGTTTCGATCCCGGTCGCCGGATCGGCGAGCGCGGGTACGGCCCGGCGTTGACCTCGGTCGACTACCTCTTCTTGAACGATCGGGAGGCCGCGCTGGCGCTCGACGCGTTCGACTTGGAGGAGCAGACCCTCGTCCTCAAACACGGCCCCGACGGCGCGGAGGTCCGCAGACCGGGCGATGGACCCACGGCGCATCCCGGTTATCCGATCGACGTCGTCGACACGACGGGCGCGGGCGACGCCTTCGCCGCGGGGTTCATCGCCGCGCGCGTCGGCGACGCGGACGATCACCGCGCGCTCGCGGTCGCGAACGCCTGCGGGGCGCTCGCCTCGAAGGTCCCGGGGGCCCGGACGTCGCTCGCGTGGGATCGCATCCGCGCGTTCCTCGGCGAGCGAACGTAGAAGGATGCTCTCCGAACGAGCGGAGACTGATTTCTCCGAAGGAACGAAGACTGATTCTCCGAACGCGCGGACACCGCCCTCAGCGCCCGCGTTGCGTCGGGTGCCAACGCGAACCGCGTCGTGTCACCACTCTGAGTGCAGACGGCCGAATCAGGTGTGTTTTTGGTAATCCAGCCAGAGGTGCGGGTGTTCGTGCACATCATATCGCTGTCTGTCGCCACACTCATCGGCGCGGGCCGGTGGCTCACGCTCGCGGCTGCCAGCGAGGCGGTCGCGCTGACGACGGGCGGGGAACTGGCGCAGTTCGTCCTCGCTTGTGTTGGCTGTGGACTCCTTGGCGCGCTCGTGATGGATTACCCGATGTCGAGACAGGAGGAGGGGTTCACCCCGGCGTACGTCGCCGCTGCGCTCGTCCGCCGGGTCCCGGTGGCGGAGGTCTCCGTCGGCGAGGCGCTCGTCGTCCACCACGCCACCGGCGCGGTCGCCGGGGTGCTGTACGCGCTCGTGTATCTGCTCTTCGCGAGGGTCGTCCCCGACGTCGTCGCGGTTGGCGGCGTCGTCGCGGTCGGTCACCTCGCCGCGACGATGGTTGTGTCTGGGTTCGTCTACGCGTTCTTCGCGCACGTGGTGCTCCCCCGAACGGGGCGAGGAATCTACGAGGAGCGCTCGACGGCGGTTCGCGGCCAGTGGCTGCGCTCCGTGATCGTGTTCGGTGTCGTCCTCGGCCTGTCCGTTCCGGTGTTTACGACCCTCGTCTGAGACCGGTTTGGTCCTCATCGCTTCTCGACGCTGACCGCGTCGTTTTTCACCGCATCGCGTGAGAAGCCGCTATGGCGAAGCAACCACACCTCCTCGTCGAGTCGGGCGACGTCCACGAGACCGCGCTCATCCCCGGTGATCCGGGGCGTGTCGACCGCATCGCCGCACAGTGTGACGACGCCGAAACCGTCTCGCAGAACCGCGAGTACAAGATCGTCAACGCCACCTACGAGGGCGTGCCGCTCACGATCTGTTCGACCGGCATCGGCTGTCCCTCCGCCGCCATCGCGGTCGAGGAACTCTCCCGCGTCGGCGTCGAGACCATAATCCGCGTCGGCACGACGGGCGCGCTACAGCGTGGCATCGAGATCGGCGATATGGTCGTCGCGACCGGCGCGGCGAAAGAGGAGGGTACCTCAAAACGCTACGAGGACAGCGTGATCCCGGCGGTTCCCGACTACGATGTGCTCTCGGCGCTCGTCGATTCGGCGGAGGCGAATGAGGAAGAAGTCCACGTCGGCCCCATCGTCTCCGACGACGCGTTCTACAACGAGAACGACGCGTACGTCGAAGCGTGGGAGGCGGCGAACCTCCTCGCGATCGAGATGGAGGCCGCGGCCGTCTTCTCGCTCGCGCGACGAAAAGGGCTCGCCGCGGGCGCGATCTGCACCGTCGACGGCAACCTCGTCGAAGGGACACAGAAGGGCGCAGACTCCGACGAGGAACTGCCCGAGAAGGCGAAGAACAACGTCGAGCGAGCGATCGCGCTAACGCTCGACGCCGTTGTCGACCTCGCGTAGATGTCCCGGCGGCGGCCCCTCGAAGCGGCGGGCG
>Ga0207851_100344_pt1 | contig 26620 bp, 29 predicted proteins | sample A23E3SouthBayCA_FD_187747 | JGI IMG/M metagenome (GOLD analysis project Ga0207851, IMG submission 187747) | Aerobic enrichment media microbial communities from Eden Landing Ponds, California, USA - A23 E3 (SPAdes) | ecosystem: Environmental > Aquatic > Marine > Unclassified | place: Emeryville... | reverse complement strand
CCCGCCGCGAAACCAAGACGTTCAGGGTCGTCTGGCACCAGCGCGTCCGCGTCGCCCCCGACGAGTGGGTCGCTGCCGACGCCGGCGACCACACTATCGGTGCGCGACTCCTCGTCGACGACGCCCGACTCGCCGCGACGACGACCGTCCGGATCGAATAGCCCAAGGTCGACGGGCGCGCAGAGCGATCATGCGCCAGTTCGTCGTCGTCGGGCACGACGCCCCGACGACCCCCGACTTTGCGCTCGACGACCTCGCGGGCGCGGCCGGCCGTCTCGACGTGCTCTGTCGGTGTGTCAACGCCGCGTTCTTCCTCTCCCACGCCATCCGCGAGGACGTTCGCGCCCATCTCGTCCTCGCCGATGCGTTCACCGTCACCTTCGAGGGGAGTGACCTCCGCCGCCTCAACCCCGACGAGCGGAGCACGGCCGCGCTGATCCGGACGGCGCTCGAACGCCGCGAGGACGCCATCGGCCACCAGCCGGTCGAATCCACCCCCGGCGTCTCGATCCGACGCCGGGACTTCGAGGCGACGCTCGACGCCCTCGACGGGACGCTCGTCCACCTCCACGAGGGCGGGACGCCCGTCGTCGACTGCGACCCGCCGGACGACCCCGTTTTCGTCCTCTCGGACCACCACGACTTCACGGCCGACGAAACCGACCTGTTGACCGATCGTGCCGACCGGCGCGTCCGCCTCGGGCCGAAGGCACTCCACGCGGACCACGCCATCACCGTCGCGCACAACTACCTCGACACCGGGGGCTTTCGGTCGTACTGATACGGCTTAGTGTAACTGTTTACTGGTGGTTCGTCGGGGCGGTCCGGCGAACCACCGGTACCGACTTACACGAATCCGTATGAAGCGCTCGAATCACAACTGTTAAACTCGGCGCTGGCGTTCGTTCGACCGCGGGCCGGTGGGGTAGCTTGGTATCCTTCGGCCTTCGGGTGGCCGTAACCGCGATTCGAATTCGCGCCGGCCCATTTTCCCCACTTTCACTCGGTGAGCGACGGGTTCGGGTGGCCGTAACCGCGTCCTCGTGAGCGAGGCGGGACCGAAGGTCCCGCTGGAAGCCGGCCGCAGGCCGGCGACGAAGCGAACGAGGACTCGCGGAGCTTTGCTCCGCGGTGATTCGAATTCGTGCCGGCCCATGTTCCCCACTTTCAATCGGTGAGCGACGGGTTCGGGTGGCCGTACCCACGTCCGCGCGAGCGTCGCGAATCGCCGTCGATCCGTTCTTTTATCGTTCTCACGCCCTACCATCACCTGTGGCCGACCCGTTCGAGATTCTGGAGGTGGATTCGGATGCGGACGACGCGGCGATCGACCAGGCGTACCGCCGCCGGGTCATGGAGACCCATCCGGATCAGGGTGGGTCGGCACGCGCCTTCCAGCGGGTGAAGGAGGCCTACGAGGCGATCACGGCGACGCGGAACGGCGAGGCCGCGCCCGAAGCCGTCGACGACGGCGAGGAGACGGTCGACGACGGGCACCACGACGCTGGCTCCCGCGTCGAGTATCTCAACTACGAGGTGATCGCCGACCGCGGGTGGTCGATCGATGACGAGGAGCTGTTCGCGACCGCGGCCGACGCCGGACTCGACGCCGAGGACTACGGTGAGTTCCGGGTCGAACCCGGCGAGACGCTGCTCGAAGCCGCCGAGAATCGCGGGTTCGCCTGGCCCTACGCCTGCCGCGGCGGGGCGTGCGCGAACTGCGCCGTCGCCGTTGTCGAGGGCGAGATGACGGTCCCCATCGATCACGTCCTGTCGAGCGAGATGACCGAGCGCGGCATCCACCTCTCCTGTATCGGAGCGCCGGCGACGGCCGAGATGCAGGTCGTCTACAACGTCAAACACATGCCGGAACTCGACGAACTCCGGCTGCCGGCGTATCGGTTCGAGCGAACCCAGTCGGTCGACTAGCGCCGGAGTCGACCGAGCAACGCGACCGCCACCAGCGACAGGAGGGCGACGACGGCGCCGAAGCCGGGGCCGTCGTCGGAGGTGGTGCCGGGGAACGGCGTCGGCGTCGCCGTCGCCGTGGCGGTGCCGGTAGCGGTTTCGGTCTCGGTCACGGTCGGCGTCGGCGTCGCCGTCGTGGTCGCGGTCGGCGTCGAGTCGGGCATCGGCGTCGCCGTGACCGTCGGCGCCGTCGGCGTCGCCGTCGCCACCTGTCCACGGACGCGGACCGTCACGGTTCGGTTCCCGGCCTCGATGTTACTCCCCGACGCGGTGACCCTGTAGAGTCCCGGCGTGGGGTTGGGGATGTCGACGGTGATCTGCTGGTCGTTCTCCGTGATCCGAGCGGCCGCGACTTCGGAGCCGGCGGGGTCCACGACGGAGACGTCGAGTCGGTCCGCCTCGGCGAAGCTGTATCGGGCCCGAATCGTGAGCCGATCCAACTTCCCCGGATCAGTCGAGCGACCGGTCACGTCCTGTTGGTTGTCGTTCCGAAGGACGATGCTGTACACCTGTGGCCGGACCACGGCCAAGTCGGCGCGGATGTCGCTGTCGCTCTCGGCGTAGTAGGAGCCGACCGGCACGCCGTCGAAGTTCGCGTTCGTCGGATCGACGGTGAACGACTCCCCGCCGCCGACGGTGGTGAACGTCGTCTCCTCGGTGCCGACCGTCCCGTCTCCGGATAATTGGGTCGACGAGATGTCGAGCGTCTCGCTGACGTAGACACGTACCGGCGGCCGCGTGTCCGCGGGCGCGTCGCGCGGTTCGGTCACGGCGACGGCGGGGAGGGCAACGGCACCGACCGCGAGGACGATCAGCGCGACGACTGCGGCTCGTCCCGTGTTTCGTGTCACTGTGTTTATTTTCCCGGGCGATCACATAAACGTACACCCCGCGGCGAGCGACGGCGGGGGAAGGCTCAATACGTGGGGCAAACATCCGGGGGTATGGACTGTCCGCAGTGTGGCGGCACGCTCGCTACGTACGCCCTGAGCGGCCGGGAAGCGTCCGTCTGTGAAGACTGCGGCTACGTCGGCATCGCGGCCGAACACCGGGGCGAGGCTCGCCGAGTCGAATCGTGGGACGACGCTCTCCGGCGGTTCTACCGCGCCCACGACACCGACGCGGACCCGAGCGTCGAGGTGCGCCCACCGCTCTCCCGCCCCTCGGCCGGCGCCGGCGGGGAGTCGTGGGAGGACGCGCTTCGACGCTTTCACGCGCGCCGGGCGAGCGAGGCGGCTGCGGAGACGGAGACCGGCGGCGGCGACGATCCGTCGACGACAGTCGTCGAGGACGGGGACGAGACCGAGAGTGACGGCGGCGACGCTGCGGATACCGCCGAAACCGACAACGTGGAAGCCGATGGCGGCGGGCGCTGACGGCCGTCAGTCCTCGGCGGGCGACTCCTGTGCCTGCCGGTCTCCGCCCTCCTGTTCTTCCTGTTCTTCGTCGGACCGTGCGGCGACGAGGGCGCCACGGGCGACGCTGTAGAGCGGTTCGTCGACGCTTTTCACCTCGCTGATCGAGAACGGGATCGACGCGTCGCGCAGGTGGTCCTCGAACAGCTTCTCGAAGCCGCGCGGGCTGGAGGTGCCGCCAGTGACGACGACGGGCACGTCTAAGTCCTCCTCCACGTCCTCCTCGTCCACCTCGCGGGCGATGTTCTCGATGACGTAGTCGAGCAGGTTCTCGTAGTAGATGGCCAGCGCGCCCTCGACGCCGCCCACGTCGGTTCGGAAGTCGAGTTCGAAGTCGTCCTCTTTGATCGAGGTGACCTTGTCGACGGGGGTCCCCGTCGCCTGGGCGGCCTGCTCGTCGATCCAGTCCCCACCCCGGGCGATGGAGAACTTCATGACGGGGACGGCGTAGTACGACAGGCAGACGTTGGTCATGCCGGCGCCGAAGGAGACGCCGAGGCCGGTGAAGTTGTGGTTGGCGAGTTCGGAGTAGATGACCGCCATCCCCTCGTTGATCGGCTCCGTCTCGTAGCCCATGTCGCCGAGCATGGATTCGAGGGTCTTCTCGTGATAGAGCGTCGAGAGGTCCGAGTCGATGGGGTCGGCGGGCGAGGAGAAGTAGAGACGCTCGCCGGGGTGGTTGGGCTGGCCGACCACCTGTTCGGTGATGAGCTTGATCATCGGAATGGCCGAGGACTCCTCGGAGGAGAGGATGCCGTGTTGCATCGGGCGGCGCGTCTCCTCGTTGAAGATGTTCGCGAAGTTGAGGGCGTCGTCGCCGACGACGTACACCTTGTCATCCTTCCGGATGTGGAGGACGTCGCTCCGCGAGAGCATCTGCTCCGCCATGTCGGAGTACTCGATTTCGACGAAGGAGTTGCGCTGTTGGACGAAAACCGTCTCTGCGCCCTCCTGCTGTGCCGAGATGAGGTTCATGGTGCCGACGTCTAGGCCTTTTGCCATACGCGTGTGATGCCCCGTCGCCATCATAAACGTTCGCCCAAGTGTTTGATCGCTTACCTGGGTCTGACGGGCGTCAGACGGTCGAATTCGACCGCTTCGGAACCGGGGGACGGGAGCGTGGACGGCATCCGAGCCGGCGTTACGACGAGAAGAGCTTCCGCGCGCGGTCGACGAGTCCCCCGTCGTCGTCCTCGGTCGCGATCTCTTCGGCCTCCTGCTGTTTTCGGAGTTCCGTCAGGGCCGCCGTCTGGTCGTCGACGCCGGACGAGGAGTCAGTCTCCTGTTCCCGTCCCTGCAGTTTCCGCAGGTTCGACAGCGCGTCGTCGACGCTGTTTCCCGAGGAGCGGACGGTCGTCGCCTCCGCGTTCTCGAACGCCTCGCGGTCCACCTCCACGTCCGACGGCGTGTTGAGTTCGAGGCGCTTGGTGTTCTTGCGGTTGACGCCGCCCCACGAGAGGTCGGCGTCCGACATCGCCTCGTCGATGTCGCGGCGCACCTGTTCGTCCGAGACGGTTTCGCTGGCTCCGCCCGCTCCGCCCGCCCCACTTGCACTCCCCGCGCCGCCCGTCTCCGCGTGCACCTCGGCCGCTCGCTCGCCCGGCGTGGCGCGTTCGACCTGGTGGCCGACCAGCGCCGCGCCCGTCGCGCCGACGACGGCCACGAGACCGACCGCGTAGATGGCGACCCCCTGTGCGCTGTAGTCCGGCGTGCGCGCCACGTTCCAGTTCATCGGATAGGTGGCGACGAACAGGCCGACGGCGACGAGACAGATTGCCAGCCCGCCGAGCGAGACGTACGTCATCCGCTGGTCGCCGGGGAGGAGGACGACCATCCCGAGCAGGAGGACGGGCAGGCCGACGCTCGCGGCCACCATCGCCACTTCGCGGATCGCCCAGGCCGGCGGACCGCCACCGCTCACGACGGCCGACAGCAGGAAGACGACGATGCCGATGGCGCCGAGGGCGATGCCGCCGAAGAAGAGCGCGAATCCGAGGTAGACGTCCGTCTCCGTCTCGGGGTCGCCGATGTAACGCCCGTACCACTCGAAAAGTACGTTGTCGGGGGTGCCGTCCAGGTCCGTCATTGCGTGGGTCTACAGGCTCATCACACATGACTGTTGGCGCCCCGTCTGACGCGGGGCTGACGCCGTTCGAGGTGCTGTACGCGGTGACAGCACACCACGTATCCGAAGGCTTATGCTCGCAACTCGACGACCGGACCACCAATGCCCTCTCGGCTCGGCACTGGTGACCTCCTCGTCGTCCTCGGCTGTCTATGCTTTCTCTCGACGGCCGCCGTCGGTGCGGCGCTCGCCCCCGCCGGGACGACGGGCACCTCGGCGACTGGCGACGACACGCCCCGCACGCTCGTCGGCGTCCAGGGCGTCGGTAGCTACGTCGCGGACGGGTCCGTCCGCCTCCTCGACGGCGACGAGGAGCAGTGGCGGGAGTCTTCGGCCTCCGTCTACTTCGACGTGACCAAGCTCGACAACGGCTCCGTCCTCGCGGGCTACATGGCCGACGGCTACGAGGACTGTGGCCCCTACCCGTCGGGGTGTCACCGGACCGGCTTCCGAATCATCGACCCCGACGCTGGCGCCTCGTCCGCGGTGACCTACGAGTGGTCGTTCCCGGTACGCAACCGCGTCGCCAGCGAGGTTCACGACGTCGAACCCCTGCCCGGCGGCGGGTTCGTCCTCGCCGACATGGAACACGAGCGAATCCTCGTCGTCGAGAACGGCGAGGTGACGTGGCAGTGGAACGCGAGCACGCGCTACGACGCCCCGTCCGACCCGACGAAGGAGGACTGGCTCCACATCAACGACGTGGACCGGATCGGCGAGGACCGGTTCCTCGTCTCCGTGCGCAACGCCAACCAACTGCTCGTCCTCGAACGCGGCGAGGGCGTCGTCGAGGTGATCAACGCCGACCGCGACGATGCGAGCGACGACGACGGCCTCGTCGGCGACCCCTCGGTCCTCTACCACCAGCACAACCCCCAGTGGCTCGGCGACGGCGCCGTCCTCGTCGCCGACAGCGAGAACCATCGCGTGGTCGAACTCCACCGGACGGACGAGGGGGTCTGGGAGCCCGTCTGGGTGCTCCGGGGGGCCGCTGGCCAGAAGTTCAACTGGCCGCGCGACGCCGACCGCCTCCCCAACGGCAACACGCTCATCACCGACACGCGCAACGCCCGCCTCGTCGAGATCAACGCCTCCGGGGCCGTCGTCTGGGAACACCAGTTCGACTACCGCGCCCTGCCGTACGAGGCCGACCGCCTGCCCGTGGGCGAACCCGCGGGCGGGCCGACCTACGGCAACACGGGGTCCGGCGGCGTCGCGGCGGGCGGCTACGTCCCCGTTCTCACGCCCCTCCTCCGGCTGCTCAGCGCCGCCGTCCGTCTGCCCCTGTGGGTCGGCGAGGTCCACCTCTTCCTGACGCTCGTCTCCGTCGTTCTCGTCGGGGCCGGCGCGGTGATCCGACGACGCGAGTAGGCTTTTTGATGCGTCATCGCCGACGACCCGTATGGACGACGGAGACGACCTCCGGTGGGCAACGACCGACTCGGCCATCGACTACACCTGCCCGGGCTTCGACGTCCGCCGGGACGAGGTGACCCTCCCCGACGGCACCGAGAGCGACTACCACTACGTCGACGAACCCACGGCCGTCGTCATCCTCCCCTTTACGCCGGACGGCGACGTGGTCGTCATCGAGGAGTGGCGACAGGCGGTCGGCCGCGTGAACCGCGGCCTGCCGGCCGGTTCGGTCGAGGCCGACGACGGTGACCTCGCGGCCGCCGCCCGGCGCGAACTCCGCGAGGAGACGGGGTACGAGGCGGGGGCTATTACCCATCTCTTTTCCGCGGAGCCGACCAACGGCATCGCCAACTCCGTCCACCACCACTTCGTCGCGCGGGGCTGTACGCCCGGCGGCGCGCAGAACCTCGATTTCAACGAGAGCATCCGCGTCGAGACGGCCGACTACGACGCGTTGCTGGCGGCGGCGCTGGACGGCGACCTACGTGACGGCCGGGCGATGCACGCGCTGGCGCAGTACGAACTGCGACACGGCGTCGGCGCCGAACCGTAGTGCCTGCGACGCCGCTCGGCACCGTGAAAAAATACCGAAATCGTGGGCTGATCGCCGCGATCAGTCGTCGGCCGGAGCCTGACCGCCGGAGCCGGAGACGCCCGTGCCCGGACCCGCGGTGATGTCGAGGTCTTCGAGCGTCTCGTCGGTGACGACGCCGTCGACCCAGCCACGGTGGCTGTAGTACTCTTCTTTCATCTCGGCGAGTTCGCAGAGTTCACCCTCGGAGCCACGCTGGCCCGGAATGGCTTCCTCGTCGCCCTCGACGAACCGACCCGGGAGCGAGTCGTCCGCGCCGTCGAAGCCAGTGAGGTTGTTGTAGTATCGTTCGAGGTTGTACACGCGCTCACCGGCCGTCATGAGCTCGTTCTCCGAGAGGTCGCGGCCGGTCATGCCGTTGTACTGCTTGATGTACTCCTCGATACCTTCCGCGAACGCGTTGAACTTGCAGATGTCGAACGAGTCGGAGATGGCGTGCAGGTCCTGGAAGGTCGCACACAGCTCGCCTTTGCCCTCCCACTCGTAGGGATCGACCTTCTCCGGGATGCCGAGAATCTCGGCAGCCGGCGTGTAGCCGCGCAGGTGGCAGGCGCCACGGTTCGAGGTGGCGTAGCCGATGCCCATGCCCTTCATGCAGCGCGGGTCGTAGGCGGCGATGGTCTGGCCCTTGACGTCCAGCCGGCAGTCGTGGGCGTCCTTCTCGTCGGCCATGCGCTCCGCGCCCATGGCGAGCAGGTCGCCGAGTTCGCTGGAGCGGCGGCCGGTCTCCTCGATGAGGTCGATCATGTGTTCCTCGTCGCCCCAGTCGATGCCGGCGTCGAGTTTGCCCTTGTCGGTCATCTCCATCGCCATGGCGAAGAGGTTCCCCATGTCGATGGTGTCGATGCCCATGTCGTTACAGCGGTCGATCATGACCGCGATGGAGTCGCGGTCGTCGTTGCTGGAGTTGGTGCCGAGGGCCCACGCGCTCTCGTACTCGTAGGACTCCATCTGGACGTTCATGTCCTCGCCCTTGTGCTTGTAGTTGACCTCGACCTCCTTCTTACAGGCGACCGGGCAGGAGTGACAGGTGGGCTCGTCGACGAGGATGTTCTCGCGAACGTTCTCGCCGCTGATCTTCTCGGCTTCGACGTCCGTGCCTTCGGCCTCGTTCATCGCGAAGGAGGACGTGTACTGGCCGTTCTTCGTCGGGTGGCCGTCCATCTCCTCCGTGATGTTCATCAGGACGTTCGTGCCGTACATCGAGAGTGCGCCCTCGTTGGGCGCGGTGACGTCGGACTCCTGGATGACCTGCATCGCCTGCCGGGCACCCTCGCCGAACGTGTCGGAGTCCGCGGGCTTGGGCATCTTCGTGCCGGATTTGACGACGATGGCCTTGAGGCCCTTGTTGCCCATCACACAGCCGGTACCGCCACGGCCCGAGGCGCGGTCGTCCTCGTTGACGATGCAGGCGTGGCGAACCTCGTTTTCGCCACCGGGACCGATGGCCATCATGGAGAGGTTCTTGCCGTAGGAGCCGTCGATCTCCTCTTCGAGGAGGTCGCGGGTCTCGTGGACGCCCTTGCCCCACAGGTGGGAGGCGTCACGGAGCTCGACTTCGCCGTCCTCGACGACGGCGTACATCGGATCCTCGCTCTGGCCTTCGAAGAGCAGGCCGTCGAAGCCGGCCCACTTGAGTCGGGCACCCGACCAGCCGCCGTGGTGGGAGTCGGTGACGGTCCCCGTGAGCGGCGATTTGGTACAGACCGCGATCCGACCGCTCATGACGGCCTGCGATCCGGTCAGCGGGCCGGTCATGAATGCGAGCCGGTTGTCCGGTCCCAGCGGGTCGACCTCCGGACCGGCGTCGAAGACGTACTTCACGCCGAGGCCACGGCCCCCGATGTATTTTTTCGCGTCCTCGTCGTCGACGCCCTGATAGGAAACGTCGCCGGAACCGAGGTCCACGTGCGCTACGTGATCTCTGAATCCTCCTAAGTCTGTCATGGTAACGTACGTTAGTTTATTACACCGCCAGGAGGTTAGTCGTTACTTCGGGAATGTAATCGCATCCGGTTACATCTCGGCCCGAGGGCGCGCCGTATAGCGAAAACCTGTCACGCGCTTTCACACAGTTCGGCGCTCCCTGCTCGACCCCGAAGCCGCTTTACGCGTCGGTCGGCTACCCTCGATAATGAGCGAGCCGAGCCCCGAAGTGTACGAACAGGGGAAGGGCATGGACGCCCACAACCAGGTGATGCGGGAGATTCGGTCCCGCAAGGACAAGACGTACGATCCCCACGAGCCGACGCGGGTGTGGCTCGACGAGGACCGAACTCCCGACGGGGTCTACCAGTCCCTCACGATCATCCTGAACACCGGCGGCTGTCGCTGGGCGCGGGCCGGCGGCTGTACCATGTGCGGCTACGTCGCCGAATCCGTCGAGGGCGGATCGGTCCCCCACGACGCCCTGATGGATCAGATCGACGCCTGTCTCGACCACGAACGCGAGAACGCCGACGAGCGGTCGGGACTGATCAAAATTTACACCTCCGGCTCCTTCCTCGACGAACGCGAAGTGGGCGCGGAGACGCGGGCGGCCATCGCCGACGCCTTCGCCGACCGCGAGCGTATCGTCGTCGAGTCGCTCCCCGACTTCGTCGACCGCGAGAAACTCGCCGACTTCACCGAACACGGCCTCGCGACCGACGTGGCGATCGGTCTCGAAACCGCCACCGACCGCGTCCGTCACGACTGCGTGAACAAGTACTTCGACTTCGAGGATTTCGTCGCGGCGACGGCGGAGGCCGACGCCGCCGGTGCGGGCGTGAAGGCTTACCTCCTCATGAAGCCGCCCTTCCTCACGGAGTCGGAGGCCGTCGAGGATATGGTCGCCTCGGTCCGCCGCTGTGCGGAGTACTGCCACACCGTCTCGATGAACCCCTGTAACGTCCAGCGGTACACGATGGTCGACGACCTCTACTTCCAGGGCGGCTACCGGCCGCCGTGGCTCTGGTCGGTCGCGGACGTGCTGGAACGCACGGCCGACGCCGACGCCATCGTCGTCTCCGACCCCGTCGGCGGCGGGAGCGACCGCGGCCCCCACAACTGCGGCGAGTGTGACGACCGGGTCGAACGGGCGATCAAGGACTTCAGCCTCCGGCAGGAGCCCTCGGTGTTCGAGCAGGTGTCCTGTGACTGCGCGGCGACGTGGGAGACGGTCGTCGCCGAGGAGACGGCGTACGCGATGCCGTTGTCGCGGTAGCGGCGCCGCCCCAAGACCTTTCGTTTCCGGCCCGCAGTAGCGTGTATGTCACGAGTCGCATCGCCGTCCGTCGAGGACCGAGTCGCGCCGCCGAAGCCCGGTGAGTTCGATGGACGACGCTGACGACGACGGCCTGCGCCGCCGGTCGCTCCTCGGCGCCCTCGCCGGCACCGGCACCGCGGCGCTGGCCGGATGTCCGGCGGGCGGTGGCGACGACGCCACGCCAACGTCGGGGACGGACGCCACGCCGACGGAGACGCCGTCCGCCGACGAAGCCAGACGGCTGGCCGAACGGTTCGCCCCCACGTTCGCCTTCGACGCGGCCGAGCAGTGGTTCCCGACCGACCCGCGACCGTACACCCGCGAGCGTGATGGCGAGACGGTCGTCGATGGCTTCGCCGCCTTCGACGGCTACACCGCCGCGTTCGCGGAGACGGGCGACCCGCCCGCGCCGACCGTCTTCTACCACGTCGTCGAGTACGCCGAGTCGCCGCTCGCCGTCGTCCAGTTCTGGTACTACTCGGCGTTCGACCAGTTCACCACCAACTTCCACTGGCACGACTGGGAGGTGTTGCACGTCTTCGTCGACACGGACGCCGACGAACCCCAGCTGTTCGTCGCCAGTTCGCACTCCTCGCGCGTGCCGAACAACGAGTTCATCGATCCCGATCTCGATCGCGCGCCCCGGATCCTCTCCGAACTCGGCTCACACTCCAGCGCACTGTCGCTGAACGACCGCCCGAACAGCTTCCAGCGCCTCCCGCTGGCCGACCTCCCTGCCGACATCACGAACCGGGCCATCGGCGTCCTCGAGTCGCTGGCCGACCTCCCCGCCGCCTACGGCCTCCCCCGCGACGAGGGCCTGCGTCTCCCCTACGTCGTCCCCGAACTCGACGGTGCGCCCATCTACGATCACGAGCGGTTGCCGGCGGTCGACCGCGAGACGCTCGTCCCCGAGACGCTGACGATCCGGTCGTTCGACGCGCTCTCGAATCCGCCGTCGGAGCTTCCGGCGCGGGAGACGGGCACCGTCTTCGGCTACGCCGGGCGGTCGAACGCCGACGCCGACGTCGCCTACGACCTCGTCCCGACGAGCGACCTCGAACACATCGGCGCGTTCACCGGCCCGCAGTTGAGCTTCGAGTTCGCCGTCCCCGAGTTCGCGGAGGACGCCGTCGCGAGCCACATCTCCACCGCGGGGACGCCGTGGACCCAGGACCGCTACGCCGATCCCGCGGCCGACATCACCGAACCCGCCCACCGGGCGGCGCTGTCCGACCGCTACGACGCCGTCGACCCGCCCGGGCCGATCAACGACGTGATCGCGACGGTCAGCGAGGTGGTCCAGTCGCCCGACGCCCCGGACGGCGCGGGCGTGACGACGACGGAGACGACAGTCGAGGCCATCGCGCTCCTCCGAAGCGACCCCGTCGCCGCGCCGACCTTCCGCGGCGTGTCGATGTTCCGCGGCGTCGAATCCGGATCGCACCGGCTGACGGTCAACGCCCCCGGACTCGCCCCGCACGACGAATCCGTCGAGGTCGGCAGCGGTGGCGAAAGCGGCGACAGCGCCGACGTGACGGCCAGTGCGACGCCCACTGCAACCGGCGACGCCACACGGACCGCGACGCTCGCCGGCGTCGGGGGCGAGGTTCCGCTCGTCGCCGCCGCGGACGCGGCCAAACTCGAAGTGAACGCGGACGGGGCCGACGCGGAGCTGACGGATCTCGCCGTCGACGACGACTTCGGCGGCCGCCTGTACGAGGCGCCGCTCGACGGCCCCGACGCCGTCTACGTCCACCGCGTCGGCGCGTACACGACGGAGGTCAGGGACGTCGACGGCGCCGTCGGTGCCTTCCGGGTCAACCCGACCGAGGCCGCCCCGGTACGGATCGACCGCCCGCGGACGGGCAAGGCGTCGCTCGCGTCGTTCGTGGCGTCGGTCACGAACGAGGCGGCGGACCGGTTGGCGTCGCTGGGAGACGGGAACGACGACGTGGACGACATCGCCGAGGACGTACTCGGTGCCGCCGGCAAGACCAGCACGCTCGGCGGCCTGTTGCGCGCGATGGAGGCGGTCAGCGGCGCCGCGGAGCGGGCGGCCGAGCGTGCCGAGACCGGCGACCGACAGGGCACGGATCGGGCGCTCGAAGCGCTCGCCTCGAACCTCCAGCGGGTCGTCGAGCGCTTCGACGGCCTCCGCGACACGCTGCCGGAGCGCGAGGCCGCGTCCGCCGACCGGCGGTTCCGGCAGGCCCAGCGTCGCACCAATCAGGCCATCGCCGCCGAGAAGCTGTAGCCGCCCGGCAGGATCGCCCTGCGATTCGCTACGGCGTCGTTACCCCGTCGGTATGTGACTCATACACATGGCGGTCGGCGGCGTACGCGGTGGTACTCCCCCCGAGGACAACACAGATGATTCGAATCGACGGCCCGTTCGCACCCACCCTGAACTGCACGGCGATCCGCTACTCCGACGGGAGATACGAGATCCGCGAGAACGGCTGGATACGCACCGAATCGCCGGTGTGGGTCGAGATGTGAGGCGTCAGACTTCGGCCAGCGCCGCCTCGAACCCGCGGAGCACGCCCGCGCCGTCGGTGCCGTCGAGGTCCGGCAGTGTCGCCCGCTCGGGGTGGGGCATCATCACCGCGACGGTGTCGCGGTCCCCGAGGACGCCCGCCACGTTCCCGCGGGAGCCGTTGGGGTTCGCCGCCTCCGTCACCGCGCCGTCGGCGTCGCAGTAGCGCAGGAGAATCCGATCCTCGTCGACGAGGCGGTCGTACGTCTCGTCGCTCGCTTCGAACCGCCCCTCGCCGTGGGCGATGGGGAGCGAGAGCACTTCGCCCTCGTCGTACGCCGCCGTCCACGGTGTGTCGGCGTTCTCGACGCGGACGCGGACGCGCTCACACTGGAAGCGCGCGCTCTCGTTGATCGTGAACGCGCCGGGCGTGAGCCCCGCTTCACAGCCGATCTGGGCGCCGTTGCAGACGCCGAGGACGGGCATCCCCTCGTTCGCCGCCTCGCGCACCGCCTCGATGATGGGCGTGCGTGCCGCCATCACGCCTGCCCGGAGGTAGTCGCCGTACGAGAAGCCGCCGGGGAGCATCACGCCCGTCGCGTCGTCGGGCAGGCCGTCCTCGTACCAGACGCGTTCGGCGTCGATGCCGAGGTGGGCGAGCGCGCGCACCGAGTCGCGGTCGCAGTTGCTCCCGCCGAACTGGATCACCGCGACCGTCATCGCTGCGCGACCTCGACCTCGTAGTCGTGGATGGTCGGGTTCGCGAGCAGTCGCTCGGCCATCTCGTCGGCGCGGTCGGCCGCCGCCTCGGCCGACGCGGCGTCGAGGTCGATCTCGAACCGGTCGGCCGACCGGAGATCCTCGAGTTCGAAGCCGAGGCGTTCGAGCGCGCGCTGGGTCGTCTCCGCCTCCGGATCGAGGACGCCCCGCTTGAGTCGCACCGTGACCGTCGCGGTGTATGCCGTCATCGCTCGATCCTGCGCGGCCGCGAGCAAAAGCCGTTTTGGAGTCGTCGCCGGTGCGCTACAGGTCGCGGACGGCGTCGACGGCGGCGCCGATGTCGGGCGCGTCGAACCACGCCTCGCCCGTGTAGGCGTTCGCCCCCGCGGCGTACATGTCGGCGACGGCGTCGACGACGTCGGTCGGGAGCGGCTTCGGCTCGACGGAACAGAGCGGCCGCCAGTCGGCCACGCCCCGCCGGTCCGCCTCGGCTTTCGCCTCGCTCACCGCCTCGACCCACTCGGGGTGGGTGCGCTTGTAGTACTGGCGCACCACCTCCTTCGACACTTCTTGCCCCTCGTAGGCGAAGCGGTTCTCGTCGAACGTGCCGACCACGTCGGCCACCCGGATCTCGCCGTCGACGTAGCAACACTCGATCTTGCCGTCCTCGTGGACGAACCCCGTCTCCGCCGCGCGGTCGGTGACGACGCGGTTCACCTCGTGTGCTAGGTCGGCGAGGGCGTCCACATCGGCGGCGCCCGCGATCCGGTCCGCCGCCGCGCGGCCCACGTACCGGTCCTGTTCCTCGTATTTCGTCGAGAACTCGACGACCGGCTCCGGCAGGTCGACCGGGTCGTCGGGCCAGGCGTCGTAAGCGAGGCCGTAGTCGCCCGGCGCCCCGCGCTTCCGGAGGCTCGACCCCACCGGCACCGTGTTGCGGAAGACGATTTCGAGCGGGATCAGGTAGTTCGATCCCGCCGCGCCGTGGTAGGCGTCGTAGTCGTACGTCCCGTCCGCGAACGGCAGATCCGGCACCTGCACGAGGTCGATGGCGAGTTCGCGCGGCGCCTCCCCGGCCTCAGCGAGGGGGACGGCGTCCGGTCCCACGCCGCGGTAGTGGGTGGGAACGCCCGCGCGTTCGAGCCGTTCGAAGTTGAACGCACCCATCGTACAGAGGCTCCGCCCCTTGTCCGGAATCCGATCGGGCATCCCTCCCCAGTCGAAGACGGAGTAGTCGTCGGTGAAGGCGAAGCGCCCGCGCCCCGTCGCCGTCGCCGTGGGTTCGCGCTCGACGCGGAACTCCTTGACGCTGGTCATGGTGAGCAACGCGGTGGCCGCCGGCAAAAGCGATTCGACCCGACCCCGGACGCTTTCACCTCGGCGCTCCTGTAGCCTGCTGTGCCCGACGCCTCGCGCGGCTCGGCGGCCGATGGCGACGATCACACCGTCGTCACCGTCGAGGACGCCCCGCCCGCCGACCCCGCCACCGCCATCGACCTCCGTCGGCTCCGCGACCTGAGCCACCTGCTCGACGATTCGATACAGGTTCCGGGAACCGACTTCCGCGTCGGGATCGAACCGCTGATCGGTCTCCTGCCTGTCGTCGGTGACGGCTTCGGCCTCGCCATGTCGGCGTACGTCTTCGCCGTCGCCGCGCGCTCCGGCGTGCCGCGGGCGACGCTCGGCCGGGTCGCGTTCGTCCTCTGGGTCGACGCCGTCGTCGGGTCGATCCCCCTCGTCGGCGACCTGTTCGACGCCTACTGGAAGGCGAATCTCCGGTCGACGGCCCTGATCGAGGCTCGCCTCGCCGACCCCGCGACCGCGGCGGCTGACCGCCGCTACCTGCGGCGAGTGGCCGCCGTCGCCGCCGCCCTCACGCTCGTCGTCGTCGCCCTCCTCGCCGTCCTCGCGTGGTGGCTCCTCGGATACGTCGGTGCGGTGTAGCGTAGCGTTCGGAACTGTTTGCACAGCCGATCGAACGCTGTCTTTCGACGGCTGTGCGATGACTTCCGAACGCTACGCTAGATGGCAAGACAGTTACGCGCCGCGGCCCCTCTGTCACTATGAGCCTCCTCGACGACGCACGCCGACTCGCGGCGACCGGCCCCGTGTGCGACGCGTGCCTGGGGCGCGTCTTCGCCGACCGGAGTTTCGGACTGACCAACGCCGAGCGTGGCCGGTCGCTCCGCGTCGCCGCCGCCCTCGACGACGACGAGCCGTTCGACCCCGTCGACACCGCGGACTGCTGGGTCTGTGAGGGGCGGTGTACCGAGTTCGACGACTGGGCCGAACGCGCCGCCGAGTCGGTCGAAGCCGTCGAGTTCGCCACCTATCAGGTCGGCACCCGAACCCCTCCATTGATCGAGGAGAACGAACGCCTGCTCCGCGAGGAGGTCGGCGCCGACGCCGACGCGGGCGAACCGTTCAAGGCGGAGTTCAACCGCGAGGTTGGCAAGCGCGTCGGCCGCCTGACCGGGACCGAGGTCGACTTCGAGCGCCCGGACGTGCAGTTCGTCCTCGACCTCGACGCCGACCACGTCGAGACGGAGATCAACTCCGCGTTCGTCTACGGCCGCTACCGCAAACTCGAACGCGACATCCCACAGACCGAGTGGCCCTGCCGGGAGTGCGACGGGAGCGGCCGACAGGGGAGCGAACCCTGCGACTACTGCGGCGGCTCGGGCTACCTCTACGACCGGAGCGTCGAGGGGCTGATCGCCCCGATCGCCGAGGACGTGATGGACGGCGTCGACGCCGTCTTCCACGGCGCGGGCCGCGAGGACGTGGACGCCCGGATGCTCGGCACCGGCCGCCCCTTCGTCGTCGAGGTGAAAGAGCCGCGGCGCCGCGATATCGACGTGACGCGCCTCGAATCGGACGTGAACGCCTTCGCCGACGGCGCCGTCGAGGTGGAGGGGCTTCGCCGCGCCACCTACGAGATGGTCGAGCGCGTCAAACGACTGGACGCCAGCAAGACCTACCGCGCCGCCGTCGCGTTCGACGACCCGGTCGACGCCGACGCGCTCACAAGCGCCTTGGAAGAACTCGACGGCGCGACGGTCGAGCAGTACACCCCCCAGCGCGTCGACCACCGGCGCGCGAACCTCACCCGGACGCGCGAGGTGTACGCCACGTCGGGCGAACTCGACGACGACACGCACGCCACCGTCGAGATTCACGGCGCGGGCGGGCTCTACGTGAAGGAACTCGTCTCCGGCGACGACGGGCGGACGGAGCCGAGTCTCGCCGGCCTGCTGGGCGTCGGCGCGCGCGTCACCGCCCTCGACGTGCTGGCCGTGGAGGGGGAAGCCGAGCCGTTCGAGGACGAGGCGTATTTCGTCTGATCGTCCACCGGCGTCGGTCCGGGCGCGGAGTACATACGGCTCCCGTGCATACCCTCCCCCATGGCCGACGATCACGATCCAGAACTCGCGACGGCGACGCTCGCGGGCGGCTGTTTCTGGTGTCTCGAAGCACCGTTTCAGGAACTCGCCGGCGTCCACACGGTAACCTCCGGCTACGCCGGCGGGCACGTCGACGACCCGACCTACGAGGAGGTGTGTTCGGGCTCGACCGGTCACGCCGAGGTCGTTCGGATCGAGTACGACCCCGACCGCATCGCCTACGCCGACCTGCTGGCGGTCTTTTTCGCCCTCCACGACCCGACGACGAAGGACCGACAGGGGCCGGACGTGGGCTCGCAGTACCGCTCGGCCATCTTCACCCACGACGACGCGCAACGCGAGACGGCCGAGCGGGTTATCGATCGACTGGCCGACGACTACGACGACCCTATCGTCACCGAAGTCGAGCCGCTGGAGACGTTCTACCCCGCCGAGGACTACCACCAAGACTACTACGCCAACAACCCTCAGCGGGCCTACTGTCAGGTGCAGATCCGTCCCAAGATGCAGAAGGTGCGCGAACGGTTCGCGGACCGGGTCGCCGACGATCCCCGGTAACCCGTTACGACGATCCGTATCGAGCAGTTCGGATGGCGCCCTCGACGAGCGCAAACCGTCCCCCAAACTGTTTTCAGTAAACCGATATTTCGGCGTGTATGGGCCGGTACGTCATCTCCGACCACCATTTCGGTCACGCGAATATCATCGAGTACTGCGACCGGCCGTTCAGTAGCGTCGGGGAGATGACCACGACGCTGCTCGATCGACACTACGAGACGGTGGACACGGACGACCTCCTCGTCCATCTCGGCGACGTGGCGATGGATATGCAGGACGGCCGGGAGACGATCGAGTACTTTCGGCGGCTCGACGGCGACCTCCTCGTCCGGGGCAACCACGACGTCGGCCTCGCCCCCGAAGAAGCGCCGTTTCCGGTGCTCGACTCCTGTGTCCTCGAACACGGCGACTACCGCTTCTACTGCACACACCGGCCGGCGGACGTCCCCGACTCGTGGGACGGATGGGTGCTTCACGGCCACCACCACAACAACGACACCGAGACCTACCCCTTCGTGGCGGCCGACGATCGGCGGGTGAACGTGAGTAGCGAACTGCTGAACTTCCGGCCGATCACGCTCGACGCGGTGACGCGCCTGCTCGACGAATGCCCGCCGGGGACGCGCCTCCGCGACGTGGACGCGGCGCGGACGTACGTGCGGGATCGATGATCGAGGTCCGTCCCCGGTGCCGGACGGCGAGCATCGGCCGGCTCAGACGTCCTCGACCAGCCGTCGAAGCTGTGCCGGCGGCACCGCACCACGGGCGGCGTGGTCGCCGTACGCGAACGTGGGGACGCCGGTGACGCCCTGACGGCGCGCCGCGTCGAACTGGGCGTCGAGGCGGTCGAAAAGCGCGTCGTCCGAGAGCGCCGCGTCGACGACCCCCGAATCGAGCTCCGCCGCCTCCGCGCAGTCGGCGAGCACGTCCGCGTCGCCGATGTCGCGGCCGTCGGCCCACAGCGCCTCGAAGACCGCCTCGTCGAACGCCAGCCACGTCTCGTACGGTTCCGTCTCCTTCATGTGGAAGGAGACGGCCTGTGCCGGCCGCGAATCCACGTCCGTCGCGATCTCCTGGGCCATCTCCGCGTCGTACTGCTCGCGGAGGCGGCGGACGTTCTCGCGGGCCTGCTCGTAGTAGTCGTCGTCCTTGCCGTCGTCGACGGCGTGGTCGATGTCGCCGTCCGGGGTGCGCTTCCCCGCCCCGAGGTCGAACGGCCGCCAGTCGAGTTCCAGCGGCTCCTCGCGCTCGGCCTGATACCGGTCGAGAGACCGGCGGCCGAGGTAACAGAACGGACAGACGTAGTCGGAGTAGACCGTGATGCGCTCGCTCGCTGCGGTGTCGCTCATACGTGTACACGACGCGGCGCCGAGTAAAAGAGTGCGACTCGGCTGTGGTGTGCGGGCGCACGACCCCGCTCGGCCCCTCACTCCACGACGACGACGCCTTTCATCCCCAGCGACCGGTGGGGCGTGCAGGCGTACTCGTACGTGCCCCCCTCGGAGAACGTGTGTTCGAAGGTGTGCCCCTCCTCGCTGGCCATGTCGCTCTCGAAGCCGCCGCCCTCGGCGGCGACGTTGTGCTGTGCACCCTGCCCCGTCCACTCCCAGACGACCGTCGTCCCGGACGACACCTGGACGGCCGCCGGGTCGAACGCGAAGTTCCCGCCGTTGCCGGAGGCGCCGACGGCGATGGTCACCTCGTCGCTCCCCGTCTCGTCGGCGACGCCGTCGTAGTTGTCGACGTTCGACAGCCAGCCGTCGAATCCGGGGGTGCCGCCACTGCCGCCCTCGGTGTCAGTACTCCCACTGCCGCCGTCGCTCTCGGTATCGGTGCTACCACCGCTTCCACCGTCACTCTCGCCACCACCGCCGCTACAGCCGGCGAGCGCGGTGAGAGCGAGCGTGCCCGTCGACAGGACGACCGACCGACGTGTGCGCGTGGATTCGAACATCTTCCCACGTCGACCGTCGGCCCGATCGGAGGCGAGGGTTCGGGCGAACAGGTTCGGGTCGAGAACCGGATCGTGAGAGTGGGTCCACGTCGTCCGGAGTCGTCATCCTCAGCTGTCGTCGAGCAGGCCCATGTCCTCGGCCACGAGGTCGGCGAGGCGATCCTTGATCGCGGGGTCGATCGCGGCGACCTCCTCGCCGTCGTGGACGCTCTCGTTGTGTCGCTCGACGGCGTCCGCCACGTCGGGGAGCGGGACCCGCGTCGTCGTGTCACAGTCCGGGCAGACGATGGGCACCGTGGGGTCGTCGCTGGTCATGAGTAGTGAGCGTCGCGCTGAGGGATAAAAAGGTCGGGGTCCGGGAGCCGCCGAACCGTCACTACTACTGCCCCACGGGAAGCAGGGAGGGTCGATGTCTGCCGGGCCCTCCACCGAGACGGAATCGTCGGCCGACGACGACGTGACCTTCTCCCACCAGGGTGCGTGGGCGGGGTTCGTGGCCTGCCTCCCGGTCGCCCTCGGCGTCGCCGGCGCTTCGTGCCGGCTGCCCGAAGAACGTCGTTCCTCGCTGTCGCCGGCTACGGCGTCGTCTTCGGAATGCTCGCCCGCCGCGTCGGGTTGAGCGTCGCGGAAGCGGCGCTGATGAGCGCCACCGTTCTCGCCGGCGCCGCCCAACTCGTCGCCGTCGAACTCTGGGACACACCCATTCCGGTCGTGGCCGTCGTCGTCACGACTGCCGTGATCAACCTCCGGTACGTCCTGATGGGCGCCACCCTCCGACCGTGGTTCGAGGAGTTGTCGCCGCTGCAGACGTACACGAGCCTCTTTTTCATCACCGACGAGAACTGGGCGCTCACGGTTCGGGACCTCCGCGACGGGAGCGGTCGTGGCGCGTTCCTGCTGGGGAGCGGGCTGGCGGTCTGGACGTTCTGGATCGCGTCGACCGTCGCCGGCGCGGTGGCGGGGAGTGCCATCGGCGATCCGGCCCGCTACGGCCTCGACTTCGTCCTGACGGCGGTGTTCCTGATCATTGGGGTCGGACTCTGGTCCGGGCGGCGTTCGGTCGCGCCGTGGGGCGTCGCCGCCGCCGTCGCCATCGTCGGCGCGGCTTGGCTCCCCGGCCGGTGGTACATCCTCCTCGGCGGCCTCGCCGCCAGCCTCGTGGAGGTGGGACGCCGTGGTTGAGACGCCGACGCTCGCGGTCATCGGGGCGATGTGCGTCGTCACCTACGCGACGAAGGCCGGGGGGCTGTGGCTCCTGACCCGGGTCGAGCCCTCGGCTCGGCTGCGCGCCGGTCTCGAAGCCCTGCCCGGCGGCATCATCGTCGCCATCCTCGCGCCGCGACTGGCCGCGGGCGGGCCGCCGGAGTGGGCCGTCGGCGCGGCCGTCGTCCTCGTCGCGCGCCGCACCGACAGCGTCCTCCTCGCCCTGGTCGTCGGCGTCGTCGCCGTGTTGCTGTTCCGGGGCCGACTGCCGGGCCTACTCTGAGGACTCCCCGCGCGCCCGCTCGAACATCGCCAGCGCCTGTTCCCGACGTTCGCCGTGATCGACGATCGGGGCCGGATAGTCCGGTGCCGTCCGCCGACGCTGTGTCGGCGAGAGTTCGTGCCAGTCGTGGATCAGGTCCGGGTCGACCCCGCGCAGTTCGGGGACGTACTCCCGGATGTACGCGGCGTCGGGGTCGTGGCGCTCGCCCTGCGTCATCGGGTTGAAGATGCGGAAGTACGGCTGGGCGTCGGTGCCCGTCGACGCCGCCCACTGCCAGCCGCCGTTGTCGTTCGCGGGGTTGTGGTCGACGAGTTTCCGCCGGAACCAGTCGTACCCCTCGCGCCAGTCGAGCAGGAGATCCTTGGTGAGAAAGGAGGCGACGATCATCCGCACGCGATTGTGCATGTACGCCTCCCGGCGTAGTTGGCGCATTCCGGCGTCGACGATCGGGTAGCCCGTCTCGCCGTCCTTCCAGGCTTGCAGGGCCTCCTCGTCGTCGCACCACTCGATTCGGTTCTCGTAGTCGCGGTAGTTCTCCGTCACCACCTCGGGGTTGAAGTAGAGGACGTGGTGGTAGAACTCCCGCCACGCGAGTTCGCCGCGGAAGGTCTCGACCGCCTCGCGGGCCGTGTCGTCGGGGGCGCTCTCACGAGCACGCACCACCCGGTCGTGGACCGTCCGAATCCCGACCGTCCCGTGGGTCAGGTGGGGTGAGAGCCGGGACGTGGCGTCGGCTGCCGGATCGTCACGCGCGTCCTCGTAGCGGTAGATGTCGTCCGCGCAGAAGTCGTTGAGGCGGTGGCGCGCTTCCGTGTAGCCGCCGGGCGGAATCTCGGCTTCGGGGTCGTCGAACCCCAGGTCGTCGAGCGTCGGGATGGGCGTGTCGTGGGTGGGAGACGCGAGGCGGTCGGCGCCGGGTGCCTGAACGGCAGCTCGCTTCTCGCGGTCCCGCCACTTCTTCCAGAAGTAGCTGTACACCGAGTACGGTTCCCCCTGGTTGGTCGTGATCGACCCCGGTTCGTGGTGGAGGTGGTTGTGGACGACGTGGGCGTCGACGCCCATCTCGTCGAGGCGCTCACGCACCCGGTCGTCGCGACGGCGGCCGAGGCCGGAGTACGCCTGCGCCCACGACACGCCGTCCGCGTCGTGGGCGTCGGCGAGGCGGGCGAGTTCGGCTGGCGCCTCGCCGCGAACGATCACCAGATCGCTCTCGCGCTGGCGGTACCACTCCCGGAGGTCGGCGAGGCTGTCGAGGACGAACGCGACCCGCGGCGGGGCGGCGTGGGCTAGGATCTTCGGGTCGAACACGTACACCGGGAGGATCGGATCGTCACCGGACCCCGTCCGGTTGTCGTCGGCCTCCGGCTGACTGCCAGAGGAACTGTGTTCCTCACTGCCCGTGGCGCTTCGTGCCACGCTGTCGTCGGACGACACCAGCGCGAGGTTGTCCGATGGCCGGAGGTCCGTCCGGTGCCAGTGGAGGCGCATACCGGCCGGTGGGAACGGGACGGCATAAAGGCTCGATTCACCCCTACCGTCGGGCGTCGACTTCGAGCGCCAACGTGTGGCAGCGGTCGGCCGCACGGCCGAACGAGCCGTCGTCGAGGGCCGCGAGTGCCCGCTCACAGCCGTCGAGGAGCGTCGATCGGAACTCGCCGTTCGGCAGTTTGTTCGTCGCGACCGTCTCGGCGCTGGTGAGGATCTGCGCGGCGGTGTCGCCGTCGCCGTCGTCGAGGGCCGTCGCCCCTTTCTCGAACAGTTGACCGAGAACGTCCATCACGTCGCCCGAAAACGCCGACTCCCGAGGCATGGGCACCGTTGGATGGCCAGTCCAAAGAGAGCGTCGCCCCGCCGATCATCGGATCGCGCGACCCCCGTCACGCTTAGGCCGACACAGTCCCGTGATGTCGTATGGCATCCGACACCGTGACCGTCGGCAACGCCGATGTGCCCGCGGTCGGCCTCGGGACGTGGCGCCTCCGTGGCGACGACTGTCGCCGGGCCGTCGAGACGGCGCTCGACCTGGGGTATCGCCACGTCGACACCGCACAGGCCTACGGCAACGAGCGAGCGGTCGGCGCCGGCATCCGCGGGAGCGACGTGGACCGCGAGGACGTGTTCCTCGCGACGAAACTCGACGGCGACGGCAGACGCCGGGAGGCGGTGCATCGCTCGGTCCGGGAGAGTCTCGACCGGCTGGGAACGGAGTATCTCGATCTCCTTCTGATCCACTGGCCGAACGGTCGCCCGCCGTTCGTGCCGATGCGCCTGCCCGGTAGCCCGCCGCTCGGGGAGACGCTGGGAGCGATGAACGAACTCGTCGACGACGGGCTGGTGCGCCGTATCGGCGTCTCGAACTTCGACATCCGTCTGCTGGATCGGGCGCGACGGGAGTCCGATGCCCCCATCTTCGCCAACCAGGTGCAGTTTCACCCCTACTGGGACCAGCGGCGCCTGCACTCGTACTGCCGGCGCCACGACGTGTTGCTGACGGCGTACAGCCCGCTGTGTCACGGAGGCGTCCTCGACGACGACGTTCTCGTCGGTATCGGCCGGCGCTACGACAAGACGGCCGCGCAGGTGGCGATCCGGTGGGCGATCCAACACGACGGCGTCTGTGCGATTCCGAAGGCGACGAGCCGCGACCACCTCGCCGCGAACGTCGACGTGTTCGACTTCGAACTGACCGAGTCGGAGATGGAGCGGATCCGCCGGCCGTCGAAACTCCGGACGTTCGCCGGCTTCGCCCGGTCCCGGCTCCCCGTGTGACGAGCGCGGATCGGTTCACCGAGGCTTCCGGTCCACTGACGGCCGATAATGCGGAACCGAACGCGCGCCGAACGGGTCGACGGCGAGGCCGCCGAAACGACCGCTACACCGATACGAGGACGGCGGGGCGCTGGTGATCTGCGACCGACGAAACGCCCGTGCGTGGCTCAAATCCAACGCGACGACGACGCTCGATCCTTAGCTTGATATAGGCGCTAAGCCCCCACCCTCAACGGAGCGACCGAAGGGAGCGGAGTAGGTGGGGATATAGCGCCGTCATCACCTATTCGTACAGCGATACGGTTGCAGGCCCACAGGCCAACGTAGTTGCAACGTTTTTGGATTGGGGTACCGTATAACGGGATGAACCCAATGAACTACGACCTCGATTCGGGAGCGCATTCGACGTTCTCCCTGCACTACCACCTGATACTCACCACGAAGTATCGGCGGGGGGTACTAACCGAGGAGCGAACCCAATTCATTCGCGGGGTCATCAGCGGGTTCACGGACAACTACGGCGTCGAACTGACCAACCTCGACGGAGAGGACGACCACGTTCACATCCTGTTCCGATCGAAACCCACCACGGACCTCGTGAAGTTCATCAACACGGTCAAGGGCGCGACCGCCCGCCGTATCCGAAACGAGTACGAGGACGAACTGAAGACCGAACTGTGGGGCGACTCGTTCTGGAACGACTCGTACTGCCTCATCTCGACAGGGCAGGTGTCTCTGGATGTGCTGAAACAGTACGTCGAAGACCAGCGGGAAGGCTGATGTACTACGCCTACAAGTACCGTCTCAAGCCGTCCGACGCCCACCGTGAGGAGTTGGACCGCCACCGAGACATCTGTAGGCAACTGTACAACCACGTCCTCTACCGCCTCAACGAGTACCAAGACGAACACGGCGAACTGCCGTCGATGACCACGCTACGGTCGGAGCTACCCGACCTCAAGAAGTGGTGGGACGGCCTCTCAGACGTGTACTCGAAGGTTCTCCAAACCGTCGTGGAACGACTGTTCGACAACCTCAGAAGCCTCTCCAAACTCAAGGAGAACGGCTACGGCGTCGGTCAACTCAAGTGGAAGCCGCCACGTGAGTTCCGCAGTTTCACGTACAGTCAGTCTGGCTTCAAGCTCGACAAGAAGGGCGGTCAGACTGTGCTGTCGCTCTCGAAACTCGCGGATGTACCGATTCGGCTCCACCGCGCCATCCCCGACGACGCTGACGTGAAACAGGTCACGGTCAAGAAGGAACCGACGGGTGAATGGTTCGCCACGTTCGGTGTTGAAGTGGACCGCGAACCAGCCGAACCACCTGCGAATCCCCAGAAGTGCGTCGGTATCGACGTAGGGATTCTCAAGTACGCCCACGACACCGACGGGACCGCCGTCGGGTCGCTCGACCTTTCGGACGAACGGGAGCGGCTGGAACGCGAACAACGGTCGCTCTCACGGAAGGAACACGGGTCGAACAACTACGAGAAACAACGGCAGCGGGTCGCGGAGTGTCACGCCGACCTCCGACGGAAGCGCCGCGACTTCTTGCACAAGCTCTCGAAACACTACGCTCGGGAGTACGACCTCGTGGCGGTCGAAGACCTGAATGTGAAGGGTATGATGGAATCGCCGTCGAACAGCCGCAACACGGCCTCTGCCGCGTGGCGAACGTTCCTCTCGTTGCTCGAATACAAATGCGAGCGAGAGGGGACGCACTTCGTGGCGGTCAACCCGAGAGGAACGACGAAAGAATGCGCGGCGTGCGGTGTCTCGACGGACAAGCCGCTGTGGGTCCGTGAACATTCCTGTCCTGCCTGCGGATTCGAGGCAGACAGGGACGCGAACGCGGCGTGGAATATCCTTTCTCGCGGTCTACAAGATGTAGGAGTGGGACACTCCGAAGGAACGCCTGTGGAGACTGCGCTCCCTGTGGACACACGGTGTCTGCAAAGCGCGTCGTTGAATCAGGAAGCCCTACCCTCAAGGAGCGAACGGCGTCAGCCGTGAGCGAGTAGGGTAGGGTAGGGTAGTTCACTCGACCGGACACACGTCCGCCCGGAGGTCGACGCGCGTCTCTGTCACGTCGGTCACGATGCCGTCGATGGGTGCGTGGTGAGCGTTGCTGATGCCGTCGCCGGGCGTGGCGATCAGTTCCCGTTTCTCGACGCGATCACCCGGTGACACCAGCGGATCGCCCGGTGCGACGATGTCGATGGCGGGGTTGGTGGCGAGTGGGACGCCGACCGCCTCGGGGTCGATCCGGGTCGGCTCAGTCTCGTGATCACCCGCCCAGTCGCGGGCATCGAGCACGTCGATCCGCCCCTCGCCGTACGTGTTCGCCGCGACCACCTCGCGATCCATCACGAGGACGGCGTTGGTTCGCTTGGACACCCGGAACTCCTCGGCCGTGGCGTCGGTGCGGAAACACCATCCCGGGCCGCCGTGCAGGAGGATTTCGGTGTCCGAGAGGGAGCCGATCGGT
>Ga0207851_100343_pt1 | contig 26625 bp, 23 predicted proteins | sample A23E3SouthBayCA_FD_187747 | JGI IMG/M metagenome (GOLD analysis project Ga0207851, IMG submission 187747) | Aerobic enrichment media microbial communities from Eden Landing Ponds, California, USA - A23 E3 (SPAdes) | ecosystem: Environmental > Aquatic > Marine > Unclassified | place: Emeryville... | reverse complement strand
CCGCCGGTCCGCGGTGCGCTACGCCGGCGCGCTCGCCGGTCGGCGCGTCATCCGGCTGCTCGCCGGCGATCCGGTCGCAGACACGGTCGCTGAGGTACCGGGCGGCGAGCGGACCCTCCTCCCGGTCCCCGGCTGCGACTGCGGCGCCGACCCGGGAGACGCGCTGCCCCGCGAGGGGGAGGAGCGGTCGCTGTCGGAGGCGGTCGACCGCGCGGAGCGGGCGGTCGACCCTCGGGTCGGCCCGCTCTCGGAGGTGGGCGAACAGGAGTCGTTCCCCGTGCCGTACTACGTCGCGCGCGTCGCCGACACGACGCAGTTCTCCGACGCGCGGGCGGCCGAGTTCGGCGGCGGCGTCGACGCCGGCTGGGACGCCGCGTTCATGAAGGCGCTCGGGGAGGGGTTAGAGCGGTACGCCGCCGGGATCTACCGCGAGGAGTCGTTCACGCGCGCGCCTGCGGCGAACGTCTCGAATCCGGTGACGCCCGACGCGTTCGTCCGCCCCGAGAGTTCGGAGTCGTACGCCCGCGACGACCGGCTCCCGTGGGTGACCGGCGAGGGCCTCGGCACGGGCGAGGCCGCGAGCCTCCCGGCGGAGTTCGTTCACTTCCCGCCGCCGGAAAAGCGGTACCGACCCTCGATCACGACCGGGCTCGGGCTCGGGAACTCCGGGCCGCACGCGGCCCTGTCGGGCCTTTACGAGGTCGTCGAGCGCGACGCGACGATGACCAGCTGGTACTCGACGGTCGACCCCCTCGGGATCGACGTCGACGACGAGGGGTTCGCGGAGTTAGCGAAGCGCGCCCGCGCCGAGTCGCTGTCGGTGACGCCCCTCCTCGTCACGACCGACGTCGACGTTCCCGTCGTCGCGGTCGGCGTCCACCGCGAGGGCGACTGGCCCCGGTTCGCGGCGGGCTCCGGCGCCGACCTCGACCCCGCCGCAGCGGCCCGAAGCGCGCTCGCAGAGGCGCTCCAGAACTGGACCGAACTCCGCTCGATGGGGCCCGACGCGGCCGCGGAGCAGGGCGCGGCGATCGGTCGCCACGCCGACTTTCCGGCGGAGACGCGGGCGTTCTTCGACCCGGACGCGAGCGTCCCGGCCGAGTCGCTCGGCGAGCCGGAGCTGTCGGGCGCCGACGAGCTGGCCGCCGTCGTCGACCGCGTCGAGACGGTCGGTCTGGAGCCGTACGTCGCCCGGACGACGACCCGTGACCTCGCCGCGCTCGGCTTCGAGGCGGTCCGCGTGCTCGTCCCCGGCGCGCAGCCACTCTTTACCGGCGATCCGTTCTTCGGCGACCGCGCCCGCGACGTGCCCCGGTCGATGGGGTTCGAGCCGGACCTGGAGAAGGCGTACCACCCGTTCCCGTGACCGTCGGGTCGTCCCGGCGCGCCCACTGGGCGGTGCGCTCGACCACCGCGGTTTAAGCCGATCGCCGTCCGGTATCCGCCATGGACGTACTCCCCGACGCGGACGTGAAAGCGGTGGAAGCGATCGACGGCGTGTTCCTCACGCAGGGGGCCGCCGGCGACGAGACGAGCATCCAGCGGTTCGTCATCGAGCCCGGCGCCGAGGTCCCCGAACACGACCACCCCCACGAGCAGGTCGGCGCGATCACCGAGGGGGCGATCACCTTCGTCGTCGACGGCGAGGAGCGCGTCGTCGAAGCGGACGACACGTACGTGATTCCCGGCGGCGAACCGCACGCGGCGCACAACGACACCGACGAGCCGGTCGTCGGCTACGATATCTTCTCGCCGCCGCGGACGAACCCGGACTGGCAGGAGTGATCGCTTATAAATAGATGTGCAGTGGCGCGTGCCGCCGAGCGCCCGAAGGGCGCGAGGTGCACGCGCGAGGGAGTCGGACCGGCGCAGCCGCGCCGGTCCGACGAGGCTGGGGAGGCGTGAGGCGCGGTGCGGTGCCGTGCGGGTGGGACTCAAAGGGGCAGCCACGAGGATGTCGGAGGCGACGCAAGCACCGCAAGGAGCGCAGCGAGCGTGCGACATCCTCGTGGCTGGGGCTTTGGAGGTCTTCTCCGTCGATCCGCCGCTAACCGTTTATAAGCGAACGCATCTACCTGAGTCGCGATCCGAGTCACGATCCACATACCGGGGCAAGGCCCGCCACAGTCACGCACCCTTTATCAGTCGCCCCCGAAACCGACGACATCCATGGCACGCGCGAGCGCCGGGGCCCGGCTCCACTTCGGCTTCTGTAACCTCAGCCTCTCGCACGAGCGGCTGTACGGCGCCCTCGGGCTCGGGCTCGCGGAGCCGCGGGTGGTAGTCGACGCGGAGCCGGCCGCGGCGGTGACTGTCGACGTCGGCGAGCTCGCCGCCAGCGACGGCGTTCGCCGAGACGCCCGCGAGTACGCGGCCGCCGCGACCGACCTGCTGGGCGTCGACGGCGCCCGGGTCACGGTCCGCGAGACGCTCCCGCGTCACGCCGGGCTCGGGAGCGGCACCCAGCTGGCCGCGGCGACGCTCGCGGCGGTCGCGACCGCCCACGGCGAGGAGCCCCGCGTCCGCGAGCGCGCCCCGGCGCTCGGTCGCGGCGGGCGCTCCGGCGTCGGCGTCGCGACCTTCGAGGCAGGCGGGTTCGTGCTCGACGCCGGCCACCCCACCGCGCGGTTCACCACCGACCGCCCCGCCGACGGCGAGTGGACGGTGCCGCCGGTGGCCGCCCGCCACGCCGTCCCCGACGACTGGCGGTTCCTGCTCGTGCGCCCGGACGCCGACCCGGGCCGGAACGGCGACGCCGAGGACGACGCGATGCGGACCGCGGTCGAGCGCGCGGAGCCCGGCCTCGCCGACCGGATCGGGGGGATCGTCACCCGGCGCGTGCTCCCCGCGATCGCGGCGGGGAACGCCGAGCGCTTCGGCGCCGCGGTCGCGGAGATCGGCCGGCTCAACGGCGCGTGGTACGCCGACGAGCAGGGCGGCGTCTACCGCCCGCCGGTCGGCGACGTGGTGGCGTCGCTGTCGGACGCCGCGGCCGTGTTCGGGGCTGGGCAGTCGTCGTGGGGGCCGACCGTATACGGGGTCACGGACGCCGCGAACGCGACCGCGGCCGCGACGGCCGGCGAGTGCGCCCTCGACGAGGCGGGCGTGGAGGGGTCGGTCTCGATCGTCGAGGCGGCGGACGGCGGGGCACGAGTGACGGGGGGCGGGTGATGGGGCGCGGGTGACGGGGGGCGACGGCGGCCGGGAGTGAGGCGAGCGCTGACCGCGTACGAGCAACAACACTAAGCGGAGCGGCCTCCCCATACGGCACATGCCGAGTCTTCCGTTCGGCGTCGCCCGGCTCGACTCGATCCTCGAGGGCGGAGCGCCGCCGGGGAACGTCGTGTTGCTCGCGGGCGAGTCCGGCGCCGGCGCGCGCGAGTTCCTGTACACCAGCGCGGCGATGAACGCCCTCGGACACGCCGACCCGGAGCTGTTCGACCTCTACTACGGTGACCTCCCCGCCGGGGCGACGCTTCCGGAGGCGGTCCACTACATCTCCTTCACCGCCGACACCGACGCGATCACGCGGGAGATGGGGTACACGATGGCCGACGAGATCGTCGACGCCGCGATCGGCGGGATCGAGTTCCGGGACCTCTCGCCCGAGTATTTCCAGCTCAGCCCGATCCCGCGCGACTGGTACGAAGACGAGACGACGTCGATCACGGAGCTGGGCGACCGCGGCGAGTACGAGGACGTGCTCACCGCGTTCGGCGACTACCTGTCCGCGCACGCCGACGACAGCCTCGTCTGTATCGACTCCGTCACCGACCTCGTTTCGATGGTCGACGAGGACACTGAGTGGAGCGACGTGACGATGGTGATGAAGGGGCTCAAGAAGGCGGCCTACGAGTGGGGCGGACTCATCCTCGTGTTGGTGAACACCGACTCGATCACCGACCGGGAGTTCGGCGCGCTGATGGACGCCGCGGGCGGCACCCTGCAGTTCTCGTGGGAGAGCGGGGGGTCTCAGCGCGCACGGACCATGTTCGTCCGCGAGTTCCGCGGCGTGCTCTCGCAGTTGGAGTCGGAGAACATCGTCCGGTTCGAGACCGAGATCCACGAGGGGGGATTCGACATCAGCGACGTGCGCAAGATCCGGTGAGGCCGCGCCAGCGACTGCGCTAAACCGAGGCCCGCCCGAGTATCGATCCGGAGAACGACGCGACAGATTACTTAAGTCTCCTCCCGAAAGGGAGCGTAGATGACGGAGGATCCGCGATGAGCGACCTCGATCCGACCGACCAGACGGTCGACGCCGCGATCGAGGCCGCTGCCGACGAGGCCGGTGTCGGTCGCGAGGAGCTGCTGAAGCGCGCGCTCGTCGCGCTCGCGGACGCGGAGGGGATCGACGTCCCGGACGCGGAGGAGGTGGCGGCGATCGAGGCGCGGCTCGACGACGTCGACGACGAAGTCGACGAGAAGATCGACGACCTCCGAGAGCGCTTCGTGGAGCTGTATCGCGAGCTGGAGTCGAAGGCGCCCGCCGACCACGAGCACGCGGAGACGGCCGAGCGACTGGACGCGATCGCGGCCGACCTCGACGCGGTCGGCAAGCGCCTCGACGAGGTCACCGACCGCGTCGACGAGGTCGAGGCCGAGGCGGCCGCGACGGCGACCGTCGGCGAGGCGGTCGAGGGGACGCTCGACGACTTAGACGACCGGCTCGCCAGCGTCGAGTCTCGGATCGACGAGGTCGACGAGCGAGCGGCTCGGACCGAGGGGCTCGACGACCTCGAAGCACGGGTGGACGATCTGGAGGCGCTCGACGACCGCGTCGGCGACCTCGACGAGGTCGAGGAGAAGCTCTCGCGAGTCGCGAGCGCGATCGTCAGGGTCCGACGCCGGTTAGAGGCGGCGGAGCGCGACCGCGCTGACCGAGAACGCCTGGACGCCCTGGCGGCCGCCGCAAACCGCGAGGGGGTCCGGAAGGCCACGTGCGAGAACTGCGGCGAGACGGTCGACCTCGGGCTGTTGACGGCGCCGGAGTGCCCCCACTGCGGCCGCCGGTTCGGGGACCTGGAGCCGAACGCCGGGTTCCTCGGAACCTCGCGGCTGCTCGTCGAGGACCAGCCGGCGCTCGACGGCGAGGTGAACGAAGAGCGGCCCGGCGTCGCCGGCGACGGAGCGGGGACCGAAGACGAGTCCGGCGTGAGCACCCGAGACGCCGGCGGAGGTGGCGGTTCGTGAGCGACGACGAGTCGACTCCCCCCGACGACGCGGGTACGACCGAGGACGCGGACGGGCTGTTCGACGACGAGTCGATCGGCGACGCCGACGAGATCGACGACCCCTTCGCCCGGTTGGACGAGAACGCGTCCGGGAGAGACGCATCCGAGGGGGACGCGTCCGGTGAAGCCGTTCCCGAGAGCGATACCGGCGCCGAGAGCGAGACCTTCGACGAGAGTGAGACCTCCGACGAGACGAGGGGGGAGACTGAGACTGGGTGGAAGGCCGAGATAGGGGAGGAGGCCGAGGCGGAGGGGGAGGCCAAGACGGAGGAGGAGCCGAGAAGTCACGGCCCCGTCGACGCGGGCCGTGACGACGACGCGTCCGGATTCGGTTCCGCCGCGGACACGAATCGGGCCCGATCGGACGACCCCTTCGACGAACTCGGCCCGGCGACCGCCGAGACCGACGCGGACCTCGGCGACGCGTTCGAGCAGATGGACGTCGGGAGCGTCGCCGAGGAGGACATCTGGGAGTCGCTCGACGAGGGCACTGCGGGCGGCGTCGGCGAGCTCGGCGTCGGAGTCTCGGAGACGGACGCGACTGGAACCGACCTCGGCGGGGGCTTCGGCGCCGGCGTCGAGCGCGTGATCTCGAAGCGGACCTACTGCCAGCAGTGCCCGCACTTCTCGGCGCCGCCGACTGTCTCCTGCGACCACGAGGGAACGACCATCCTGGAGGCCGTCGGGTTCGACGAGTTCAGGGTCCGAGACTGCCCGATGATCAACGAGGACGATCCGACGTTCGACGCCGAGCCCGAGAGGTAACCGAAACACGGTACGTTTCGAACGGGAGTGATCGCCGGCGGTTTCTGAACACGCTCAAGTCGATCGGACGCAGAGACCGTTCCGTCCGTGGAAACCGTTCAACGATCGGGCGAGAGAGGCGTCGGATTCGGGTCGGGAGCGCTGACCGGAGCGATAGGGGATTCGATCACGGTTATCCCGCTTGTCGTCGCACTCGCGCTACTGACGGACGTGTCGCTCCCGCACGCGCTCGTCGGGTTCGGGGTCTTTCAGATCGTCTGGGGAGTCCGGTACGGGCTCCCGGTGTCGGTCGAGCCGATGAAGGCGCTCGCGGCGCTGGCGATCGCGGGCGCGCTGACGTACGCGGAGCTCGCGCTCGCCGGACTCGTCCTCGGCGTCCTCCTCCTCGCGATCGGGCTCTCGGGGACGCTCGCGCGGGTCGAGCGCTGGATCGGCGAGCCGGTGATCCGCGGGGTGCAGTTCGCGGTCGGGCTCGTCCTCCTCGAAACCGGGGTCGACCTCGCGCTCGGCGACCCGGTCCTCGCGGTCGCGGGAGTGGCGATCGCCGCGGCGGCCGCGCTCGCCGGACACGGGAAGGCGAGCGCCCTCGCGGTGGCGGTCGTCGGCGTGCTGATCGCGCTCGTCACCGCCGGAATCCCGGCGCCGCGGTGGCCCGGGGCGCCGCCGGACCTGTCTCTCCAAGTGCTCTCCGGGGCGGTCACCCGGCGCACGGCGGACGGGATCGCCGCGCAGCTCGCGATGACGATCGGCAACGCCGCGCTGGCGACCTCCCTCCTCTTCGCCGACCTGTTCGACGCCGAGGTGACGCCGGACGAGCTGTCGGCGAGCATGGGCGCGACGAACCTGATCGCGGTGCCGTTCGGCGCGATTCCGATGTGTCACGGCTGCGACGGCGTCGCGGGCAAGCACGCGTTCGGCGCCCGGACCGGCGGCGCGAACGTCGTCCTCGGCGTCGGCTACCTCGTCGCCGTCCCCTTCGCGACGCCGGCGCTCCTCGGCGCGTTCCCGGTGGCGATGCTGGGCGCGCTGCTCGCGATCGTCGCCGTCTCGCTCGCGCGCAACACCGTCGATTCCGAGAACGTCGCGCTCTCGGTCGCGATCGGCCTCGTCGCGCTGGCGACGAACCTCGGCGTCGCGTTCCTGCTCGGGATCGTCGCGCACCTCGCGTGGGAGCGCGTGGGAGAACGCGGTGAGGGAGTGGATCGCTTATAAATGATCGACGCGGTGGCGCGTCCCGGCGAGCGGCCCGCAGGGCCGTGAGCCGACGGCGCGAGGGAGTCGCTGGCGGCGGTAGCCGCCAGCGACGAGGCTGGGGAGGCGTGAGGTGCAGAGCGGTGCTAGACGGGTGAGACGAGTGGGGCTTTGGAGGTCCTCACCGACGATCAGCCAGCAACAGCCCCTTATAAACGCACGAACCAACCAAACCCGGATTCACCCGCGACCGATCCACCTACCTCTTACAACACCTCCTCAAGCGCGTCCATCGCCTCGTCCACCCGCTCGACCCGCGCGTTGTGGCCCATGTGTCCGACGCGCAGCACGTCGTCGGCCAGATACGCGAGCCCGGTCGCGAGGAGCACGTCGTGGTCCTCGCGGAGGCGGGTCTGTAGCTCCTCGGCCCGTCCGGGCACCTCGAACGCTGTCACCGTCGGCGAGCTGCGCTCGGGGTCCGGATACGGCTCCAGCCCCAGCTCCGCGCCGCGCTCGCGACACCGCGCCGCCGCGGTCCGGTGTCGCTCCCGGACCGCGTCGAGCCCCTCGTCCAGCCACAGCCCGAGCGCCGCGTCGAGCGCGACGACCTCGGTCGTGAGGTGGGTGTACGGGAACCCCTCGTCGGTGTCGCGCCACGGGAGGAAGTTCGTGTACAGCGAGTGCGGGTCCCGCTCGTCCATCGCCGCCCACGCGCGGTCGCTGATCGCGGCGGTGGTGAGCCCCGGGGGCGCGCTGAAACACTTCTGAGAGGCCCCCAGGCACACGTCGACCCGGTCGGTCGGCACCGGGACGCCCCCGAGCGACGAGACGGCGTCGACGACGGTGAGGATCTCCCCGTCGGCCTCTTCGAGGAGGTCGAGCGCGGGCCCGAGGTCGTTGAGCGTTCCCGTGGGCGTCTCGCAGTGGACCATCGTCGCGACCTCGAACTCGTGGTCGTCGTCGAGGATCGACTCCAGCTCCGCGAGCGGGAGGGGATCGTCGTAGTCGGTCGAGACCAGCGTCGCCTCGCCGCCGTAGTCCGCGACGAAGTCGGCGAAGCCGTCGCCGTAGAGCCCGTTCGAGAGACACAGCACTTCGGTGCCGGGCTCGACCAGGGAGGCGATCGCGGCCTCCAGCCCCAAAATGCCCTCGCCGCCGGGGACGACGACATCGCGGTCCGGGGCACCGTTCGCTCCGGTCTGTCCGGCACCGTAGACCGTCGCGAGCCGGTCGGTCAGCCGGTCGTAGATCCGGTGAAACTCGGGGTCCACGTCGGGGTTGATCAGCTCGCGGCTCATCGCGTCGCGGACAGGGGCGGGGACCGCGGTGGGTCCCGGCGTCATGAGCATACCCCGTCACTCGGGTCCATCGGCATAAGGGCGCTGCCCGATGCCCGCGGAGTCAGTCCACCTCGGTCACGAGTAAGTATATAATAACGGCAGACATAGTTTGAAATATGACACGAACTAATCGATTCCGCTCGCCGCCGGGACGTCTCGCCGGTGAGTGCGAAGCGATCGAGGGTCGGAGGGCGTAGATGTCTCGACGTTCGCTCGCCATCCTCGCGTCGGTCGCGCTCCTCGCCGGCGCGCTCGCTGGGCTCGCGGTCGCGCAAGAGGAGCCGCCGTTCGTCCGGGGTGAGCCCGAGTTAGACGTGTACCTCCCCGACTCGACCGTGTCGCCTGGGACGACGGCCGATCTCACGGTGCAGATCGCGAACGACGGCGATGTGGACGCGGGGACCGACCTCCGGAGAGACACCGTCACGACCGCGCGGAGCGTCGTGATCGAAGTTGAGAGCGATCACTCGCCGCTCGTGGTCGAGACGAACCGGTTCGCCGTCGGTTCGATCGGAGGTGGTGCGGTCCGCGAGGTCCCCGTCTCGGTGACGGTCCCCGCCGACGCAGAGCCGGGGACGTATTCGCTCGACGTGCGACTCCGATACTCGCACACGTATCTCTCGGCGCCGCGGAGCGGAGTCGTACAGGATCGATCGCGGACGCGGACCGAGTCGATCTCGGTGACCGTCGACGACAGACCCCGGTTCGCGGTACGGACGGTCGACACGAACGTTCAGGTCGGCGACTCCGGAACGCTCACGGCGAACGTGACTAACCTCGGCGGAGAGGTCGCCCGAGACCTGTCGGTCGAGCTCGTCGCGAACGGGCCCGACTTCGCGCTCGGAGAGACGGAACGGAACACCGCTCGGATCGACCGACTCGGCCCCGGAGAGAACGCAACGGTCAGGTTTCCGGCGAGCGTCAGCCAAGACGCCGCCGCGGAGTCGTTCGACCTCACAGGTACCGTTCGGTACACCGACGTGGACGGGATCCGCGGCGCCCAAGAGGGGATACCGGTCGGGATCAGGCCGCTCGCCGAGCAGTCGTTCTCGGTCGAGGTCGACGACTCCACGCTTCGCATCGGCGAGAACGGAAGCGTTCGCGGGACGATCCGCAACGACGGACCGACCGACGTTCGAGGAGTCGTTCTCGCGGTCGGCGACGGGGCGTTCGCCCCCCGCAGTCCGCGGTACGCCGTCGGCGACCTCGCCGTCGGCGAGAGCACCGCATTCCGGTTCCGCGGCGAGGTCCCGGCGAGCGCCGACTCGGTCCCCCAGCAGCTGACCCTCGCGACGAGCTACCGAAGCGTCGCCGACACGGAGCGGACGACGCGAGACGCGGTACGCGTTCCTGTCGCTGAACGCCGAGACGCGGTGACGGTAGAGCCGGTCGATCCGCAGTTCGCGGCCGGCGGGGACGACGTGCTGCGGCTTGACGTGACGAACCGCCGCGATGTCGAACTCCGGGACATCGAAGTTCGACTCGCCGCCGACGCGCCATTGGAAAGCGAGTTTCGGACGACCGTGATCCCGTCGCTGGCGCCCGGAGAGACGGGTCGGGTGGCGTTCGACCTCACGGTCGACGGCGATGCGCCAGCGAGTCGGTACCCGGCGAGCGTCGACATCGCCTACACAGACCCCACCGGAGTCCGCGTCACTGGCGACACCGCGACAGTCGCCGTCGCAGTCACCCAGTCGTCCGGCGGTACGATCCCCATCGAGGCGGGCGTGTTGATCGTCCTCCTGATCCTCGTCGCCGCCGGAGCGTGGTGGTTCTATGTCCGGTGACTCCGCTCGTCCGCTCGTCGTCGAGGAACTCACGAAGGACTACGGGAGTGTGGTGGCGAACGACGCCGTTTCGTTCACCGTGAACGAAGGGGAGGTGTTCGGCTTTCTCGGCCCGAACGGCGCGGGGAAGTCGACGACGATACGGATGCTGTTGGGGCTGTTAAAGCCCACGTCGGGGACTGCGAAGGTTCTCGGTGCCGACATCCAAGACGAGGCCGCGCTGACCGACGCCAAGCGTCGGATAGGGTATCTCCCGGCACACCTCGGGTTCGAAGAGGAACTCACCGGCGAGACGGTGCTCGACTACCACGGCGAGATGAAAGGAGATACTCGTCGAGACGAGATGTTAGAGCTGTTCACCCCTCCGATCGACCGACCGATACGGGAGTACTCGACCGGAAACAAACGGATGCTCGGGCTGGTGCAGGCGTTCATGCACGATCCCGACCTCGTGATCATGGACGAACCCACCGCCGGACTCGATCCGCTCAAGCAGGAGGCGTTCAACGAGTTCATCCGAGACGAGCGCGACCGCGGCACGACCGCGTTCTTTTCGTCGCACGTGTTGAGCGAGGTGCGGCGCGTCTGCGACCGCGTCGGCATCCTCCGCGCTGGAGCCCTCGTCGAGCTCGAGAACGTCGACGCCCTGCTCCACCGGAGCGGAAAGCACGTTCGCGTCCACGCGAGTGACGACGCGGTCACCGCCATAACGGCTCTCGATGGCGTCGTCGGACCCGAACGGTTCGCCGAGGGCGTCCAGTTCATCTACGCCGGTGACGTCAACGCGCTTCTCCGCGAACTCGCGGCTCACGATATTCGAGACGTCGAGCTCGGCGAACCGCCGATAGAGGACGTGTTTACTCACTACTACGGGAGCAGAGCGGGGGCAGACGAAGGGGACGGAGGCGAGCAGAAGGGAGACGAACCCGACGGAACGGGGGAGGACGATGTTTGAAACGGTCCGGTATGAGGGGAAACGGCGGCTCCGCGGCGCCGCGATTCTCACGGCCGGCGTCGGGGCGTACGCCGGGTTCATCGTCTGGTACTTTACCGTTCTAGAGGGGGTCAACTACGAGGACGTCTTCAGGGATCTGCCGCCGGCGATGCTGGAGGCGTTCGGCATCGAGAGTCTGTCGACGATCGAGGGGTTCCTCGGTGCGCAGGTGTTCAATTTCGTCTGGCTGCTCGGGCTGGGGCTGTACTTCGCGTACGTCGGCGGCGGTACCGTTGCGAGCGACATCGAGACGGGACGGATGGACATCTTCCTGTCGCTTCCGATCACGCGGTCCCGGCTGCTCGTCGAGAAGTTCGCCGCGCTGCTCGTTCCCATGATCGCCGTCAACGCCCTCGGCGGACCGATCATCTACCTGTTCGTCGTCGCCGTCGGGGAGACGATCCCCCTCGACAACCTGTTCCTCGCGCACCTGCTATCGATACCGTTCCTGCTCGTCTGCGCGGGGATCGGCCTCGCGTTCTCGGTCGCCGTCGATCGCGCGGCGATCGCGGAGCGAGGGGCCGTCGGCACCGTTTTTGTCCTGTACCTCCTCGAGTCCGTCGTCGGCGGTGCCGAGGCGTACGACTGGATTCAGTACCTGAGCCCGACGCAGTACTACGAGCCCACGCCGATCCTGATCGAGGGCTCCTTCGAGGCGATCGACTCGGCGATCCTCCTCGTCGCGTTCGTCGGTCTGCTCATCCTCTCGCAGGCGCTGTTCGAGCGCCGTGACGTGTGAGTACTGCCGACCGTTCGCGACGGCCTTTCCGCCGATACGTTAATACGGTTCTGTCGCCTGAGTTACGACAATGATGCTTCCGACCCACGTGCTCGGCGGGATGCTGCTCGCCGCGCCGCTGGTACGCGTGGCCCCGGAACTGGCGCCGATCGGCTTCGTCGCTGGGTTCCTCGGGGGGCTCTTCCCGGATCTCGACATGTACGTCGGTCACCGGAAGACCCTCCACTTCCCCGTGTACTACGGCCTGTTCGCGGCGATCGCCCTCCTCGCGGCGCTGGTCGCGCCGTCGGCGGCGACCGTCGCCGCCGCCCTGTTCCTCCTCGGCGCGGCAGTCCACAGCGTCGCCGACATGTACGGCGGCGGGCTGGAGCTGCGGCCGTGGGAGGGGAACTCCGACCGCGCCGTGTACAACCACTACCACGGGGCGTGGATCGCCCCGCGGCGGCTCGTGCCATACGACGGCGCGGTCGAGGACCTCGCGCTGTCGGTGGGGCTGTCGCTTCCCCTCCTGCTCCTGCTCGACGGCCCGCTCCGGCGGGTCGTGCTCGGCACGCTCCTCGTCGCGGCCGTGTACACGGTGACTCGGCGTCATCTCGCGGAGATGGCGGCGAAGATCGCTCCCTACGCCCCGGACGCGCTGTCGCCGTTCCTCCCGGAGCGGTACGTCGACGACGACACGAAACAGTAGGAAGCGGTCGCGACCCGTGCCCCGGCCCGCGCCGCGCGCTCGGCGACGAGCGCGCGCTCGTCCGCGTCAGCCATATCCCGCGTCCCGGCCGCCGAACGCGTATAAACGTCGATCCCGCGAGCGCTAGGGGCAGCAAACAATTAACTCGATTCCGAATCCGAGTATGTTTAAGTAGGCCCGGAGTGGACAGACGCACATGGAACCAGAGGAAGCGGTCCGCCAGCTCGAATGCGCAATCGACGCCTCGCTCGACGAGACCGGACAGCGCACGGCCGCCACCTACCGCCCCACCTTCGAACGCGTCGCCGACCGCGCCGACGGCGGCGCCGTGTACGCGCTCGCCGGCGCGCTGGCCGACGAGGTCGTCGCGGGCGACCGACCGACACCGGCCGAGGCGAACGCGACCGCGGAACGCGTGCTCGACGACTGGGCGTACACGGACGGCGGCGCGTAAGGTCGGACCGGCACGTCGATGGGTCAGACTGTCGATCTGGCGCGGTCGGCGAGGACAGACTCCTTCTAGATATCGGATCGGGAACCACGGCCGACTAATCTTCGTCGGGCCCCTCCGACCGCTCCGCTTTCAACTGCCTGACCTCTCGCTCCACGTCGAGGTCCTCAAGATTGTCGAGGCTCACCGTCACCGTCCCGGATGTCTCGTCGTCGCCGTCGCTCGCAGTCTGGTCGCTTCCGGCCCGGCTCGTTCGACGACTAGTCGAGTCTGATGAGCTGGTAAGTCGTACATCGATCTTCCGGACCAGTACATACGCCGTGGCTGCCGTCCCCGCTGACACGGCAGCGTACACCACCAATAACGCCTCTACCCCGAACCGGGCCTCTAGAACCGGCCCGGCCAGCCACGCGAACACGCAGACCCCCACCAACAAGCTGGTCGAGAGCGGGACGGCTCTGCTCATACTCCAGCTTGGATGTCTAAGAATAAACACCTTCGCTCAACTCCGCCTCTGATCGGCCAGAATCCGCGGGCGGTCTGCAACAGTTCGCGTCGCAACCGATGTCGATCCGCATCAGATAGCCCCTCTTTCGAAAGCGTACCGTTAAGCGAGAAGTCGAATCAGGCGGATCGAGCGATATCGCCGGGATGGTTCGTCTCGAATATCCGTGCGCCACACTCCTGACACGAGACGGCGACGATATCGATTGACCGGCAGCAAGACGCGACAGTGTCTTCCTCGATCGCGACAGTTCCGGTACATTCGGGACACTCCTCAAGGAACAGCCGCAGAGCGTACAGGAGTTGGCTTTGTTGCCGGAGACCGAGCGTTTGCCATCCGTCGAGCCGTACCTCTAATTCCGTCGCAGCCGCCACGTCCGCGAGGAACGCCCCCCGGGATTCCCATTGCCCGGCCTGTGTTTCGTCGGCGTAAGCCACGAATGCCTCGCCGAACTCTTCGAAGGTCAGTATGTCGGCTTCGACACCGAGAATGTCCGCCAGCTCTGCCCGCGAAGTCTCCTCCGACCGAACGGACTCCAACCGATCGCTCCAAGCTGTTTGGAACTCGTCGGTGAGACAGAGGTCGTCTACGTTCTCACACGGTTCCACCGCCTCCGCACGCATCAAGACCGTCTCAACGTCGAGATTCTCATCGGCAGATACCGCAGCCCTGGTGTGCGAATCCTTGTCGAACCGCCGCAGCAGCCAGTCGGGGAAGTACTTCTTAGTGAGTGTCGGCGTACCGGGAACGAGATATCCCCGAAGCGCGATACTCGCGGCCGATAGTCCAAGCACGATAACACCGACACCCGTCCCGGTTGCCACTCCGGCGTTCGCCCCGACCACGCCCCCAATGGCAGCGGCGGCAATGACGCCGATAGCGCTGTTCACGACCGTACACGGGACGCATCGCATTTCGCCCGTGTACTCCGGCCGTCGGAACCGACTCACTACGTCCCCAATACCCATATAGCATATAGATAGTGTCTTCAGATTAAATGTTTATGTCGGATTACACGATATCGGAGCGACAAGCCCGTGTTTCGATATTAATTTAGGTTATATATTTGGACCGTAGTGAGTCGACATAACTGGTATTGCATCACATTGCTCTGTTGAATCCGATGACGGCATGGGGATCACGATCTCTTAATGCGCGTTTATCTCGCTCTTTGTCGTCGATGATTTGGATCGAGCCACCCAGTGATCTCGATCCTCTCGCTCTCTGCCAGGACTCCATCTCTGAATTCTCTCAGTAGCGGTCCTGAACCGAGTATAGAGTGACCTGATCCCGACGCCTTCCGCGGATTCAACAGATCACATCACACAGATCGATACTGTTCGGTGTCGTCGCCGTTTGCACGATGTCAGTCCGGCCGACGCGGGTGAACCGTTGCTTGAGTGTGTCACGAGACCCCTGCAGGGTAGCCTAACGAATTCAATGGCTCATCGCGCTGATTCTCTCACGTGGCGAGCGAGGTCCGGTCGGAGTGTCCGTGTTCCCCCGACGCCTGCCGTCGTCACCTAAAACCGGAGGTTCGCGTAGTCACGAGAGACGCCACCTCTCGGCCGACGCTTCCGAACGACGGGGAAGGTGTCGAGAGGAAGAGAAAACCAGTCCTGACGATTCTCGATCGCGTTCATGGAGATGGTGGCGCATACACCACGGTCTGAGCAGTCTTGGTGAGCCATGTTGACGTACCCGGAACGGCCGTGGTACCGGTCTGATGGGGCGATCTCGTCTCGAAATGTTCCCAGACGTCGACACCTGAGCGCGTCTGCGAACTCTCATCAACCACGTGAGCAAGCAGAGATTGTTAGTCGGGTTACTATCCGTGGAAGATTCCAGAGCCGGACGAACCCTCGGTCCAATAACATTAACGCGACACTACTCGCCCCATGACCGGAGGGACTCGCGCCTGCTCATCCCGGAAGGCACCGCGTCGATTGGTGTTTTCGGTTTCACTGATCGTCTCAGATGATTATCAGCGGTAGAAATTGGCACAGAACGGTTTTAGGCCTTGACTGGCAAACACGGGTGTAAGCCAACAGCAGGGCTGATACCGAGTGATTAGCATCCGTATGAATGCTAACTCAAAATCGGAACCACAAACAATGTTACAGAAAGGCAAACAGCAGGGACCTCAGGAGGCGGCGACGCATTTGGGCCTGGGGTTCATGTATCACGATGAACGGGATCGAGAGCTAGCGATAAAGGCGTTTGCGGTCACTGATACGTTCCAATTCCAACACCTCACCGAAGACGCCGCACGCGAGGCGAGCGAAGCGTACGTAGATGCATTATGGGAGAAAGACCGTATCGAGGCGGCGTGTACCGTCGACGGGGATCTCGACACGTCCGCTCTAAACGACGCCGACTGGTCACCCGTGAGAGAGGCCTTCGGGCGACGTGCCTCGATCGCCGGGATCGATCCGGAGTACGCCGAGCTATCCACGGTCGCATGGCGGCGTCACAAGGTCGGTGGTGACTACTGGACGCCGATGAAGCAGGCGCAGGTACACGAACTTCGAGCGGCACTTCAGGACTCGGACTACCCCCACAAGCCTCGGGGCGGCCAGTCCGGGCACGGGCCGGAAGCCGCACGGTACGCGCTCGGCGTCGAGCTCCACGACACGCGGCGGTTCGACGAGATGACGGACGTGATGGTTCCGTACTTCGAGCGGATCGCTCGACGACACCAGCGGCACAACGACGAGAAGTGGGATATTTCGAATACGGTCAGTCGGTAAGTGAATCGCATTCCCGGCGTATTTACCCACGACACGAGAGACATGTACGCGACTTCAGACCGCAGACCGGGACTAACACGTCGGAGTGAGGCCCCCGTTCGTCCGCACGGCTGGGCGCTCGACGTCGGGTACCGATGTCAATCGTCCAAGACGACCTTCTGGAGATAGAACCACCGGAGCGACCACAGCTGGTAGGATATCGAGATAACGAACGCGAACAGGAACACCGTCGCAAACAGCAGCGATTCGACCCCGGCGAAGAACGCGACGTTCGTGTCAGCCGCCACGACGCTGATGAGTCCAAGCACACCGAGACTTCGGTAATAACTATCCCAAGTGATACCCAGCGGCGTGACGACGTTCATGTACACGTCGATCTCGCGGGCCGTCTCGCAGAGGGAGACAATCTTCTCGTCTCTGTCGAAGTCAACGAATCCGAGCTCTTCGAGCTTCGGCAGATGAGTCTGGCTCAGCGTGTTGTAGACGCTCTGGCGGCAGTCCCGGGGCGGCGGTGACTCACCCACTTCGCGTTCGGCGATATGGTCGGATAGCTCGCGGACCTCGACCGGTCTGAGTCGCTGTTTGAGATACTCAAGCGCCAGCCGCCGCCGGTCGTTTCGGAGGACATCGTGGATCTTCTTCGTATCGGTGCGGTCTCGACGTAGTCGCTGTGTGAACATGTGTGACAGCCCAATTGGGTACGGTCTGTATTCAGCCAGTATGACATAATGACCGTATCCCTCGTTCATATAGCTTTCTAAACATCATTTTTCTGACTTGAATAGCGACGTGAGATACTCGACGGTAGCTAGTCGATCGATTACCGCTTCTTCGCTTCAGGCACCACAATCCGCCCGAGTAATCAGTTGTTGTGGTATTTCAATCTCTGCCTGACGTGTCACAGGGATCACTTGACGGATTACAGGGTAATGTTGAGCTAAAAAATACCATAATTCTTAAACTTCAACTGCGGGTTAAATCCACTGAACACTACGTTCAAGAGAACTGAGGTGTTAATAACTTTAAATTGGGGTGCCAATGGGTTGGGTACGTTCGGACCACCCGTGACGGGTGGAACCGGACACCAAACCATGTCAAACGACAGCAAATACAGTCTCTCCCGGCGGAAGGCGCTACTCGGACTCGGCACAGTCGGTGTCGCCGGCGCCGGCGCTGGGGTCGGGACGAGCGCACTGTTCAGTGATACCGAATCGTTCGAAGACAACACGATCACAGCGGGAACGCAGAATCTGATCGTAAACGCGGGTATCGTCGACGATTCGACCTTCGACGGGAATGCTGGCTCGGTCAGCATCGAAAACACCACGGTGGACGGAGCAGAACCAGCAGTGGGAATTACTGTCGACGACATCAAACCCGGTGACAGCTTCGTTATCGGCGTTGACCCAGTGGTGACTGGGAATCCGGGCTACCTCGCTCTCACGGGTGACGTGACTGAAAACGCTGACAACGTCAATACTGAGCCCGAAGTTGGTGTGGACGGCAACATCACTAACTCAACTGATACCCAGGGTACCCAGGGCGAACTCCTCAACTACCTCGAAATCACGTCTCTTGGATACGAAACTAGTAATCCGAATGGTGGGCTCCCAGCTTCCGGCGGGATCACAGATGACGCCGGATTCCCGGGTGACTTCCCCAACAGCACCGGGAACTCGATCCCGTTGGCCGACCTCCTGAGCGGACTGCTCTACCGGGGACAGGGCGGAGGCCCTCCTGCCGGCCACGGTGCTGCTGGTGACCCTGCTACGCGAGTCGGCGGTGACACCACTCAAACTAACGTGGATACGGATCGTGTGACCCATCTCGTCGAATTCACACTACCGCTTAACGTTGGAAACGTCGTTCAGGGTGACAGTCTCACTTTCGACCTCACTTGGAGTCTCGAGCAGGTGCGGAACAACTCCGAACCCGCGAACGCCTCAGAGGTCGACGGCAACGCGAACTAAGGCACTCCAACCAAACGGAGCAGCTCCCGACCCATACGGTGTCCGGGATCGCCTCGTAGGCGGCCCGGTACGCGGCGACGCCGCGTGACGGCGGTTCGACTCCGCCGGTGGGTTTCCCCAGGAGGGGACGAACAATGTCAAGCGACAACACCAACTTGGAACTCTCGCGGCGTAAGATCCTCGCCGGTATGGGCGCGGTCGGCGCGGCCGGCGCCGGCGCAGGGATCGGAACGAGCGCGCTGTTCAACGACACGGAGAGCTTCGAGGATAACCAACTGACCGCAGGTAGCCTCGATCTCAAGATGGACTGGGAGGAACACTACTCCTTCCCACAGATCTACGACGGCTTCGGTGACCCGACGGTCGAAGACGGGACCGAACTCGACGTGATCAGGGAGGACCCAGCAGACGATCCGGACCTCAACGAAGACAATTACACCGGGCTACCGATTCCTGAGATGGATGCCATCGGCCGCGATCCCGTAGCCTGGGCAAGGAATAACGATAACCCGATGGAAGATGGCAGATCCAGCCTCGAGGTGTACTTCGCGAACACGATCATTGAGGCTTTTCCGGACGATGCTAACACCGATCCCGGAGGAACATTCACCTTTCTTGAGAGCGGCGACGACGGGGAGCTCCTACCCCAAGCCGAAACCCCCTGTAATCTGCTCTCCGACGTTCCGAACCCCGGTCTGAGTTTGTACAACGAGGATCCAGACGACGAAGGTGTAGATGTTCAAAACCCCGGACGGACGTTCAGCGACGACACATACGACTCCGAGAACGGCGAGTTCGAGCCACTTCTTAATCTCGACGACATCAAGCCGGGTGATTTCGGAGAGTTCACGTTCAGCACCCACCTCTGTGATAATCCCGGCTACCTTTGGTTACAGATGCCGGATGGCCTCACGGAGAGAGAGAACGGTGTTACGGAGGCCGAGGCAAACTCGTCAAACGAAGACGGAACCGTAGACGATCCAGGGAGCTCTCCCGAACTCGCCGAAAATATCGAAACGACGCTGTGGTATGACAACAACTGTAATAACCGGATTGACGGCGAAATCGATCCGCTGGTTTTCCTCGCAGTACTCGATACCTCTGGGTCTCAAGATGATATCCTCGGTAGGCTCGCAACTGCCGGCAACGAATTAGCCGATCGTCTGACTAATGACGCGGATGTCGATGTCTACGGGGGCGTGATTACGCTTGAAAACGAAGGCGACGGACGCGACGCGATTCTACAGAGCCTGGATGACGAACCCCCAATCACCGAAATAAGCAATTTCCAGGGCGCATTCGAGACAGATCCAGAGCCAGGCCAAGACAACATTTTGCCTGCTCCTGGTAACACGGGTGGCAGCTCCCCGCTGCCACACGCACTTGACGTTGCGCGGGAGTATCTCAACGATGTTGTTGCTAACGACCAACAGCTATTGGATCCCACAGATCCAAGTAGTATCGTTAGCAAGAGTATCCCGCAGAACGCCCAAAAGGAGATACTCCTCTTGTCCGATGGCCAACCCGGATACACCGACGGGCGTGGGTCGCTAATCAGCCCAGCAGGCGACACGATTCCAGACTCCAACGGCGACGACATCGTATCGGACCACTTCGACACTAATCCGAACGGCGAGACCGTTTATTACCCCGACCCGGACACAACAGATGGGGGAACGTCGCGAGCCGAGACTGTTCTCGTTGCCAGAGACATTGACGGAAATGAATTCTTAGCGGGGTCCAATGGAACTTATCAGGGGCCGGGTCCGAAGGTCGATAATCCGGCTCAAGAAGGCGATCCTGTCGACATCTCCGGCGAGAATGACATCACTATCCGGGGAATCGTGAGTTATGACTCCTCCCTCGAAGACTTCGACGACCCTGACGAACAGCAGGAGGCGGAAAACACGTTACACGCCATTGCGACGGGCTCGAACACCTACGATCTAGTTAATCAGACGCCAGAGAGCGTCGTGGACTCTATCGTCAGCCATCAAAATGTCACCGGGAACGCTGAAGAAGTCATCTTCCAAGGAACGCTCGACCAACTGGCCACAGAATTAGATCCGAGTCAAGACGGTCCCGCAGCTCTTGATTTCGATCGGACGACAGAGGACCAAGATCCGTATCCCGCGGGCACTATCCACTGCTTCGGGCTCGCGTGGTGGGTGCCGACCGATGTTGGCAACGAAATCCAGAGCGACTCGGTGAGCTTTGATCTCGGGTTCGTCGCCGAGCAGGCTCGGAACAACGACAACCCAGGTCAGACGTTCGGATTCGGGGACTAATCGCGCTTGTCAGGCGAGATCGTCCCCTCCCGCGCAGTTCGCCCACTCGGAGCACGGCGCCGTCGGCATCGACGGCCCGTGACGCAGCCTCGCCGCGGAACGGCGTCTCCGGCTCTGCCGGAGGCTCGTTGCGCAGCTTTGCTGCGGAACGGCGGTTCGACTCCGCCGGTGGGTCTCATCCCTCTGGGATGACACACACCTATGTCAGACGATAAATTCGAGCTGTCGAGGCGGAAGATCCTAGGTGCGACAGCGGCCGTCGGTGTCGCCGGCGCGGGGGCGGGCGTCGGGACCAGCGCGCTGTTCAGCGATGAAGAATCGTTCGAAGACAATCAAATTCAGGCTGGTGAACTTGACCTGTTCATTGATTACACGACATCGGTCGACCAAGACGGGGTCGAAACCGGTGGCACGCCTGAAGACGGCTCACCAAACACTGGCACGATTCAGGGCGGCGAATCGGGCCAGTACCAGATCGCGGACGTCAAGCCCGGCGACAGCGGGTTCCTCGCGTTCTGCCCGAAGATTGTCGACAACAAGGGCTGGCTGTTCGTGGGGAGCGCCGAGGGCGTCACCGACTACGAGAACGGCCAGACCGAACCCGAGGAGGATGTCGACCCGAGCGGCGGTGGGAGCTTGGGGAGTTCCCAAAGTGGCCAAGGAGCCGGCGAACTCTCCGAGGCGATTCAGGTCGACGTCAAGTACTGTGAGCCCAACACAGACGATCCACAGGGTCCCGACGACTACGACACGATCCACGAGTTCAACAACCCGGACGACTACACGCTGGCGGACCTGTTCAAAGAACTCGAAAGTGGATTTCTGCTGGACGGAGAACCCAATGGAGCGAGCGGAACGCAGGAGTATCCCTCGTCACCGGATCAGAACACGCAGAGTGGCCCGTGTCTCTGTATCAACTGGGAAGTTCCGATCGAGGTCGGCAACGAGATCCAGTCGGACAGCGTCGAGTTCGACATCACGTTCGCGGCCCGGCAGTGGCGGAACAACCCCGATCCCGAGAACCCGGTCGCCGACGCGACAGTCTACCCGGGTGACTCGATCCAGAACGCCATCGACAGCGCGAGCGGTGGTGACGTGATCAGCGTCTTCGGCGGGAGCTTTGGAGACGGTAGCGACTATGCCGAGGAGCTCGATGTCGACACGTCGGTGACGCTGGCGAGGGCCAGCGGCGAACAGCCGACGATCGCCGCGGACGCACAGAACGACAACAGGGCGGTTACGGTCACCGCCTCGGATGTCACGTTAGACGGACTCGATGTCACCTTCACCGGGGGGGCTGGGACTTCATCCAACGCCGAAAAGTACGGCATCGAAGTTCAGGGCGGGTCGGACAACTTCACCCTGTGTAACAGCACCGTCCGCGGCGTAATCACGGAGCAGACTGCCCCCAGTCAGAACGCCACCAGGTCGACCGGCGTCGTGATGAGAGCCCCTAATTCGTCCGTGTCGAGCCCGACGGTCCGGCACAACACCTTCACCAACATCAAGTGTGTCGGATCGACGGAAAACAACAATACTCTTGACAGCGACTCGAAGGCCAAAGGGGTCGCGCTGAACGGTCTCGTCGATAACGCGGTAGTTAGTGGGAACGAAATCACCGAGATCGGGGCTGCCAGCGGCGACGATCCGAATGTGGCAGAGTTCACGTATGATGCCGGCGGTATCGAAGGCACGGACAAGCCACGCGGCATTAGCATCGTCGAGGCTGGTGCCTCCCGTGCCCCGGAGAACTTCGTCATTGAGAACAACGTCCTCGGCGGGACGGGTTCCGACGCGATCGCAGGCGTCTACGGCCAACCTGCCATTTTCATCGGCGGTAGTGGCGGAATGGGCCTGGACCACGATGTGCGGGGCAACCACATTTACCACCCGCTTGACAACCTCAACGGGGCCGAGCCGCTCAACCTGAACGGAGAGAACACCTACTACGATACGAGCGGGAACACCCAGTCGCCCAGCCTCGTTTCAGCGGACGCGGACGAGGACGGAGGTAATCTCATCGATCGGGCTGGTGGCTCGAACTACGCCGGCCAGCCATAACGTTCGCACGCATCCGTAGCGCCGATCTGGTGTCGCCGGTCACGCCCCCGGAAACGGGGTGAACCACTAATCCACCCGGGATGGGACGGCTCCGGTTCTACCGGAGTCACTCAGCACGGCGGTTCGACTCCGCCGGTGGGTCTCGAGAAACTGACCCGACACATGACAAACTCGCACCGACCGCATCGACGCACGATGGAGGGCGCCGCCACTCGCGGAGCACTCCACACGAGTCACATCTGCTCGAAGATCGACGACGAAATCCGCCGAGCGCCGAGGCTAAACCTGACAGCCAAACAATTATTATACTGGACGAGAGATAGTCACGCGAAGCGCGTCCGAGGCGATCCTGTGGACGTGTTTGACAACGCCGAGTGGGCCTCGACTCCCGCGCATTCCGGCGGCTGTGCGTCTCAGAGTGGCGGTAGGGTGACCGATCGAAGCGACGCAACTACATCCAAACACGGACCGTAGATGACAGACCTCAGCATAAATCGGCGGCGGCTGATCGGCATGCTTTCAGGCACCGGGATGGCCGCATTTATCGGATTCGGGTATGCGACCGGGGACTCGATCAGGTACACGTACGCGTCTTCTCACAGTTGCGACGATTACACGCTTGACGCCGAGTGGCGAGAAACGTACACCAGAAACGGGGAAACAACTCTGCTTGAGGACACGACGCCGGACGGAAGCGGAAGCGAGCCTGACGAGCCCGGACTTATCCGGTTAAACAACGTACTCCCGGGTGACAGGGGGACGGTCAGTTTCAGCCTCACGGCTGACTTGGCGAATCCCGACGCGAGCGACACGGTCTCGCCGACGCTTGGAATCAGTCTTACCGACCGTGCCGAAAACGGTCTCAGCGATCCTGAAGAAGCCGCGGGAGACACCACTGAAACGGTCGGCGAACTCCAAGAGTACCTACAGGTCACCGTCTGGAAGAACACGGGTGTCTTGGGACTCGATGCGCTCGGTGCCGACGACCTCACTCAGCAGATCACCGAGCCGACGATATCGGAGGGGACGCTTGCCGACGTAGCTGGCGATACGAGTAACGAAGTACTCGGAGCTATCGACGCCACTACGGACGACGATTCCGTTTCGGTGACGCTCCGATGGGAGTTTGCCAACGATGCACGCGTCAACGAGACACAAACCGATTCAGTCACGTTCGCACTCGATATCGGCTGTGGAGGTGACTAGCCCATGAGGGCTCCGTCCGCCAACCGCTGCACCAACTCCGCGTTGGCCGACACCGGTTTATCATCCAATAAATATATATCAGTAGCAGACAAATTTCTGGCACGTAATCAGATACGATGTCATGGCTCTAAGGGGGGGAACACATGCAAGAGCCGGACCTGACCCGTCGACAGGTGCTCGCGGGCATCACCGTGACCGGCGGGGCCGGGGCGCTCACCGGGAAGGGCACGATGGCGGTCTTCTCGGACGAGGAAACGTTCACGGGCAACTCCATCACCGGGGCGGCGAGCACCGCGGGCGCCGGTGTGGTCGAACTGGAAGTCAGCGCCAGTTCGTCCGGCGACGGAGACAGACTCGTCTACACGATCGATGTCCCTGATTTGGTCAACAATAATCCGTCGTACGTCTGGGCTCGGCCGGCGACGTGTCCCGAGCCGATCGATGCGGCTGCAGACGTGTACGTCGAGCTCCGGGCGGAGTGCGGCGACGACGACAGCGCACTCATAGCTGAGGGGACGCTCAAGAGTGTCGTCAACAAACTGCGCGAAGACAACGGAGAGCCGCTGCGCTGTCAGGAGGGTGACGATGCGCGGTGTTTCCGGCCCGGTGAGAGCGTCGACTTCGTGTTGGATGTAACAGGGTCGAACACTAACGAGGAGTTCGCTTTCGAATTCGAGTTCTACGCGGAGCAGTGCCGGTACAACACGGGAACGGACACGCCGTTCGGCCCCTTGAGTCCTTGTGAGCCGACGAACGAGACGGGTGGAAAAGCGATCAGTTTCATCGCATTCTGTTCCGAGTCCGGCACTCTCACCCCGCAGGTTACCGATATAAATAGCACGGACGATGATGGACCGACATCGGTCGACTGGGAGACCGACGGCGACGTGGATTACGTAGTCGCAAAATCCGGACAGAATTTCACAGTGTACGATTACCGCGACGACTCTGCGACGAGGGGTACAGTGACCACGGGTGGCGATGAAAACGCCGACTTCTACGGTGCGGTGTCGGGAAGTGTCGAAGACGGCTTTGAGCCCGCTGAGGGTGATAGTAGCGGTGACGCGAACAACGGTGGAGCGAACGGCTTGTCCGGTCAGAGTAACGAGAAGAGCGGGAAGGGTGGTAATAGCGCATCCTCGGCTCCGGGCGAACTGTCAGCAGATCTCGTTAGTCAGGACGACTTCCCCGATAGCGGAACGTCGATCAAACTGGAAGAAACCGATAACACGTTCGAGGAAAAGCAATGACTGAGACTGATACTTCGACCGCGACCTCGGACCAAGACGGCAGGGACATCCCCTGGCGGCGGACCGCGAACGTCGTCGGCGTCGCCGTACTCATCGCCATCGTGGTTCCGTTCGTCGTTTTTGCAGTTCCACAAGTCGTCGGTGCCGACCAGAGCTACGTCGTCCTCTCGGGGAGCATGGAACCGGCGATGAGTCCCGGCGATGTCATCATCGTCAACAGCGTTCCGGCCTCGGCGATCGAGCGAAACGATGTCATAACGTTCGGGGGGCAGGGAGGGGATACTCCAACGACCCACCGCGTGATCGATGTGGTCGAGCAGGATGGCACTACGGCGTTCCGAACGCAAGGTGACGCGAACGAAGATCCAGACGGGTCGCTCGTCACCCCAGACCAACTCCAAGGGAAGGTGCTTTCGCCCGGCGGCTACCTACTGGTCATTCCGCTCATCGGATACCTCATCAACTTCGCCGGCACGCAATCCGGGTTCGCTCTGTTTGTTGCCTTGCCCGTCTTGTTACTCGTACTTAACGAGATCTGGAACGTCATCGCCTCGGCTCGTTCAACTCCGAACACCGGTGGCAACTCCAGCGCTGAGACGACGGCCGACGCAGCGGCCGCGACCACCGCCGACACCTCCGAAGGAGAGCCGACTGAGCCAAGTAGGGCAGAGACGACCGAAGCAACGGGACAGCACAACAGTACCGCTGCGGCGTCCGACGAGGCCGATGCGGGGATCAGCTTCACCGCTGCGGAGCTGCAGCTTGGACTGGGAGTGAACGCGGCGTTTCTGGCGTACAGCATCTGGGTGGCGTACAGTCTCTGGACGGCCTACGACACGGTTGAAACGTGGGCGCTCGGCGTTGCCGGCGGCGTGGGCGCGTCGCTTCTTCTGCTCGGTGGACTGTACGTATTCGGCGGCGCCGACGACGCGACAGATGAGGCGGAGACCGATTCCGGTTCAATCTCCCAGCAGGACCAGCCCGTACAATCAGTGAACGAGACTGCCGCAGCCCACGACAACGGAGACATCATAGCTAGAGCCGAGGCGTCCGATGACCCCGTCCCTCAGCGAACCAACGGTGACGGACAAAGGGCGTCTTCTAAAGGCGACGACGGCGATTCGGTTGCGGAGACCAGCAGTTCGGGGGGTGAAACCGATGCATAACCGTACACTCCTCTCACTCGTTCTAGCGGTGTTTCTGGTGACAGCTGCGGCCTCAGGCGGTGCGACGGTCGGTATTCTCTCCGACAGCGAGACGGTTTCAAGTACGCTCTCTGTTGAGAACTCTTCGGAGCCGGTCGAGATTACCAACACCTCTACCAACACCTCTACCAACACCTCTACCAACACCTCTACCAACACCTCTACCAACACCTCTACCAACACCTCTACCAACACCTCTAC
>Ga0207851_100342_pt1 | contig 26636 bp, 28 predicted proteins | sample A23E3SouthBayCA_FD_187747 | JGI IMG/M metagenome (GOLD analysis project Ga0207851, IMG submission 187747) | Aerobic enrichment media microbial communities from Eden Landing Ponds, California, USA - A23 E3 (SPAdes) | ecosystem: Environmental > Aquatic > Marine > Unclassified | place: Emeryville... | reverse complement strand
GGCGAGCCGCTCGCGGACGCGGTCCCGGCGGTGGCCGCCCGGCTCGATAGCGACCGCGACGTCGTCGAACTCCACCGGGACGGCGAGCGGCGGTTCTATCAGGTGTCGGCGACGCCGTTCACGTTTGGGCGGACGCGCGTCGGCCAGATGGTCGTCGTCACGGACGTCACCAGCGAGGAGGACGCGCGCCGCCAGATTCAGCGCCAGAACGAGCGCCTCGGCCAGTTCGCCAGCGTCGTCAGCCACGACCTCCGCAACCCCTTGAACGTCGCCGCGGGCCGCGTGGACTTGGAGCGCGACCGGCGTGCCAGCGAGCACCTCGACGCGGCGGCGCGGGCGCTGGACCGCATGGCGCAAATCATCGAGAGCGTGCTGTTGCTCGCCCGCGAGGGCGCGGACATCGGGGAGCGCTCGCGGGTGTCGCTGTCGTCGCTGGCCGAGCAGGCGTGGGCGTCAGTCGCCGCCGAGCACGCCACTCACGCCGTGGACGGCGACCTCGCGTTCGACGCGGACGCCGACCGCGTCGTCCAGCTCCTCGAGAACCTCTACTGGAACAGCGTCGAACACGGCGGCCCCGACGTCACCGTCCGGGTCGGCGTCCTCGACGACGGCGACGGCTTCTACGTCGAGGACGACGGCCCCGGCGTCCCCGCGGACGTGCGCGAGAACCTCTTCGAGATGGGGTTCACGACCGGCGACAGCACTGGCCTCGGGCTCTCCATCGTGGAGACCATCGCGTCGGCCCACGGCTGGGAGGTCGCCGCCACCGACGCCGCGCACAGCGACACCGGCGCGCGCTTCGAAGTGACGGGCGTCGAGCCCGCGGACTGACTCTGTCGGGAGGCGGCAGGCGTGGCTCCGGCTGGCCGAGGCGCGCTCAGGACGCCACGAGGACGACCGCGACGACCGCCAGCGCCAGCCCCGCGACGTTCGTCGCGGACAGCGCCGCGTCGAAGTAGAGCACGCCGACGACCGCCGGAATCACGAAGTACAGCGCGACGATGGCGGAGACGACCGCCATGTTCCCGCGCGAGAGCGCCGCGTAGAAGCCGATGGTGCCCGCGGCCAGACAGACGCCCGAGGCCACCGCGAACGCGACGTCCACGCGCGACCCCGTCACCGGCTGACGGCCCACGAGCACGTACCCGCCGGTGACCGTGATGCCCGCCACGTACGAGACGAACACCGCGTTCACCGGCGTCATGCTCCGCGTCGCCACGCCGGCGGTGACCGCCCACGCGCCGTACAACACCAGCGCCACGACCGCAATCAGGACCGACCCGACCATACGGGGTGGTCTGGCGTCCGCCGGAAAAACGCCGCGTTCGAGCAAGACTCATTCCCGTCGAACGCCTCCGGACGCGTGTGCCCGAGACGCTCCACACGCAAGTGCTCGCCGTCGTCCCGCCCGAAGACGTCGACGACCACGACCTCCAGCCTGCCCTCCGCGAACTGGCGGCCTCCCGCTACGTGCTCGTCTGCCGGAAGGGCGGCGCGCCGTCGTGGCCCGAACGCATCAAGTCGTTCCTCCTGCGCGACCCCATCGAAGCCGTCACGCTCGTCGCCGACCACGCCCCCGAGGAAGGCGAGGAGTTCACCGCGCGCGTAGAGGAGACCGAGATGGTCGGCGTCTACGACGTTGTGAGCGTGGAATAGCACGATATAGACCGTTTTGGCGCCGGTTTCGTCGGCGTAACCGAGTCATGGAGTGTCTTCTGAAATGGCATCCACGAACTCGTTCTGTATGATCTCCGCTAGCAATCGTGTGCGGTTCTCTACCCGTCGATTCCTATAAGGACAGCCCTCAACGGGAAAGAGCGGAAAAGAACCGATCTAACTCAGCCATCTCCCTGCAGGATAGAATTAGAAGAATTCGTCAAGGTCCTCTTGATTGCTATCGCCACTCCGGTCGCTAATCAGCTGCTCGATGTTCAGAATCTTCGGCATATGGCCGGGTGTGAACTCGACTTCGCGCTTCTGTGTACGATTACAAGCGCCGAGGTCATTGAGTAAGTCGAATGCTGATTTCACTCGCCCGGGTTCGAGATCTCGATAATTGAAGTGCGTTCGCAGTTCGCTAACTCCAACCGTAACTGGCTCAGATACTGCTCGCTCGCCCCAAACACGACAGATACTAACTGCGATACTCTCGATCTCAAGCCCGTCTGTCATCGTTACTGTCACCCGCGGCGTCTCTGCCATCTCGACACCGGTTTCTAACCAGTCTTGGAGGTGGTCCGAATCAAGCTCTCCAGCGAGTAATTGGAGAGTCTGATCACCTTCTCGTCCGAGAACAGGACAGTATTCTTCTAGTTCCACTAATTGCTCTCGACAATTCTCCCATTCGTTACGGCATTTCTCTACATAGTCACTATCTAAGTTATCATAGTAGAGTAGTGGTTCTATAGAGAGTACGTCACCTGAGAGACCGAATCTGCCTTGCACGTCTATTTTGTCGATATACTCTTCTGCAGCATCGATCGATACTGAGTCAAGTCTTTTCGCCTGTTCAACGTCTCGTGGCTCAATGTTGTTCCCCTGTTTCACTTCAGACAGAATCAGCGTCTCCCCGTCGTAGAGGGAGAAATCTGGCTCAACCGCCGTCTCGGTGAAGCTGTTGTTGATTGTCGGAAAGAAGTTCGTGAGGCGGTATCCTTCATCCAGGAAGCCCTGATCGCTGTTACGGGCCGGATACGCGCTTAAAAACGCATTATATGCGTCTATCTCACGCTTTTGACGTGGCCAAGTTTTCCCACCGCTCACTGCGCTTTCACCCTAGTTTCCTCTTTACGAACCGAGTATGTGGAATCGAAGGTGTCGAGAATAGTTCTACAGAAGGAACGGAGGCTCAGAGCTGTTGTTGATTCTCGTGCGTGAAGCACTAATTCGGTTGATTCAATGCCTAACTCGAAGACTTCCTCATGCTCTTTATCATAAACGAAGAAGGTGTCTTCACCCCACCGACCGTACTGATAGCGATTCTTGGATAAAACCTCATCTTCGAGCTCTTCGTCGAGAAAGTCCGCCTCCTCTCGTTCTGGGCTATGAAGTTCGATACTCGTGAACTCATCCACGACAAACCCGGGTTCAAGGAGTTTCCAGCCCGTGTCTGCGTTTACCTTGAATTGTTCCGTATCCTGTTCGACAAATCTCTCTGAGATGTTGAGCAGGGTATCTGCCGCTTTCCCCTCTGACCCCTTCCGAACGCTTTCTAACTTAGCGAATCCATCGTTCGAGCCAGACCCCTGAATCGCCGTCGTAGGGCTATTCTTCTGGTTGAATTCAATACGAGTTGGGGTCGCAGAGAATGCGTCCTCTGCGGTCGCTAAGTCACCTTTCTCTGCCCCGTGGAACTGGAGAGTCGCATCGCGGTCTTTGTGCTGGGAGTGGTACTCCGCGGTGAATCCCGCAATCTCGGAGTCCACGATGCCCCGCATTGAGTCCTCCAAATCCTCGGAGGGGAGATACACTCGCTCCAGCTGCGGGAGATACTTAATGACCTTCTCGATCGTGTCTTCGAGCCACTCCTTCAGCTCGGTCGTCAGGAACCAAAGCGCGTCACCACTGTCGATGACGATGGCTTCGTCTGTTCGTTCGTATCGGGGGGTCGTGACCTTGAGGAAAGTGATATCCTCATTCACTGATTCCTCCTTGATGACGACGTGCTGGAAGAAGTCCCTCGCTGCCTTCTTCGTGTTTTCATCCTCAGCAACGTCGAGACCGGCCTCCGAGAAGCGTCCCTGCAAATCTTCAGAAGAATCGACGATGTATAGCTTCAAATCGGTCGTCTTGTCGCCTCTCGTTTCCTTCTCTTCCATGTCCTCACCAGACTTCGTCACCTCGCTGATGAGGTCCAGAACTACGTCTCTGGTATCGGAGCTCTGGATGTCTGATGGCTCGATGTTCATATTGCTGAGTAGTTATTGGAGGTCCCTGATTAGTTTGGCCACTTATTCACAACCTAGTATATGTCAATCTTCGCCTTTGTTATATCTTTGTCCGCTCTGTGGGACAGAAATGAACTTTGACCACCCACTGTACGGCCGCCGCTAACTGTCGAAGAACTCTGGAAACCGTTATGAATGGAGTGGGACCGCCCGAATTTGAATCGGGGTTATCGGCACCCAAGGCCGAAAGGATACCAAGCTACCCCACGGTCCCGCACCCTGACGTATCGCGGGGCGCGGCGTAAGGGTTTCGTTCGGCGCGCTGTCGCCACAACGACTTTCGCGGTGTGCGTCGCAGGGGTACGTATGCCAACGATGCTGGAGGTCGGGCTGGCGGTCGTCGTACTGGTGGCGCTGTTCGGCGCGTACCGCGTGATTCGCGCGGTGAAGCCGTTCATCGTCAACGCGGTCGTCGGCTTGCTCGTCATTCTCGTCGCGGAGGCGCTGGGCGCGCAGGTGGCGGTGACGCCGCTGGCGCTGCTCGTGGTGGCCGTCGGCGGGCTGCCGGGCGCGATACTCGTGGTGCTGTTGGCGACGCTCGGCGTGGCGTTCGTGCCGGGCGTACTGGCGGTGCCGCTGCTGGTGTGAGGGGGTGAGAAGGGATGGATTCGACACGACGCGCGATCGGCGGCGGCGTCGCGGGGACGATCGTGATGTCGGTGGTGCTGGTCATCGCGGAGGTGGAGGCTCGCTTCGAGTTGGGCGTCGGGCCGGCGATAGCGCGGTACGCGGGCGTCGCCGACCAGCCCGTGCTGGGGTTGTTCGTGTTCCTGCTGGCGGGGATGGTGGTGTTCCCGCTGGTGTTCGTGCGTTTGTCGGGCGTGCTCTCGCGGGTGCCGGGCGGCGGCGACCCGGCAATCCGGGGGATGGCGTTCAGCGTGCCGCTGTGGGCGGTGTACGTTGCGGTCGCGTCGCCTGACCTCGGGTCGCTGCAGGGCGCGCTCCACCTCTCGTTCACGCTGTTTGCGCACCTGCTGTACGGGTTCACGCTTGGCGCCGTCTACCACTCGCTGGCCGACGTCTGACTACTCGCGGTCGGCGGGGAGTTCGTCCCACTCGGCGGTGCGGCGGTCGCCGTGCTCGCGGAGGTCCCACGGGTCGTCGGTGGTGACGGGGTCGCCCACGCGGTAGGACTGCACGAGGTTGAACAGCCAGACGACGGTGCCGACGGCGATGAGGGCGGCGCCGAGCGTCGCGGTCTGCTGGAGGCCCGCGAACTCCGCGGGGTAGGAGGCGTACCGGCGCGGCAGCCCTTGCTGGCCCATAATCATCATGGGGCCGAACGCGAGCACGATGCCGACGGTGGTGAGCAGGAAGTGCGCGACGGAGAGCCGGTAGTCGGTGTGTTTGCCGACGACGAGGGGGTACCAGTAGTATATCGCGGCGAAGAACGCGAACGAGATGAGCCCCATGATGATGAAGTGGAAGTGGCCGACGACGTAGTAGGTGTCGTGGAGGACGAGGTCCACGGGGATGGCGGCGAGGAAGATACCGGTGACGCCGCCGACGACGAACGTGGCGACGCCGCCGACGCAGAACAGCATCGGCGCGGCGAGGCGGACGTGGCCGTTCCACATGGTGGTAATCCAGTTGAAGACCTTCACCGCGGACGGCACGGCGATGGCGATGGAGACGGCCATGAAGCTGGCGCGGAGGCGCGGGTCGATACCGGTAGTGAACATGTGGTGGGCCCACACGCCGAACGAGAGGACGCCGATGGCGAGCGTGGAGTAGACGACGAACTTGAACCCGAACAGCTTCCGCCCCGAGAACTTCGGAATGAGGAGGCTGACGATGCCCATCGGCGGCAACACCAGAATGTACACTTCCGGATGCCCGAAGAACCAGAACAGGTGCTGCCACAGGATTGGGCTGCCGCCCTGAATGGCGAAGAACGTGGTGCCGACGGTGCGGTCCAACAGGAGCATGATGAGCGCGCTGCCCAGCAGCGGGAACGCGAACAGAATCAGTCCCGACTGCGTGAGCATCGTCCATGAGAAGATGTCGAGGTCGCGCCACGCGACCTCGCGCTCGGTGAAGACAGTGGCGATGAAGTTGATGGCGGACATCGTGGTGGCGACTCCGGAGAGGTGCAAGCCCAGCAGCACGACGCTCACGGTCGGGAGGTCCAGTTGCACGGACAGCGGCGCGTAGAACGTCCACCCGGTCGCGGGCGGCGCGAGCGCGAGCAGCTGGTCGCCGAGCGCGCCGAGGCCGCCGGCGACGAGGACGTGCCCGAGGACGTCCGAGAGCAGGCCCGCGCGCATCAGCACGAGCGCGGGCACGAGCAGCCAGAACGCGATGGCGTTGACGCGCGGGAACGCCATGTCGTCGGCGCCGACGAACAGCGGGAGGAGGTAGTTCCCGAGGCCGGCGAGCGCGGGCGTCCCGAACAGGAACAGCATCGTCAGCCCGTGCATCGTGAACAGGGCGTTGTACGTGTGCTCGTTCCAGACCGAGACGGCGGGGTCGTACAGCTCCGTGCGCATCATCATCGCGTCCGTGCCGCCCCAGAGGAACGCGACTGCAGCGAACGCCAGATACAGCAGCCCGATGTCCTTGTGGTCGACGGTGGTGAGCCAGCGCGTGACGCCGCCGAGCTTGTTCGCGGCAGACGTGCCGAGGAGGTAGCCGCCGTCCGCGGGCTCGCCGCTCTCGGACTCGACCGACGCAGCCGGGTTGTCTGGGGGTTCGCCGCCGTCGGCGAGCGCGGCATCGGCTCGCGAGCGCTCTGCGCGCCACGCGGCGTAGAGCACGATGCCGGCGGCGGCGACCGAGCACGCGGCCAGTCCGGCCGCGGCGACCAGCGTCATGTGCGGGCCGTTCACGCGCCGCCGGTTAAAATCGAACGGCGGACGGGACCGCTACTCGTCCTCGCGCAACTCGATGTCCGCGACGATTTCGTAGGGGTGGCGTTCCTTGCGGACGCCGTCCAGAATCGTGAACGCGGCGCCGGGTTCGAGGAAGTGCGTGGTGACCGCGCGCCCGAGCGGCGTCGGCGAGAAGCCGTCGATGAACTCGTACTCGATGAGCTTCCCGAGCGCGTGCTTGGTCGGCACCTCGCCGAGCATCCGGTCGTTGAGGCGCTTGGCGGCCTTCCCGCCGACGGTGACGTTCGCCAGCGTCTCCTCGACGGCGGCGGTCTCGTCGTAGTGCGTGACGACGTCCTCCATCTCGCCCTTGAGGAGCTTGAACGCGATTTCCTCTTCGGTGCCCTCCATGGAGGCGTGGTAGGAGGCGTCCGGCTCGACGAGCATGTAGACCTTCCCGCGGTCGTGGTAGTCCGGGCGCCCCGCCCGACCGAGCATCTGCTCGAACTCCTGCACGGAGAGCCACTCGATGCCCATCGCCAGCGTGTCGAAGATGACCTGCGACGCCGGGAAGTCCACGCCCGCCGCGAGCGCCGCCGTCGTCACCACGGCCGAGAGGTCTTGGTTCCCGAAGCGGCGCTCGACGGACTTGCGCTCGCCGTAGTCCAGCCCGGCGTGGTACGCCGCTGAGGGGTAGTCGAGCTTGCGGGAAATCTCGTGGCAGCGCCGCCGCGAGTTCGTGAAGATAATCGTCTGGCCCTTGTACCCCTTCGAGGACTCTTGGTCGAACTCCCGCCGCACGAGCTTGTTCTCGATGTCGGGCTTCTCCGAGCCCTCTGCGAACGTGACGTGGCGCTCGATGGGAATGGGGCGCTCCTCGAACTCCACGAGGTTCGCGCGCATCCCCCGCGCGAGTTCGCCGGGGTTGCCGACGGTCGCCGAGAGGTAAATCCACTGCGCGCCGCCGTAGTCGTCGTACTGCTGTTGGCGCTGCTCGCAGTAGTGTTTCAGCCGCGAGATGAGGCCGTCGAGGCGGTGGCCGCGCTCGTCCTCCTTGAGCGTGTGCACCTCGTCGATGACCACGGTGCCGACGTCCCCGAGGTCCTTCCCCGTGCGGAGCGCGTGGTCGATGCCCTCGTAGGTCCCGACGATGATGTCCGCGGAGGGGTCGAACGCGTGGCCGTCGTCCCGAATCCGGGAGGAGCCCACGCGAATCGTGACGTTCGCCAGCTCGCCGTACTCGTCCTCGAAGTCCTCGTGCTTCTGGTTCGCGAGCGCCACCAGCGGCACGAGGAACAGCATCTTCCCGTTCCCGGAGAGGAGGCGGTGGAGGCCCGCCATCTCCCCGACGAGCGTCTTCCCGGTCGCCGTCGCGGACACCACCAACTGGTCCTCGCCGTCGAGCAGGCCGTTCTCCACGGAGAGGCTCTGCACCGGCAGGAGTTCGTCGAAGCGGCTCTCGAACAGCTCCTTCACGCCCGGATGGAGGTCGAGCTCCGACACGGGCATCGGGTCGATGTCGTCGGTCGTCGCGCTCACCTCGTCGAACTTCGTCAGGTCGGGGTCGAGGTTCCCCTGCAGCAGCCCCGTGATGCGGTCTAAGTCCTGCTCTTCGAGCAGCAGTTCTTCGAGGCGGTCCTGCGCGGCGCCCGTCATGCCGCCGTTGAAGGATAGCTCGCGCTCCAGCTCCCGAACCGCGCAGTCCTGACAGATGTACTCGCCGTCGGCCTCGATGGCCGTCTCCGACGTAATCGGGGAGTACCGGCCCTTCCCCGCGCAGTACCGGCACGTCCGCACCGCCTTCGCGTCCTGCTGGTAGGCGGCCAGCATCTCCTGTAGCTCCTCGCGGCCGCGCCGGCTCGTCTGCTCGCTGATGCGGATGCGGTCCGCGCGCCGCGCGATGTCCACGAACTGGTCGGGGCTGCGCGGCTCCTCGCCGCTGCCCGTCTTCACGCGGAACCGACCCGGCCGCGGCCCCGCGTCCCGCTGGGTCAACTCCAGTTTCGCGCGGAACAACCGGTCGCCGTCCCGCTGGGCGACCGCCAAGTAGTCGTCTCCGGTCTCGTGGAGGAACAACGTATCCACGCGCTGGACCTGCTCAGACACGAACCCACGTAGGGGAGGACGGTATTTCAGCGGTTCGCTTGCTAGGTCTTTGCTCGGTGCGTGCGTTCTCCATCGTTGTCTGCGACGCTTCCTCGAAAGCCCCGGCGGGCTCGCGGTCGCTCGCTGGCATATCCCTCACTGCGCTCGGGATAGCGGCCAGCGAGACGACCCCGCAAGCGCGAGCCCGCTGCCCCTTTCAGTCCACCCGCTACCGGCTGCTCAGCCGCTGTCTGCGGTGGTATGCGTCACTTCACGAGCTGAATCTCGTCGTCGCCGTTGGGGACGACGCAGACGAACGCGCCCTCCTCGTCGCCGTCGTTCTCGTACCAGTGGACGGCGCCCGCGGGAATCAGGAGGCTATCGCCCGCGCTCACCTCGTAGGTCTCGCCCTCGATGCCGACCGTGTAGCTGCCCGCGAGCACGTACTGCTCGTGTTCGACCTCGTTCGTGTGCTCGGGGACGCTCGCGCCGGAGTCGAGGACGAACCGCCGCATCGCGAAGTTCGGCGCGCCGTCGCTGTCGTCCAGCAGCACGCCCTTCTGCATGCCGTCGGCGGCGTCCACGGTCTCGTACTCCACGTCGCTCCCGCGGCGCACCACGTGTTCGATGGCGTCGGTGGTCGTCATGCCGCGCCGTAGGCGAGCCCGCGCCTTAGGCGTCACCGTCGAGCGCGTCCGACGTCGGATTTATGTCGGGCACGAGAGGAGTCTCGGGCATGGTCTCCATGCTTCCTATCATTATCGGAGCCGTCCTGATGTTCTTCGGGTTCGGGGCGGCGTGGAACGCCCGCGAGGTCGCCCGGAAGGACGAGCAGTACGACGCCATCGGCAGCCGGCGGGACTGGGGCGACGCGCAGCCCGTCGGCTGGAAGGTCAAGCTCACGCGGTTCCTCTGGGGCGCAATCGGCGTCGTCGGGCTCGTCGCCTTCGTCGCCGGGTTCGTGATGTAGCCGGACGCGAACAGCCGCCGTCGTCTCACAGCCCGAGGATGTCCCGCGCCTCGCTCGGGGAGGCGACGGGCCGCCCGAGCGTCTCCGCGACGCCGACGACGCGCTCGACCAGTTGGGCGTTGCTCTCGGCGAGTTCGCCGCGCTCGTAGTAGACGTTGTCTTCGAGGCCGACGCGGACGTGCCCGCCGAACAGGACGCCCATCGTCGCGAACGCGAGCTGGTGCGGGCCGAACCCGAGCGTGTTGAACGCCGCGCCCTCCGGGAGGTTCGAAATCAGGTTGAGGAAGTTCCGCGGGCGCGGCCGCGTGAGCGTTCCGGGCCCGAAAATCAGCGTGGCGTACACCGGGTCCGCGAGGTCGCGGCGGTCCAGCAGGCCGTGGACCTCGTTGAGGTGGCCGTCGTTGAACACCTCCAGCTCGGGCTTGATGCCGCGCTCGCGCATCTCGTCGTGCAGCGAGTCCACGAGGCCGCGGGTGTTCTCGCTGGTGAGGTGGTCGTAGCGGTTCAGCGGCCCCATGTCGAGGCTCGCCATCTCCGGCGCGGGGTCAGTCCGCAGGGGCTCGTGGCGCAGGTCGTCGGGCGCGCCCGTGCCGCCCGTCGAGTGCTGGATGATGACGTCGTCGGCGCGCGCCCGGATTTCGTCGTCGATGGCTTGGAAGTCCGCGGTGGCGAACGACCGCTCGCCGTTGGGCTTCCGGGCGTGAACGTGGACCACCGACGCGCCAGCTTTCTCGGCCGCGGCGGCTGCTTTTCCGATTTCCTCGGGGGTCTCGGGGATGTTCGGGTTCGCCTCCTTGCCGTGGACGCCGCCGGTCAGCGCCGCCGTCACGATGACCGGGTCGCCCGCGAGGAAGTCCTCGTAGCTCATCGGTCGGCGTGCTCGCGGAATATCTCGCAGTGCTCGGCGTGGTCGAGGTCGTAGCGGTCGTTGCAGACGTCCGCGCGCATCGACTGGACGAACTCCTCGGCGGCCCCGCAGTACGCCCGCTCGGTGTCGAACGAGCGGCCGTCGCCCTCGCTGCGGTACTGCAAGAACGGACAGGTCATACGCCGCGTTCGCCCGCTGGCGTGTTAACAGTTCGCTGGCCCGCCTGTCCCGTGGTGACGGCCGCGTCACCCGGTGACGGTGCCGTCTAACTGGGGTATAGGTGCGTGGGCCTACTACGGACGAGTATGCCACCGACCACGCCGGGACTCCACCACGTCACGGCCATCGCGGGCGACCCGCAGGACAACGCCGACTTCTACGTCGGGACGCTCGGCCTGCGGTTCGTCAAGCGCACCGTCAACCACGACGACACGGGCACGTACCACTTCTACTTCGGCGACTACGAGGGGTCGCCGGGGACGAACATCACGTTCTTCCCGTGGTCCGACCGCGGCCGCGACGGCGAGTTCGGCGCGGGCCAGACCCGCGACACGGCGTACCTGATTCCCCCCGAGTCCGCCGACTACTGGACCGAGCGGCTCCGCGAGCACGGCGTCGGCGTCGAGACCGACGAGCGCTTCGGCGAGACGGTCGTCCGGTTCGCGGACCCGGACGGCATCGGCCTCGAACTCGTCGCCAGCGAGCGCGCCGAGAACGAGACGGTACCGTGGCCCGACGGCCCCGTTCCCGAGGAACACCAGCTCCGGGGGTTCCACAGCGTCACGCTCGCGGTCCGCGAGTTCGGTCCCACCGAAGAGATTCTCACCGACGTGCTCGGCTACGAGCGCGTCGCCGACGAGGACGGCCGCCGGCGCTACCGGACGCCCGCGGGCGGCGCGCACGCCGTGCTCGACCTCGTGGAGACCGACGCGGCCCGCGGGCGGATGGGTGTCGGTACGGTCCACCACGTCGCGTTCACTGCGGCGGACACCGACGAACTGGAGGCGTACAAGGAGGCGTACGCGGAGCGCGGGCTCTCCGCGAGCGGTCCCATCGACCGGAAGTATTTCCAGTCGCTGTACTGCCGGGAGCCCGGCGGCGTGCTGTTCGAAATCGCCACCGACGGCCCCGGCTTCGACGTCGACGAGTCAGTCGAGGAACTCGGCTCCTCGCTGGTGCTCCCCGAGTGGCTGGCAGACGAGCGCGCGGAAATCGAGGCCGCACTCCCCGACTTCGAGCCGCCCCGCGTCGGCGGGGACGCCGAATGACGGGCGCGCTCGACGACCGCGTGGGCGCGCCGTTCCGCTTCGACTACGACTCCCCGGTCCTCCGGTACGGCGCGGGCTGCGTCGCGGACCTCGCGGACGAACTGGACCGGCAGGGCTTCGAGCGCGCGCTCGTCGTCTGCGGGTCGACGGTCGGCAGCACGCCCGCCGTGATGGACCCGGTGCGGCGCGGGCTCGGCGACCGGCTCGCGGGCGTCTTCGACGGAACCACGCCGGAAAAGCGCCTCGCGACGGCGCTCGACGCCCGGGACGCCTACCGCGAGCACGACGCGGACGCGCTCGTCGCGCTCGGCGGCGGCAGCAGCCTCGACGTGGCGAAGGCCGTCAGCGTGCTTGCGTCGGGCGGCCACGACCGCGAGGCGGCCGCCAGTGAGTTCGCCGAGACGGGGACGCTCACCGCCGACGCTGACCCCGAGCCAATCGTCGCCGTGCCGACGACGCTCGCCGGGGCGGAGCTCTCCGTGGTCGCCGGCCTCACTGCCAGCCCCGACTCCGGGCTGGTCGACGAGTTCGTGAGCGGCGGGCTCTCGGACCGCCGGCTGATGCCGCGCGCGGTCTGCTACGACCCCGAACTGGTCGCCACCACGCCCCGGCGCGTGCTCGTCGGCTCCGCGATGAACGGCTTCGACAAGGGCGTCGAGACGCTGTACGCGGCGAACGCCACGCCCGTCACGGACGCCACCGCCGCCCGCGGCCTCGGCCTGCTCGCCGACGGCCTGCGCGACCTCGGGCGCGGCGACGTGACCGCCGACGCGCTCGAACCCGTCCTCGAAGGCCTGCTGCTCGTCCAGTACGGCATCTCGCGGGCCGACGGGACGACGCTCTCCGTGATTCACGCGTTCGGCCACGGGCTCACCGACGGCTACGCCGTCCAGCAGGGCGCCGCCCACGCCGTCGTCGCGCCCCACGTCCTCCGCCACCTCTTCGCGGAAGTGGACGGCCGCCGCGACCTGCTCGCGGACGCGCTCGGCGTGGGGGGTTCCGAGGACCGCGCGGAGGCAGTCGTCGAGGCGGTCGCCGGTGTCCGGGACGCGCTCGGCCTCCCCGACTCCCTCGCGGACGTGGACGGCCCCGAGCCCGAGGACTTCCCGGCGGTCGCCGAGACCGTCGTCGCGGACTCGTTCGTGGCGAACGCTCCCCGCGGCCTCGACCTCACGACCGACGACGTGGAGGCCGTCCTCCGGGCGGCGTACTGACCCGGGCGGCGGCGCTCGCCCGCGGCCGCCCACGCCTTTAAGCGGTCGCCGTCGGTACCGTCGAGTATGCGTAGCTTCAAGGTCGGGAGCGCGTTCGGCATCCCGATTAAGCTCGACGTCACCTTCCTGCTGATTCTCCCGGTGTTCGCGTACCTCATCGGGACGCAAGTCGACCTCTGGGTGTCGGTACTCAACGGCGTGCCGTTCGAAGCGAATCTCGACGCCGCGGCGCTCACCGCCGGCAACACGCAGTGGTACCTCGGTGCGGCCGCCGCCGTCGGGCTGTTCGCCGGCGTCGTCCTCCACGAACTCGGGCACAGCGTCGTGGCGATGCGCTACGGCTTCCCCATCGACTCCATCACGCTGTGGATTCTCGGCGGCATCGCGTCGCTCTCCGAGCAGCCCGAGGAGTGGAGCCAAGAGTTCTGGATTGCCGTCGCCGGTCCTCTCGTCAGCATCGCGCTCGGCGGCCTGTCGCTCGGCGCGCTCCGCTTCCTGCCCGCGTCGCTGGACGCCTTCCGGTTCGTGTTCGGCTACCTCGCGCTGATGAACTTCGCGCTCGCCGCGTTCAACCTCCTGCCCGGCTTCCCGATGGACGGCGGGCGCGTCCTCCGCGCGCTGCTCGCCCGCAGGCGGTCGTTCGCCCGCGCCACCCAGATTGCCGCCGAGGTCGGGAAGCTGTTCGCCGTCGTGCTCGGCATCGCGGGCATCCTCGGGTTCAACCTCGTCCTCATCGCCATCGCGTTCTTCATCTACGTCGGCGCGTCCGGCGAAGCCCAACGCACCGTGATGAACGCCGCCTTCGAAGGCGTCAGCGTCGCCGACATCATGACCGAGGAGGTCCACACCGTCGACGCCGACGACTCCGTCGCGGCGCTCATGGAGCGCATGCTCGACGAGCGCCACACCGGCTACCCCGTTCTCCGGGACGGGAACCTCGTCGGCATGGTCACGCTTGACGACGCCCGCGACGTCAACGCCGTCGAGCGCGACGCCATCCGCGTCGAGGACGTGATGTCCGCGGACGTCTACACGATTCCGTCGTCGAGCGACGCGATGGACGCCCTCGACGCCATGCAGGAGCACGGCGTCGGTCGCCTCGTCGTCGTGGACGCGGACGGCGAGATGGCCGGACTGGTCTCCCGCACGGACCTCATGACCGCCTTGGACATCATCCAGTCCACGGGCGTCAGCGGGGAGCCCGCGATGCCGCGGGCCAGCGGCAGGTAGCTACTGGTGTCGGCGCAGGTCCACGTCGCCGTTCGTCGAGGCCGCAGTCAGCTCGTGCGCGCCCTCGCCGAGCACGCCGGTGACGAGCGTCCCGCTCACCTCCCGGTTTTCGAGCGCGAGGTCGTGTACGTCCACGTCGCCGTTCTGCGTCCTCGCTTCCACGGTCGCGTCCACGTCCGGCGACACCGCCGCGTCGACATCGCCGTTCTCGGTGCGCAACAGCACGGGGCCTTCGAGCGGCGCCGGCACGTCCGCCTCCACGTCGCCGTTCTCAGTGGCCACCGACTGGACTGGACCCGCGTCCCGAACGGTGACGTCGCCGTTCGACGACCGCGCCGTCGTCACGGATGCGACCCCCTCGACCGAAACGTCGCCGTTCGCGCTCTGCACGACTCCCATCTCCGTCCCCTCCGGAACGCGCACGTCGAGGTCGACGCTCACGCGGCTCGTGCTCCCCGATACGTCCGCGTCGACCGCGAGCGCGCCCTCGACCGTCGAGTCCTCGACGGTCACGTCGTCGAGGCGCTCCTCGCTCGGGACCGCCACCGCCGCCTCTACACTTACCGTCCCGTCGCTGTGCGTCGTCACGTCGATGTCGCCGTTGTCCGTCGTCACACGCACCGGCGCGCCGTCCGCCAGCTCGAAGTCGTACTCGCGGGTCTCCTCGACCCGGCCGCCGAACAGACTCTCGACGGTCGTACAGCCGGCCAGCGCAGTCGTCGTGCCGGCCGCGAGGCCGGTTAGGAGGGCTCTGCGTCGCATACGGGGGCTGTGTAGCGAACACGTAAATTCGTTGTCGTCACGTGTCCGGGTGTTCGGTCGCCCGCGGACGGTGATGACGGACGACGCGCTACGCGGTCGTCGTCGCTCGTCTTCGAGAATTGGAGGGTCCGGGGGCGAGAATCGAACCGGAGCCAGACGGTCACCCTCGCTTCGCTCGGGCGCTGCGGCTGGCAGGGTTCGATTCTCTCGGACGCCCCATAAAGCCCGTCAGCGCCCAGCGGACGCGACGCTGGGCGGCTGACGTTCGAAGAATGTAGGTCCAGGGGCGAGAATCGAACCCGCGTCTCAGCCTCCACAAGGCTGAAGGATAGTCCACTACCCTACCCCGGACACTGCATCCGTCTCTAGCCGACTGCAATTCAAATACGTTACGACACGCGCCGACTCCCGACGCTATCTGAGCGAGGCCACGCCTCAACGACTATCCGAACGCGCGCTCAGATAGCTGTATGGCTCAGGCTTCGACCCGGCCGCGGCGACTGCTCGCCGACGACATCCTCGATGACGACTGACCCGACCACTGTCGCGTTCGTCTGCGTCCAGAACGTCGTCGCACCGGCGGTGCGACGTGCGCTGCACGCCCCGCGAGGGGTGGTCGCGTGACCACCACCGTCGCTTTTGTCTGCGTGCAGAATGCGGGCCGCTCGCAGATGGCGTACGCGTTCGCCGAGCGCGAACGCGAGCGCCGCGGCCTCGACGACGAACTCACGCTCGTCACGGGCGGCACCGACCCCGCCGACCGCGTCCACGGGGAAGTCGTCGAGGCGATGGCCGACGCCGGCTTCGACCTCTCGGACCGCACCCCCCGGGAAGTCACCTTCGAGGAGGTCCGGGACGCCGACTACGTGATTACGATGGGCTGCTCGGCCGAGGACGTCTGTCCAGCGGGCTGGGCGGGCGAGAACCGCGACTGGGACTTAGACGACCCGGACGGACGGCCCCCGAGCGAGGTCGCGCGCATCCGCGACGACATCCGGAACCGAGTCAGCGCGCTCGTCGACGAACTCGCGGGCTGACCGGACGATACGCTTTTCCACGCGACCCGCCTACCGACGGGTGACTGTGGCCGTCACGGACAAAATCTACGTGAAGAACCACCGGCAGATAGCGTCCCAGCTGGACACGCGCTTCCCGAAGAGCGCGTTCAGCGGCGCGACGCTGGACATCCTCTTCACGGGCGACCTCTCGGACCTCGACGAAGCCACCCGCGACAAAGTCCTCGATTTCTCGGAGGACTTCCTCGACTGCGGCTGCGACTCCAACCCCTACTGCGGGCACCCCGAGCGGAAGTTCGTCAAGTACCTGCTGGACCTGCGCGCGCAGGGGCTGGACCCCGAGTCGATGGTGGACGTGATGACCCAAGACTACATGGTCTACTGCTACCCCGGTGACCTCTACTCGTTCCTCGACGACGCCGTGCGCACGCTCGAAGCCGTCGAAGACCTCGCGGACGTGGACGGCCGCCGCGAGCAGGCCGAGCGCGCGACCCGGGAGAAACGCGAGCTGTCGCGGTAGCTACCCGAGCTGGTACGGCTCCTCGTCGTCGTCGCCGTCCAGTTCTTCGAGGTGGATGACCTCCTCGACGTCCGTATCCTCGTCTAGTCGGTCCCGTAGGTGGTCGATGTACGCCTTGTGCTCCTCCAGTTGGTCGCGGAGGTGCTGGGCCTCCAGTTCGAGGCGCTCGTGCTCGCGCACGAAGCTCTTCGGCACTTCGACCTTCGGCGGGAACTCCTCGCCCTCGACGGCGTCGGGCTCGTTCTCGGGGACGACCCGGACCTGTCCGTCGTGGGCGACCAGCGAGTCCACGTAGTCGCGGAACACCGCGGACAGCGAGAGGTCGCGCTCCTCGGCGATGTCCCGGAGCGCGTCGAACGTGTCCTCGTTCACGCGGAACGAGATGGTCTTGTTCTTGTTCCCCATTCGGGGAAAGATAAGCAAACGAGCCGTATAAGCGTTTGTCAGACAGTCACGCGTCGGCCGGCACGTCCGCTTCCGCGTTGTCGAAGTCCTCCAACGCTTCGAGGAGGGCGCGGCGGTACGAGGAGACGTCCTCGCCGTACTCGGCGCGGGCGCGCTCGGCGTACTCGTTGCCCTCGTCGTCGAAGGCGTCGAGGCGTTCGAGCGTGCGCTCGGCCGTCTCGACGACCCAGCGGTCACGGGTCGCCTCGTCGACGGGCGTGATGGATTCGGGTCGCAGGGAGACGTTCACGGACCCGTCGTCGGTTTCGAAGGTCCGCGGCTTCCCGACCACGGCGACGTACTGCGGCGTGTCGGCGTCACGGAGCGCGGACGCCGCTTCCGGCTGGTACTGGCCCGCGTACACGAAGAACGTCCCGGTGGGGTCGACGACGCGGCCCCGCCAGTACTCGGAGTCCTCGCCGATGTCCTCGGTCTCGGTGAGCGTGCCGACGACGAACACGCGGTTCGCGCGCTCCCCGGTCGGCAACAGCGCGTACAGGGGGGCGCGCTCGTCGTCGGACTCCTTGAACGTGAACTCGGCGTCGTTGAACTCGGCGGCGAAGGCGCGGCGCGCGACCTCGCGGGTTGGTGCGTTGCTCATTTCACATCGACCTCGCTTTGATGAGGACGGCTTCCGGGTCGGCCGGGCCGTCGAGCTGTTCGGTGTCGTTGGCGAGCACGTACCGGCCGAACGTCGGCCCGGTCACGCGGTAGTAGCGCCCGAGCACCGTCTCGCGCATCTCGTCGGCGACGACCGTCGTGTCGAGGGCGTCTTTCGCCATCTGCTTGGCCTCTTCGAGGCCGATGCCGGTCAGCGCCTCGGTGGCCTCCTCGTCGAAGATGACCTCGTGGACGTCGCCGCCGTCGTCGAGCACGCCCTTGATGCGGAGGTCGAACTCGCCCTCCACTTCGCCGTGCTCGCTACACCGGCCGTTCTGGAGGACGCGCGTGCAGTCCTCCTCGGGGCAGCGCTTGATGAGCCCGCTCCCGGACTGGATGTCCACGAGCGCGCCCTCCACCTCGTCCTCGTTGTCGCCGACGTCGAACTCCTCGTCGACCGCCTGAATCGAGGTCGTGCGGTTGAGTTTCACGGAGTACCGCCCCTCGTACTCGTCGGTGACGACGTTCCCGAAGCGGTACGTCTCGCCCTCTCGGAGCTCTTCGAGGTCGGACTTCGCCCACTTCGTGAACTTGATGGTGCCCGTCGGGTCGCCGAGCAGGCCGACCTGCCCGACGGAGTCCGAGCGCGGCTCCCAGAGCTCGACGACCTTCGCGGTGAGGTCCACCCACTGCTCGGGCTCGTCGACGTCCTCGACTTGGACGGTCTCGTTGCCGCCGCCGCCCGCGAGGTCGTCGCGGTCGAGGCCGGCCTCGTCGAGGTAGTGGTTCTCGACGGAGCGCCGCGCCTCGTCGAGCGGGACCTTGTACTCGGAAACCAGTTTCTGTAGCCGTGCTTCTACGTCGTCGACGGTGGCGTCGACGTGCTCGGAGAACTCGTCGTGTATCTCCGCAGCGGTGTCTGAAAGGTCGCTCATGGTCGTGTTCGTCTCCGCGTGTTTTCGGTGGGAGACGTATCGTGGTTGGTGCGCTACCGTATTTAAATTGTCGTAACCACAGTGAAAGTGGTCGGCGCGGCCGCCCCCGCAGGCCTATACCGCGAGCCGTGCAAGCCCGAGTCGATGCAGTCTCCGCCCGACGCCCGCGACGAGACGCCGCCCGCGAACCGAGGTGGTCGCGCGTGGTGACCACCGCCGCCGTCCTGCTTGCCGGTGGCACCGGCACGCGGCTCTACCCCGCGAGCCGCGGCCACCGCCCAAAGCAGTTCCTCGCCCTCGGCGACGACGACCGCAGCCTCCTCCGCCGCACCGCCGACCGCGCCGGCTTCACCGACGAACTGTTCGTCGTCACCCGCGAGTCGTACGCCGACCGCGTCCGCGACATCGTCCCCGAGGCCACGGTCCTCGTCGAGCCAGCGGGCCGCGACACCGGGCCGGCGCTCGCGTACGCCGCCAGCCAGCTTCGGGACCGTCACCCCGACGCGACGATGCTCTGTCTCCCCAGCGACCACGTCGTCGGCGAGGGCTTCCGTGACACCGCCGAGACCGCCGTCGACGTGGCCGCCCGAACCGGCGCGCTCGTCACGCTCGGCGTCGAACCCGACCGCCCCGCCACCGGCTACGGCTACGTTCAGCCCGGCGTCGACTACGGCGACCACTACGCGGTCGAGCAGTTCCGCGAGAAGCCCGACGAGGCGACCGCCGCCGACCTGCTGGAGGAGGGCTGCTACTGGAACGCGGGGATGTTCGCGTGGACGCCCGACGCCTTCCTTGACGCCGCCCGAGCCGGCCCGCTCGCGCCGCTCGTCGACGCGCTCGGAACCGAGACCGGCGTCGCGGACGCGTTCGAAGACACCGAGGCCGTGAGCGTGGACTACGCAGTGTTGGAGCGCGCCGACGACGTTCGCGTCGTCCCCGCGGCCTTCGAGTGGGACGACGTCGGCGCGTGGGACGCCTTACTTCGACTCGCGGACGGCGAGAATGCGACGCTCGGGGACACGCTCGCCGTCGACGCCTCGGGGAACGTCCTCGCCAGCGACGACAAACACGTCTCCGTGGTCGGCGCGGACGACCTCGTGGTCGCGGCGTTCGACGACCGCGTGCTCGTCGTGCCGACCGACGACGCCCAGCGCGTCCGAGAAGTGGTCGCACAACTCCGCGAGGACGGCCTGTTCTAGCTGTCGCCCTCCCGCACTTGGATGTCGCCGTCGCTGGTCACGGACACTAGTAGCGGCGCGTGCACCCCCCTGCCGCGGACCGCCGTCCCCGCGGCGTCGCTGACGCGCTTCATCACCTCGGGCGCGGACAGCGACACCTTCACGTTCGCGTCGTCGCAGGCCGCGTACACCATGTCCGGCACGTCGTAGAGGTCCGTCTCCGCCTCGATTTCCACGCGCACCGGCGCCCGCAGCGCCTCCGCGAACGCCACGGTCTCCCGGGACTTCGAGACGTTGTCTCGCGCGCTCGCCTCCACCTTCGAGATGTTCGCGCGCGAGGTCCCGAGCTGGTCGGCGATGGCGGCCTGCGAGGCGCCGCGCTCGCGCAACGCCAGTACCTCCGCCTGCCGGCGCGTCAGCACGCTCTCCGTGGCGTCGAAGCCGGCGCTGGCCAGCACCTCGTCGGCGTCCGGAACCCCCTCGTCCATGCGCGAACAGACGCCGCCGGAACGCAAAAATCCCGTGGACGGCCCCAGAATCCTTTTACTCGGTCGAACCCCAGTACCACCATGAAACGCGGGCCGGCCGCAGTCTGGGGTCGTCGGGCGTGACGGTCCACGTCGACGCGCTCGACGCCGAACGCGGGCTTCGCGTCCGCGACACCTCGGAGGGCGAAACGGTGGCACTGCGGACGGACGGGGAACCCGAACCGGAGCCGACCCCGACCGACGGGTTCACGGCGCCCGTCGACACCGCGGTCGCCATCGAAGCGCGCGAACTCCGCTTGCCGGCGCTCGTCACGCCGGTCTTCTGGCAGGACGACGCGGTTGTCCACCGCGCGACGCCCGACGACTCGCCGCAGTTCTCCCGCGGGACTTACGAGGTGGACTTCTCGCCGCCACCGGTGAAACTCTACGTACGTGTCGAGGGCGGGGAGCCGACGGCGGTGTTCGCCGACGACCACGTCACCCTCGACCTCGGCGACCCGTCCCGCGTCGTCGTCGGGGTACGCTCGCATCACGAGCGGCCGGCGGGGACGGTAACGACGACGGACGACCCGGGGGACGTGATGGCGGCGGTGTCGACGTTCGGGTCGGGGCTGAAGACGCAGTCGCCGGACCGGTCGTGGCCGACCCTCCGCGGCCATCCGCCCGCGGTCCAGTTGGGCGACGAACTGGATGTGCCGGCGGAGGTGGAGCCGCCCGAAACTGGCGTCAGCATCGAGGTACCGCCGGAGTACGGCGCCATCTACACCGTCGCACCCCTCGCGTACTACCTCGCCGCCAGCGTCGAACCGGGGACAGAGCCACGCATCGTCGCCGCGGGGCAGAGCCACGAGTTGGACAGCGACGACCTCGCGGGGAGCGTGCGGTCGGTGCTGGAGCACACATTCACGCTGGACTGCGTGGTGCGGATGGCCGGCGTCTACCCGTTCCGCACGGCGACCGCGGACGAGCTGGAAGCGCGAGTAGACCTCGATTACGAGCGGTTGTTCGGGCTGTCGCTGGCGGAGCGCACGGCCGAATACTTGGAAATCCCGCGGTCGGCGACGCAGGGGTTGTTGGACTGGCACTACACGGCCGACGTGGCAGCCGACCCAGCGTACGCCCCAGCCCTTCCGTACTTGGTGGACGAGTTGGCGTTAGTACGGAGTGCGCCACAGGAGTCCGGGCGCGTGGACCTCACGCCGTCCCCGAACGCACTCCGAGACGCCGACGGCGACCCCGTGCTGGCTCGGTCGGTGGCGTCGACGCCGCCGCAGGAACTCTCCGGGGTGGCTCCCGCGAACGCCGGCACCGTCGGGCACGCGTGGGTCGCCGCGGAGTTCTCGCCGAGCGCGGCGAACCCGACGGTTGGGTCGTTCCGGCGCGCGCTCGGGTGGCCGGAGGGAGACGGGGAGTTGGACGTGCACGTCGTCTACAACGACGCGCGGCTGGACGCCAGCGACGAGACGGCCTACGACACCCACCAGACCGCGAAGACGAACGTCCGAGAGTCGTACGGACTGTCGACGGCGGAACTACGGGAGGCGCTGTACGAGGAGGTGGACTTCCTGCACTTCGCGGGCCACGTCACGGAGGGAGGGATGGTGTGTCCGGACGGGGTCTTGGACACGCGGACGCTGGCGAGGACGGGGGTGAAGGCGTTTTTGCTGAACGGGTGTCGGTCCTACGAGCAGGGGCGGGCGCTGTTGACGGCGGGGAGCGTCGGCGGCGTCGTCACCGTCGACGACGTGGCCGACGACGTTGCCGGACGGGTCGGCCGCGACGTCTCGATGCTGTTGGACAACGGGTTCCCGCTGTACGCGGTGTTGGACGCGCTCGACCGCGCGGGCGTCGCGGCCGACCGCTACTCGATTCTCGGCAGCGGGACGCTCGCGTTCCGCCGGAGCGCCAGCGGGACGCCCGTGCTCTACGAGTTCGACTCCGGCGCCGCTGCTGGCGGCGAGTCGTTCGCGGTGACGGGTCGACACTACCCGTGCGGCGAGAACGGTGTGGGGACGCTGTTCGACTCGACGTACACGGACGCGGACACGACGATTGCCCACGGCGGCGTCCGCCGCGAGACCGTGCCGCGAGCGCAGTTGCGGCGCTGGCTCGACAGCTCGCCGTCGCCGATTCTCCTCGACGGCGTGGTCCGTCACACGTCGAACCTGACGCTCGCGGACTTCGAGTGACCGCGCACTGAGAGCCGAATGCTTTTACTCGAAACGACCTCTTCTTCGGTATGAACTGGGGAGCGGCCGACGGCCGCGGCCGCGACGCGTGACCGTCCACGTCGACGCGCTCGACGACGCGGACGGACTCCGAGTGCGAGACGCCGCCGAAGGCGAGCAGTTCCCGCTGTACGCCGACCGCGCGGTCGACCCGACGCCGGCGTCCACGGCGGGGTTTACGATGCCCGTCGACACCGCCGTTGCCGTCGAAGCACGTGAACTCCGCCTCCCGGTGTTCACGAACGTCATCTTCTGGCAGGACGGTGAGGTGCTCCGCCGCGTCGAGTCCGCCGAGGCGGCCGACCCGCCCCCGCAGGGGACGTACGAGGTGGACTTCTCGCCGCCCGGCGCGAAAGTGTACGTGCACGTCGAGGACGCGACCGTCACCCCGGGGTTCGGCAGCGACCACGCGTCCATCCGCACGGAGTCGTCGACTCGGATGGTCGTCGGGGTGCGTTCGCACCACGAGCGGCCGGCGGGGACGGTAACGACGACGACGGACCCGCGGGACTTGATGCGGGCAGTGTCGACGTTCGGGTCGGGGCTGAAGACGCAGTCGCCGGACCGGTCGTGGCCGACCCTCCGCGGCCACCCGCCCGCGCTCCAGTTGGGCGACGAACTGGACGTGCCGGAGGCGGTACGGGCGCCGGAGACGGGAGTACGAATCGAGGTACCGCCGGAGTACGGCGCCATCTACACCGTCGCACCCCTCGCGTACTATCTTGGCGCGACCGTCGAACAGGGCACGCGACCGCGGGTGATTGCGGACGGGCGGAGCCACGACTTGGACGCCGACGACCTCGCTGGGAGCGTGCGGTCAGCGCTGGAGCACGCATTCACGCTGGACTGCGTGGTGCGGATGGCGGGGGTCTACCCATTCCGCACGGCGACCGCGGACCGACTGGAGGAGCGCATCGACCTCGATTACGAGCGGTTGTTCGGGCTGTCGCTGGCGGAGCGCACGGCCGAATACATGGAGATTCCGCGGTCGGTGACAGAGGGATTACTGGACTGGCACTACACGGCCGACGTGGCGGCAGCCCCGTCGTACGCCCCGGCGCTCCCGCACTTGGTGGACGAACTGGCGCTGGTGCGGAGTCCGCCACAGGAGTCGGGGCGCGTGGACCTCACGCCGTCCCCGAACGCCTTGCAGGGCGCGGACGCGACCGACAGCGCGCTCGCCCGTTCGGCTGCCCCCGCGGCCACCGAACCGAACCGGTTCGTGGTCCCGGCGGATTCGGGGACGCCGGGCCACTCGTGGCTCGCGGACGGGCACGCTGTCGGCGCGGCGAACCCGACGGTGGGGTCGTTCCGGCGCGGGTTCGAGTGGCCCGCCGGGGACGGGGAGTTGGACGTGCACATCGTCTTCAACGACGCGCGCCTCCGACAGGGCGACCCCTCGCTGTACGACTCGCACCCGTTCCGGGAGACCAACGTCCGCGTCTCTCACGGGCTCTCCACGGGGGAACTACGGGAGGCGCTGTACGAGGACGTGGACTTCCTGCACTTCGTCGGGCACGTCACGGAGGACGGGATGGTGTGTCCGGACGGAGCGTTGGACACGCGAACGTTGGCGAGAACTGGCGTGACAGCGTTTTTCTTGAACGGGTGTCGGTCGTACGAGCAGGGGCGGGCGCTGTTGACGGCTGGCAGCGTCGGCGGCATCGTCACCGTCGACGACGTGATGGACGAAGCCGCCGAGACCGTCGGCGAAACGGTCGCGGCGCTCCTCGGTGCCGGCTATCCGTTGTACGGAATTTTCGACGTGCTCGACAGAACCGGCGTGCCGACCGACCGGTACACGGTTCTCGGCGCCGGGACGTTCTCGGCCCGCGGGAGTCAGTCGGGGACCGCCATGCTGTACGAGTTCGTGGAGGGCGATTCCTCGACGGACGCTCTCCCGCTCTCGATTCACCACTACCCACACGGGCAGGTGGACATCGGGGGCGTCTCGTCGTACGCACACGCGGACTGTCAGGCGGGCGTCCTCTCGGCGTCGACTCGGGCGGCCTCGCTTCCCCGTTCGGAGCTCGAGCCGTACCTCTCGCTGTCGGGGATTCCGACGCTCGTCGACGGAGAAATCCACTTCACCGACGACCTCTCGGCCGACCGGTTCCGCTAGCTGCCCCAGAAGTTCTCGCGGCTGCCGAGCCGCTCGCTCTCGGACTCTTCCGTATCGTCCTTCTCGTCGTCCTCGCTGTCGGCGTCCTCGCTGTCCGCTGCGTCCGCGTCCTCCTCGTCGTCTTCGGGCTCGTCGGGGAGCTTCTCGATGAGGTCGGCGCGCGCGTAGTTCGGCTTCACTTTCGTCACCTCGGCTCGCACGCGGGCCGGCGGGAGCACGCCGTCGACCATCACGATGAAGCCGCTCTCCTCCTGCCGGCCCACGCCGGCGCCGCTCTCGTGCATGTCGTCGACTTCGAGGACGACCTCCTCGCCGGGCACCACGGGCGCGGTCTTCAGGTCCTCGATGGGCTGGCTGTAGTGGTTGCACCACTCCATCCCGCCGCGGTCGCCGTAGTGCTGGCACCCCATCCCTTCGATCTGCTCCTGAAAACTGGGGCATTCGTCGGCGAGTGGACAGTCGGCCATACAGGCCGTTACTGGCCGGTCGGCTAAACCCTTGCGGCACGCCGTCACTACCACCCAGCGACGGCGACGCGAGGCGCCGCCGTGGCCGCGCCGTCAGATGAGCTGTTCGAGTTGGCGGCGGCGCCGCGCGAGGTCGAGGTGGGGGTCGAGCCCGTCGTCGGCGGCGAGCCGGTCGAGCACGAGCAACACGTCCACGCCTCGGCGCTCGGCCTCGGTGGCGACGCGCTCGGCGTCCCCGCGGTGGACGACCAGCCGGTCGAGCAGCGCCAGCAGGCACGCGACGACCGCGCCGCTCTCGCCGCCCGCGGGGAACGCGTCGCTGACCGCCGTGAAGTCCGGGTACGCGTCGGGAGCGTCGTCGGCCGGCGACACCCGCAGGCAGTTCGTGCACAGCGTCGCCGCCGGTCGGTCGTCGGGGAGCGCGTCGCTGACGGCGTCCGGCACGCGGAAGGAGAGTTCGTCGCCGCCGCAGTTCGAACAGCTCATGCCCGGGACGAGGCGGGGGCGGTACTTAGCCGGCGCGGACCGTCAGTCCGCCAGCGCTTCCTCGGCGGCCTGCGCGGCTTCTTCCTCTTCCTCGTCTTCTTCTTTCTTCGCTTTGACCTTCTTCATGCGGAAGATCTCCTCGCGCTCCTGCTCTTCGAGCTTCTGCTCGATGTACTCTTGGCCCTCGTAGAGCTCGGGGAGGAGCTTGAACTCCAGCGCGTTCACGCGCCGCTTGGTCGTCTCGATTTCCGTGAGCATCTTCTTCATCGCGGTCTCGACTTCCGCCGCGAGCACGATGGACTCCAGCAGTTCCTCGTAGGCTTCGGCGGCCTCGTCGATGCGCGCGCTCGTGCCGAGGATGCCGTAGCCGCGCTCGTCGAGGCTCTTGCGGACCTTCGAGGACTCGATTTGCGGGACGACGACGCCCATGATGTTCCGGGATTCGACCGTAATCTCGGGGTGTTCTTCGAGGGCGGCCGCCGCGCCGCGCACCGACATGTCGCCCTCCATCGCGCGCGCCATGTTGATCTTCTTCTGGGCGGTCTCGTAGTTGGCTTCGAGGTCCTCGCGGACGTCCTGCGCTTGGTCGAGGATGTCCATGAACTCCATGATGAGGCCGTCGCGCTTCTGTTCGAGCGTGTCGTGGCCCCGCTCGGAGAGTTCGATGCGGTCCTCGATCTCCATGAGGTTCTTCCGGGTCGGTTTGATGTCCTGGGCCATCTGTTCTCTTGGCGGGGACTTCTGGACGGAGGGAGGTAAACGTTTCCTGTCGTTGCCGCCAGCTACAGCAGCCCTGCCGCGCGGTCCATCCACGTGACGACGGCGACGTGGGGGAGCGTCAGCACCGCGACGAACGCCAGATACAGCGCGGCCGCCCCCGACAGCGTCGTCGGCGGGTCGGGGACGGCGACCCAGAAGCCGCCGAGGAGCACGAGCGCGGCGACCGTCAGCGGCGTCGCCTCGCGCGCGAACCGCGCGAGCGGCCCGCGGAGGTCGCC
>Ga0207851_100341_pt1 | contig 26642 bp, 40 predicted proteins | sample A23E3SouthBayCA_FD_187747 | JGI IMG/M metagenome (GOLD analysis project Ga0207851, IMG submission 187747) | Aerobic enrichment media microbial communities from Eden Landing Ponds, California, USA - A23 E3 (SPAdes) | ecosystem: Environmental > Aquatic > Marine > Unclassified | place: Emeryville... | reverse complement strand
CGCACAGGCCGAAGCACTCGCTCACCGCGTCGTCAAAGGCCACACCCGACCCCAGACCGCCGACGCCCTCGACATCAGCGTCTACACCGTCGACGACCGACTCAAGCGCGGCAAACAGAACATCGACGCCGTCACCGACGCCGTCCGCTCCCTCCTCACCCTCGACCTCGTCGATCCCGTCGACGATCTCGGCCTCGAGGTCGGCCTCGGCCCTCAGCCCGCTGAAGACGGCGAGACAGCCGCGCAGACCGAGAGCAGCGAGCCCGCCACGCCAGACGACGACCCCACGCTTACCGACGTCTGGGGCCTCGCGACGCGCCTCGACTCGACCGAGAAAATCCTCATGGACGACGACAGCGGGAGCGTCCTGCTCGACAACCCGACCGACGACGAGCGCGCCGCACTCCACAACCTCATAGACCGTATCTCCGGCCTACACGTCGCCTTTGACACGCCCCGCGGCAACGGCCGCCGTCAGGTCGTCGTGCGCCCCGTCGAACGCGACCAAGACGTCGACACGATCGAGGACACCGAGCAGACCACCGGCGCCGTCAGCGAGCAAACTGAGCCGGTTGACGGCGACGAGAGCGCCACGGCCGACGACGAGGCCGACGCCTACACGTGCCACTACTGCGGCGACGAGTTCGTTCTCAACGACGACACCCCGGACCTCGCGCGAACGTGGAACGAGGACGCCGATCACCCGGCCTGCCCGCTGTGCCTCGGCGACGTCGCGATGGGCGACGAGAAAGACCCGCTACCGCAGTTCCGCAACGAGCCCGACGTCGACGACACCGCCGACGAGAGCGCGACCGAGTCCTACGCCGACGCCGTCGACCAGACCGTCGACCTCGACGACGACCAGGAGGACGTCGAGACGCTCACCGGCATCGGCCCCTCCAAGGCCACGGACCTCCGCGCCGCCGGATACTACGCCGTCGAGGACGTCGCCGACGCCCGCGTCGCCGACCTGATCGACGGCGGCGTTCTCGGCCCGAAGCTCGCGAATCAAGCGCATAGCGAGGCCATCGACCGCCTCACCGCCCCAGACGACACCGAGGACGCCGACGACACCGAGGATGGCGTCGAGCCGACCGAGGACCTCCCCGAGCCCTATGCGACGCTCACCCCGGAGTACAGCGGCCACGAGCACGAAAAACGCCGCGCCATCCACGCCGCCACCCAGTACATCCGCGAGCACGACGGCGCGAAAGCCAGCCAGATCAAAGAACACGTCTACCCCCAGCACCCCGCCGACTACGGGAGTGGCGAATCGTGGTGGCGTGGCGTCGTCCGCCCCGGCCTGCATCAACTCGACCACGTCGACACCGCCGGCCCCCACGGACACACCTGGGTCGTCGACGACCTCGACGGAGGTGAGACCGATGGGTAGTACCGTCCGCTTCACGCCCCTTCACCGGCTCGACGCCGACCGCGTCTATCCGTCGCGGAACGCGTACGAGGGCGGTGTCCGCATTCTCGACAAGGACGGCCTCACTGACGCACTGAGCGAGACGCTCGTCGAGCAGATGGACACCCGCGAGGTCACCGACCGACAGCGCCGACAGCGCCACACTCGGAGCGCCACGACGCGGCGGACGTCGTCGACGCCACCCACACCGCCGACTTCCCGGCCGACGTCGAGCACGTCGTCGGGCGTCCCCCTGACGCGGACACCCGCGAGGTCCACGCCCTCCGCGTCGACCACGACCTCCGGCGCCGTCCCCTCCTCCGCCTCACAGAACCGACACGGCCTCACGGCCACACCCACCTCACTTCTCCGTCCTCGATCTCAACATACCCGTCCCGTTCCATGAGCTCCCACTGCCGCATGATCGGCGTGAACCCGACCGATTTGTCGAGTTCCGCCTCCGCGACCTTCGCGTAGCCACGGGAGAGTTTTCGCCGACGCCACCACGTGCGGAGTCGAGAGATCACGACTGACCGCCTCCAAGGTGGTGAGCGTAGTGGTCCTCGGGCTTCTCTGCCGCGAGGTTGTCCTCGACGTTCAGCAACGGAACGCTGTGCTCGCAGTGGTGGACGTGCCGGGCGTCGTCGAGCCCGTCGAGGATGCCCCAGGCGACCGCGGCGAGCCGGTGGAGGTACACGGGCCGCTCTCGGCCCGCGTGCGGCGTCGTCTCGGCGACGTACGCGTATCCTCCCCCCGTGCTTCGAAACCGGACTCGCGGCTCCCCACGCCCGCCCTGCTCGCTCTCACGGCGCTTTGTCTGTTCGGCCGCCCCGGGCGTCGACCGCGCGAGTTCGCGGCCCGCCTCGAACGCCGACGACGTCTCCGAGCTCATTTGCTACCCCCCTGTTCAGTGTGACGCACGAGGTCGTCCTCGTCGACGCGGACCGTCTCGGAAAGCGCGAACGACGCACCGCAGTCGTCGCACGTCCCGCTTTCGACGTCCTCGTCCGCCAACTCGTCCCAGTACGTCCGCAGAGAGCCGCACTCCGGACAGGGCGCGACCTCGATTCCCTCCGGGACACCAGACGGAAGACCGGCCGCAACACGCTCGACAGGATTCTCAGGCTCCGGCTCGTCGTCGCTCATGCTCTCACCTCGGCCGGGTTCGCGAGGACGTCCCCACGACACACCGGACACCGCGCGGTGCCGTCCTGATCGACGATCGGCATGACCGCCTCCCCGCACTCGTGCGGACACTCGACCGGCTCGTAGCACGGCACACCACTGGTCGCGTCAGTCATCGGCAGCGGCCTCCTGGTCCGGCGGTGAGCCGGCCGAATAATCTTCGAGACGACCGTCGAGATCCAGATCCGCGAGCGGATCACCGTAAGTGTCGTCGTCGACGAACGCGAGAACGCTGTCGTCGACCTCGTCAAGATTCACTCGCAGTTGCTTCTGGCCGTGGAACTCGCCGAAGTCGAACCCCTCAACGTGCTCGTCGGCATGCCGCATGAGGTCGAACGCGAATTGATGGGACGGCGACCCGCCCCCGCAATTCTCCTTGAACACCTCTTGAATCTCCTTGTAGTCGTACGCTCGCTGCAACTTCTCGTAGGTGACCGCGAGGTCCTTCGCGAGCAGCCGCGGGAGCGCCGCACGGCACTCGTCGCCGTCCATGTCGTCGTACAGCCGGATCTCCTCGCGATGTGACTCGGTCAGATACATCGCCTCGTTGTGCGGATGCTCGCTCGCGCCGAGTTGGTTGAGCACCTGCTCGCGGTAGGCCGCGACCTCGACCGGACTGCTCGCGTCGGTCGCCTCCCGGATCTTCTCGTCGATCTCGGGGCCGGGCATCATCTGAGTGAATTCGGAGAGCGCGTCAGTCGCCGCGAGCACGTCCCGCGGCTCGACCTCGACGTCCTCCACGTCGACGGCGTCGGCGGTCGGCGCCACCGCGGCACCGCCGTCCGCGCTCGTTGAACGTTCACCGCCCGCGGGTGCCTCCGTGGAACCACCACCCGGGCTCGTTGAAAGCCCGTCGCTGTCGGGTGGCGCCGCCCCGGAACCAGACCCGGGGCTCGTTGAAAGCTCCTCGGTTCCAGGGCTTTCATCGGCGGCGTCAGTGGTTCCAGCGCCCTCCCCAGCGACCAGTCGGCGGACGTCGTCGAGAATCCGGCGCTCCCGGCCACCGTCGACGTAGGAGTCGAGAGCAGACGCCAGCAGACGCCCGTACGAGTCCGCCTCGTGCTCGTCTGCGAAGATACGGAACCGCTCTTGCAGATCCGCGCTCACGCGGTGTTGGACCTTCTCCGTGTCGTCGCCACTGTACCGGCCGGTCGCGACGACACTCGTTGAAGAAGAAAGCCCCTGGAGGTCCGTGTGGGTCCGCAGGAGATCCTCGGCTTCAGCGAGGATCTCGTCGTCGTCGAGGAACTCCCGCATGGCCGATTCAAGCTCAAACCGGAGGTAGGGGTCGCGAGTCCCGTGTTTATCGACGACGAACGTCTCGAAGGCGTCCCACACAGAGACGGGAACGCGCCAGCCGAGGTGTTCTCGCTGGGTCACGAGCCGACACCCCCGCTTTCAACGAGCGGTGCGTGTGGTTCCGCGGTGGCTCCACGCTGTGCTGTTTGTGTCACGTTGTTGTTGTTTGTGTGTGTAGTATGGAACCAACCAACCACCCTATTGAAAGACGGGTGGTGACCACTCCCGGAGGTCACAATGCCGTAACCCCATCCCGTCCCGGGGTTTTCCCGGCTGCTCGCTCGCTCGCTCTCAACCCCCCACACACCACAGGGGCTTTCTTCTTCAACGAGACGGGTTCGTGGTTCCACACCGGCACCACTCCTGACCGTGGAGCTTTCAACGAGCCCCGTGCGTGGTTCCACGACGCCACCGATCGGCGCCACCGACACTCGTTCAACGACACTCGCTCGCGACGACACGGCCGCCTCAGACGCTAACACGCTACTTTCAACGAGTCTCGGCCCCGGTTCCACGCCATCCAGGGTCGTTGAACGAATGCTTTCAACGAGACGGGTTCGTGGTTCCACAGTGTCACCAACGCAACACGACCCGCTTTCAACGAGACGGGTTCGTGGTTCCACAGTGTCACCAACGCAACAGGACCGACTTTCAACGAGCGCGGTCGTGGTTCCACACCGACGACGGTGCCGCTCGCGACCGCCGACCACGCCGAGATCAGCGCCCGATCCCCTCATAGGTCGACCTCCGCGAGCGGGTAGCGGTTTCCCTCGTCGTCCTCAACGAAATACGTGCCCTTGCCGCGGCCGGTCGGCTCAACGCCCTGCGTGAACCCGCCACCGCGGCCACCCGTGTTCTCGGTGACGTCACTGACCTTCCCGATCTCGCGGCCATCCGGGCCAGCGAGCGGGTCGAGGCTCGGATCAGTCCGCAACGTCCCCGACTCGTCGACCGATTGCGCGAGCTTCGCCCGCGCCTTCCGCATTTCGCTATCGGTCGGCGCCCCAAGGTCCTGGGAGGCCTGCTCGACGATCGCGGCCTCGCGGCCCTCCGCGTGGGGCTTGTCCGCCGTGTCGACCGCGGCCTCGACGTCCTCGCGCAACACGAGCCCGTCGCGGCTCTCGGCGGCCGCCTCGACGTCGTCGTCGGTGAGCATCCGGCTCGCAAACGCGTCCAGCGAATTACCCTCGATGCCGGCGTCCCGGAGGTCGGCCTCGATCTCGCTCTGCGTCGTCGAACTCGGGTCGACGTAGTCGGTATCAACCCGCTCGACGTCCTCCTCGTCGGGACTACTCCCCATCGGTCTCACCCCCGTCTGGGTGGCCGACCAGAGCACGTAGCTCGTCGGTCATCGACTCATACGTCGACTGCGTGAGCGTCCGGCCGACACCGTCCGCGGCCGATTCAAGCGCGTTCAGCACGCCGACCATGCTCGGGTAACCCGACTCCTCGGCGAGCTGCCGCAACACCGTCAGGTGGGGCGTCGAGACGACGCCGACGCCGCGCGCGAGGTGCACGGGCTCGGGCGCGTGCTTGTAGATGTCGCCGGACTCGCGTCGGAGCTTCGGCTGAGTCCGCATGATAAAGCGGCCCTGGTCGACCATTTCGTCGACGAACTCCGGGGAACTCGCGGCGTCTCGGGCGTCCGCGACGCGCTGGTCCCACGGCCGGACGTCGAGGCCGACCACGTGATAGCAGCGGTGCGAGGACCGCACAACGACAGCGTGCTCGTCGAGGCGGTCGGCCTCCGCGATCGCGGCCGTCGGGTCGACGTCGTCGAGGTCGAGCATGAGCACGTGACCGAGTAACTCGCGGTCGGCGTCGTAGACCATGCTCGCAACGCCGGAGGTGACGATCCGGTGGTCGTCGGGCGCGTCGTCAGGCCACTGTTCGTAGTCGCCGGGGTCGAGATCCGGCACCGGCCGCTCGGGAACGCTCGCGTCCCGGTCCCGGAGGTTCTCGACAACGCTCGCCGGACGGGTATCGTGGTCAGGCGACAAGGTCGGTCACCCCCATTCGGTCCTCGGTCCTGAGGTCGCGGACGTCGGACGGGTCCCCGTATTCGAGGTACTCGTCGACGCACTCGCCGCAGGCCGGGACCGCCCCGACGTTTGCGCGAAGTTGGACGACGCGATCGGCGTCACGGTCACAGAACGGCATCTTGCACGAGAGGTCGTCTAACTCCGTCTCGCCGCCGCCAAGCAACCGCTGAATACCGCGGTCAAACTGTTCACACATCGGTCTCCCTCCGAATTGCGCTTGCCCACTCCGAGAAGTGGCGTCGGTTCAGGTCAGACATCAGGCAATCACGACACCGCAACGCCTCATGGTTGGTTTCGCCCTTCGTCGGGAACACTCTCGCCAGTGCTGGCTTCTCGCACCCCTTTACGTCGCAGTACAGCAACCCGTCACCGAAGTCGGGGTCTGTCTCCCCGAACGCCTTCCAGCGTTCGGCCATCTTCAGAGCGCCCGTGCGAGCAGAACCGAAGACGTCCGCGTCGCCTGCCAGCTCATCGAGAACTTCGTCGAGTGCCTTCTCTGCTGGATGCTTGGTTGCACGGCCGGATTCCGCACGGCCGCCGTCGGTGATAAGGGTCGTCTGATCGGGGCGTGCGTCGGGGCGTTCGCAACCGACATAGTCGAACTCGACGACCGTAACGACCTTGTCCGGGTTCCAGGCGCCGTCTCCGTAGACCTTCTCGTAGCCTTCGCGGAACTCGCTCATGGACTCGTAGTCGCCTTCGCTCTGTGCATCCTCGTCGCTCATATCGCCGAGGGGCTGGTCGTAGATCGAGCGAATGCGGATGTAACAGTCCGCGTCCTCGTCTCTGGTAAAGAGGTCAGTCGTCGCGGCAACGACACTCCCCTCGTTCGGCGGGTGGTAGTCCTCGGACCACTCGCGGCGAGTGACCGTCTTCGAGCCCGACCGGATCATCGGGATGTGGTAGTCCTTAAACAGCATCGGCGTCACCTCGGGAACAGATGTCGACAACCCAGTCGCGGAGATCTTGCGCGAGTGTCTCGTCGTCGGTCTCCTCGGCGTACGTGATCAGCGCCGCACGGGCGGCTGAGTCAGTGGTCGGTTCTAGGACGAAACAGTCGTCGACGGGCTCGCCGTTCTCGTAGACCTCGTATTTTTCGTGGAGGCCGTCTGAGTCATCGAGGAGCGCGCGGACGGAGCCGGCGCACTCGTCGCAGCACGTTCGGTCGTCGAGTGAGCGCCACGAGTCGAGGTCGAGGTCGACGCTCTCGACTGCCTCGCAGGCGGCTGTCTGGCCGCACGCGGTGTCGTGCTCGTAGCCGTTGAACCGGACGGAGTGGTGCCACGTCGACCGCGAGCCGTGACTGACGCGTACGAGCGTCCCCGGAGCGTCCGGGTTGAGGTGCTCGGGAACGTCCAGGTCCTCACTCGACACCGGCCTCACCTCCGCACGGTCGCCGGCGTCGTCAGTCATCGTCTTTCACCTCCAGGTCAATTTCTCCCGATTCTTTGACGACGGTGTACGTAGCGCCCTGATATTCGATTTCGATTTTATCGAATTGCTCGGCGTTGATGCTCAGCGTGTCCATCGAGAGGCTCTCAGCCGTGATGCGGTTCTGATCCTCGCCGCCGTCAGTCATCGGATGCCACCTCCGAACCCGGGGCGAAGGTGCTGAGACTCGGCTCATCGCCGGTGAGCGCCTCGTTAACGAGTGCTTTCGCGAGGTGCACCGGCACGGCGTTCCCGATCTGAGCAGTTCGCGCGGCTTTCGTCTCACCGGCGAACTCGTAGCCGTCGGGGAAGCCCTGTGCGGCGGCCAACTCCCGGGGCTGCAACATCCGGTAACGGATGTCGAGGCCCCATGGATAGAGGTCGGGCACGCACAGCGCGTGGCGGTCCCGCGTCGTCACCGTCGGGAGCGGCTCGTCGACGCTCGCTGTGTCTGATTGACCGTAGTACTCGACGAGGAACGGACTCACGAGGTGGCCGTCGTGGTTCTTCGCGGTCACCGTCTGCATCGGGCGCTCACTCGGGTCGTAGGTCGGATTCGAGTGGGGGCCGCGTTGCGGGAGGTTCCGCGGTTTCACGAACGCTTCAGCCTCGATGTAGTGGATGGCGCCCCTGGTCGCGATCGTCGGAACCGGACTCTCGTGCGCGTCGAGGGCTCGCGCCCCGGACTGCTGGCCCATGACCATCGGCACGGACAGGCCGCGGGCGGCGTCCACGTCGGGGGCGACCGTTGCGGGCCCCTCGACGAGAAACGGCTCGTCTCGGTCCTCGACCGCCTCCGGTAGGTCGCTCGCCGGGACGATGTCGTCTTGCATGACCTCGACGTCCTCGGGGGTAACGCTCTCGACCACCCGAGCATATTCGGCAAGCCGGTCGTCGCAGTGCTCGCGGAGTCCCTGAGCGATCCGAAGCATGGTGTTTTCGGCGAGTGGTCGGCTACGCCCCCAGATGCTTTCCCCGCGGTCGTTCCAGTCGATCACCTCCGCGGCGGGCCGCCACGGGTCCCGGTCGCTGTCCGGGTCGGGGGTCTCGGCGTGCGACGGCTCGGGGTGCGTCGCGCGGCGGTCGCGGCGCGCGACCACGAACAGCCGGCGCCGCGTCGTCGCGTCGCCGTAGTCCGCCGCAGTGAGGACGTCCCAGTCTACGCTGTAGCCGAGCGAGTGGATCGCGTCGGTCCACGCGTCAAACGTCTCGCCGTTCCGCGTCGGTTGGCCGTCCTCGATCGGCCCCCAAGATTGTAGCTCGGGGACGTTCTCAACGAGCACGGCGTCGGGCCGGGTTTTCTGAACCCAGTCGACGACGTGCCACGGGCTCGCGCGCTTCTGCTCGGTAACGGGTTTGCCGCCGCGAGCCGACGAGAAGTGCGTGCACTCCGGGCCTGCGACCAAGAGGTCGACGTCGTCGTCGCCGACCACGTTCGGGGGGTGAAGCTCCTCGACCTTCGCGTTATGCTGCTCGGCCCAACCGTGGTTACGGCGGTGAGTCTCGATCGCGTCGGTGTCGTGATTCACTGCAATCAGGCGGACGTCCCGACCGATCTCCTCGCACGCGAGCGCGAGCCCGGTCGAGAATCCACCGCCGCCACAGAACAGGTCGACGGCCGTCAGGTGGTCAGACGCGTTACTCATCGGTGAGCACCTCGTAGGCGTCTTTGACTCTGGCGAGCGCGTCGGCGCTCCCGCCCTGGTCGGGGTGAGCTTCGGTCAGGCGCTCGCGGTAGGCGTCCCGGATCTCGCCCTCGGTGGCATCGGGATCGACACCGAGCACGTCGTGAGCGGCGGGCGTAGCGACGACGGTGTCGTCGTCGCCACTGGGGAGGCGGAGTTTCCGATACTCGCTCTCCGCGGTGACGGTGCCGCGCTGTTCCTGCATCCGCGTTTCATGCAGGTAGTGATAGAGGTCCTGGGCGTTGTCCCGCGGGTTGTCCCAGCGGTCGCAGGCCGCCGCCATGTCCTCGCCGTCCTTGCAGAAGTACACCACGACGCCCGGGTCCTGGTAGGACGCGTTCGCGTACGGCTTGTTAGGGTTCCGCGTCTGGTGTTCGGCGCCGGAGTCGAGTTGAACGTCGGTCACGCCGTCCCACGTGCGTAGTTCGTCGAGGACGTTCCCAAACGCGACCGACCGAGTGACGCGGAAACCGCCGGAGTACGGTTCGCGGTCCTCGGGCGGCGTGCGCGGGAACTCGGCGGGCCAGTCGATGTGCTTACTTGCCTGCGCTTGGTCCGCGCTCTCCTCAGATGGCATCGTCAACACCTCCGAGAAGCTGGCCGAGTGGCATCGGCCCGATCTTCAGCGAGGGCACGCAGCCGTCGTGATAGAAGTTCCCGAACGCCGTGCCGACCATGTCGCCGTCCTTCATCTGCTCGCCGCACTTCTGGCAGGCCGGCCGGAAGTTCTCGGGAAGGTTCCCGGCGCCGGCCTCGATGTCGTCGAGCTTCTTGAGGGCGCGGGCGACAGCGACGTCCGTCACGTCGGTGTCGAGCAGGTGTCTGGTCAGGAGGTCGGTCTCCTCCTGGCCGAGCGTGTAAGCGACAGACTCTGCTGTATCGCTCATCTGTCGGACACCTCCACGCGCATCCGGATTGCGCCCCAGATTTCGGTCTTGAACGGCTCTTTACCGTGGTCGGGGCGGAACAGCAGCCCGCGCTCGATGCTGTTGCCGCGCTCGAAGCCGTCGACTGTGTCGTGGTAGTGGTCGCTCGTCTCGACGTGCAACTCCACAGGCTCCTCGCAGTCCACGTCGAACGCGTAGGTGCCGTGGTGCTCGATACTCTCGGCGAGAACGACGTGGTCCTCGTGGGGAACGTAGTACGTGTCTTCGCCGACGATCTCCATCCGGTACTCGTCGGGGTCCACGTCGAGGATGTCGTCGTAGTCTGCGAGCGGGCCGCCGGACCACACCTTCACGGTCGCGTGCTTGCTTGCAGCATCCGAGTTAGTCACTGTTCCAGCACCTCCATGTCGTGACCGTTCTCAACGATCTCGTCGACGATCACCTGCTCACCGAGCTGCCAGGGAGCGCCACCGATGGCGGGATGCACCCACCAGTCGGCGCCAGAGTCCTTGCCGCGGTGTTCGACCGTGTCGAGGCCAAAGTCTCCCTCAACACCGAGGCGCTGGTCAGTGCCTCGAATCTCGTCGAGAGCCTCCTGAGCCTCGGTGCGAGTGATAGCAGCATCTGAGTTACTCACCGCAACCACCTCGGTGGACGTAGACGGTGGTGTCGCCGTCGCTGGCGAACTCGACGGTCTCGGAGCGTGGGATCATGGACTCGCAGCGGTAGCACTCGACGCGCTCGCCGTCAGCGCCGGGTTCCCACGTGGCCGACTCGACCTCAATCGTCGTGTTGACGCGGCCGGCCAACCAGACGTCGGCGTCCGGGTGTTGCTTTCTCGCCTCCCGGCACGCCTCGACGACCGCCTCGTCGTCGTCGACGGCGAAAGGGCCGTCGAGCAGGCGCGGGTGCGCCCATTCCGGGGCGTGCACCGCGACGTAGACGAGTCGTTGAAACTCAATCGACCCCGACCGCGTCATTCGCACCCACCTCGGTGGACGTAGACGGTGGTGTCGCCGTCGCTGGCGAACTCGACGGCCTCGGAGCGTGGGATCATGGACTCGCAGCGGTAGCACTCGACGCGCTCGCCGTCCGCGCCGGCGTCGCCGGGGTCGCTGTCGCCGGGGGTTGCGAGGTTGCGGCCGGCCTCGACGGGGTCGATGTCCTCGGGGGCACCCTGCTCGTCGGCGTCGGTGTCCTCGTTGTCGTGGTCGTCGAGTGTGAGGTCGACGTCGGGGTCGTCGTCGAGGAGGTCGAGCACCCAGTCGGCGGAGACGGTCGCGATCTCGTGGTCGGCGACGATCTCGTAGCGGCCGCCCTCGGGGTCCTTGCAGTCGTCGCACCCGCTGGGGTCGTCGACCTCGTGGTCGCCGAGATCACAGCCCTCGGCGTCGAGTTGACTGCCGGGGCCGACGACGTACTGGTTCGCGGTGCGGATCTCGCCCCAGGTCGGGCCCCAGTTGAGGGTGCCGTCGTCGACGTCCTTGAGGCGGTCGTAGTCCTCGACGACGTAGAAGTGGTGTGCGCGCTCGTCGCTCCCGTGCGGGCTGGAGACGGCGAATGTTTCGGGCATCTTGGGCGCGTCCTCGGGGTAGTCGACGTCGATCAATACGAGCGGGTCGTCCTCGGTGGCGTAGACGCCGTAGTTCCCGAGTAACTCCTCGCGTGGTCGGAGGTCGTGGTCCCAGGGCGTCTTTTGCCCGAAGTCGAGGCGGTTGAACCGTTCGGTGGTGTCGACGCCGGCGTCGTTGAGGCGCTCGACCATGGTGTCGACTTCGGGTGGCGGGCCGTCGCCGGCGCCCCAGTCGCGGGTGTGTTCGTCGGCGCCGACCTCGGTGTTGAGGAGGTCTTGAGCGTCGACGCCGGGGATGCTCGTGACGAGCGGGTCGGCGTCCCGGGTGTCGTCGCTGTCGGCGACGTCGGTCGTTGTGCGTGCGACGCCTCGCGTGAGCCCGTCGAGCGCGTTCGCGTCGCGGGGAATCCAGAGGCCATTGTCGGCGGCCTTGACGGTGTCCTGGTCGAGGTCCACGACGACCGTACGCAGGTCGACGACCGGGCCGCCGTTGCGCTGTTGACTGCGTGCAACGACGCAGTAGTGGGTGTCGCCGCGCTGTGCGACGACGTTGATCGAGTGGATCGCCTCGTGGTCGAGTTCGTCGAAGATTCGTTCGGCGACGGTGTCCGCGGTGTCTCCGCCGTCGGTTTCGGCGTCCTCGTCGAAGTCGTCGAGGAACGAGACTCGCGTGTCGTCGTCTTGGATTTGTGGGGTCATGCTGGGACGCCTCCGGTGCCGGATTGGTCGATGTTGAGTAACTGTTCTCGGCGTTCGTCGTCGAGGTATGCGAGGAGGTCCTCGACGGTCATGGGCTCGGGGAGGGTGTGGATGTAGACGGTTTCGAGCGTGATCTCGAAAGCGTGCTGAGTCTGGCCGTGCTCGCAGCCGTCGTAGGTGTGGCTGTCGGTGTCGCGGCCTTTGACGATGCAGCGTTGGCCTCTGGCGAGGTGGCCGTCCTCGCGGTCGGCGCGTTCGGGGTTGTAGAACCCGCGTTCGCTGGTCACCTCACACACACGCACGTGCTCGTAGACCTCGCTCATGCTTCGACCTCCGAGAGCGCGTTTTTCACGCGGCGGAGCTGCTCGCCGAGGTCCCCGATCTCGTCGACCACGCCATCGGGAAGTTCAGCGGGGTCGGCGTCCTCCGCGAGGTCGTCGTAGGCGATCTCGGTCTGTTTGGTCGCTTCGCGGAGTCGGTCGGTCGGGTTCATGCGCTCTCACCCGAGCCGTCGGCGCGGAGTGGGTGGGTGTCGGGTGCGCGCTCGATCACGGCGTCGAGGTTCTCGGGGACGTCCTCGTCGTCGGTTTGGTCGAGGCGGTCGCGGACCTCGTGGCGGGTGACGAGTTGGCGTGCGGCCTCGCGGATCAGTTCGCTCCGGTTGTCGTAGTCGGTCGCCTCGTCGTCGACGATTCGGTCGATGCGTTCCCGGAGGGTGCCGAGGCGGATTGCGATGGGCGGGTTGGTGTCGGTGCGTTCGTCGTCTGGGGTGTGTTGTGCGGACATGGTCGTTCCGTGTCCACCCTGCCTCTCGCAGCGAACTACCGCCGTGAGGTCGACAGTGCCAACCGCCGAAAGCCCATGAAACCCGGTTTTCGGGGAGTATGATGGGGTGTCGGTGGATTTATGGCCTGTCGCCGTGATAGAATAATCACGGTCAGACCGGAGCGCGTTGCAGGGTGGTGCTTGCGTGCGTGCTCCGGTTGGCGGCCCGTTCCTGTTGGGAATGTTCGTTGCTTAGCTACTACTGTGATACGCACGTCACTTAAAGCTACCGAGAACCCCGTTGCTAGTCCCCGCAACCAACTACCGGCGGTAACTACCAAAACCGGCGCCGTCACGCATTTTACAGTCCCACTCCGGTAAAGTATTCAAGTATAGCTGTAGATACAATCAGTATGGAGCTTCGCGTGCCGGTGGATGTCATGATCTTGCAAGTCCTGACGTCTGGGGAGCAGGCAAACCCGATCCGCGTCCGCTACCAGATCAACGAACAGCACAACCTCAACCGCTGGGGAAAAGACGACTGGAGCCTCGACTACATAACCCAGCGCATGGGCACCCTCAGACAATTCGGGCTCCTCGAACGCGTCCCACCCGACGACTCAGGGATTTACCGACTCACTGACACCGGCCGCGTCGTCCTACAACACTGGATTGAAACCGGCGAAACCGAGTTCGACGTCGTCGAAGCACACGAAACCGCCAAAGAATCCCCGGTATCCGGCTACGTCGAGCCCGAGGCGATCTCCCCCGACATCCGCAACCAGTAACCACCCAACCCCCGGCACGCACCTATCTGGTTCTAAATCGACGCGAGAAACCGCGTAGAGCCGTCTCAACCTCACCTTTTTAGTAATGGCGCCTACTACCGTGAGTAAGGTGCGCGCACTCACGCAGGTAGTCGCCTGCGAGGGTCGCCGTCGCGCGGTGAGAGCGCGCCACGGCCGCACCCCCATAGAACCATGCCATACGGCACCTACGACGCCGACGACGCAGGCGAATTGACTCAAACGAACGACACCCAGCAGCCGACGGCCTCCGAACCGCCCGCGCTCACAGTCGCGGACGTCGCGGAGATCGACCAGCGGCTCCCCGTGGAGGCCCGCGAATGAGCGCCGACGCCTCCCCCAACGACAGCGACCCCGAACTGACCGAGACGCCGCGACCCGGCCTCGACGACCTCGGCATCGACACCGACGCCGAACTGCCGCGCCGCGACTTCATGCGCAAGACCGCGATCGCCGGCGCCGCCGTCGCCGCCGGCGTCGGCGCCTCCGGCACCGCACTCGCCCAAGAAGAAACCACGATCAACTACGGATCGGACCTCGCGCACGACTCCGTCCTCCAGGGGACAGTCACCGTCGACACGACCGAGCAGTCGAGCATGGGCCAGCTCGACTACAAGAACAACGACGGCGAGATCGTGAACCTCGGCGCCGACTACGGATGGCAACTCGCGACCGACACGAGCGACGACGACACAGTCGTCGCGCACAACCCCGTGTCGGTGCTCCTGAGCGACATCGAGAGCCCCAAGTTCGAGGAGTTCCCGCGAGACACCTTCTACGACGAGGACAGCGACGGGTCCAAGGACACGGAGGTCTCTGTCCTCGACCCGACGCACTGGACAACCTCCGGCTCGATGACCGTCACCGAGGACGACCAGGGAAGCCTGACGTTCAGCGGAGGCGACACCGACACCGCGACCTTCAGCCCGTCGGACTTCGCGATCAACTCCGACGAGCCCCGCCGCGTGTTCCGCCTGATCTCGGACATCGTTACGCTCCCGTCGAGCGGCCAGATCGACATCACGCTCAAGAGTGACGGCACAAACGCCACGTTCAGCGTGATCGAGGGCGGTGACACTGGGGTCGCAGAGACGATCGCCGCCACCACGACCGACGGCCTGCTGTACCAGCAGCAGATCGGTGACAGCTACGACAACGTCGACAACATCCACACGATCGAGATCGCGTTCTCCGGTGGCAGCACCGAGCTGAACATCGCCTATCTCGACGTCGACCTGTCCACCGAAATGGACGCGGCCGACCACGAGATCGTCACGCAGGACGACGACGGCAACGACCAGATCGAGATCGAGACCGTCACCCAGCACTCGGGTGGCCGCCTCAACATGCGGACGCTCTCGGACCTCCACCTGAGTGGCACCGTCAACGGCCTCCAGTACGATGTCGAGCAGTGGGGGTCGGACGTTCCCTCCGGTGACCGTCGCGCGTGGACGGACGACTCGCCGAGCGGCTACAACCGTGAACGCCGCGCGACCTGGATTCACGAGCACTTCGCACCGAGCGCGTTCGCGCTCTCGTGGGCCATGGGCGACCTCGACATGGAAGGCGGCGTGTCCTCCGGGTACGTCGAAGCTGGCTACCAGACGAACGTCGACGAGAGCAACATCGAGACCGCCGAGGAGGTCCGCGACCTGACGATCAACGACGTCGCGAGCAGCCTCCCGGTCGGCCGTGACAAACGCACCCAGTTGACGACGTCTGTGGTGCCGTCTGAGATCGCGGTCGTGATCGTCGACCTCATCGTGTCACAGGACGGCGAGGAGGACCTGACCGGCGGGGACTTCGCCGCCGCGGCCGGCGCGTCCGGCGGCAGCACAGGGTTCTTCGCCGGCGCCCGCGGCACGATCATGGGGCTGTCCGCAGTGTTCGCAACCGTGCTGAGTTACCTGAAGTTCTGGAAGAACTAAACTCATGTCCAGCACTATCACAGAGGGCGCTGAGGCCGTTCAGGACGCTGGCGGCCTCATTCCGTACTTCAGGGAGTACGGCGTCGGCGGCATCGTCTGGGCATTCCTGCTCGGGATTTCGAGCACGGTCACCTCCGCGTTCGCCCTGATCACGACGCCGTTCGACGCGACCGCAAGCGGCTTGTCGGACGTGATCGGCGCGACGTTCGCGGACGCCATCATCGGCTCCGGTGTCGGCGTCGCGATCAACGCATTCGAGAACGGACTAACGAACATGCTGGGGCCGTTCGCGTTCCCCGCGGCCGTGTTCATCGTGATGCTCGGTGTCATGGTCCTCATGTGGTTCGCAGCCACGATCGCGTTCGCTCCCTACACGTTCCTGTCGGGTGAGTGATCATGTCGAGCGGGATCGACGAGTTGGTCGACACCTCCGGCTCAAAACCGTCGATCAAGCTCGGCGACCTCGCGGAATCACTCACCGGCACCGTCCTGTGGTGGTTGTTCGTCCCGATCGCCGGAGCAATCGAACTGTTCTTCGACGGGATCACGACCAGCGTCGACGCGTTCGCAGGCTGGCTGTTTAGTCGCGAACTCGTCACCAAAGTGACGCCGGACGGCTACGTCGGCGTCGTCGAGAGTGAGCAGGGGTTTCTCGCCGCCGCGTGGGACCTTCCCGAGTCGTACATCGCTGGCGCCGCGGCCGGCCTTGAGAACTCCCTCGCTCCGTTCGGCATCTTCGGGTACCTGATCGCGGTCGTGCTCGTGTGGATCGCCATCGCGGCAGCCATGTGGAGCGTCGGCGTGATCATCCGGTCGGCGACCGGCGGAGGGACGCCATGAGTCCCGTCCTCGGCGGCGGTGGCGGCGTCCCGGACGCCATCAAGAAGTGGGTGAACAACCGGATCTCGCAAGCAATCCCGAACTGGCTCGACACCCTCGCAAACGCGGAGGTGTTCGGGTACAAGCTCACCGATAACCCGGTGGCGTTCGTCGCCGCCTCCGTGATCAGTTGGTGGCTCGAACTACTGTTCGGGCTGCTCTCAAAGGTCGAGGCGTCGCTGTTCGCCGCCGGCGAGTCCGGCTCGCAAGCCATCCGCTCCTCGGGAACCGCCATCCTCGAATCGTTCGGCCCGCCCGGAGACGCGGCAATCGCCGTCCTCCAGAACCTCGACAGCAACCTGTACGCGTTCGCGTACGCGACGGGACCGGGCGCGTGGCTCATGGTCCCGCTCGTGTGGATCGCCACCGCGCTGGCGTTCTACGCGCTCGTCGGCGCTCTCAGCCGGTTGTTCCGGCGGGTGATCGTATGAGCGTGCTGCGTGCGTTCTGGGACTGGCTCGACGTCGAGCCCGAGGACGTCCCGGGAGCAACGGTTATCGGGACGCTCGTCGCGTCAGTCGGCGACCTGTTCGTCTACGGCGGCGACCTGTTCGTCGGCGGCGTGCTCGCGGCCGCCGGTCTGTCTGACCAACTGCTCCCGATGCTGGTCAACCTGTCACGAATCGCGCCGCAGGTCGACGCCATCGACCGCGCACCGATCAACCAAGCGATCCTCGCGATCGTCGTCGTGCTCGGTCTCGCCTGGATCATCCGCGCACTGTACCGCCTCACAAGCCTCAAACGCAACTAACAACTCTCAGTCATGAAACGCAAACACGCAACGCAGTCGACTCGACGCACCGTGCCGAAACCAGCGCCGCCCGTGGAGGTCCCGTAGATGGCGACCCAGTTGATCATATCGCTGGCCGCCGTGACCGCGATCGGGTTCGCGCCGTTCGTGCTCGTCAACTGGGTCCGCGAGGACTCCCTCGACGACGCAATCGAACGCACGATCAACGGCGCCGTCGGCATCGTCGCCACGGTCATGGGCGTCGGCGTCGCCATCGCCGGCGGATTCCTGACCGCCATCCAATCATCCCCCGACGTGATCCTGTCGTCGTTGATGGGGCTGACGGGCTATCTCACGATCGCGGATCTGCTCGCACTCACCCCAGAGACGTACGGCCTCCTGGTCATGCTCGCCGTCGGGCTGATCGCCTACTCACGTGGTCGATAGCCATGCGCGGCACCGACCGTCGGTATCGCGCGGTCCTGCTCGCCGCGGTCATGCTCGTGAGCGTGATCGCCCTCCCGCTGTCCGGCGGCGCACTCGCCGCCGGCCCGCCCGGTGACGACACCGGGACCGGAAACGGGAACGGACAGGGTGGTCCGCCGGATCACGCCAGCGTCCCGACTGACAACGTCGACGTGCGGGACACCCGTCAATCGGGGCCGCAGACGTTCGGCGTTCAGTCCACAAGCCAGGGCGAGGGGCCGCCGACGGACGCCGCGGCCTGGAACGTCGGCGCGAACAAGCACGCCGAGGACCTCGCGGTCGAGATCGTGCTCGACGAGCAGGACGCCCGGCTCGTGCTCAGCGACGACGACAACCACGACGCCCGCGAAGTGTCGGTCAACGCGAGCGCGCTCCGTGACGCGCTCGACGTCGACGAACTGCCTAACACCGTCTACGGTGTCCACGAGGACAACGGCCTGTGGTCCGAGGACCTCGCGGTCGAGGACGGCGCCGCGACGTTCACGGTCCCGGAGTTCTCGACGAACGTCGTCGAGTTCGACGGGTCGATCGAGATCACGGCCTCCCCCGCGCTCGATGGCGACACCTTCGAGTACGAACTGCCGTCGGACGCGGACCCGGAGAATCTCTCAATCAAGGTCTCAGGGTCGACCGCGTCCGAGTGGGATAACGAGACGGCGACCGGCGCCACGGACGGCGAGACACTCACGCTCGACGTTGCGGGTAACACCGATCCGTCGGGGCCGAGTGCGAACGGCGAGCCCGTCGTTGAGTTCAGTGGCCGCGAAACGAGCACATGGGCGAACACGTCCGGCACGAATATCGCCGAGGACGCGACCGAAGCGCTGTCGCTCGGCGGGAATCAGCCCGTCACCGGGCCGAGTGCCTACGACACGCCGACGCTATCGCTCACAACTGACACGTTCAACGGTACCACGAACCCGCATGAGACGCAAGGCGACGGCACCACGGAGACCACCATTGCGTACATGGGGACGACCGACACGGGCGCGTATAAAAACTCGATCTTCACGATTGAGCCGAACAAGTCCGGGAACCTGACCGCACTCGACCTCTATCAGACGTCAAACGCGTCCGCAGGAACAAAGTTTGACGTCCGCATAAAACAGGGGTCAGACCTACTCATGGGGTCGACCGAGGGGACGGTGGTCGGCTCCGGTGAGATCCGGTTTGACCCGGGGACTGTCTCGGTCACGTTCGACTCGGCGTTTGCAGTCGAGGCCGGGCAGGCGTACACGGTCAGGCTGCAAGGCACAGACGTCGCTCACTCAAGCGAAGACACCGCGTCGCTCGCTGCGGACAACTCGCCGACGACCGACACTTACCGGGTTGCGAACACGAACTACCAACTACAGCCGGACATCAATCTCACCGTCGAGACCGGCGGCAACGTCACCGTCGCGGACGGCAACGGCGTCACCGAATCGGTCACCTTCAAAGAGGGCGGTTCAAAGACGATCGCGTTCAACGCGACGCGTGACTCGACGGAACTGAACTTCAGCGGCGAGTCCAGCGGCCTGGACTACACGCTACGCGCTCAAGAGAACCGCGTGACCGAGGACCCAGCGATCGACCTCGACGGCGACGGAACCGACGAGGCCGCCGTTAGCGGGAAGCTCACGGGAACCGCAACCCGAGAGATCGCGTCGCTGTCGACGTCGGACGACTCGATGAACGTCTCGACGACGACGGGAATCGTCGACGTGACGACGCGATTCAAAGAGCGCGTCGAGACCGACAGCGCGAAAGTCGCAGTGAACGGTAACGAGACGTCGTCGACGGGCCGCCTCTCAGATGGCGGGTCGGCGCTGCTCGGGTCCGACACGGCGTGGATTCGCTCCGGGAACAACACCGTCGAGGTGCTGCTCCCCGACCAATCGGCGGACGCGCCGCTCATGGAAGCGGGCTTGAACTTCTCACACGACGCGACCGTCCGCGAGTCAGTCGCCTACGAGGGCGAAGCGTTCTCCGAACGCTACGAGTTCTCGAAAGTGTGGGACGCGGACTTTGACGACGGCAAAGTCCGCATTCCATGGGCGTCCGACCGCGTGATCGAACTCCGCGACCTCACCGTCACGAACAACCCGCCCGACGGCAGCGAGTACGAACTGACCGATCCGAGTTACACGCACTCGAATGGGGAGCTGGTCGTCGACGTCGGTGACGTGACCGACGGCACGGTCACGAACGTGACGACAACCGGCACGAAACTCCACGTCGAGGGCGGCGAGATCGTGGTCACGCAGCCGACGGACGCGGGCCTGGATCTCGACAGCAAGATCGAGGTGACGTCACTGACGAACGAGACGCTCTCGATCGACGTCTCCGGGACCAGCTACTACGAGGTCGACCAGCGCCTCGTCTACGCGACGGAAGCGAGTTGGTCGAACGACGACCCCCGGATCGAGCTAACTCCCTCGACGGCGGAGGTCGTGACGAACCCAGTCGAGGGCGCCACCATGCGGTTGCGGACGGGGGCCGTCGGCGCTGAGATTGCGTCCGGCGACGCCGTGATTCGCATGCTCGACCCGGAGACGCCAGAACTCGACATCAAGTCGGGGTCGTCCGCGGGCGACACGGTCGAACTGCTGTACCACGACGTGACCAGCGGCACGCTGTACGAGGTCGTGGACTCGAACGGCGACCAACTCGCGGCGGCGGAGGCCGACACGGCGCCGGTGTCCCTCGAAGTGAGTGACGACGTGCGCGTCGTCCAGATCTCCGGGACGGACTCGGACGGCTCCACGATCAGCATCGCAGGCGGCTCGGGAGCGACGTCGGGCGGCGGCGGCATCCCGCAGTGGGTGTTCTTGATCGCGGCGATCACGGTCGCGCTCGGCGCGCTCACGGCGGTGTCTGACCGCTGGGGGCCGACCGGCCGCGAGTCAACGCTCCTGCCGAGCCCGACGGTCATGTTCGGCGGCGCGATCATCGGGTTCATCGGCATCGAACTTGCGTCGAGCAGGTCGCTCGTCGCCGAGGTCCTCGACCCCATCGGCGCCGCGGTCGCGTCGATCGGCGGCGGCTTCGGCCTCGTCGCGAGCGGCTTCACGTCCGTGCTGTCCGGCACGATCTGGGTCGTCGTCGTCGCGCTGCTCGTGTTCATCGGGCTGCTCGTGGTCGACCAGTTCACACCCGTCGAAATCCCGCGCACGGGCTACGCCGGCGCGTCCCTACTGGTCGGCGTTTGGGCGATCGAGTCAATCTCGGGCGTCTCCCTGCTCGGGAGCGGGCTCGGCGGCGCCGGCGCGACCACCGTCCTCGTCGCGGTCGGCGTGCTGCTCGGCCTGCTCGCGCTCGACCAGCGCACGGGCTTCGACGTGCCACTCCCGGCCTACGGCCTCGTCTCGCTACTCGTGTCCATGTGGACGATCGAGACGATCTCCGAGGGCGCGCTGATCGAGCCACTGTCGGATGGGCTCGACGAGATCGGGCCGCTCGTCTGGCTGCTCGGCATTGTCGGCGTGATCATCCTCGGGTGGCTCTGGCTTCGGTCGCGGCGGCCAGAGATCCGCGTCGTCGGCGGAGGTGGTCGCCGGTGAACTCACGGATCGCGGTCGCGGTCGTCGTGGCCGCGTTGCTCGCGGTCGCAGGCGCGTCCGGCGTCGCGGTCGCCCAAGAGCAACCGGACACCACGACGACCGCGGAGGCAAACAGTAGCGAGTCGGACGTCGTCGCGGAGGTCGACGGACAGGTCCGGGTCGCCGCCTACGAGTACGACAGCGATCGGGAGGTCATGTCGGTGACCGTCGAGCACGTCGACGAGGCCGGCTCGACGGCGTCTCTGACGTTCACGGAGGTGATCGACTCGCGGGACGGGTCCAGCGGGTCGTTCGGCGTCGAACAACTCCGGTTGCGGCCGGGAGAGACGGCGACCGTGCACGTCAACGCGAAACAGGTCGACGGGACGGCGGCGGTCATGATCGTCTCGCAGGAGTCGCTATCTGAGGGCCGCGGCGTGTTCGTCAAAGAGGGCAAAATACCGTCGAGCCTGTTTGATGGCCGGCCGACGTGGGGCGACGTTCGCGCGGCCGCGTTCTTCGGCATTGTCATGTCCATCTTCGCGCTCCTGATCGCGTCGTGGTATCAGATCGCGAGCAAAGAGACCGGCTACCAGGAGGCGGAAATATGAGGATTCCAGTGCTCGGCGTTGATCCGACAGAGGTCGGGCCGATTGAACTCCTGCGACTGAAATACGCGAAGGTCCGTGCGTGGACGCGCCAGCCGCTCGTTGCGGTGTCCCTGGTCGCTGGGTTCGTCGCGCTCGTGCTCGGCGCGTGGTACACGGGCGTTGGTTGGCCGGGCATCCCGAACTGGGGTTGGGTCGCAATCTTCACCTCCGGGTTCGGCATCGTGTCCGCGTGGATCGTCGGCAGACGGCTCGCGAGCGAGATCCACGACCCGAACCTCGTGAACTTGTCCGTGCTCGACACTTACAGCGGGGATCAGAAGCTCGCGAAGGTGCCGCCGGAGACGTTCCGGGACGCGACGATCGTCTCCCACGAGTGGGAGGGCGAGACGCCGGTCCCGGACGACATGATCGTCGGCCGCGAGCAACTCCATGAGGTCATGATCAACGGCGTCCGACACTACGAGGTCGACCAGTACGACCCAGTGCTGAACGTCGCGATCACGTCCTGGCAGGCCGGCCGGTCGAACAACGACATTCGCACGGACCACGATCAGATCGAGCAGATCAAGACCGAACTGAACTTCGAGATCAACAAGGTCTACGACCTGCTCGCGAACGAGACGGAGACGATTCGGCGGGCGGTCGCCGTTCAGACGAACAAGATCGTGCGTGTCGCTCAGGACGTCGAACTCCCGGACGGTGCGGAGATCGGCGTGCACGAGGCGCTAAACGAAGTGTTCGACGAACAGAACCTCAGCGACGACCTCCGCGAGCAATCGCTGAGCGACCTGAACGACGACGTCGAGGACGTCGAGGAGGACGCCGACATGGTTGACGTTGAGGTGAGCGACCCATGACTCGACAGGAGGACGTCGAGGAGACGCCGACGGGCACGCAACGCGAGTTCCGCGAATACGCGCGCGGGAATCTCGACGTCGATCACCACGACGTGCACCCGATCGCGGGCCTGATCCAAGACGACGACGTCCGCGACGTCCTCATGTTCATGGCGGAGAACTACGAGCCGCCGCGGAACGCCGACGGCACGATCGTCGACGGGTTCCCGCGGAGCTTCTGGGAAACCGACTTCGCACGGCGCGCGACCAAGAAGTTCACGACGGAGACGGCCTCGAAAGCAGTGCAAGAGGACAACGTTTCACAGTTGTCGTATATCACGGGCCTCCCGAGTTACCAGAGCGACGTCTCCGGGTTGCACGCGATAGAACAACTGGCGGACTGGCTCGTGAATAGCGAGCAGTGCAAGCTGGTTTATCTCGCGGCGCTCATGGGGGCCGGGAAAACCGATCTGTCGTGCCTCATGCTTGAGGTGATCAACTACAACTACGAGCGCGTGGCTGAGACCGTCGAGGAGGACGTCGAGCTTCCCAGGCCGGAGTTTGCGGCGAACTTCGAGGTGGACGCTGGCGACGCCGCGACGGTCCGCCACATCGACAACTACGACGACCTCGTCGAGTGGGGCGAGCAGGGATCGAGTGACGACGACCGCTGGTTTATCTTCGACGAGGCATCGACGGAGTTGACCGCGCAATCTGGGGCGAACGCACAGGACGTCGCGGAGATCTTCGCGCCGTTCGTGAAGAAAATGCGGAAGATGGGGATCAACATGGTCGTGATCGGTCACGACCGCGGCGACGTGCACGTCGCGATCCGGTCACTCGCGGACTACGTCGACAAGCGGGATCTGAAAACCGCGTCGTTCTACGCGGGGATCTCGAATCGGGAGCCCATCGAGCACCTGTTTGACCTCGGCGGCATCCCCGAGACGAGTTGGCAGTTCGACACGGACGACACGGCTGACTGGTCGTGGGGTTCGGCTGTCGACGATGGCGAGCCGGCCGATCTGGGGCTGTCCGAGGAGGAGGTGAAAGAGGAGATCGCGGAGCGAGCAGCGCGGTTGTACGTGCAAACGGAGTTGACCCAGCAGCAGGTTGCGAATGCGGTATCGAACGAGGAGTATAGCGTCTCTCGCCGCACGATCGGGCGGTATGCGGAGCGTTTGGAGACGGTTGACCAAAGCGATCCGAAACCAGCGAAAGCATGACCAAATCGCAAGACGGAATCGGAAGACGGCGTACAGGTGGACAGTGGCCGGCGGACAGTGGCCGGGGCTATGCGCGTAGCACGCGCGACGCGCGCGACGCGAGAGACCGCCGCGAGACGCCTCGACTCCTCGGTCGGAGGTGGTTGCGGTGAGCGACCCGCGTCACGTCGAGGGCGTGGTGCGAGCGGTCAGGCGAGCGGGGACGGTGGAGATCCCCGAGCATGTCGACGACCCGGGGGTCGCGGAGCAGCTCTCAGAGGAGGCGGACGTGGTGACGCTCGCGACGACGCGGGAGACGGCGGCGGCCGACCTCACAGGCTGGGAGCGCGTGACGTCGCTGGTCTCCTACGGGTTCGACGCCGACGAGGGCGCGGTCGGCGTGAAGGTGTCGACGCCGTGGGGGGACATGGTCGAGCACGTCGAGCGCGACGTCCTGCTCCGGCGGGACGGCCTCGACCACGCGGAAGGCGACCACCTCGCGGTCGAGGCGTTCCCGCTGGACGACGCGGGTGGCCTGTGGCTTCCGACGACGTCGTCGGTGGTGACGCGTATCCCCAGGGAGAGCGAGCCGGTGCACTCGACGGCAATCCGTGAGCACGAGCCCTTGACGGGGCGCATGGATCTGACGCCCTACCAGGGGGTTCTGGCGCGATTGAATCGGCGTGCGGGTGATCTGGTCCGAGCTGTCCGGGGTGGTCCGGTGTGAGCAACGCGGGGCCTGCGACGCGCGTGTTGCGTGCTGTCGGGGTGGACACGAGAGCCCATCAACATCCGTTCGCGTGGCTCGCCGAACGCCTCGACAGCCACTCCCTCGCGTTCGGCGTGCTGTTCGGGGCGTACCTCGGCACCCTTTGGGTGGCGGCGAACGTGACCCCGGAGGGGAGCGTGCTGTTCGACTGGGTTGTCCTCGGCGGCCTCCTCGCGGTCGGCGCGACCGTGCTCACGGGCGAGGACCGGGCTCGGATCGCGGCCCGCGACACGACGCCGTACGAACCCCCGGAGCCCGGGACTCGCACCGTGGCGGGCGAGATCGAGCGGGTACTCCGGCCGCGCGACGTCGCCTCGTCGACCGTGAGCGACGATCTTCGGCGGCGCTCGCAAGGCCACACGGTCGCCGTGGTCGCGGTGGAGCCCGATGCCGTCTCGGGCGTCGACCGCCTCCGTCGCGTGCTCCCCGGGTTCACTCCGAGCGAGTCTGTGGCGGTCCTGCTGTCCCCGGAGGCGAACGTCGAGCAAGGGGACGCCTACGAGGGATGTGTGCGGGAGGCGACAATTGAGAAGACGGTTGGCGCGCACGTTCCGGTGGCCGATCGGACTGGGGAGGGGGTGCCGTGATCTCGCTGGTCGCGGCGGAGGTCGCGGGCCGATCTGTCGACGGAGTCGGCGTCGCGGGGTTCGCGCTCGCGGTGGGTGTCGCGGTCCTGATCGGGAAAATGCTGCTCGCGTGGCTGAAACGACTGCTGCTCCGGCTCGCGTTCCGGCACGCGCTGTATGTCGTGTTTTCGGTGCTGGGGTGGTCGCTGCGTGATCTGGTTCCGGCGCGGTACCAGTCCGTTGTGAGTGAGGGTCTGGCGCTGCTCCCGGTGTGACGGGCGCCGACGCAGGCGTCCGCGGGCGGATTAGGTCTGTTGGGATTCGACGGTGTCGAGGAGTTGTATCGCGTCGTTGAGGTCGGCGCGGAGGTCGTCGAGGTCGTCGTCGGTGACGATGCTGTCTGGTTCTTCGAGATCCGCGGACACTCTGAGGACTTGTGCGTACAGTCTCGTGGCGGTGACGCGAGTCCGGGTTGCGAGGTCGTCAGTCGTGCACGCGGTGCATGAGTCCCCGATGGCGTCGGTGCCCTGTGACTTCGCCATGGTTGGTGTCTCTCGGAAAATGTGATTAAACTGTCGCTGGTGTGGGGTGAAAGTAAAAGTGTAGCGTGTGGCGGCGGGGATTTCTGGGGGTAGGCGGCCTAACTCGCGTTTCAGGGGGATAGTTTTTTCTGGTAGGCGCGTCAGACTACTACTAATGGCAACTACCGTTGTGAGTTAGCATGCAAGCACGAATTAAGAAACTGGCCGCCTACCCGGCCGCCGCCGTGTCCGGCGGCGTGCTCCCGCACGTGGGGATGGGATGGGACAGCGTGATCGGGGCGACCGCGCGCGCTGTTCCGTTCGGCGTCGAGGTCGCCGGCGCTGTGCACGACATCGTGGGGGCGGCGATATGACCGAGCGGACGGAGCTGTCTCGGCGGCAACTGCTCAAAGCATCGGGCGGACTGATAGCGGCGATCGCCGGCTGCTACTCGCAGAGTGACACCGACCAAACGACGAAAATAGGAGCTGCAGGCATGACAAACAACATTCAAGACGCTCGACTCGCAGACCAGTTCTACGTCGCTCCCACGAAAGCGGAGCTTGAAACGCCCGGACCCGTCCCCGCGGTCGGGATCACGAACGAGGGCCGGTATCTGTACACGCAGGACGCCGACGAGTGGGTCGGCCCGGTCGCTCCCGGGACCGAAGATCGACCGGCCGGCGAGTCACACGTCGAAGCGTTACATACAGAGCAACAAACTACCACAGAGGAAATCCAACTGCCGACTGGAGAGAGTCAGACAGAGGGACACGCCCCAACAGCCCACTATCTCAGACCACATCC
>Ga0207851_100340_pt1 | contig 26715 bp, 25 predicted proteins | sample A23E3SouthBayCA_FD_187747 | JGI IMG/M metagenome (GOLD analysis project Ga0207851, IMG submission 187747) | Aerobic enrichment media microbial communities from Eden Landing Ponds, California, USA - A23 E3 (SPAdes) | ecosystem: Environmental > Aquatic > Marine > Unclassified | place: Emeryville... | reverse complement strand
CGGCCCGCCTGTTCGACCGCCCCGAGGAGAGCGACCGACTCGACTTCCGGGCGGCGCTCGCAGACGCGCTCGGACGCTGGGAGGCGCTGGGCGACGGCGACAGCGTCGTCGCGGTCGTCGACTGGGGCGAGCGCCCGCGGCCGTGGGTGGCGACCCAGCCCGTCGACGCGTCGCTGGCCGACCGCGGCCGGCCGCCGGTCGACCGCGCCGTCGACCAGGCGGTCGCGCTCGCCGACGCCCTCGGCCACTGCCACCGTCACGGCGCCGTCCACGGCGGGCTCGACCCGAAATCAGTCGTCTACCCCGGCGACGGCCTCACCGGTCTCGACGAACCGATCCTCGACAACCCCGGCCTCATGGGCGTGTTCCGCCGGTACTTCGAGCCCGCGGACTACCTCGACCCGCGCTTCGCCGCGCCGGAGTACTTCGACGACGACTTCGGCGCCGTCGACACCGCGACGGACGTCTACGGTCTCGGCGCGGTCTGTTACTTCCTGCTGACCGGACGACCGCCGTTCGACGGCTCTTACAGCGCCGTCCGGCGCGGCGTCCTCACGGCGTCGCCCGACGCGCCGAGCGCCGTCGCCGACGCCGCACCGGCCGACGCCGACCCGGTGCTCGCGAAGGCCCTCGCCAAGCGCAAACTCAAGCGCTACGACTCCGTCGAGGCGTTCGCCGCCGACCTCAGACGGGTCCGCGACCGGGCCGACTGAGCCCTCGTCTTCTCTCAGTTCGGTCGGACGAGCGACAGGATGATGCCGCTCGCGGCGCTACGGCGTCGCGTGCCCACCAGTGCTCGCCTCGACCGTCGCACTTTCCTGGCGATCGCCGTCACGAGCGCGCTCGCGGGTTGTGAGTCGTACCTGGGTGACGCGACCGATACCGAGCGGAGGCCCCGCTCGGGCGGCGTCGACGGCGACGGCTACGGCCGCGCGGGTTTCGGAGAAGGCGGCTACGGCGCGACCGACGACGAGTGACGCGACGGCGATATTGGCGCCGGTTGCTCGGCGACGCTAAGCGACAGGCTGGTGGTCGTCGAAGAGCGCGAGAAAGCGGTGCCGCAACGCGATTTCGGGGCGATTCGAAGCGAGCGTGGAGTCAGCGTGTGGGTGTGGCAGTGACCGGCGTCACATCATGCCGCCCATGCCGCCGCCCATCCCGCCCATGCCGCCGGGGGCGCCGCCCGGACCGCCGGCGCCCTCTTCCTCGCCGCCCGCGGTCGAGAGGTCGCCCGCGGCGATGATGTCGTCGATCTTGAGGACGAGGTTCGCGGCCTCGGAGGCCGAGGAGACGGCCTGCTGTTTGGCGTGGGCCGGCTCGACGACGCCGGCCTCGAAGGTGTCGACGACCTCGCCGGCGTGAACGTCCAGACCGGCGTGTTCGTCGCCGTCCTCGTGAGCGGCGCGCAGGTCGACGAGCGTGTCGATGGAGTCGAGCCCGGCGTTCTCGGCGAGCACGCGCGGGACGAGCTCGAGCGAGTCGGCGAAGGCCTCGACGGCGAGCTGCTCGCGGCCCTCGACGGAGTCGGCGTAGTCGCGGACGCGACCGGCGAGTTCGACTTCCGCGGCGCCGCCGCCGGCCAGCACGCGGCCGTCGGCGACCGTCGCGGCGACGACGTCGAGCGCGTCGTTGATACCGCGCTCGAGCTCGTCGACGACGTGGTCGGTCGAACCGCGCAGGAGCAGCGTCGCGCCGTGACCGGCGTCGCCCGTGATGTAGAACAGCCCCTCGTCCTCGTCGCGAGTGACGGTGGCGCTGGCGACGTCGTCCTCGGTGATGGAGTCGATGTCCGAGACGATGCGGGTCTCGAGGATCTCACCCAGGAACTCGAGGTCCGATTTCTTGACGCGGCGGACGGCCAGGATGCCCTCGCGGGCGAAGTAGTGCTGGGCCATGTCGTCGATGCCCTTCTGACAGAAGACGACGTTGGCGCCGGCGTCTTTGAGCGTCTGGACCATCTCCTTGAGCTGCTCTTCTTCCTGCTCGATGAACTGCTGGAGCTGGTCGGGACTGTCGAGGTTGAGCTGGGCGTCGGTCTCGGTCTCGTCGACCTCGACGGGCGTGTTGAGGATCGCGACCTTCGCGTCCTCGATGTCGGTCGGCATGTCGGCGTGGACGGGGTCCTTGTCGACGATGCCGCCCGCGAGCAGTTCGGACTCGGAGACGGCGCGACCGGTCTGTTTCTGGATGTTGAGGAACTCCAGGTCGGGGACGTGCGAGCCGTCCTCGGCCTCGACGGTGACGCGCTGGATGGCCTCGACGACCAGGCCGACGAGCACGTCCTTGTTGAGTTCGGCGCCCTTGCCGGTCATGGAGGTCTCGGCGACCGACGCGAGGATCTCCTCGTCGCTGGGGTCGACGTCCTCGGCGATCTCGTCGATCTCCTCGCGGGCGCGCTTGCTCGCGAGGTTGAATCCGCGGATGATCGAGGTCGGGTGGATGTCCTGCTCGAGGAGGTCCTCGGCGTTCTTGAGGAGTTCGCCCGCGATGGCCACGGCCGTCGTCGTCCCGTCGCCGGCCTCTTCCTCCTGTGCCTCGGCGACCTCGACGATCATCGAGGCCGTCGGGTTGTCGATGTCCATCTCGGTGAGGATGGTCACGCCGTCGTTCGTGACGGTTACGTCCCCGATCGAGGAGACGAGCATCTTGTCCATCCCCTTCGGTCCGAGTGTGGACTTGACCGACTCGGCGACCGCTCGCGCCGCCGAGATGTTGTGGCTCTGCGCGTCCTTGTCTTTCATGCGCTGGGAGTCCTCGCCCAGAATGATCATGGGCTGACCCTGCATTCGCTGCTGACTCATAGTCACCTGGGAGTATGAATGTGCTTCTATATAAATGTAGGTGTTCGCCGATGGGATCGACGATCCCTCGGTGACGGGCAAATGGCCGACAGAGCGCCACAGAGCGCCCGAAACCCGTTTGGAGTGTGTGAGGCGTTACCAACGGGTACGCCCGGGCGTATCGCGGGGTTTATATGTGTGGACAGGGGCCGCAAACGGTCGATCACACGACGGGTTCGCGCCAGTGGACGACGGCGACGCCGACGACGAACGCGTCGGTGGTCGACGTGTCGCGTTCGATCCGGATCCGGTTTTCGCCCTCGACGAGCGACGAGCCCGCGAGCGTGTCCATCCAGTGTTGCCACCCCTCCGCGGGCGGGATATCGAACCCCGACAGCGAGGTCCCGTTGACGCGGATCTCGTGGCCGAACTCCTCGACGTCGTAGGCCTGGAGTTCGAGGTACGGGTCGACCGCGTCGTCGGTCGGGACGGTGAACGTGCGGGGCTCGGTCGTGTCGCCGACGAACTCGGCCCACGGGACCGCGAGGCTCTCCTCGTTCTGTCCGAGGTGGGTCTGGAACTCCACGGTGGCGTAGTTGGCTCGGTAGTCGGTCATACAGGTGTATCGACGCCCTCGGCAGTAGTGTTTTGGGCGCCCGTTCGAGGTGGGACCATCTCCGCGAACAGCCTGAAAGCCCTCGCAGGAGTGATCGTGGCCGCTACGAACTGCCTGACCGCACCACGACGAACCGCTGGAACTCCGACCGGCCCCTTTCATTCCCACCCGAGTCGGCTGGTTCGACAGTCTGAGCGGGTGGGAATGAAAGGGGAGACGTGTCCGACCCGTCCCGGACGACGTAAGCACCACAGCGAGGGGTGCGAGGCGCGAAGCGCCTCAAATGCGAGCGGCGCTGCCGCGAGCGCGAGCGAGGAGCGCAGCGAGCCCCGGGCGGTCGAACGCGTCGGGGCTTTCACGCTGTTTGCGGTGGCGGTTTCAGGGTTTGCTGCGGGGGCTTTCACGCTGTCTGCGGTCGCCGTTTCGTCCGGGTCTCGACACCGCCCAGCGACACCAGCCGGACCACCCCCACAGACTCCCGCGGGCGAACACGTTCGGCCACAGGCCGAGGGCGCTCGCGGTCCAACCGTCGCGCATGAGCGCGATCCCGGGCGCGGTCGAGACCGACCGACAGCCGCCGATGACGGTCCCGCTGCGCTACTTCGTCGTCGGCCTGGCCTTCCTCGTCGCGGGGGGCGCGGTCGGCGTCCTCTCGGCGACGGGCGTCGTCTCGGGCGTGACGCGACTCGCGCACGTCCACCTCCTCGTGGTCGGGTGGGTCTGCGTGACCATCCTGGGGGCGATGACGCAGTTCGTCCCCGTCTGGTCGAACGTCGCCCTGCACTCCCGGCGGCTGGCGACCGCGGCGCTGTGGCTCGTCACCGTGGGCGTCGCCGGCATCGCGTGGTCGTTCGCGGCGGGCGCGCTCGCGTGGGTCCACGCCTGGGGCGTGCTCGCGCTCGTCGGCTTCTGGGTCGCCGTGTACAACCTCGGTCGTACGCTCGCGCGCGCACGACCCTGGGACGTGACCGAGCGTCACTTCGCGCTGGCGCTCGCCTGCTTCGTCGCCGTGCCCGCGCTGGGTCTCGCCCTCTCGATGGGGTATCTCGCGCCCGTGTTCGTCCACCTGCCGGTCACCCGCGGCGCCGCCGTGGCGACCCACGGCACGCTCGCCGTCTTCGGCATCGTCCTCACGACCGTACTGGGCGCGCTCACCCAGCTCGTCCCGATGTTCACCCAGACCGACATCGAGGGGCGAACCCGGGCGCTCCAGCGGACCGAGGCGGTCGCCTACCCCGCCGGCGTCGTCGCGCTCGCCGGCGGGCGCCTCGTCGCCTCGCCCCTCCTCGCCCGCGCCGGCGCCGCGCTGGTCGTGGTGGGGCTTCTCGCCTTCGCCGTCGTCGTCGCCAGATTACTAGTCGCGACCCGCGTCGAGCGGACGCCGATGCTCGCTCGGTACGCCGTCGTCGCCGTCGCGATGGCCGCGTGGGCGCTCCAGGCCGGGCGCGCCTGGGTCGTCGATCCCGTCGCGCTCGCCGCCGATCCCGCCGCGCTCGGCCGGGGCGAATGGCTCGGCGACCCGCTCGTCGCCGCGCCCTTCGGCGGCGCCCCGCACCTGCTGTTCGTCGGCGTCGTCGGCTTCGTCGTCCTCGGCACCCTCTATCACGTCGTCCCCTTCATCGTCTGGGTCCACCGCTACAGCGACCTGCTCGGCCGCGAACCCGTGCCGATGATCGACGACCTCTACGACGACCGGATCGCCCGCGCCGACTTCGTCGCCACCGTCGCCGGCGGCGCCGGGCTCATCGCCGCCGCGCAGTTCGACCTCCCCTCCGCGGTCACGGTCGGCGCCGGCGCGCTCGCGACGCTGGGATTCGTTCTCGTCGCGACGAACCTCGTCCTCGTCGTCCGTGAACACGGCCCCGGCTCCCTCCGCGGCGTGCTCGTCACGCGCCTGGCCGACGGGAACCATGTCGCGGCGGGGACGGACGACGGGCCGGTCGCGACGGGGACGAACGACAGCCCGGCCGCGGACGACGCTCCCGGGACAGCCGACGAGGCCGCCCGATAACGGGCGTTCAGTCCTCGTCCCGTCCGCTCGCCGCACCGTCCCGCCCGCCGAGCCGCTGGCGCGCCCGGCGGAAGATCCCCCGGAGCGTCGTCGCCTCGCGGCCGGTCGGATGGGCGCGTCCGACGAACCGCCGCCAGAGCCGGCGCGTCTTCGCGCGCTTCTCGGCCGGGTAGTCGGTCGCGGCGAGGAAGTCGTCGAACTCCTCGTGGAGCCCCTCGACGAGGTGTTCGGCGGCGCGCTGGTGGCGCTCCTCGGGGTGCTGGGTCGCGTCGAGCGTCAGCGTCCGCAGTTCGTAGAGCACGATCGTCGCGGCCTGCCCGAGATTGAGAACGGGGTAGTCGGCGGCGGCGGGGATCGAACAGACCTGGTCCAGCCGGGCGAGTTCGTCGTTCGTGAGGCCGACGCGCTCGCGCCCGAAGACGACGCAGGTGTCCGCGGCGACACCGCGGAGGTCGTCGGCGAGTTCGGCGGGGGTGCGGACCGGGTAGCGGACGTGGCTGGTCTCGTCCTCGTTGGTGACGGCGGTCGTCCCGACGGTGTGGTAGTGCTCGACCAGATAGTCGAAGCTCACCTCGCGAGCGTCCGGGAGGACGTCCTCGCGGGCCTGGCCGGCGAAGCCGTAGGCCTCTCCCTCGGGGTCGAGTTCCGGCGGGTCGACGAGCAACAGGTCGGAGAATCCGAAGTTCTTCATCGAGCGGGCGATGGTGCCGACGTTGCCCGGCGTCTCCGCGTCGACGACCGCGACCGCGACGGAGCGGCTCCCGCGCTCTCCGGTTCCCGACCGATCCGCGTCGTCCCCCATCAGTCGAAATCGAGGTCGCTCAGGTCCACGTCGAGCGCCTCGACCTCCTCGTCGGGCATCTGCTCGATCTCCTCCTCGATGCCGGGGATCTCCGACTGCGGGTCCGGGGCCTCGGGGACGCCGTCGGGGTCCTCCTCGACGTGTTCGACCGCGAAGGACTCGGGCGCGCGGCCGCCGTCGGCGAACCACTCGTGAAAGCGGTCTCTGAGTTCGGTCCCGCCGGCGAATTCGCGTCCGTCCGCCTCCTGGAACCAGTAGACGAAGTCGGACTCGTGAGCGTTACAGAGCAGGACCTCGCCGCCGGGCTCACCGTAGATGACCTGCGCCGGCTTGCACTGTTCGATCTCGTCGTCGGTGAACTTGAGATAGCAGGCGTCGCAGGGCTCGCCCAGGAGGCCCGACAGCCGGAGGATCCGCTCGCGTGTGTCCGGCGGCATGTTGTCCAGCGGCCGGACGCGCCCGTCGCTCCCGAAGACTTCGTCCTCGTCGAAGCGCCAGCCGCGAAAACCGATCGATACCTTGCCCATACCCCCCGATAGACGACTGCCGGACAAAAAGAGCCCGTGTCGCGGGCGCCGGCCCGGCCGTCGATAGCGGCGGTGCCGTTCGGCGGCGAGACGCGCACGGTCAGACACACCCGGCCGGACGCACCCGGCGAGACGCCCCCGGCCGGACGCGTCGGATCAACGCCGCCATCGGACCGCTTTTGCCCCGCGAGTCCTCAGCGCCGGTATGCAGAACGTCGACGCCGCGGGACTGGGGATCGGCGACGACCACCCGACGCGGATCATGGGCGTGCTCAACGTCAGCGCGGAGTCGCCCTACGACCCGAGCGTCTTCGACGACTCCGGCGAGGCCGCCGCCTACGTCGACGACGAACTCATCGGCGAGGGCGCCGACATCGTCGACGTCGGTCTCGAGTCGGCCAACAAGCGCTTCGACGTGCTCTCGGCCGAGGGGGAACTCGACCGCCTCGACACCGCCGTCGAGACGCTCGAATCGACCTCCGGCGACGCCGTCTGGAGCATCGAGACGCGCTACGCCGAAGTGGCCGAAGCCGCGCTCGACCGCGGGTTCGACATGGTCAACGACATCGCGGGCTTCGCCGACCCCGAGATGCCCGAGGTCTGTCGCGACTACGACGTGGCCGTCGCGAAGATGGCGAGCCCGCCCGACATCACGAAGCCCGGCGCCGTGCGGGCGACGCCGTGGGCCGAGCGGAAGTCCCCCGAATGGGCAGCCGAGGCCGACTACGTCGACCAGGTCTACGAGGCGCTCACACAGAACGGCCTCACGGACAAGACAATCGTCGACCCCGCGTTCGGCGGCTGGGCCGAGGACCAGACCCTCGAAGACGACCGCGAGACGTTCCGACGACTGCGGGAGTTCCGCGGCCTCGACTGCCCGATGCTCGTCTCGATCAACCGGAAGAACTTCCTGCGGGCCATCGCCGACCGCTCGACCGAGGAGGCGCTGCCCGTCAGCCTCGCCGCCACGTCGATGGCCGTCGAGCGCGGCGCGCACGTCATCCGGACCCACGACGTGGCCGAGACGCGCGACGCCGCGCTGGTGGGTGACGCGTTCGCCGACGAGCGTGCGCGGGCGGAGGCAGGCGGGGTCGCCGTCGCGGAACTCGACGTGGCGACGCCGGGAGAGGTCGAGCGCCACGCCGAACGGCTCGGCGTCGACGCCGCGGTCGCGCCGGAGGCGGTCGGGCGCGTCTACGCGGTTTCCGGGCTGGACGAGGGCGAACGCGAGCGGTTGGCCGCGGCGGCCGCCGAGAACGACTGTCAGTTCCGCACCGGCGAACGGGGCGACGGCCTGCTCTACGGATCGGTCGCAGCGCTCGCCGCGCTGGGGGAAGAAACGGGCGTCCCACGCCCGCTGGCGGCGGCCCTCGGGGGCCCGTCACCCTCTGACAGGTGAGAAAGCTTATACCGTATGCGCGAAAACCACGGAGGTGAAGGCCGAAAGGGCACCTGGGTAGGGGTACCTTGTTGTGCCACTTCGGCTAATCCGGTTTATTGGACCAACACTCCCGAGCCGTAGCTATGGAATTTCAGGACTTCGAACCCGTCTACGCCGCGATCCTCGCCGATTTCGGCTTCGACCGCGCCGCCGACGAGGCCGCCCGCGACCTGCTCGCCGACCTCGTGGAGAGAGCACCGGTGTCGTCGACAGGCACGCTCGAACCGACCGACGCGACGGCGTCAGACGCGTCCGCGCCCACACTCGCACCCCACGACCTCGATTTCACCGGCGAGACGGTCGCCGTCGTCGGCGCCGCGCCCTCGCTCGATCCCGCGGCCCCCGCCATCGGCGCCGCCGACAGCGTCGTCGCGGCCTCCGACGCCGCGACGGTCCTCCGCGAGGCCGGCGTCGGTGTCGACTGCATGGTGACGGACGTAGACGAGAAGGGTGACATCGCGCGGACGCTGACGGCCGAGGGGGTACCGGTCGCGGTCCACGCCCACGGCGACAACCGCCCGGCGCTGCGCGAGCGGGTCCCTCGCCTCGCACTCGAGGCCGTCCTCCCGACCACGCAGGCCGCGCCCGCGCCGCCCGTCTACAACACGGGCGGGTTCACCGACGGCGACCGCGCCGCGTTCCTCGCGGACCACTGCGGCGCCGCCGCCCTGGTCTTCGCGGGCTGGGACTTCGACGACCCCGACGTGGAGCCGGTGAAACGCCGCAAACTCGACTGGGCCGAACGACTGCTGCGCTGGCTCGAACTGCGCCGCGGGGAACGCTTCGCGGTCCTCGACGGCCGGCGCGAAGCCGTCGACCTGTCGGCGTTCCCGATGGGCTGAGCGGGGGGTCGACAGCGCCAGTCGCCGGGACCGTCCGCGCCCGCCGGACTCGCGGAACCGGCTTCCCCCGCCGACGGAGATTTACGTCGCCGGGTCCGCGTGCCGGCTATGACCGACGACTACGCCTTCCTCGTCGAGGCGCTCGCGCCGGAGCGGGTCTCCGTCGACGAGTACGCCCGCGCCGAGCACGCCGGCGACTGGGGCTCCCGTCCCGAGGACGAGGTCGACCCCGACGTCGTCGTCTGGCCGACGACCACCGAGGAAGTGGCGGCCGTCCTCGCCGCCGCGAACGAGCGCGGGATTCCCGTCACGCCCTACGCCGCCGGCACCGGACTGGAGGGCAACGCCGTCCCCTCTGAGGCGGGGATCAGCATGGACCTCACGCGGATGGACGACATTCTCGATATACGGCCCGAGGACCACCAGATAGACGTCCAGCCCGGCGTCCTCGGCAGCGCCGTCGACGAAACCGCCGCCGACCACGGTCTCTTCTTCCCGCCGCTGCCCTCCTCCGGCGACATCTCGACTATCGGCGGGATGATCGCTACCGACGCCAGCGGGATGCAGACCGTCAAGTACGGCGAGGTGGCCGACTGGGTGCTCGAACTCGAGGCCGTCCTCGCCGACGGCACCGTCATCTCGGCCGGGAGCAAGGCCGCGAAGACCTCCGCCGGCTACAACCTCAAGGACCTGCTCGTCGGCAGCGAGGGCACGCTCGCCGTCGTGACCCGCGCCACGCTCGAACTCGCCGGCCGTCCCCAGCAGGTCCGCGGCGGCCGCGCCGTCTTTTCTGACCTCGCCGACGCCGGCGCCGCCATCGCCGACGCCGTCCAGTCGGGCGTCGATGTCGCCAAGATCGAACTCGTCGGTCGCCGAGCCGTCGAAGTCGCAAATGCCTACGTGGGCACCGACTTACCCGACCGACCGATGGTTTTCGTCGAGTTCCACGCCGACCACGGGATCGGCGAAGAGATCGAGTTCTGTCGGACGGTCTTCGCCGCCCACGACCCCATCGCGTTCGAGATGGCCGGCGAGGCGGAGATGGAAGAGCTGTGGCAACTCCGGAAGGACATGGCCTACGCGCTCGACGAGTGGGACTCCGACACCCGCCAGTTGCATCCCGGCGACGTGACGGTGCCGATGAGCGAGTTCCCCGACATCGTCCGTTTCGCCCGCGAACGCGCCGATGCCGCAGATCTGTTCATGGCCTGCTACGGCCACGCCGGCGACGGCAATCTCCACTACGAGATCCTCGTCGACCCCGACGACGAAGACGAAGTCGAGCGCGGCGAAGAGGTGTACGCCGCGGTCGTCGAGCGCGCCATCGAACTCGGCGGGACCGCCACCGGCGAGCACGGCGTCGGTCTCGGCAAGCGGGAGTTCCTCGCCACGGAACACGGCGAAGGGAGCGTCCGCGCGATGCGCGCCATCAAGGACGCGCTCGACCCCAACGGTACCCTCAACCCCGGCAAGATCTTTCCCGACGAGGGGTGACGGGACGGTTCACGAATTTCGAGAAGACTGCAGTGGTGGTGTGGTAGCGGTGCTGTTCCGGTGCTGTTCCGGTGCGGTGGCGCGCGCCGTCGCGCCCTCTGTGGCGCGACGTTCCCGTGCGAGGGATGAGCGAAGGCGGTCTGAGCGAATCGGCTGGGGAGGTGTGTGGCTGTCTGCGGTCGCGTTGCGGTCGCGGTTGCTGTGCGGTCGCGGTCCTGGCGGACTGAAAGGGCGAGGCGCGCTCGCGTCGAAGTGGAGTCGCTGTGCGCGGCCCTATCCGCGCGGGCGGTGCGGAGAGCGCGGATATCCCGCACAGCGACCGCGAGCGGGGCGAGGGCTTTCAGCGCTCGGGATCGAGTGCGGTCGTGGTGTCGTCTGCGGGTGCGGTCACTCGGAGCGAGCGGGACGAGGGCGTTCAACTCACAGGATCTCCTGCGGTCGCGTCGTCGTTCGTGGTCGAAAAAACAGCTAGCGAGCGGGTCGAGGACTGACAACCCACGGAATCGAGAGCGATCACGAAGATTCGGGCGCTCCCGCCGGCCATACCACGTTCTCAGTCCGAGGCTTCGGACGCCGCCAGCTCCTCGATCGCGATCTCCACGTCGACGCCCTCGACGTCCCACGTTTTCCGGTACCCGTCGGACACGTCGCCGACCTCGGTCGCCCGGACTTCCTCGGCGACGAGGTCGTCGTGCTCGGCCACGAGCGTCGCCACACGCTCGTCGGCGACGGAGTACTCCAGGCGGATCGAGGCTTCCATCGCCAGGTCGAGTTCCTTGCGCATCTCCTGGACGCGGCGGATGACCTCGCGGGCGTAGCCCTCGCTCTCGATGTCCTCGGTCAGGGTGGTGTCGACGTAGACGACGCCGTCGCACTCCAGCGCCTCGAACTCGGCGCCGGCGACGCCCTCGGGGGTGTGGCGAACGAACTCGACCATCTCCGGTTCGAGCTCCACGTCCTCGCCGAGCGCGTCGCTCACCGCCTCCTCTAGCGCTGCGACGGTCGGATCGGAGACGCGGGCGTCGTTGAGCGCGTTCATGACGCGGCCGGCGTCGTCGCCGAAGGCGGGGCCGAGACGGCTCATGTCGGCCTCGGCGGAGTAGGTGAGTTCGCCCCACGAGCGGCCGGACCCGACGACTTCGATGTCGCGGGCGTTGAGCCGGTCGGCGAGGATGTCGGCGCGCAGGCGGACGGTGTCGGCGACGCCGCCGGTGCCCTCCTCGACGGACTCGTCCTCGTCGACGTCGACGACGACGCGCGTGACCGGCCAGCGGAGCTTGCGCTCGGCCTGCTGGCGGGCGTTCGAGCCCGCCTCCTCGACGGCGCGGACGACTTCGATATCGTCCTCGAGTTCGGCGTCGCGCCAGCCGTCGTCGGGTTCGGGCCAGTCGCACATGTGGACCGTCGGGTGGCCCGCGTCCCCGGTGAGGGAACTGTAGACTTCCTCGGCGACGAAGGGGGTAAAGGGCGCGAACAGCGCCGCCACCTCCTCGAGGACGGTGTAGAGGGTGACGTAGGCGGCCCGCTTCGAGGGCGAGTCGTCCTCGTCCCACATGCGCTCGCGGACGACCTGGACGTAGAAGCGGGAGACGTCCTCGACGACGAACTCCAGCAGCGCGTCGACGGCCTTGTCGTTCTCGAAGTCGTCCATGTGCTCGGTCATCGCCGACTTCACGCTCTGCAATCTGGAGAGCACCCACTCGTCGACGAGTTCGAGGTCGTCCTCGACGTCGTCCAGTTCGACCGCGTCGGGGTCGAAACCGTCCGAGCGCATGTACGGCAGGGGGAACCGCGCGACGTTCCAGAGGATGTTGAGCCGGCGCTGCATCTCGGCGGTCTCGTCCCACGAGAAGTTCATGTCCTCGCCCTGGGCTGTCACCGAGAGCAGGAACAGACGCATCGGGTCGACGCCGTAGTCGTCGATGACCTCGTGGGGGTCGACGAGGATGCCCTTCGACTTGGACATGCCGCGACCGTCGGGCATGTTGGCGTAGCCGTGCATCAGCACCTGGTCGTAGGGGATCTCGCCGGTCGCGGCGGTGCCCATCCCGAGCTGGGACCAGAACCACCCGCGGGTCTGGTCGTGGGCCTCGATGATCAGGTCGGCGGGCCACAGCTCGTCGTAGGCGTCGGTCTCCTCGGGGAAGTTCAGGGTGCCCCACGTCGCCACCGAGGAGTCCAGCCACACGTCGAAAACGTCCGGGACGCGCTCGTAGGTCTGACCGTCTTCCGTGATCGTCAGGTCGTCCACCGTGTCCTTGTGCAGGTCCACAGCGGCAGGATCGACGTCCTGGTCGACCCGATCGGCGAGTTCCTCGCGGTCGCCGATCACGACCGCGTTTTCCATCGACCCGTCCCAGTCCTCGGGCGTCCAGATGGGGATCGGGATGCCCCAGTAGCGCTGCCGGGAGACGTTCCAGTCGGGGGCGTCCTGGACGAAGTCGCGGAAGCGGTTGTCCCGCGCCCACGAGGGGTACCACTCCGACTCCCCGATGTTGTCCAGGAGTTCGTCTTTGATGTCGGTGATCGTGATGAACCACTGGTCGGTGACGATCTGGATGATCCCCGTGTCGCAGCGCCAGCAGTGGCCGTAACTGTGATGGGTGCGCCCGGCGTGGAGCATCGCTCCCGAGGATTCGAGGTCGGCGACGATGTTCTCGTCGGCCTCCTTGACGAACTGACCCGAATACTCGCCGGCCGCCTCGCCGTAGACGCCGTCGGCGCCGACCGGACAGAAGGTGTCGAGGCCGAGTTCGCGCCCGCGCTCGAAGTCCTCCTCACCGTGACCCGGCGCGGAGTGGACGAGGCCTGTGCCCTCGCCCTCGGTGTCGACGTAGTCGGCGGTGTACACCTCGAGCGCGCCGTCGAAGTCGTTCGCGCCGCCGCCGGGCGCGTCGGGCACCTGCTCGCGCAGCGGGTGCTCGTAGGTCCAGCCCACGAGATCCGCCCCCGCGAGTTCCTCGACGACCTCGTAGTCGTCGTAGCGACCCGTCGAGAGCACTTCCTCGACTTTCGGTTCGGCGAGGTAGAGCCGCTCGGTCTCGCCGCCCTTCGTGGCGTCGACGGCGACGTAGGTGCCGTCCTCGTCGACGGCGACGAAGGTGTTCGCGGGGATGGTCCACGGCGTCGTCGTCCAGATGACGAGGCTCCCCTCGTGACCGTCGGCCTCGTCCAGCTCGAACTTGACGTAAACCGAGGGGTCCTCGACGTCCTCGTACTCGACCTCGTTGTTGGCGATGGCGGTCTCACAGCGGGGGCACTGAGAGATGGAGCGTTGCCCTTGCTCGACGAGGCCGCGCTGGTGGGCTTTCTCGAAGCCCCACCAGGCCGCTTCCATGTACTCGGGGTTGACGGTCTTGTAGGGGTCGTCCCAGTCCATCCAGACGCCGAACGACTGGAAGTCCGACTGGAGGCCGTCGAGTTGCTCGTCGGCGTAGGCCTTGCACTCCTCGATGAAGGCGTCCTCGCCGAACTCCTGGATGTCCTTCTTGTTCTCGAAGCCGAGGCGCTCCTCGACGCGGGTCTCGATAGGCAGGCCGTGCATGTCGTAGCCCGGCCGGTCGGTCACGTCGTACCCCTGCATGCGGAGATAGCGGACGTAGCAGTCCTTGAGGACCTTGTTCCAGGTGGTGCCCATGTGTGCCGACCCGGAGGTGTAGGGCGGGCCGTCGACGAAGAAGAAGTCCTCGCCGTCGGCGCGGTGGTCGACGGTCCGCTCGTAGGCGTCGGTCTCGTCCCAGAAGTCGAAGACTCGATTCTCGACCGCGTCGGGGTCGTACTGGTCGGGCACGTCCGCGAAGCGCTCGCGGTCGCCGACGGGCGGCGCGTCGCCGGCGGCGTCCCCGGCCTCTGTCTCGGCGTCCCCGGCGCTCGCGTCCCCCGCGGCTTGTTCGCCCGCGGCGGTGCCCTCTGTGGCCCCGTCCACGGCGTCGCTCTCGGCGTCCTCGGTGCTCATACCTGCACGGACCCGCCGGACGCTACTGAAAACTTCGGTCCGTCGATAACGGTTCACACGGGCGCGGCGCCGCTCGCGCCTCAGTTCTCGGCATCTCGAGTGACAGTTCTTGACAGCTCGATAGATGTTTCCTGACGTCTCGCGCGTCAGTCGAACGCGCTCTCGAATCCCCGTGTCGGGCCGGTCCGAGGAAGTATATCAATTCGAGTCCCGGTAATTATAAATTATTTAAACAGAAGACCAGATCCCGAAGCATATCCCGGAAATCGGTGGAGCGAAACGAAACGGGGGTTCCGTGTTGATCTATAGAGCCGATATCGACCTCGTCGAACCCGACGGCATCGACTTATTTCCCGGCGGCGCTCGTAGCCACGCGGGAGATGGCCGACTCGCTCGACGCCGGCGACCCGGCGATGCCGGACCGCGAGGGCGGCGACGCCCGCGAGGGCGAAGACGCGCACGGCGACCACCGGAGCGTCTGGCCGGTCGTCGGCGCGGCGGGCGCCGCGGGGCTGTACGTCGGCCTCGCGCTCGTCGTCCTCGCCGAAGCGGTCGATACGGTCCCCGCCGCCCTCGGCGCAGTCGTCGCGGTCGGGGGCGTCCTGGGACTGGTCGCCGGCCTGCTGGGCTGGACCGACGAGGCGTTCCTCTCCGGGGTCCAGGAGCGGACCGAAGACGACGCAACGCGGGCGCGCTACCGGACGACGATGGTCGTCTTCCTCGCCACGGACATCGCGACGTTCGCGGCGGGGTTCGTCTACTACTTCTTCGTCAGGGCGCTGGCGTGGCCGCCGGAACACCTGCCCCACCTGCTGAGTTCGCTCGTCGCCGCCAACACCGCCGTCCTCCTCGCGAGCAGCGTCACGCTCCACTACGCCCACCACGCCCTCTCGGCGGGGAACTATCGGCGGTTCGTCCGCCTGCTCGGCGTGACCCTCGCGGCCGGCGTCGTCTTCCTCGCCGGCCAGGTCTACGAGTACTACACGTTCGTCGTCGAGGAAGGGTTCACCCTCGCCGACGGGGTCTTCGCGTCGGCGTTTTTCGGGCTGACCGGCCTCCACGGCTTCCACGTCTCGCTCGGCGTCGCCATGCTGGCGATCCTGTTCGTCCGCGCCCGGCGCGGTGACTACGGGCCCGAGCGTGACACCTCGGTCGCGACCGTCTCGCTGTACTGGCACTTCGTCGACGCCGTCTGGCTCTTCCTCGTGGCCGTCGTCTACGTCGGCGCGGCGGTGTGAGGGGTGGCGCCGGCGGCGCAATCGGCGCCGTCTCGACCCGTCCGACCGCGAACTTACCCGCCCCGTTCCAGCGCCGCGAACCGCCGGTACATCGGCGGCGCGAGTATCCAGACGACCCCCAGCAGGATCGCGGCGACGCCCAGCGGGAAGAGAAGGGGGTCGACCGACGTGCACTCGTCGGCCGACGTGAGCGCGGCGTACCGCTCGGTCCCCTCGTAGCGTATCACGACACCGCGCTCGAAGGCGGCGCGGTTGGCGAACGAGCCGCGGACGGCCCCCTCGCCGAACGGGTCCGAGAGCGCGGCCTCGAACGCCCGCTGTTCGGCCGCGGTGAGGTCGTCGAAGGCGAGGCGGTCGACCGACGGACCGCCGCCGTCCCCGCCACCGCCCTCACCGCTACCACCACCGCCGTCACCGCTACCACCACCGCCGTTCCCGACCAGATCGGCGGTCTCGCCGGGCGAGGAGACGTGGATCGTCGGCGACCCGCAGAGCCCGAGTTCGTCCTGAACGGGCGCGTAGGCGCCGACGACGCCCGCGGCGATCCCGCCGGCGACGAGCAACGCGCCCGCGAACGGGATGACGTAGACCAGCAGCGGCGAGTCCGCGAACGGGACGTCCTCGTCCGCCGACTCCCCCACCGACGGCGCCGCTTCCGACGGCGAGCGCGAGTCGCTCCCGCTCATCGCTCGCGGTCCCACCTCGCGGAGAGGGAGCCGTAGGTGAACCCGAGGCCGAAGCCGTACGCCCAGTGAGCGACGACCGAGAAGACCAGGTAGCCGGCGAGGACGAGCCCGGACTGGCCGGTGTAGAAGGCGACGACGAAGCCGGGCGCGGCGATGGAGGCGAACCAGATGCCGGAGACGAACCGGAACTGGCCGGGGAGAAAGCCCGAGAGCGCGACGTACAGCAGCGGCCAGGTCAGGACCCCGCCCACGACGAACAGCGCGGCGCCGACGGTCGGCGAGGCGGCGAGCCCGACGAGTTCGGCCAGTTCACCGAACGCGGCGACGTCGAGGACACCGACGGCGGCCGCCGTCACCAGCACGGGCGCCATCAGGACCAGGCCGACCAGTCCGCTGGCCGCCGCGAGCGCGGCGTCCTCGACGAACAGCCCGACCGGGTCGGAGACCCGCCCCACGACCGCGGGGCTCCCGCGGTCGACCGCGCTCGTCGCCGAGGGGCGGCGGTCCTCGGGGGCCGGCTCGGGCGTCTCGATGCCGTAGCGGTCTTCGAGGCGGCGCTCGAACCACTGCCACTCGCGGGTGAACTGGCCGGTCTCTTTGAGGTCCCAGGGGTCGGCGTCGGCGACGGGTTCGCCGTGGCGGGCCGACCAGAGGACGTTGTACAGCCACAGCAGGACGCTCAGTCCGATCAGGTACGCGCCGACCGTCGCGGCCTGCTGGAGCGGGGCGTAGGCCGCCGGGTAGCTCGCGTATCTGCGGGGGAGTTCGAGCAGGCCGAGGACGAGGAGCGTCCCGAACGTGAGCACGACGCCGAAGACGAGCAGTCCCGACTGAAAGAGCGCCAGTTTCCGGTCGTAGCGCCGGCCGGTGATGAGGGGGTACCAGTAGTAGCCGGCGGCGAACATCATGAACGGGATGATGCCCATGAGGATGAGGTGGAAGTGCCCGACGACGTAGTAGGTGCCGTGGTAGATCACGTCGACGGGGACGGCCGCGAGGAAGACGCCGGTGACGCCGCCGACGACGAACACGCCGATGCTCGCCACGCAGAGGACCAGCGGCGCCGTTATTCGGACGTTGCCTTCCCACATCGTCGTCAGCCAGTTGAACACCTTGATCGCGCTCGGGACGGCGATGGCGACCGAGACGGCCATGAAACTCGCCTGGAGGCGCGGGTCCATGCTCGTCACGAACATGTGGTGCGCCCAGACGCCGAAGGACATGACGCCGATGGCGAGCGTCGAGTAGACGATGAATCTGAAGCCGAACAGTCGGCGGCCGACGAACTTCGGGAGGATGGTGCTCAGCAGTCCGGTCGCGGGGAGGAAGATGATGTACACCTCCGGGTGGCCGAAAAACCAGAAGAGGTGTTGCCAGAGGATGGGCGAGCCGCCGTCGACGGTGAAGAAGGTCGTCCCGAGGTTGCGGTCGAGCAGGAGCATGACGATGGCGCTGCCGAGCATCGGGAACGCGAAGATGATGAGCCCGCTCGTGGTCAGCATGTTCCACGAGAAGATGTCCAGCGTGGCCCAGGTGACCTCGTCGGCGCTCTCGTAGACGATGGTGACGACGAAGTTGATCGCGCCGATGGTGGTCGCGATGCCGCTCAGGTGCAGCGCCAGGAGGAGGAAGTCAACCTGGGGGTTCGCCGCGCCCGTCGACAGCGGCGTGTACAGCGTCCAGCCGACGGCGACCTCCTCCATCGACTCGAAGACACGCAGGAAGGGCGCGTCGGTGACCGCGCCCAGGACCTGTGCGGTGACCTGCGCGAACAGGCCGGCGCGCGCGAGCAACAGGGCGGGCGGGAGCAGCCAGAACCCGATGGCGTTCAGGCGGGGGAAGGCCATGTCGTCGGCGCCGACCAGCAGGGGGAGGAAGTAGTTCCCGACGCCGAAGAAGACGGGCGTCACGAAGAAAAACAACATCGTCAGCCCGTGCATCGTGAAGAGGGCGTTGTACGTCCGCTCGGACCAGACGTCGGCGGCGGGCGTGAGCAACTCGGTGCGGAGCATCATCGCGTCGACCCCGCCCCAGATAGCCGCGAACGTGCCGAGCGCGAGATAGAGCAGGCCGATGTCGCGGTGGTCGGTGGTCGTCAGCCACCGGACGACGCCGCTCCGGACCCGCTCGCGGTCGACCCCGATCCGCCGCTCGGGCGGGTAGCCGCCGTCGGCCTCGCTCCGGCTCCCGGTCCACGGGCTCCGGTAGACGAGAATCCCGCCGGTGACGACGACGGCGATCGCGACGAGTTCGACGAGCGCTCGAGAGATCGTCATCGGCGGATCGAATCGGTCGTGCCGTTCTCTCCGTGGCGCGACGCCGCTCGGCAGCGAACCATGTGAGGGCGTGACACTCGGCGCGATAATAAAACCGCGCCTCGGTCCGGCGCGAGTGTGTAAATGAGAGTGTGAAGAAGACTGCCGAAATCAGCGTGAAAGCCCCGAGTCCGTCAAGTCGTTCGGCGCTCCGAAACGATCGTTGCGGCGGTACCCATTTCACGCTGGTACTCGTTAGCGACCGACATGGACCGTCGGCGCGCGTTGAGCGTCGCTCTCCTGGGCTGTCTCGCCCTCGCGGCGGTGCCGGCGCCAGCGGCGGCCCAGTCGGTCAACCGCGGGCTCATCGACGACCTGAACGTCCAGCTGGTCTACGTCGCGCTGCCGCTCGCGCTCCTGGTCGAGGTGATCCTCGTCTACGCCGTCATTCGGTTCCGCGACAACGACGACCCGAAGCCGACCGCGCCCGACCCGGCGCTGGAGATCACCTGGACCGCGGCGACAGCGATCATCCTCCTGTTCGTCGGCCTCTCGGCGTTCGTCGTCCTCGGGAACCCGTACATCTCGGCCAGCCCGGACGCGGGCGCGGTGGGCGCCCCGCCCGGCGAGGACGTCCCCGAGGACGTCGCCGTCGTGGATACGGTCGCCTACCGGTGGAACTGGGAGTTCGCCTACCGGGCGGCGAACGTCACGACCGACTCGCTGCTCGTCGTCCCCACCGACACCGACGTCTACCTCCGGCTGACCTCCAGAGACGTCGTCCACTCGCTGTTCGTCCCCGCCTTTGGCGTCAAACAGGACGCGTTCCCCGGCCAGGTGACGTCGGCCCGGACCCGCCCGACCGAACCCGGCACCTACCGGCTCTACTGCGCGGAGTTCTGCGGTGAGGGCCACTCCCGGATGCAGGGTACGGTCGTCGTGGTGAACGAGAGTCGGTATCGGCAGTGGCTCGACGCCCACCGCGGGGAGTCGAACGTGACGGAGCCGCCGGGAGACGGGACGACTGGCCCCGGCTGAGCAGTCGCGGAGCGTCGAGCGGCGTCGAGCAGCGTCGAACGACCCCGACCGACGCGGCGTGACCCGGCTGTTCCACTTCCACCGCGGCAGACAAACGGTTAAGTGGTGAGAGAAGCGTGGTGAAAGTAATGAGCGACGACCCCGAGGAGGGGATGCTGTCGTGGGACGAGTCGGTGTTCCGCGACGAGCACGTCTTCGAGATCGACTACGTCCCGGAGACGTTTCTCCACCGCGAGAGCCAGATGGAGACGCTGAAGTACGCGCTCCGCCCCGCCGTCCGGGGCTCGCGCCCGCTCAACGTCGTCGCGCGCGGCCCGCCCGGCACCGGCAAGACCACCGCCGTCCAGAAGCTGTTCGGCGAACTGCGCGCCCAGACCGAGGTCAACCCCGTTCGCGTGAACTGCCAGGTCAACTCCACCCGATACTCGATCTTCTCCCGGCTGTTCGAGGGCGTCTTCGACTACGAACCGCCCTCTTCCGGTATCTCCTTCAAGAAGCTCTTCTCGCAGATCACCGACCGCCTCGTCGAGCGCGACGAGGTGCTCGCGGTCGCCCTGGACGACGTGAACTACCTCTTCTACGAGAGCGAGGCCTCCGATACGCTCTACTCGCTGCTGCGCGCCCACGAGGAGCAGGGCGGCGCCCGCATCGGCGTCATCTGCATCTCCTCCGACATGGATCTGGACGTCATCGACGCGCTGGACACGCGGGTCCAGAGCGTCTTCCGCCCGGAGGACGTCTACTTCCCCAAGTACGACGAGCCAGAGATCGTCGACATCCTCCGCGAGCGCGTCGAGCGGGGCTTCCACGACGACGTGATGGGCGCGCCGGTCCTCGACCGGGTCGCCGAATGCACCGCCGAGCAGGGCGGGGACCTGCGCGTCGGTATCGATCTGCTCCGCAGGGCCGGACTCAACGCCGAGATGCGCGCCAGCCGCGAGATCGAGCGCCGGGACGTCGACGAGGCCTACGACAAGTCGAAGTTCGTCCACCTCTCGCGGCGCCTGCAGGAGCTGTCCGACTCCGAGAGCGCGCTGCTCGAGGTGATCGCCGAACACGACGGCAAGCGCGCCGGCGAGATCTTCGACGCCTTCAACGACGAGACCGGGCTGGGCTACACCCGGTATTCGGAGATCATCAACAAACTGGACCAGCTGGACATCATCGACGCCGCCTACGCCGACGTGGAGGGGCGCGGTCGCTCGCGCGAACTGACCCTGAACTACGACGCCGACGCGGTGCTGGAGCGACTATAAGCGAGCGAGCAACGATGACACGACACCGACCAGTGAGCGACGACGCGTACGACCGCATGGACGAACGGATCGCCGACCACTTCGACCGCGTCCGCGCGTTGCTCGACGACGCGGTCGAGGCCGACACCGGATCGACCGAGCCGGACGACACCGGCGATTCGCCCGACGCGTAGGTCTCCGTTCTATACCGCCCCTTCGACGTACGAGACAGCCGCCGCGACCGTCTCGACGTGCTCGACCAGTTCGCCCACGTCCCCCTCGATTCGATGCGTGCTAAGTCCCGCGACGGGCTTGCCGAAATCCAGCGCGTGGCCGAGTTCGGAGAGGGTACCGGGGCCACCGTCGACCGCGACGACGGCGTCGCCGTTCATCACGACGACGGGGTTGCGCGCGTTGCCGATGCCGGTCGCGATCGCAGTCTGTACGTGGTCGTTGGCCTCCGAGCGGCGCGCGCCCGGCAGGATACCGATCGTGTGGCCGCCGGCCTCGCTCGCGCCCTTGCAGACCGCTTCCATGACGCCGCCGCGACCGCCGCAGACGACCTCGTGACCGCGCTCGCCGAGTTCGCGACCGAGGCGCTCGGCCGTGGCGTACTCCTCGTCGGTGACGGCGCCGCCGCCGATGACGCTGACGCGCATGCTCTGGGCTGTGAGTCGAATCACCCTAAATCGACCCCACTGCGAGCGTGTCACGCGACGGAGCCATCAGCGGGGGAACGAACCGTGACTCCGACTCGCCAGAACACACTTGTATGTAGATGAGAATACGGATCGGTATGAATGACCAGATCCGCGCCGTGCTCGCGCGCCTCATCGCCGATCGACGAGAGCGCGTCCGCGCTGGCGTCGGACTCTGGGAGGGCAGCGACGCAGCCGAGAAGGCACGCGAGGCGCGAACGGAGATGAAACGGAGTGTCGGTAACCGATGACGGTCGACAAACAACGACACGGAGCCTTCGAAGACGACGACGTGAAAGCGCCGATGGGCGGCGATGGTCTCGAAACCCACGACCGCGCGGGACACGAAGCAGACCCCGCGTTCATGGAGAACGTTCCTCGGTGAGCCACGGAGCCGTCGCCTCCTTCTGGTCTACGCCCCCGGAATCAGGTCGCACGTGGAGTTCGAGTGCCTCAGCGAGGTTTGCCAGCGCCTCGGCTTTCGTGTCTCCCTGGCTCGCGACACCGGTCCCCTCGTCACGAGCGACGACGTAGCCGTCGCTCTCGGTGACTCTGACCGTCTCGTCGGAGTCCCCACGCTCGCCTCGCATGCGTTACCGTGGCTGTGCGTCGGAGAAATCAGTTTCGCCGGCTGTGCTATCGCTGTGCGACAGCGAGCCGACGCGAAACAGCGAAACAGAGAGCGATCCCGCGGAACCGGGCCGATTACGCCAGCGCGTCGAACCAGTCTTCGACGCGCGATTCGGGCGCCTCGGCGGCCTCGGCGGCGCGCTCGGGGCCGGCCTCGCGCAGGTCGTCGACCGTCTCGATGCCGGCGTCGCGCAGGCGCTCGGCGTAGGTCGGGCCGATGCCGTCGACCGTCTCGACGCCCGCGGCGCCGGGTTCGGTGTACTGGTTGTCGGCGTACCACTCCGAGACCTGCGGCCAGACCTCGGCGTGGGAACTCGAGGACACCGAGAGGCCGATGTGGCCGGTGGCGTACTCGATGGTGGTCACGTCGTCGCTGCCGACGACTTCGTTGAACGGCTTCGAGGCGTCGGCGGGGATGAGGTGGTCGTACTCGCCGATGATCTGGATGACCGGCATGTCGATGTTCTCGATATCGACGTGTTCCCCGTTCAGTTCCATCTCGTTGTGATAGAGCCTGTTCTCCTGGTAGAGGTCGGTGAGGAACTGGTCGTAGGCGTCGCCGGCGACGTCGATGCCCTCGGAGAGCCACTTCTCCATGCGGCCGAAGTTCTCGACGAAGTCCTCGTTCTCCAGGTTCTCGTAGAAGCGGACGTACTTCGAGACGTAGTTGTCGACAGGGTCCATCAGCGCGAAGCCCACGTCCAGGAACTCGGCGGGGACGTTCCCGAACGTCTCGGTGACCTCGTCGGGGTCGTAGTAGTCCTCGGAGCCCCACTGTTCGAGGACGCCGCCGGTGCCGTCGAAGCAGAGTCCGGCGGCCATCAGGCCCAGCGCGTTGACCTTCTCGGGGTGGAGCGCGGCGTACATGGCCGACATCGTCCCGCCCATGCAGTAGCCGAGCACGTTGATCGCGTCTTTCCCGGAGCGGGCACGCACCTCGTCGACGCAGTTGTCGATGTAGCGGTTGACGTAGTCGTCGAGCGTGAGGTGCTGGTCGAGCCGCGAGGGCTCGTTCCAGTCGATGAGATAGACGTCGTGGCCCGCCTCGAGCAGCCGTCGCACCACGGAGCGTTCCTCCTGCAAATCGAGGATGTACGGCCTGTTGATCAGCGCGTAGACGATGAGGATGGGCGTCTCGTGGGTCTGGTCGGGTTCGATGCCCGCCTCCTCGGGTTTGTAGTGGAGGAGTTCGAGCTTGTTCTCCTCGTAGACGACTTCGCTGGGGGTCTGGCCGACCTCGACGCTCTGGAGCGTCGACACCGCGTCGGGTAGTTCCTCGTTGGTCTCGGTCGTCTCGGTGAGCGTCTCGAACGCCTGGCGCTGTGCGTCGAGCGCCAACGAGAACGGGTTCACCGGGTTTGCGCGTTCACTGGCCATGTCACTCCTCCAGGTGCTCGAGCACGCGGTCGAGTTTCTCCTCGACGGCGTGCTGGCGGCGTTCCAGTTCGACGAGTCGTTCGCCGACCTCGTCCACGTCGTCGCGGGTGGGGAACCCGAGCTGGGCGATGGTCTCCTGGCTCACGTCGTCGGCCTCGCGGCGCATCTCCATCATGCGCTCGACGAGCTGGCCGTTCGCGGCGGCGAAGGCGCTCGTCGACATGACCTCCTTGAACGCCTCGTTGGCCGACTGGAGCCAGATGTCCCGATACTCCGAGGGGTCGACGTCCTCGCCCTGGGCGGCGTCGGTGGTCCGCTCGAACATCTGCTCGGCGGCGTCCATCCACACCTCGTAGGCGCGGTTGTACCCCTGGATGCCCTCAGCCATCGCGTCTTCCTCGGGGACCGAGTCCTCGACGGCCTCGGCCCAGGACTCGACGAAGGCGGCCTGTGCCTTCATGTTCTGCTCCAGCGAGTCCGCGACGGCGTCGTTCATCTGCTCGACCATCTGCGACCACTCTTCTTGAACCTCGTTCGCGTCACTCATGGTTGGATCTGGTGTGTACTGAAAGAAAACGTCGGGGGTTTACGCCTCGACGTCGATGTCGACGGCGTCTGCGGCCTGCTGCTGGACATCCTGGACCTGGTCCTGGAGGTCCTCGACCTGGCCCTGGAGCTGTTCGAGCTGCTCGCCCCACTGCTCGGCGACCTCGACGGTGCCGGACTCGATCTCCTCGTGGGCCTCGACGAACATGGCGACCTGTTCGTCGAGCGCTTCGACGTAGTCGGCGGTCATCTCGTCGTAGGCGTCGAGGCTCTCCTCGTAGTCGGCGGCGACGGTCTCGAAGGCCTCCGCGTGGTTCTCGAGGAGGAACTCGAACTGCTCGTCGACCGAGGCGCGGACCTCGTCGACGGTGCCGGCGGCGCCGGGCACGGTGGACTCGACGGCGTCGAGGTAGCTGTGGACGGCGGTCTGGAACAGCTCGACGCCGCGGCGCTGGGCCGACTCCTGACTGTCGAGGCTGCCCAGCATCGCCTCGTTGACGCTGTGCTGGAACTCGATAGTCTGCTCGAGTGCCTGCTGACTCTGCTTGATGGTCGCGCGCTGTACCTCGAAGGCCGTGGTGACGGGGGTCGTGTATTCCATGTGTCTCACTCTCTGTTACGCTTGACCGGGATGACGACGGTCTGGACGATGTCGCCCTCTTCGATGTCGAGCGCCTCGCGCTCGGCGTCCGGGATAGAGATGCGCCCGCCCGACTGCACCCGCGTCTTGAACGTCGCGGTCTGGCTCATCGCGCCGAGCTGGTTCATGTCCAGCCCGCCGGCGCCCGACTGCATCATCTGCTTCAGGAACTCCTGCTGGGATTCCATCGCCTGCTCGCTCGCCTCCTGCCAGCCGCTGAACATCGTCGGCGGCCACGACGGGGCGTCGTCATCGTTGGTCATCGGTCGAATAGTACTACAACCCTCAATTACATAAGAGTTGCGCTCGTTACCACTAGATACCATGATATACCAACCAAAACCACAGCAGTGGTCGGCCGGTGGGGCGGCCGCGGATCGTGGTGTCAGCGGATCGTCGCGACACGGCGCGCAGACGCCGTCTGTGGCGGATCCGTGTCAATCGCCACCACTACGTTTTAATAACCGCAGGATCAAGGGTGAGAGCAATGAGTTCTGACTCGGACCGGAACGCCCTGTTGGACACGTGGACCCAGACCTCTTCGCACATGTTCAACAGCGTCGTCGCGGCGAACCGGGCGGCCTTCGCGGCATTCGGGGTACAGCCCTCGGACAACGGCGACGGGCTGGACACGGTCGACCGGATAGAAGCCGACGAAGACCTGCCGGAGTGGCACGTCGAACTGACCGAGACCGACCGGGGCCGACTGGGCGTCGGCGACCGCGTCGAGTTCACGAAGACCATCTTCGAGGAGGACGTACAGGCCTTCGCCGCCGCCAGCGGCGACACGAACCCGCTCCACCTCGACGACGAGTTCGCCAGCAAGACCCGCTTCAAGGGCCGCATCGCCCACGGGACGCTCGTCGGCGGGCTGATCAGCGCGGGTCTCGCGCGGCTTCCCGGGCTCACCATCTACCTCTCGCAGGACCTGGAGTTCCACAACCCCGTCCGCGTGGGCGACCGCCTGACCGCGGTCTGTGAGATCGTCGAGGACCTGGGTGACGACCAGTACCGCCTCACCACCCGGGTACGAGACGGCGACACCGTCATCATCGACGGCGAGGCCGTCGTCCTCGTCGACGAACTGCCCGAGGAGTGACGCCCGTTTTCCCGAGTTCTCTCACCGCCCAGCGGGACGCTTCGCGTCGTGTGTCCGCAGCGGCGTGACCGACGCGCCGGGACCGCACCGACAGACCGGCCAGCGAGCGCTGTCTCTCACCGATCAGAAACGCTGTCGCTCACCGGTCGAAAAAACGAGAAGGGGACGCCGATTACAGCTGGACTGCGCTGGAGCCCGAGAGCGTCTCGGGCACGGTCAGCTGCGTCGTCGTCGTCGCGCCGGACTTCGTCGTTATCTCGATGCTGATCGACGACCCTTCGCGGACTTCCGACCCGAAGTACGTCAGCCCGTCCCCGGTGCCCGCGCCGGAGAACGTCGCGTCGTCGGTCTTGACGTCGTCGGTCCCCAGGTCGAAGACCATCACCATGCGGTCGTCCGGGTCGTTCAACACGGGGTGGGAGTCGTCGGCGTCCTTGAACTGCAGGATGCCGAATCGGCCGTCCGCGCCGGCCGCATCAACCGTGTCTTTGACCAGGTTGTACGTGCCCGACGGACCGACCCACTGCACGGTCGCGTTCTCCAGGTCGATGTTGTTCGCCCCGGGCGATTTCTTCAGCGTCATGTTGATCACGCCGACCTGAGAGTTGTCGAGGTGGGTCCCCGTCGCCGCCGAGACCTGTAGCCGATTGGTCACCTGCTGGCCGGACTGCTGCCCCGTCTCCTCTGATTTGGTCTGCAGGAACCCTGCAGTGTTGATCAATACACCCGCCGCGATCGCCGCGACCAGCACCATCGCGATGAACACGATCAGCGTGCCGATCCCGACCTGCCCGCGTCGATCGTC
>Ga0207851_100332_pt1 | contig 27342 bp, 24 predicted proteins | sample A23E3SouthBayCA_FD_187747 | JGI IMG/M metagenome (GOLD analysis project Ga0207851, IMG submission 187747) | Aerobic enrichment media microbial communities from Eden Landing Ponds, California, USA - A23 E3 (SPAdes) | ecosystem: Environmental > Aquatic > Marine > Unclassified | place: Emeryville... | reverse complement strand
CGTCTCCGGCACCTGAAACGGCTCGAACACGCCACCGCGTTCGAGGAAGTACGCAGAAAAGCCGCGAACGACGAGCCCGACCGCGACCGCACCGAACGGGAGGTTCACGTACGCGCTCCGGACCCCCTCTTGCTGGATGAGTTCGTCCAGCAGGCGACCGAGCGAGGCGGCCAGCGCCGCGCCGGTCAGCCACGGCACAGACGCGAAGGCAAAGCGGTTCGCCAGCAAGAAGGGACTGATATCGCCGACCGCCGAAACGCCCAGCACGCCGGCAAAGATGCCGACGAGCGAGAGGCCGGCGGCGACGACGTAGGTCACGAGCGACACCTGTCCCGAGTACAGGGCTTCCCGGGTCTGGCCGGGGAGCCGCGAGAGGTACGTGTCGATACCCAGCCCCTTGTAGATGAGAAACACGCCGATGGCGGCCGCGATAGCGCCGACGGCGATGGTCGGGCTGGTGACGACGAGCAACAGCGGGAACGCGAGCATGATGATCCCGACGGGGACCAGCACTGTCTTGCGCAGTTCCTCGTCGGCCAGGAACTGCTTGAGCAGGTAGTACGTGGATTCGATGTCGCGGGCCTGGCGGACGACGACGCGGTCGACGGCGTCGACCTGAACGCGGCTCTCGATGATGGGGACCAGCCGCTCGTCGTCGGCGCTGTCGACGACGACGACCGCGGAATCGGGCTCGTGCTCGGCGACCAGACCGTCGATCTGGCTAGCGATTTCCCGGTCCGAGCCGACACTGTCGCTCCCGCCGCCGACGACGGCGAGGACCGGCGAGGACCCCTCGGCTTCGAGTTCATCCGCGACTGCGAGCCCTTCGAGGAGGCAGTTGACCCGGCTGTCTTCCGGGTCAACGACCCCCGTCTGCGTGATGAGTGACTCGACGGCGTCGCGGCCGACGACGGGACACGCCGCTGCGGCCGGACTGTCCCTGTCGATACACACCACCAGCGTAGTCACACTACGGCGAAGGCGGTCCCCGAATAAAAAACCTCCCGAGCTATCGCCGGAAGGAGAGGCCCTCGATATCGCCGTCGGCGACGCTGGCGATACCCGCGCCCAGCGCGAACGCGACCTGTTGTGCACCTCCGCGGAGCTTGCCCGTCAATCCGCGCTCGGGTTCGTACTCCTTGATCGTCACATCCTCGCCAAGCCGTTGCTCCAGACTCGCCTCGACGTCGTCTCGCGTGCCGAGCCGGTCGACGAGCCCACGTTCTTCGGCCTCGTCACCGAGGAAAATGCGCGCTTCGGTGGCTTTGAGCGTCTCGGCGTCCATCTCGCGCCCCTCGGCAACGGTATCGATGAACTGGTCGTAGTAGTCGTCGACGATGCCCTGCAGGTACTCGCGCTCGTCCTCGGTCATTTCCTTCAGCGGGACGCCGGCGTCCTTGTACTCACCGGCGGTAAACTGCTCGTAAGAGAGCCCCAGGCGGTCGGCCAGCTCCTTGGCGTTGACCCGCGAGCCGACGACGCCGATGGAGCCGACGATAGAGCCCTCGCGCGCCCACAGCTCGTCACAGCCGGCGGCGATGTCGTAGCCGCCGCTGGCACAGACATCCGTCGCGTAGGCGATGGTCGGGCCGTCGAACTGCTCGGCAGCGATGCGGATGTCCTCGCTGGGGACGATTTCGCCGCCCGGCGTGTTCAGCTCCAACAGGAGCGCCGCCGAGCCGCGGTCCTCGTCGGCGCGCTCGATCTGTTCGACGATGTCGTCGGCCGACGCGCCGACCGGCGGACTGGTGATCCCGCCACCGCCGTCGCGGGTGATCGGCCCTTCGACGGCGACCTCCGCGACGTTGTGTGCGGGCAGCACCGACCCGGCGACGTTGCTGCCGATACGCACCGCACCGATGACGACGGCCAGCAGTAACAGGACGCCAAGCAGTTCCGCCAGGTCGTCCGGGACCGCAACGAACAGGTACCACGCTGCTATCGCTGCGAGGATGGCGACACCCACGACCAGTAACCCGCGAACGATGTCGTCTGCGCCCGCCATTACTGATACATCCCGAGCGGCCGTGCGCTCGTGCTCTCCTCCTGGTTCTCCTGGAGCTGCTGTGCGAGCTGTGCCTTGGCTCGGCCGATCTCTTCGGCCTGCTCGACCAGCGCTTCGGTGTCGACCTCGAAGTCGGCCAGCGGGCTGATCGCCGTCTGCAGGAGCGCCCGCGCCGCTTCCGGATCGGGGAACTGCTGGTCGGCTTCGACGATGAGCCCGATGCTCGTTAGCCCGACCCGCTGTGATTCGTGGACCAGCGCGCCGGTCGGCCCGGTGATCGCGCCGTTCTCCGAGGGCGGGTCCACGTCCGCCTCCTCCAGCATCGCCGCCCCGTCGCCGGTCGAGACACCGTACACGTTCGGAACGCCGTCTTTCTCGGCAGGACGGCCGCTGAGGTAGATCGGCGTCGCGTCGTTGGCCTCGAACCAGCTGACCATACAGCCGGCGAACTCCTTCGCGCCGGACGGGGAAATCGGTGCATCGCTCTGGAGGACGAGCAGGTCACGGCCCTCATCCGCGTACAGTCGGACCGGCGGGCGAACGTCCGGATCGTCCGTCCCGTACACGGCGATTTCTGGCAACCCTTCGCAGTGGGCCGACGCGTAGTACTCCATATCGTAGACATCGACGAGATGGTCAGCGGCTATCTTGCCGACGAGTCCGACACCCGGTAGTCCCTCGACCAGTGTCGGCGAGTCGAGGGAGATGTCGTCGCGGTGGACCTGTATGTGTGCCATACCTCAGGTATCGGCCGCCGGCGGCTTGAAAGCCATGGGCCGGTGCCGTTCGAAACCCACAAACCGACCGCCAGCGAACGCCGGACAATGGAACCACTCGACCGCTACCGACCCATCATCGACGACTTCGAGGCGTTCATCGACGCGTGTGAACGCCCGCTGCCGTCGGCCGTCAGGGTCAACACGATCAAGGCCACCGTCGAGCGGGTCCGGACGGCGCTTGCGGAAGCGGACATCGCCTACGAACCCGTTGACTGGCACGACGGCCTGTTCGTCCTGCCCGAGGACTCCCCCGGCGCGAACTGGCCGTACTTCCACGGCTGGATTCACGGCCAAGAGGAGGTGTCCGTAATTCCCGCGACCGTACTGGACCCCCAGCCCGGCGAACGGGTCTGGGACGCCTGTGCGGCACCGGGGAGCAAAACGACTCAGCTCGCCGCGCTAATGGAGGATACCGGCGAAGTCGTCGCAACCGACAACAACCTCGGACGGATTTCGGCGCTACGGACCAACACTGAGCGGCTGGGCGCGACCACGGTCGCTGTCACCCACGAGGACGGGCGCAACCACTCGCTCAAGCCCTTCCGCGGCGAGGGATACGACCGGGCACTCGTCGACGTCCCCTGTTCCTGTGAGGGGACCATTCGCAAGAACCCCGATACGCTGGAGGATTGGACGCTCTCGCACGTCGAAGGCATCTCCGGCGTCCAGAAAGGCATTCTCAAGCGAGCCGTCGAAGTGACCGAACCCGGCGGAACCGTCGTTTACTCCACCTGCACGTTCGCCCCGGAGGAAAACGAGGCCGTACTGGACTACGTTCTCGGCGAGACGGCCTGCGAAATTGTGGACTACGACCTCCCGCTCGACCACGCCCCCGGCATCACCGAGTGGCAGGACGAGACATTCGACCCCAGCGTCGCCGACGCCAAGCGCATCTACCCGCATCACAACGACACGGGCGGGTTCTTCTGTGCGAAACTGGAGGTACCCACGGAATGAGCGACCAGAGCACGGAGTTCACGCGGCTCCCAGAGACAGACGAAGAGCGAGAAGACCCCGAGCGGGCGACCCGAGAGGAAGTGCTCGACTTCTGGACCGAGCGGTTCGGCGTCCCGCCGGAGACTTTCGAGGGATACACGTTCTGGGAACGCGGCGCTGGCAAACTGTGGCTGTATCAGGGCACCCCCCCGTCACCGGTCGACATCGAGGGCCTTGGAATGACGTTCCTGCGGACGCGCCAGGAACACTGGAAGCCGACGCTGGAGGCCGTCCAGCGATTCGGCAAGCACGCCAGCCAGAACGTCATCCACCTCGATGAAGACGCTGCCCGAGCGTTTGTGGCCGGCGAGGACCAGGAACTCGACTGGGATGGCGACTGGGGGTATCTCGTCGTCACACACGACCTCGCCGGCGAGGCCGAACCGGTCGGCGTCGGCCTGTACGTGTACGGCGAACTCAGGTCCCAGGTGCCGAAGGGACGCCGGCGAGAGGTCTGAACCGGGCGGTACAACCGGACAGGTGAGAGCGGCTCAACCGCTGGAAGACTTCGCGGCCGCCGTTCCCTGCATCGCGTACAACTCTGCGTACGTCCCGTCGTCGTCCAGCAGTTCGGCGTGGCTGCCCCGTTCTGTGACCTGCCCGTCCTCGACGGTGTAGATTCGGTCGGCGTTAGAGACGGTCGAGAGCCGATGGGCGATTGCGATCACGGTCTGGTCCCCGTCGAGCGTCTCGACGGTTCGATGGATTTGCCGTTCCAGGTTCGAGTCGAGGTCGCTGGTGGCTTCATCGAGTACGAGTATCTCTGCGTCCGTCAGCAGCGCGCGGGCCAGTGCGACGCGCTGGCGTTGCCCGCCGGACAGTTTCACGCCGTCGTCGCCCAGCACCGTGTCGAGCCCCTGCGGGAGGTCATCGAGAAATTCGAGGACGAGGGACTTCTCGGCGACCTCGTACAGCGTCTCGTCGGAGATATCCCTGCCGACGGTGAGGTTGTACCGCAAGGAGTCGTTGAAGATATGCGGGTCCTGTCGGACCATCGCAACAGCGTCACGCCATTCGTCGAGGGCATAGGTCGAAATCGGCGTCCCGTTCGCCAGAACTTCACCGCTATCCGGCGCATAGAGCCGAGTGAGCAGCGAGACGACTGTCGATTTGCCACCACCGGACTCACCGACGATGCCGACGAACTCGCCTCGCTCGACAGCCATCGAGAAGTCCGCAAGCACTGGCTCGTCCTCGTAGGCGAACGAGACGTTCTCGAACGCGACTTCCTCGATGCGGTCCAGGACTGACTGCCCGTCAGTTGGCTCCTGTTGGGATTCGAGGCGGTCGATGAACTGGTGCGTTCGAACCAGATGTGGTAGCTCTCCCTCGATGGCGTAGACGGTGGAACTGAGCGAACTCAGTCGGGGCGCGAGTCGGAGCATCGCAAACAGGAACACGCCGAGCTCCGCGATTGACAGCGACCGGAAACTGATTGCGACGTAGACGAGCCCAAACAGGAGCAGCGAGACCGAGAGCCGATAGAGGCTACCGATGGCGACCTCGTTCCGGCGAACAGCGATGCTCGTCGAAGTGTATCGGTCGAGCGTGGCCCGGAACTCGGCAAGCAGTCCGTCGCGCATGCCGAACAGCTTCACGTCACGGATACCCTGCGTCCCCGCCTGTGTTGTCTCCTGCAGCCGTTCGTTTGCCGTCGCCAAACGGTCGCCAACGGCGTACCCGGGCTCGATACCGTATCTGATGAGCGCCGTGACGCCGCCGAGAGTGACAGCCGCACCGACTGCCAGCATCGGTGCGATAGCCAGTGCGATTCCGATGTACACCAGACAGAGGATTCCCTGTTGGAAGAACTGGATAATCCGACCGATGACACGGCCGGCATACCGAGTCTGTGTCAGAATCGTGTTCATGATGTCGTCGGACCCCTTGTCGTCGTAGTAGGCAACCGACGCGCCCATCGCCAGTTCGTAGGCCCTGTTCTTGAGATCGCGTTCGTACGTCTGTGTAAGCTTCGCTGCGAGCCATTTCACCGCAAACGATGCCGTGTACCGGACAACCATCACGCACGCGAGGCCGACCAACATGAATTCGAGCGTGAGCGGCAGTCCAGCGGCGGCATACGCGGAAAGGAACTGACCGGTAACGCCGTCCGCCTGTAGCGGGAGGCCCTGCCCCGCCTGTGCGGCGTCGAGTATCGGAAACAGGAACGAGAGGCCAACGCCCTCCAGTAACATCACGAAGAGGCTGGCGGCGACGATACTCCCCGTCAGCGCTGGACGATACAGCGCCACGCGCCGCAGCGATGCATATTTTTCACCGACGGAGGGGGTATCAGCCATTGTTCCGGATGCGGGTTCTATGTCACATAGTTACCGACTCACTACGGTCGGGCAATTCGGGAGCGAAGGGCGTGTCTCCCGGCAGTCAGGGTTGCGGCGGCGACGAAAAGAAGCCATAACAAATGGTGTGCGTATCGCCGATATCCACATGGTAGCGATAGATTCCGGGTCGACCGTCGTAGCAACTGACAACTGTGTCACCACGACAATCGACGGCGAGATAGTGCTGCTGAACAACGAAACGGGGCGGTACCAGGGCCTGTCTGGGGCCGGCCCGGATATCTGGGACCGGATTCAGGAACCGACGGAGCCAACGGAAATCGTCTCGGCACTGGTCGAGGAGTACGATGTCGACAGGGACCGAGCGGCAAACGACGTGGATCGCTTCCTGGAAACGCTTGCCGCGGAGCAACTCATCAAGGTCGATGCGAGCCCAACTCCGTGAGTTCAAAGCGTTGCCACGGGCGCGGAAACTGTTGCTCTGTGAAGCTGCGGTACTGGTCGCGGCGAGCAAAACGCTGCTTACATTCGCTGGGCTGGAGACTGCAGAGCGATATTTCGGCACTATCTCTCAGTTCCTGCCGTGTTCTCGTCGGTCGGGATCGCCGGCATCAGTCCGCTGGGCGGTTTTGACAGCGGCGACGTATCTCCCGGGCACCTACGATTGTCTTGACCGGGCGCTCACAGGCAGCACACTGCTGGTGGCCAACGACCAGCCGCATCGTCTCCGCTTCGGTGTTGATACGCGGTCCGATACTTTCGAAGCCCACGCCTGGATCGAGTCGAACGGTGACGTCCTTCTCGGGGATGTCGACGATTTCGGTCGTTTCCGGGCACTCACGGAACGGGAAGTACGTGGCTAACAGATAGTAACCACTCTATTCTGTTGTGAATTTAATTAGAATAGATATTATAACAAATACACTAATTCCTGTAGCCGAGGATGGGGTAACCCATGAAGGAATACGAAACGCCGTCGGTCGAAACGTACGGAACTGTCGAAGAAAAGACGAACTGGGGCGACTACGACGACGGATACGGGAAGTGGAACTAGCGTCCACTGACGGTCCACATACATAGCTGATTCTTCTTTTCAGTTGCACTCGACTTTTGGCTCACCCGTTCAGTAGACATATCGCGACGGTTCTCGTGGCTATGCGTTGGGAGTAGAGAGATCATTCTTATCCACCATCACAGTCAAGCGGCCTGGTATGGACCAGGGGTGTCGTAGATGGGGTGTGTATCAGGACGGACGGAATCAACGGGCGTCGACACAGGGAGGAAACTAGCAGGATGGCAACGTCAAACGCAGCCACGTACGAAGCCTTCGGGCTGACGGTCCGCTCGGCTTTCGACGTGCCGGAGCTCCCGCCCGCTGAACCGGCGCCAGGTGAGCAGGCTGATATCACTATCACTGAGGAGCGGATCCCCCGTCCGCTGTCCGCGGACCCCGAATCGACCTTTCACGCGATAACCGAGCGCGAGTACTACCTTCTGTATGACGCCGCAACGGTCAGAATCCTGGACGGGAAGTCCATCGCTGTAGACCCGGCCCCGGACGTGCCCAGCGAAGTCCTCCGGCACGTACTGCTCGGCCCGGCATTGAATCACCTGCTGGACCAGCGGGGGTACTTCGTGCTGCACGCGAGCACTGTCAGCGTCGACGGGCGTGCAGTGGCGTTCGTCGGGGAGTCAGGAGTCGGGAAAACGACGACCGCTATGGCCTGTCTGGTCAACAAGCATCGCGTTCTGAGCGACGACGTGGCGGCGATAGCACTGAGTGATGCGGGACCAGTCGTCCGGAGCGGATATCCCTCGATAAAGCTTGACCCGGCAGCGGTCGAAGCGTTCGACCCTCCGGTCGAACCACCGGAACGGACCCATGACGGACGTAAACGGCACTTCTACGGGCTCACACACGACCAGCCCGCGAACCCGGTGCCGCTAGAACGCATCTACTTGCTCGAAGACGGGAAAAACATCGAGATGGAAGCGGTCAGGCCAGATGAACAGGTCATGGCGCTCGTGGATAACACGTACACGCTGGGCGCGCTGGAAGCCGACGGCCGGGCTGTGTCCAATTTCAGTGTCTGTGGGAAGGTTGTCGACATGACCGATATAAAACGGCTCCGCCGTCCGCGCGATCTCGATATGCTCCCGGAGGTCGTAGACCGGATTCAGTCTGATCTCGAGAGTGAGCCATGCTAACCGAGGCTGAACCCGAATTCCAGTTGGTAGTCGACTGTGCTCGTACCGCAATCGTCACGGACGCTTCCCCTGACCCTCCCGCGCTGGATGCCGCGCCTGACTGGGACCGCGTTGTTGAACTCGCCCGCTATCACGGCGTCGTGCAACTCCTCTATCAGGGGCTGGAACCGATGGCACACGAGAGTGGTGATGAGTTCACCGTGCCAGAGTCCGTGTTGACACGACTTAGCAGCACAGTACAGGGAAAGCGGATGCGAAATCTCGCGTTCACGACCGAGCTACAGGAGATAATCGAGCGTTTTGAGACGCGCGGCGTCCGTGCGATACCGTTCAAGGGACCGGTGCTTTCGGCCGCCACCTACGACGACGCAACGGTGCGCGAGTACAACGATCTGGACCTGCTCGTCCATCCGGAAGATATCACCGTTGCCGCGGATATTCTGGAAGAGCGGGGATACGAGTGGCGCGGGGGCACGCCGCGATTGGACGACGCCGCGCTGTTGGGCGGTCCCGTGACGAAAGCTATCGTTCACGAGTACGAGATGCGGGGTCCGGAGTTCGACGTGGAACTCCGCTGGCGCGTGGGCGACGCCGAGCGACCGTTCTCCCCACCGTTCGATGAACTCTGGGACCGCCGCGACACAGTAGCGGTCGGCGGCCAACCGCTTCCGGCGCTTGCCCAGCCAGACCGGCTACTCGTGCTGGCGTTCCACGGAACCAAGCACCGCTGGTATCTCCTGAAGTGGCTCTGTGATTTCGTGGCGGCACTGGAGTCGACGGAAGCTGACTGGCCACACGTCCTCGATCGGGCGCGGGAAGCTAGCGTCGAGCGGAACCTACTGCTCGGGGCCGCGCTCGCCCGTGCTACCTTCGGGTACGCTCTCCCAGCGCCGATACTGGATCGCCTTCGCACGGACGACCACGTCGCCGAATTAGCCAAGGACGTCGTCGAGTCGCTGGCCACTGGGACGCCACAGGCGCCCACACGGCTCGAAGCCGCCCGGTTTTACCTAGCTGCCAGCGATTCGGCGACTGCGCTGGTGCCGTTCATACTGTTGCATTCGTCACTTCACCCGACCTACTCGGAGTACCAATTTTGTCCGCTCCCCGGGCCGTTGCATCCGCTGTACTACGTCACCTGGCCGTTCCGACTCCTCCTCGAAGCACCACAGTGGCAGCGACAGCAGTCTGAGGAGCCACGAAACGAGCTGACCTGAACGGCGGTCGCTCCCGTTCATCGCGCTGAGGACCTACTCTATGTGGGAGCCGGACCCCCGCTGTGTTCCGCAGGCCACTCACTCCCGCGGCTGGATTGTCCCCTCACCTAGCCCTGCCCAGGCGACGCGGTAGCCAAGGCGTGCGAGGGCGGCGCTGTCGTCCTCGATACCGTAGTCAGCCAGTCTGTCGCTCGCCGTCTCGTAGGCCATTCCGGGCTCGATCTGCTCGGCCAGGTCGTCTAACACGGCAGGCGAAACGAGTGTGCGCCCGACGCGCTCGTGGTCAGGATAGGCCACGTCTTCCAGCGCGTCCTCGCTGACGCCGTACTCGGCTGCGAGGTCGGCGAGCGAAATGACTGCGGCGTCCGGACGCAGTTCGTCGGGGATGTCCGCGGCGCTCTCGCGCACCAGTCGTTCCTCGTAGGGCCGTAGCGCGTCCCGCACGTCTTTCACGCTGACCGTCCCGGAGTACGGGATCGCTCGGGTCTCCGTCGCTTCGATGTCTTCCCCAACGCCGAGAGACTCGTCGACGGCGACCAGCATCTCGACGTCCTCCAGGGCGTCGATGCGGGCGAGTTTCTTCTCGACGTACTCCGGCGTCCAGAAACCCATAATTTCGAAGAAAACGCGGAAGGGCAGGTCACCGTCGGTCCCGTCGGAGCCGTCCCGACGCCCCGTATCCCACACCCCGGTATCAGCGCCGGGTCGCCACTCGAAGGCGAAATCCGGGATGACGACGTGTTCGCCCGCCGCCAGCGGCTCCGGTTCGCGGATCAGGTCCCAGTCGAGGTCCAGCGCCCCGAACCGGCCGGCGAAGTCCGCTTCGACGCCGCTGTCGTAGCTGACCTCGGTCACGGGCTCGACGCCGGGGACGGAGACGTCCCCGTCCGAGAGCGTGAGTTCCCGCTCGGTGCCCCGGTCGTCGATAGTCGCCGTCAGGCCCCACTCGCTCGCGGCCGCGACCGTTCGAAGGAGGCGGGCGAAGCGGGTGCCGTACCGGCGCGTGTTCGAGAACAGCGCGTCCGGACCCGTGATGACTACTTCTCGTCCGTTCTCAGTCCGGCGAATCTCGTACATCAGCCGGAGGCGTTTGACCGCCGAAACGAGCGCCTTCGGGTCGGCGGAACGGACCCGTACTTCGGTCGCGTCGAACAGCGCGGTCTGCGCCAGCGAGAGGTTGTACTGTGTCTGCAACTCGGCCGGCCCCCAGCGGGAGTCCACCGCAGTGAGAATCCGGCGAGACTCACGGTCTGCGTACAGCGCGTCGGCCAGCACCGCGGCGTCCGTCCCGAAGTGGTCGGCCGCCTCGGAGAGTGCCCGCTCGCGCTCGGGCTCGGTCACGACGCCGATGTCCGCGGCGGCTTCGAACACCTGACGGCGGGCGCGGACGGGGTCGACCGGGGCCCGTGTCTCGAACGTGGCCTCCCGCTCGACGAGCTTCGCCAGCCCGCGAACCAGCTTGAAGTCGCCTGCCTCCCGCTCCAGTTCGGCGAGTGCGGTCTCTAGCGTCTCGCGGGATTCGCCGACGTGGCCCTGGTAGACGCCGAGCACGCGGGCCGCCAGTCGCTCCGCGTCGGCGTCGGCGAACTGCAGGTGGTAGCCGCCCCCGGCACGGGACACCCGCAGGAGGTCTTTCGTCAGCACACGCGTATGTCCGCGACGGAGCGACAAAAACACGGGGACCGCTCGACCGCCAGCCGGTGCCCGGCGTCACCCCGCCGGATGCCTGTCCTCGAACGTGACCTCAACGGCGGCATCGCCCTCGATGGACCGGCCGATGGCTCGTTCGAGATCAGCGACGAGGTCCGGATACGCCCGGTCGGCGGGTCGGCTGACAGTGACGGTGACCACCCGGTCCAGCCGGTAGACCGAGACGCCGCCGAACCGGGTCTGTACGGACTGGAGTCGGAGCCGCTCGTAGGATTCGTCGGACAGCACTTCCGTGACAGCGTCGTTGACGGACGTTTCGACCTGCATCTGCTGGGCGGTGACCGTCCCGGCACCGGCGAACGCGACCAGCAGCGCCAGGGCGGCGACGACGGTCGGCGCGTACGTTCGGACCATCCCGACCGGGGTGCGGTCGGCTGCCCAGTCCACCGGGCGGAACCCGAGCCCCCAGAGGACGAGAAAGCCGGTGAGGTTGATGGACGCGACGTTGACAAGCAGGAGGATACCTGCACCGAGCGTGACGGCCGGTAGTTCCCAGGCGATACCGATCCCGACCGCCGCGGCGGCGGGGATGAGCGCGGCGGCGATCATCACGCCGACAAGTGAGACCGGCAGCGCCGTCGCCAACCCGAACGCGCCGGCGGCTCCCGCACAGAGACCAACGGCGAGCGAGAGAAAGCCCGGCGAGATGCGCTGGGCGATCTGCTGGACCGTCGTGACGCGGAGCTGTCTGGGGACGAACCCGCTGTGGCGGATGAACAGGCCGAACAGGGACGCGCTTCCGATGGCGACGGCGAGCCCGAGCAGTTGGTCCCGGACGCCCTCGACGATGAGCCGGCGATCGCTGAGCGTCGTGCCGACGCTGGCGATGAGCGCGGAACCGACCTGCGGCGCGATAACCATCGAACCGACGACGATTGCCGGCGAATCCAGTAACAGGCCCGCCGTCGCGACGATTGCGCTCAGGACCGTCATCCCGTAGTAGGTCCCCTGGCCGGGGTTCATGCCGACCGCGCGGCCGCGGAGTTCGTCGTGGGAGATACGGTCCTCGTGGCGGCGGGCGGAGTCCGACTGGTCCGGCCGGGCGGTCTCGGCGTTCCCGACGACGGTGTACCGGTCGGCGTCGAGCCCGGTCGCTTCGAGGTCTTCGAGTACCTCGTCGACGGCCTCCGGCGGGAGCGGAAACTGTAACAGCCAGGCCGTCCCGTCGTCGCTCGCCTCCTCTGTCCGCACGTAGCTGATGTCTCGGTCGTCCAGAACGTCGCTGACGCTGTCGAGAGCGGCATCCGGAACGCGGATCTGTATCAACCGCACCCGAGATCACTCTGTGGCATCGCGCATCTGTCTGTGTCTCGCCGGACGGAAGCATAGTTATTGAGGGGGTAAGCCGACCAAGGCGGTGGCACGCCCAGCCACCCACGTCCCGCTCGCTATCTGCGTCGCCTGGCGACCCGCTCTTCCGCGGTCTCCTCGGTCACGAGTTCGTACAGCAGCGCCCGCCCGCCGTCGGCTTTCGGGCGGAGAACTCGCCCGAGTCGCTGGGTAAACTCCCGCTCGGAGCCGCTGCCCGAGAGCACGACGGCGACGTTCGCGTCAGGCACGTCCACCCCTTCGTCGAGGACGTTCGCCGTCACGACCCGGGAGTAGGTTCCGTCGCGGAACCGCTCCAGTATCTCTCGTCGCTCGCTCGCGCCGGTCTCGTGTGTTATCGCGGGGATGAGGAACCGCTCTGAGAGGCGGTACACGAGATCGGTGTGGGCAGTGAAAATGATGATCCGGTCCGCACGGTGGCGGCCTAGAATCGCCGCCAGCCGGTCGACCTTCCGCTGGGCGTTCATCATCACCTCGCGGGCGCGCTGTTTCGCCAGCAGCGCCTCGCGGGCCGCCGGGTCGTTGCCGGACCGCTTCACGAGTTCCTGATAGTCACTTCCGGACCGGAGTTGGATGTTGGACTGTTTGAGGTAGTCGGTGAACGTCCCCTGGTACTCCTCGTAGCGGTCCCGTTCGTCCGGTGTGAGTGAAACTTCGATTCGCCTGATATCGTAGTCCGCGAGGTGCTCGCCGGCGAGATCATCGACGCTGACTCGCTGGACGAGCGGCCCGACGAGGTCTTCAATAACCTCATGTGCCCCGTCCTGCCGCTCGAACGTCGCCGTCAGTCCGAGTCGCGCTGGCGCAGCGAGCAGTCGAGCGATGTCCCGATATCCCTCTCCGCCGAGGTGGTGGACCTCGTCAAAGACCACGAGCCCGAACCGGTCGCCGAGTTCGTCGGCCCGTAAGTACGCCGAGTCGTAGGTCGACACCGTGATGTCCTCGACGCGCTGTTCGCCCCCGCCCATGCGGCCGACCGGCTGGTCGAACTCCCGCTGTAGTTCACGCTGCCACTGCTCCAGCAGGTCGATGGTCGGGACGACGACCAGCGTCGGCGTCCCCAGCGCGACCATCGCCGCGATGCCGATGACGGTCTTGCCGCTCCCCGTCGGGAGCTCCAGACACCCCCTGTCCTCGGCTTCACGCCAGGCGTCCAGCGCTGCCTGCTGGTAGCCCCTGAGGTCGTACGCCGTCGAGAGCGACAGCGACGGCAGCGAGGAGACGTGGTCCTCGTACGCCAGCCTGTCCTCATTGAGCGCGTCCACGAGTTCGGCGTACCGGTAAGCCGGCGCTCTTGCCGTCTGCGTGCGCTCGTCATACTCGACGCCGGGGAGGTCCGACGGCGGGTCCCCCGTCACGCGAATGGTCCCCGACTCGTACGTCAACTCCAGCACAATCCGGAGTTCGCCGGTCCGGCCGATAACGCTTTCGCGGGCCGCTGCGGGCACCACCGGGTGAAATAACAATACAGTTTACGTCCGTTCGTACCCACTGTTCCTAGTATGGACGACACGCGTACACGATCAATTGCCCTCTTGCTGTCGGTAGTGCTGACCCTCGCCGTGGTACCGGCGAGCGTGGCAGGAACACAGACGGCACAGGAGACACTAACCGTCGACAAAGACGGGAGTGCCGACTACCGGTCGATACAGGCCGCCGTGGACGCCGCAGATAGCGGTGACACCGTCGAAGTCCGGCCGGGCACCTACTACGAAGAAGTCAGAGTCAACGAGAGTATTACCCTTATCGCACCTGACCGGGCGATACTGGATGGTTCGCGGTTCACCAACGGAACCGGCGTAACGGTGGCCGGCACCGCCGAACCGACCGTCACCGGATTCACTGTGCGGAACTACCGCTTCGGTCTCGTGGCCAACGGAACTAGCGGCGACTGGACGGTCACTAATACGACCGTTATCGCTGCCGATGTCGGCGTCTACGCACCGAACACGACTGGGAACTGGACCATCGACGACGCCGCCGTCGCCAGCACGACCTACAGTGGCGTGTTCGCCCGCGCGACCGGCGGCGACTGGACGATCCGTGACACCCGCTTCGTCGATGTCGGCGGCGACGGTATCGATGTCCGCAGGTCTTCCGGCGACTGGACGGTCGCAGCGGTCGTCGTCGACCGGTCCGGCGCGGACGGCGTCGATGCCTCCGGGACAACTGGCGACTGGACGGTCCAGGACACGGAGGTCCGTCGTAGCGATACCGGCGTCAAAGCTATCGACAGCGACGGCGACTGGACGGTGACCGACCTGACGGTCCGCCGGAGCGACACCGGCCTGGTGACCGCCTTCTCGGGCGGCGCGTGGACGGTCACTGACGCTACACTCAATACCCGCGATGTCGGTGTGTTCGCCGCTCGAACGACTGGCGCGTGGTCCATCCAGAATACGACCATTGAAAGCCGCCAACAGGGAATCCACGCGGTCAAGACCAACGCGTCGTGGACTGTCTCTGATTCGACTATCTCCGTGACCGCAGAACAGAATGCTATCGGTGTCGACGCACGATCCGCGAGCGAGGGCTGGTCGCTCGCTGACGTCTCCATCGAAAGCCCCGGTATAGAGGTCGCCGAGTGATGAGGACGCGCCAGCACCGTCAACCCCGTCACGGGCTGGCACTCTCGTCACCAAAGCGAAGCCCTTAATTAAAACACTCCCCTCTCCCAGAGTGCGGGACCGTGGGGTAGCGGTATCCTCGGCGCATGGGGTGCGTCGGACCTGAGTTCGAATCTCGGCGGTCCCATACTCTGTTTTATCAGATGCCGACACCTGTACGCTTAGGTGTGCGAGCGGCCAACTTCCTTCGCGTATTCGGCTGAAATTTAGTCGTTCTTTAAATACCTCCGAGAACCATAAGAAGTCTGTCAAGAAGCTACGGCTTCTGATCGAAATTCGGCGTCGTCAGCAGTGGCCGTATCCACCCTGTGCGTTCGTCCCTGCAAGCCGACTCGTCGAGGACGGCGCGACGGATGCCGAGGTGCGTCGTGCAGTCCAGGAAGTCGACGGTAAACTCGTGCGAGGTGGTTCCGATGAGTGACGCGGAGAGTCACGTAGAGCCCGCTGAGGAAAGCGACGAGAGCGAGATACCGAACTCCGGCCCCAGTCCGGCACAACGTGGTTCGACCCCTGAGAATCTGCCTGAGGAACACAGGCCGAACCTCCCACACGTCGCGGACGGCGAGAGTACCGATTGGTCGCAGTACACGGCCTATCGGTGCGTCCACTGTCACGACAACTGCATCAACAAGATCGACTCGGACTACGCCCGGGCGAGAGAGTGCCGCCACTGCTACGCAGTTCCGGTACTCGACCGACACAGCGTCGACGACCCGGCGCTTGATCGGTAACTCCTCTGTCCGACGATGTGCCGAGGAGAGGACAGGGGAGTACCCGCCGTAGGTAGCCGACCCACCGTCCGACCAACCCAGTTTGTCGGCGGCTTGACCCCACAGGTTCGCGTTCCGGGAGAGGAAACCCCCCTTGCGGGGGTTGACTCGACCTCGCAGCCACGCGTATCTACCAGCCCCCACAGTCCACCGAAAGCGAGGGTACGGGAGAGCTGGCACGCCCGGCAGCGCAGCGGAGCGAGCAGCCCGGACCGGGCCGCGAGCGCCAATCGCGGCCCGCACCTGCTCGACCAGCCGGCAGCGACCCCTTGCGGGTCGACCCGGAAGCCCGAGCGTTTCCCCCGAACCCGGCGGGTGAGGGGAATCGTTACCGCGTTCACCTGTCCGACCAATGCCGTTTCTGCCCCTGCGGGGTCCCACGCATGACGAGCCGCGTGCAGCCGCCGGGACACCTGGGCGGCCTCGACCTCGCTGATAGATGTAACACTCCCGTCTTAGCGGACCTTCTGGAAGAGCGTGATCTCCTCGGCCACGGCCAGTTGCTCGACGGAACACTGACCGAACGCGACGAAGACCGCGTACGCATTGCGAAGTTCGTTGCGGCGCATCCGGAGGGTACGCCGCTGTCGCACGTCGTTTCGTACGCAGTGAAGGGAGTGTCGCCTGAGACGTGCGAGCGCGTCGACGGTTCGGACCCGGATTACCAGTTTGCATACCGCTTCATCGACGACCTCATAGCCCCCGACGACCCGTACGTGCGGAAATCTCGGTCTTCAGGCGTTCTTTTCGTGACCCCGACACTGCGGCTTCTTGACTTGATTACAGAAGGCATTACTCAAACAACCCAGACAGAGGGCCTGACGTATGATCGTGAGTTCCTGCGTAATTACCTCTCTCGTGTCGATTCTGTAGACGATGACCTACGGGAGCTACTGAAGGACGGTTTTACATCCTACCTGAACCGCATCAAGGATTACAAACTGCTGTTCGATGTCCACTTCGTCGACCGGCGCGGCGGCGAGTCCACACAGCGGATGACGAAGGACTACAAGACCCGCTTCAACGACCAAGGTCGCGTCTCCAAGCAGTTCGCCCGATTCAATGATGCGCTGGAATACGGTTACGAGAACGCTGAGAACGCTGTGCTGGTGACGTTGACGACTGACCCGAAGCGCCAAGACTCGCTGCTTGACGGAATAGATTCGATAAACGAGAACTTCAACCGGCTGTTGTCATATTTCGACTCGGACCCGTCGACGAAAGCCGATACCCGCGACCCGAACGTTCCCGGCTGGCGTCCCGATCTCGACGACGACGTGACCGGCCGGCCGCGAGAGCGACCTGACTACATCAAAGCGCTGGAGTTCACTGAGAAAGGATACCCGCACCTGCATGTGCTGTTTTTCGACGTACCGACCCGCCAGAAAGACGGACTGCCGTGGCTGTGCGACAAGCCGGAGGTAGCCGCGAAATGGGCCGACTACGGCCAAGGCGAGATCGTCGACGTGTACCCGCTGACGTACCGCGACGACCTCGACGACTTGGAACCGGAGTTCCAGAGCGACGAGGGCTTCGTCGACTGGTACAGGTTCGGCAACCACGATCACGGTGAGAAGTGGGTTCGAGAACGGACCCGTTCACACGAGCTGATCGAGTTCGGCGATGACGGTCACGAAATGGAGTCGACTGCTGGCTCGTATCTCGGCAAGTACCTGAGTGCGACGTTCGGCTCGCTGCTCGACGCGACGGAGTCCTTCGAGCAGGGCGACGACGAACGAGAGACGTATGCTGACAAAGCGGCGACGTGGAAGCTCGCGCTGTACTGGGCGACGAATCGGCGGTTCTGGTCTTGCTCGGAGTCGATTACGGACGGAATCGACCCGAACGACCACCTGCAAGACCCGGACGTGCGCGAAGCCGTGCGCTGGTGTTCGCTCGACTCAGTACAAGCCGCGAGCGAGAGAGAGATACGCGACGACCTGGCGCGTCGGCAGTGGGACGACCTCGACGATCTCGACGCTGCCGTAGAGCGGGCGGTTTCGGATGTGGAACAGCCGCAGGTGCGTTCAACTTTGCCCGAGGAAGCCTCGTTCCGTTGTATCGTCGACTACATTGGTGCGTATTCGTATTGGGACCTCCCGAGTTGCGGGTTAGCCGGTGGTGTGTATGACCTCAAAACCGTTGAAGCCTGTGTTGGTAATAAAGATAGCCTACCAGCGGTTGAGCGTAAATACGACCCACTGATAGCTGATATGTGGTCGTACTTATGATCGGTGTGGTCCCTATTATGACAAATATATAGCAAAAAATGAATATGTGACAAATATTGGGAATATTTTCAACACATGATCAATACGGTCGGTGCTTATTTGTAAGTCAACCGTGTCTGGTTCATCATACATGTCTGGGAATTCCACTATGAACGTCACACCGGATGAGCAACAACTTTGGGAAGGGATCGGGGGACATTTCGATTCATTCACACAAGTCATCTCCGAGTTCGTTGATAACAGCGTTGCGAATTTTGAGGGTAATGATACACCTAGTACTCAGGTCTTGATAACGCTTGAACAGCAGGGGGACGAAGTACACGTGACTATTGAGGATACTGGAACCGGAATTAAGAATTTCCAACCAGCACTCCGTTTAGGTGACCGGAGCATAGGAGATGCCCCACTCAACGAACACGGGTTCGGGATGAAACATGCACTGGCTTCCGCGGATCCAAACAACAATGATTGGTCGATATACACACGCACAGAATCAGAGGCAAATAATGGCAAGTTTAGAAAAGTCTCCGCACCATACAAGTTCGATTTATCGGCTAGTACACTTTCAACCACTACAGAGCAGTGGCCAGGTCAGTACAATGGATCTGGAACGGTAATTGAGTTTATTTCGACAGCTAGTTTCTTTAATACCGTCCAACAGGGAATACGTGGCAGCGCAGGATTCGACCGTTGTGTGTCCTATCTCAAACAAGACCTTGGATTCACCTATTCCGGTGTAATCGAAGATGGCCGCGTAAGCATCTCAATACGGCACGATGGCAATAATGAGCGTGTCGAGGCGGTCAAACCTACATGGGAGGGTTATTATGATCCTAAGGTAGGAGAAGAAGAGGTGGATCTCGGTGGAGGAAAGGTAACGATAGAATACGAATTCGGTGAGATGCTTGAAAGCGATTACGTTAAGTACTACAAGCGGAATATGTCAACCTCTGGTGTAGAGATTCAAGTCAATGGGCGTGTTTTGACGTATAACCTTTTCCCAGAAATCTGGCGCAAAGAGCGGCACAACTCTTTCAATCATTTCCTTGCAGTACTAAATCTGAAGAGCGACGATCTCGACAAGCTACCGAAAACTAGGACAGCAAAGAACGGCATTCGAAGCGGCGACGAGAAATTGGAGAAGTTATTTGAGTGGATTCGAAAAACACATCCGAAGCCTCAAAAGAAGCTCACTAGTTCTATATCAGAAAAAGAGTTAGTTCAAGAATTGAAAGAAAGCAAAGAGATACACTTGCCAGGCTCAGCCCGTATTGAACAAGAATTCGAAGTCTTCGACAGTCTCGATTCGCCAGTGCCGGCAGATCTCTACGTTTTTGATGCACAAGATGTCCGGGTATACGAAGCAAAAAAGAATACAGCGGGCGTCCAGAGCGTCTACCAACTCCTAATGTACTGGGATGGTCTTGTTGCCGACGATAACCCCCCCGATGAGGGTGTACTCTTGGCTAGTGATTTCAGTCCTGGAGTGGATATTCTTCTGAATGAGATTAACTCTAGTACGGACAACGAAGGGAACCAGTACAATTTCACTACTTCAACTTGGAAAGATGTCGGGATTGACTATCCGTCTAACTGAACAGGAATCCTCAAACTCATAGAAATAAAGGTAGCAAGGAGATTGGTATGATTAAAGAAGGCTTGCAAGCGAATTTATTACAGAGAGGACCCGGACGAAGGTACTGTAATTTAGCGGGTGTTAAATAAAATATCAGACAAATGGATACCATTTAGAGAAAGAGTCATTTCCTATCGTCAGGAACCCACCAGACCCAGCTACGTCCGGCCTGCTTGCCGTTGATGCGGCCCTCGTCATGGAGTTCTTTGAGACGCCGAATCGTGGCTTTATCCTTGATCGGCAGTTGTTCTGAAACCTCTAAGGTGGATAAAACATGTTCGGACGTATCGCGTAGGACGCTGATGATTTCGTCATCGGTTACGTCTGGTTTCCTTCCAGCCATTAGTGCGATTAATCGGGCGTTCCGTTTATAAAATCCCATCAGATTCGTGTGGATGACGGCCTCTACATCTTTAGAAACTATTAATATATTCTAGTACAACAATTCGGTACGGAAGTCACTTGGACTGCTGCAACAGTTCGGAAAACACGGACCCGGTGCTGCAACACCGGCCCGCTGTGGCTTCCGTGACCTACCCACGGAAGCATGTTAGCAGACACAACCGCGAGGATTAAACCTCTCGCTCGACCCCGCCGGAGGTTGTCCGGCAGTCGTGTTAGTTTCTCAAGAGTGGATTCAGAAAGCCGGATAAACGCAGTAATCAGTGGGCCTAGCCCCACGGTTCCACTTTCACCCTACCGAGACGGTCCGGTTTATACGTGCAATCAGCAGTCAGGAGTGGATGACTGCCCCGTCAAATCTGAAATCGGATTCGCTCGTCCGCCCTCGAAACAGAACCGGATGCCCCGTCCGAGGGGGACACCAATGAGCGACGATCTCCAACCGCTTGCCCCGCGGCAAGCACTGGAGATGTGGATAGATCGGCAGAAAGCCGAGAAAGCAGACGAGACGGTCCAGAGCTACTACTACCGCGTTCGGCAGTTTGTCGACTGGCTCGACGAAGAGGGCATCGACAACCTGAACGACCTGACCGGGCGCGACGTGTTCCAGTACGACTCCGAGCGGCGTGCTGACGGGCTAACAAAGAACGCCCTGAACACGCAACTCGGGACGATCAAACTGTTTCTGGACTTCTGCGTCGACGTAGAAGCCGTCCCGCCGGTGCTGCCTGCGAAAGTCGACGTGCCGACGCTCTCGAAGTCTGAACGAGCGAACGAGGAGAAACTGACTGCGACCCGCGCCGAGACGATTCTGCACAAACTGGAACTGTTCGACTACGCCAGCCGCGACCACATGCTGTTCGCGCTGGCGTGGCATACCGGCGCTCGACTCGGTGCGCTTCGAGCGCTCGACCTGGAGGACTGCTACCTCACCGACGACGATCTCGACCGACTGGCTCACCAAGATAACCTCTCTGCCGAGGAACTCGAACAGTTCGACGTTCCGTTCGTCTACTTCCGTCACCGGCCGGAGACGGATACACCGCTGAAGAATCAGGAGGACGGTGAGCGACCGGTCGGCCTGTCCGATGAGGTCGCCCAGCTCCTCCAGGACTTCATCGACGTGAACCGCGTCGAGGTCGAGGACGAACACGGGCGCAAGCCGCTGTTCTCCAGCCAGCGCGGTACTGGTCGAATGTCGAAGGGCGCGATTCGCTCGCGGTTCAACATCATTACCCAGCCGTGCCGTTTCGGGACGTGTCCACACGACCGCGATACGGACACCTGCGAGGCGCTGGAACACGGCTACGAAGCGCGCTGTCCGTCGGCCCGATCTCCACACCGGATTCGGACTGGCTCGATCACGCATCACCGCGATGAAGGATGGCCGCCGGAGGTGCTGGCCGAGCGTGTGAACGCGACCCCGGAGGTCATTCGCACGCACTACGATCAGCCGGACCTCCTGAAGCGGATGGAATCGCGCCGTAGCTACCTCGACTAACAGCAGTTCACAGATCACCCATGAGTCACAACCACGCCTACCCACGGATGGATAGCTCTAGAGACGAATCGCGGCACTCGGCGGTCCCACTTCATCTTTCCTTAGATGCCGACACCTGTATGTTTAGGTGTGCGAGCGTCCAGATTCCTCCATGTATCCGGCTGGCATTTAATCGTGCTGTAACTACCCTCGGTAATCATAAGAAGTCTGTCAAGAAGCTACGGCTTCTGATCGAAATTCGGCGTCGTCAACAGTGGCCGTACCCACTCTGTGCGTTCGTCCCTGCAAGCCGACTCGTCGCAGACGGAGCCACGGACGAGGAGGTCCGGTGCGCAGCATAGGAGGTCGACGACGAACTCACTTCCAGGTGAAGTACGTCAGAACGCCGATGCCAATCGTTTCGAGCATCTGGAGGACCATCATCACTTGCACGGCTATCGCGGGCATCGCCGGGGCGGTGAAGTAGAAGTACAGGGCTACGGCGTTTTCCGCAAGCAGGAACGACGCGAACACGATAGAGCCCAGCGTCAGTGGGGCGCGAATCTCGCGGTACGTCCGTACCCAGATGGTGATAAGGACACCCAGCAGCAGGATGTTGACTGCGGCGGCGATGCGGGCTCCGTTCAACACGAGGCTCATGGTGTGGGCTCCTGTGGTTGGTTTGCTCCCGTCGATCGTTGGCGGTATTGTGTCGTGGGCATGTCAGTCGTCCACCTGTGTGAGGATTTGTTCGACCGTGTCCCAGTGGGTCCTCGCTCGTTCACTGGGAAGATAGATAACGCCGTAATCGGCGTCGCTGCTGGTGATGACCCCGTTCTCTTCGAGGATATCGAGATGGTACCGGACTGTGTTGTACGCCAGGTCGAGATCATCGGCGAGCTGGTTTGCGTTTCGCGGCTGGTCGGCCAGCGCGCGAAGCACGCGGGCACGGTTGGGTCCTCCGCGGGTGCCTGCGAGTGTTTGCCAGAGGACCGTCTCCATTCTGGTCGCACTTCCGGTCGGGCCGGCAAGAATCCACCGACATACTGTCTGCGCGGGGAGGTCAGCGACTGAAAGAGGGGCAACCGGCGGCCGCGGGTCGCAACGCCCGTCGCTCACGCTCGGGACCGTGACTCACCCCCGAATCCGGCGTGACAGACCTATCTTCCATACTTACAGTTCTGCGAATGGTAGGTAAAACAGTTTCGGCGAACCCGAACTAACGACGGTTTCAAACTCTCTAGGCGGAATTGAGGGAGAATTGAGAGAGACTCACGAAATGTATTATTTGGCTGACAATCGCAGCAATTGATGGATGTCATCAGACACGACGCGACGACGGATTTTGTTCGGTCTCGGAACCGGGCTGACAGTCGGCCTCGCCGGCTGTAGCGGCGACGGGGGCGGCGGTGCCGAAGAGCCCGACACCGAAACGGACAGCGGGATGGACACGCCGATGGAGACGGAGACTGAAACCCAGACCGAAGAATCGACCGACCCGGGAACGGCGGCGGTCCGGGTGGCACACATGTCGCCGAACGCGCCGAACGTGGATATCTACGTCGAGGGTGATGCAGTCCTCGAAGACGTGGCCTTCGGCGCGGTGAGCCAGTATCTCGACGTGCCCGCGGGCGAGCGGTCAGTCGAAATAACCGCCGCTGGCGACCCGGACACGTCGGTGTTTTCGGGACCCGTCCCGGTGGAAGCGGACACTGAGTACACCATCGCCGCTATCGGCGAGATCGGGGACGACGCCGACCAGGCGTTCGAACCGCTCGTGCTGGAAGACGACAACAGCGACCCCGGCGGCGACACCGCACGCGTCCGCCTCGTCCACGCCTCGCCCGACGCGCCGGCCGTCGACGTGACACTCGCGTCGAACGGGGACGCGCTGTACGACGGCGTCGAGTACGGCGGCTCCGGCTACGTCGAAGTGCCCGCAGGAGACTACACGTTGCAGGTCCGCGGCGACACGGAGGGCAACGACGGCGACGTCGCGGCGGAGTTCGACGTGAGTCTGACCGGCGGGGAAGTGTACACTGCGTTCGCGGCGGGCTACCTCACGCCGGACGACGAACCGGCAGACACCCCCTTCGACCTGCTCGTCACGCAGGACACGGGCGGCGACAGTACGGAAACCGAAACGGAATCCGAGCCGGCGAGCGTCCGGGTGGCGCACATGTCACCCAACGCACCGAACGTCGACGTGTACGTCGACGGCTCGGCCGCCCTGGAAGACGTGCCCTTCGGCGCAGTCAGTGACTATCTGGACGTCCCCGCTGGCGCTCGAACGGTCGAAATCACTGCCGCCGGCGACCCGGACACGTCGGTGTTCGAGGGCGATGTGTCCGTCGAGAGCGGACAGGCGTACACCGTCGCAGCCGCCGGCGAAATCGGCGACGATGCGGACGAAGCGTTCGAGCCGCTCGTGCTGGCAGACGACAACGCAGCACCGGGCGCTGACACCGCGCGACTCCGCGCGGTGCACGTCTCGCCCGACGCGCCGGCCGTCGACGTGACGGTCGAGTCGACCGGTGACGCGCTGTTCGACGGCGTGGCCTACACGGAATCGGGTTCCGTCGAAGTGCCGGCCAGCGACTACACGGTTCAGATCCGGGGCGACACGGAGAGCAACGACGGCGACGTGGTGGCCGACTTCGACGTGAGCCTCGAAGGGGACCAGGTGTACACGGCCTTCGCTGCGGGCTATCTCTCGCCGGACGACGAGCCGGCCGACACGCCCTTCGACCTGATTGTCGCCCAGGACACGGGCGGGATGTAGCGGCTCAGGGGACGTCCTGGGCGCAAGCTGCCGGTATCAAACACGGTCGATCATGAGGGACCATTCCCTCTACACTTTTGTGACGCCGATAGCAAGCGGGGGTATGGGAAAGGCAAACGACGTAGACTACGCTGACCTGCACGACCCGAACGCAGAGTACACGATGCGGGAGCTCTCCGCGGAGACGATGGGGGTCACCGCCAAGCGCGGTGGCGGCCGCGACGTGGAGATCACCGACATTCAGACGACGATGGTCGACGGGAACTTCCCGTGGACGCTCGTCCGAATCTACACCGACGCGGGCATCGTCGGCACGGGCGAGGCCTACTGGGGCGCGGGCGTCCCGGAGCTCATCGAGCGGATGAAGCCGTTCGTCGTCGGCGAGAACCCGCTGGACATCGACCGCCTCTACGAGCACCTCATACAGAAGATGAGCGGCGAGGGCAGCGTCGAGGGTGTGACCGTCACGGCCATCGCCGGCATCGAGGTCGCGCTGCACGACCTCGCGGGCAAGATTCTCGAAGTGCCCGCGTACCAGCTTCTGGGTGGCAAGTACCGCGACGAGATGCGTGTGTACTGTGACTGCCACACCGAGGAAGAGGCCGACGCCGACGCCTGCGCCGAGGAAGCGCGCCGCGTCGTCGACGAACTGGGCTACGACGCCCTGAAGTTCGACCTCGACGTGCCGAGCGGCCTGGAGAAGGACCGCGCGAACCGCCACCTCCGTCCGGGCGAAATCCGCCACAAGGCCGAGATCGTCGAGAAGGTCACCGAGGAGGTCAAAGACGAGGCCGACGTGGCCTTCGACTGTCACTGGACGTTCTCGGGCAGTTCCGGCAAGCGCCTCGCCGACGCCATCGAGGAATACGACGTCTGGTGGCTGGAGGACCCCGTCCCGCCGGAGAACCTCGAAGTGCAGGAGGAAGTCACCAAGTCCACGACCACGCCCATCACCGTCGGTGAGAACCGCTACCGCGTCACCGAGGAGCGGCGGCTCATCGAGAACCAGGCTGTCGACATGATCGCGCCGGACATGCCGAAGGTCGGTGGGATGCGCGAGACGCGCAAGGTCGCCGACGTGGCGAACCAGTACTACATCCCGGTCGCAATGCACAACGTTTCCTCGCCGATTGCGACGATGGCGAGCGCCCACGTCGGGGCGTCTGTCCCGAACTCCCTGGCCGTCGAGTACCACTCCTACGAACTCGGCTGGTGGGAGGACCTAGTCGAGGAGACCGTCATCGAGGACGGGTACATCGAGATTCCGGAAGAGCCCGGACTCGGGCTCACGCTCGACCTCGACGCTGTCGAAGAGCACGTCGTCGAGGGCGACACCGTCTTCGACGAAGCGTAAGGTTCGTCTACTCTTTGGTGTTGGCTGGGGCGGCACCGGGTGACGTGGTGGTCACCCGGTATCACGGCGACGCAGTTACGCCGCATCGAATGCGACGCCGGTGATCTCGAAGCGAGCCCCGCCGGCGTCACTTTCTGTAACCGCTACCGACCAGCCGTGGGTGTCGGCGATCTCATCGACGATTCGGAGGCCGAACCCGGGGCCCGAAGCCAGCGAGTAGCCGCCCTCGAACACCCTCTCGCGCTCGTCGGCCGGAATCCCGACGCCGTCGTCTGCGACGTAGAAACCGTCGTCCAGTTCGCCGACGGTTAGCGTCAGGTCGGCGGCCGCTCCATGGGACTGTGACAGCGCGGTTGTCGCACGCTGCTCGCTGGCGTCTTCCTGTCTCTCGGTGTGTGGCGTTTGTCCGTGTTCTACGCTGTTGCGGACGAGGTACTCGAACAGTTGTCGGAGCCGTCTCGGGTCCGCCCAGATCACGGCTGAGGTCCGTAGCTCCAGCGTCGCATCGCCGGTCTCGACCGTTTGCCAGCACTGTTCGACGACAGTCTGTAGCGGCACTGGCTCACTGTCGAGTGCCGTCTCACGTCGCTTCCGCTCGGTGATATCGCGCGAGGCGCCCACGATTCTGGCGACCGTGCCGTCCTCGACAATCGGTTGCGCCTCGGCCCGCACCCAGCGCCGTTCGTCGTCCGGGCGTGTGATGCGAAATTCGAGTTCGACGGGCTCACCGGTCGTCACGCGCTGCATCGCCTGCACGACTCTGTCCTGATCGTCCGGGTGGATCGCCGTCATGAACGCCGCGGGGTTGGCTTGCAAGGACTCGACCGACCGCCCGTATATCGTTTCGTACGCCGAGTTAACGAACTGTATCTCGGTCCAGTCACCGGAGAACACCCACAGCAGTTCGTTGGACTGTTCCGCCAGTTCCGTCAGTCGCCGCCTGGCCCGAACAGCGGTTTCGGTCGACCGGTGGCGCTCGACGAGCAGCCGAATCCGGTTGGCGAGGAGGTCGCTGTGGCCGGCGTGTGTGTCTTTTCTGAAAACGTCGGTGGCACCGTTCGAGACTGCGTCACTGGCAACGGAGTCTGACTCGGTCAGTAGCAGAATCGGGATATCGCTGCCCCGCTCGCGGACCGCGTCGACGAACGCACGGCCGGACCGGTCGGGGAGGTCGTCTGCGGTGACAATGCCGTCGATACCGTCCGCTTCGAGGCGTTCGAGCGCACTGTCAGCCCGGTCGGTCGTGGTTACTGTGAGCGGGGCCGATTCCTGTCCGTACGGGACCTCGACAGTCTCGTCGAGTAGCGGGGTGTCATCTACCTGCAATACGTGTATCGAATCTGCTGGCCCATTCATGTCAATCTGGTTGTGTAAATAGAACTCCACCCGCCCTCTTGAAGATACGCCTGGATTGACGGATTACGCCCCGAACCGATCCGATATCGCACCCCGGTCGATCTTGTCCGGGCCGCTGGTCGGCATCGCCTCGACGAACGCGATTTCGCGGGGGTGTTTG
>Ga0207851_100330_pt1 | contig 27680 bp, 29 predicted proteins | sample A23E3SouthBayCA_FD_187747 | JGI IMG/M metagenome (GOLD analysis project Ga0207851, IMG submission 187747) | Aerobic enrichment media microbial communities from Eden Landing Ponds, California, USA - A23 E3 (SPAdes) | ecosystem: Environmental > Aquatic > Marine > Unclassified | place: Emeryville... | reverse complement strand
ACGAGCCGTGACGGCCGTGCGCGACCCGTGGACAGCCGACCGAGTCTTTACCTGTCGGCGCGCGAACAGTCGATCATGGGACTGTTCAGCACGATCACCGACGCGCTCGAAGCCTCCTCGTCGTCGACGAACCGCGGCGACGGGACGAGCGAGTCGAAGGGGGCGTACTGGTGTCACGACTGTAGCGAACGGATTCTCGACACCGACGTAGCGGGCGACGACGCGCCGACGTGCCCCGCCTGTGGCGAGGAGATGGAGTTCGAGCGCTCACCCGGATCGACCGGGTGTGCCTGCTAGTTCTCTACCGCAGGCTCGGTCACGACCAGTTCGTCGCCGGTAGTCGTCGGGAAGCCGTTGTCGAAGCGGTCCCACGACGCCGCCATCTCGTCGTCGGTGAGCAGACAGTCGTCGAGCGCGGCGGTCAGGCCGTCCTCGTCCATCCCCCGACCGATGAAGACGAGTGCCGTCCGGCGGTCGCCCCACTCCTCGTCCCAGTCCAGATTCGAGCGGTTGCGCCGGTAGGCGTCCCGTTCGAACTCGGGGAGGCTCGCGATCCAGGGGCCAGCGGCCTCCACCTGAACCGAGGAGCCGGCCTGTCCCATCGTGTAGGAGAGATCGGCGCCGGTGGCGATCCAGCAGGTTCCCTTCGACCGGTCGACCGACGACGGCAGATCGGCGAGAAACGCCCCGAAGCGTTCGGGGTGGAAGGGCCGGCGACGGCGGTAGGTGAAGGAGGTGACGCCGTAGACGGCTTCGGGGTGGGCGTGGTCGTGTCCGTCGTGATCGTGGTCGTCGTGCGCGTGACCCCCCTCGTCCGCTTCCAGCGCCCGCTTCCAGCCCGCCTCGTCGGCGGTCGCGGGATCGTACCGCTCCTGCAGGACCGTCTCGGGATCGACCCGACTGTGTGCCGTGCGGACCACCTCCGCGTCGGGGCGGAGCGCCCGAACCATCTCTTCGACGGCGTCGAGTTCCGCGGGCGTGACCAGATCCGTCTTGTTCAGGACGACGAGGGTCGCGAACTCCACCTGCTCGACGAGGAGGTCCGAGAGGGGGCGGTCACCGTCCCCGTCGTCGGTGCCGCGCCGCGTCGCAACCCCCGCCTCCCCGAAGGCGTCGTGGAACTGCCGGGCGTCGACGACGGTGACGACCCCCGCCACCGCGTAGCGCGCGGCGGCCTGCGAGCCGGTGGTGAACAGGCGAGCGACGGGCCGAGGTTCGGAGATGCCCGACGCCTCGACGACGAGGTGGTCGAAGTCGCGGTCTCGCGCCAGTCGCACCACGGCGGTCTCGAGGTCGTCCTGCAGTTCACAGCAGATACAGCCGTTCGAGAGTTCGGCCACGCCGCCGTCGACGGCGAGGTCGGTGTTCTGGCTCACCAGATCGGCGTCGACGTTGATGTCGCCCATATCGTTGACGAGGACGGCGATGTCGCGGTCGCCCGCCTCGGCGAGCAGGTGGTTGAGGAGCGTCGTCTTGCCGGCGCCGAGACTCCCGCTCAGGATGGTGACGGGAATGGCGTCGCGTGGCATAGGAGGAGATGAACGCGGGGAGCGTCTTAACCCCGCGGACGTGTGCGCGGCCCGGGCGACCGACGATACCCTTTTCTTCACGCCGCGGAGAGACGAGGGCATGGACCTCGCGGAACGGATCGAGCGCTTCCGGCGGGTCGCCACGGAGTGGCTCCGTGGTCTGTATCACGGTATGGTGACCCACCCGGCCTACGAGAAAATCGAGCAGGAAGCCGAGGATCGGGAGGACACGTTCATGCTCGCGTGTTTCCCCGACGCCTTCGGCATCCCGAGTCCGGTGTCGTACTACACGGCGGAGCTCCTGCCGTACCTCGAAGACGAGTTCGAGGCGTGGGAGCGCCGGATGTGGAACCGGGGCTCGCTGCTGGAGCGCAAGGGCGAACAGTACCACTTCTGATGGACCGATTCGTCTTCTTCGGCGGGAAGGGCGGCGTGGGCAAGACGACGATGTCGAGCGCCTACGGCCAGAAGTGCGCGCGGGCGGGACTGGAGACGCTGGTCGTCTCCACCGATCCCGCCCACAGCACCGCCGACGTGTTCGATCAGGAGTTCGGCGACGAACCCCGACCCGTCGAGGGCGTCGACAACCTCAGCGTTATGGAGATCGACCCCGACGACGAACTCGAACGGCACCTGATGGAGACCAAACGGGCCATGGGCGATCAGGTGAGCCCGGCGATGGTCAACGAAATCGACCGACAGATCGAGATGGCCCACCAGACGCCGGGGGCCTACGAGGCGGCGCTGTTCGACCGCTTCATCGACGTGATGCGCGACGCCGACCCCTACGACCGGATCGTCTTCGACACCTCGCCGACGGGCGGGACCCTGCGACTGTTGAGCCTCCCGGAGTTCCTCCAGGGGTGGGTCGAGCGCCTCCTCCACAAGCGCCAGCAGAGCGTCAAACTGTTCGAACGAGCGGCCATCGGGAACCAGGAGCCACGACGGATGATGGAGGGCGACCCGATCATCGCCCGCCTGCAGGAGCGCAAGGAAACCTTCGAGTTCGCGAAGGAGACACTACAGGGCGAGGCGGCCTTCTTCCTCGTCGTCAACCCGGACGAACTGTCGATCCGAGAGACGCGCCGGGCGATCGACGGCCTCGCCGACCACGGCCTCGCGGTGGAGGGATTGGCGGTGAACAAACTGACGCCGTCACCGGACGACGACGAGAACGGCCGCGGCGCCCGCTTCCTCCGGGACCGGGTGGCGACCGAGCGCGAACGCCTCCGGGAACTCCACGAGACGTTCGACCCCCCGGTGGTCGCGGAAGTCGAAACCCGCGTCAGGGAGGTGAAGGGGTCGCTTCTCGACGAGGTGGCCGACGAACTAGAAGTGTCAGTGTAGTTTTGTAAACTGCGTGTCCGGTCGCCACACGGCACGAAACGGGCGTGTCGGTGCCCGTGCACGGCGAACGGGCGTATGCCCAACGTTTAAGTAATAATTTTTCGTGGTTCCACAGTGGGTCACACACATGGTACAGGCTATTACAGTGGTGGTACTCACGCTCGTGTCGTTCACCGTCGCGTATCTCGGATACTCGCGGTACCTGTCACAGTTCGTCGACCTGGACGACGAGCGGGAGACGCCAGCACACAAGTATCAGGACGGACAGGAGTACGTACCGTCCAAGAAACCGGTCCTGCTGGGGCATCACTATTCGAGTATCGCGGGCGGGGCGCCGATCGTCGGCCCCATCACCGCGACGGTGGTCTGGGGATGGGTGCCGGCGTTCCTGTGGGTGGCAATCGGGAACCCGCTCTTTGGCTCCGTTCACGACTTCATGTCGCTGACGGCGAGCATGCGACACGAGGGCAAGTCGATCGGGTACATCATCGGCGAGTACGTCGGCGAGCGCGGCAAGGACATGATCCTGTGGTTCGCGTTCCTGACGATCATCCTCGTCGTGGCGGTGTTCGGACTGGTGATCGCGCTGGTGTTCAACGCGTATCCGCAGGCCGCGACCGCGTCGCTGGTCTACATCCTCCTAGCACTCGTGTTCGGGGTGTATCTCTACCAACTCGACCTCCCCTTCCTGCCGGGGACGCTCGCGTTCATCGCGGCCGTCTTCGCCGGCGTCTGGGTCGGCGTCCAGTTCCCCCTGGCGCTGGTGCCGGGCGACTACCCCGCGGGGACCATCGTCCTCCTGTCGGGGAGCCCACTCCCACCCGTGCTGGGCAGCGTCAACATCGCGACGTGGATCCCGGTGATCCTCGTCTACGGCTTCATCGCCAGCGTCCTGCCAGTGTGGGTCCTGCTCCAGCCGCGTGACTTCCTCACGTCGAGCCTGCTGTACGCGGGCGTCGGCGGGACGCTGCTGGCCGTGATCGTCGGCACGTTCACCGGCGGCGCGTCCCAGCTGGTCATCGACGTGCCCGCCTACGCCGGCTTCTGGGGCGGCGCACTGGTAGACACCACGTTACCGTTGTTCCCACTCCTCTTCGTCACCATCGCCTGTGGGACGATCAGCGGCTTCCACTCGCTGGTCTCCTCGGGGACGACGGCCAAGCAGCTGGACAAGGAGACCGACGCGCGAACCATCGGCTACGGCGGGATGCTCGGCGAAGGCCTGCTGGCCACGGTGGCCATCATCACCGTCGCGGTGTACGCCGAAGTGCCGACGGGCGGCGGCATCGGGCTCGCCCTGCCCAACTTCGCGTCGGGCGGCGGCCTCATCCTCAACGTCGGCTTCGGCATCTCCGAGAGCATCGCCGCGCCGTTCATGGGGCTCGTGCTCGTGAGCTTCCTGCTCACCAGCACCGACACGGCGGTGCGCCTCGGGCGCTACATGGTCGAGGAACTGGTCGGGACGCCCGAGACGCAGGTGCAGGAAGTCGCGGCCAACCGCTACGTCAACGCGTTCCTGCAGGTGGCGCCGGCGTACATCCTCGTCGCCTCCGGCCGGTGGGCCGACCTCTGGCCGCTCTTCGGCGGCGCGAACCAGACGCTCGCGGCGCTCGCGCTCCTCGTCGCGACCATCTGGCTCGCCAACTGGGACGACCAGAAACAGCTCATCTCGACCGGCGCGCCGATGGCGTTCATGCTGGTCATCACGACCACCGCCTTGCTGTATCTGGCGCTGTATCAGAACCTCTATCAGAAGTTCGTCCAGGGCAACTGGGCCGGCGGCGGGACGACGATCGAAATGGCCTCTGCGGGGGTCCAGATCGTCATCGCGCTGGTGTTGGTCTGGCTGGCCCTCTCGCTGGCCTACATGGGCATCAACAACATCCGCGAAGCTCGCGGCACGGGCGCAGCCGTCGCCGACGGCGGTGAACCCGCGGAGACGGACGACTAACGCGGCGCTGCCCCTTTTTCGTGTCGCACCGCCTCGAGTAGCCGGTCGAGCGGCGCGTCACGCCCGCGTGGAATCACGACGGCGACGGTGACGTAGTCGCCGCCGTGTGCGACGGTGACGAGCGCGGCGTCGATCGACCGCGTCGAGTCGTCACGCGTCGCCACGCCCCGATACCGGGCGAGCGTCGCCTCGGTCCCCAGTACGGAGACCGAGCGCTCGTCGGTCGTCGAGAGGTCGCGCACGTCCGCGTACACCGACTGCGCCCGCCCGAACAGCGCGGCGGGCGACAGCCCGGCGGCCGGGTTCTTCCGCAGGTCGGCGTTGTCGAACGGCTGCACGCTCGGAACGGCGTAGAGCCCGACGACGATGGGGCCAGCGGGTGTCGACCGGGCGTACACCCGGCGGGCGGTCGTCGCCCGCACCTCGCGCGTGGTCTGTAAGGTCACGTCACCCTCGATACGGGCGGTGATCGTGGTGTTCAACGGCGGGGCGTCGGCGCGTCGTTCGGCGTAGCGGGTGGCGTCGAGCGCGACGGCCGCGAGGGTCGCGGGGTCGGCCGTCGCTCGGAGCGGTGGGTCGTCGGTTGGCGTCCCGGCGCCTCCACCTCCGGTACAGCCGGCGACGAGAATCGAGACGACGAGCGCGACGGCGAGTCGTCGCATAGGGGGTTTCGTCGGGCGCGACCGTTTAGTTACGTGTCGGTCGTGCGCCGCCTGCGGACGACCGCAGTATCAGCCGAGTAGCCGGCGCTTGAGCCGTTCGAGCGGGCCAGGGCGGGCGGCGTCGATCGGTTCCCAGACCGTGAGCGCGTCGCCCACGTCGGCGCGTTCGCTCGTCACGACTGCCTCCCGGTCGGGCGCGGCGACCGCGAGGTGGATGTCGTAGTAGCCGTTGTAGCCGTACTTGAGCATGGTGCGGTCGCGGAAGGAGGCGACGAAGTCGCGCACGTCGTCGGGAATTGTCGGCGCGACGACGACGAACGTGAACTCGGTGGCGTAATGCTCCTCGTCGGCTTCGATCCAGCGGTCCGCGAGGTCGTGTGCGAGGTCCGCGAGGCGTTCGAGTTCCGACACGCGGACGCCGTCGACCCGGCGGAGAAACACGTGTTCGTACGACTCGTGGTGCCCGTAGGTGATGGCCGGGTGGAAGAACTTCTTCTGGGTGTGGATTTCGAGACGGCCGTAGAGGTCGAACGCCTCGTCGTCGACCCGGTAGTCGCGGTCGAGGTCGTAGTTGAACATGAGGCGGTCGCTCACCCGGTCGACGTACTCGTCGTCCCACTCGGGGACGTCCTCGGGGACGGCGTCGGTGTCCGAATCGGCGCCCACGCCCGTCTCGACGTCGTGCTCGCCGTCGGGGACGGCGTCGTCGCTCACGGTTCGTACGGCTTGGCGTCGCCGTCGACCGGCGGGGCGCCGATAGCGATCACGTCGACGGCGTCGGCGGCGTCGTCGGGGTTGTACGCGAACTGGGGGCTCCCGGGGTCGACGGTGAGCAGGGTGTCGGGGCCGGCCTCCAGCGTCCCCTCGGGCGTCTTCAGGTGGAGCGTCCCGGAGAGGACGTAGAACGCCTCCTCCTGCTCCTCGTGGTAGTGGTAGGCGAGCGGGAGTTCCTCGCCCGGCTCGGCCGTGTAGCGGTTGATCGCCATCTGCGAGAGATCGCCGAGTCCCGAGAGCGACCGGCGGGTGCAGGGGCGGTCGGGGTCGGGCTCGACTTCGTCGGTGTCGACGACGTGGTAACCCATACCCGTTCACTGGGCCGACGGGGCAAAAAACACGTCGTCACGGTCGGCGCGGCGGCGAGATCGAGCCCACGACAAGCTTTAATCGGATCGTAGCCGTACACACGGGCACGATGGGTGGCAAAGACACCGAAACCTGTGGTCGGTGCGCGATGAGTTCGGTGGTCGGCGTGACGACCGACTCGGCGGACGAGGGGCACGAGAGCGAGCGCGACCCGTTCGCCGGCGACCGAATCGAGGTCGACGAGCGGCAGTTGCGCACCGTCTCACCGGCCGCGTGGCTCGGTCGCGTCAAGCGCCGTCTCGACGACTACGCGACCCGGCTCACGTACGGCCGGTAGCACGGAACCGTTTTGTACGCCGACACCGTGGGAGGCTGACAAGCGATGGAAGAGAGCGTGTCCGGCTTCAAATGCCGGGGAACGTGGGCAGAGATCGTCGAACACGGCGAGCGAATCACCCGGGCGCTTCGCGATGCCGGCGCCGAGGGCGAGGCGTTCGAAGAGTGGGACGAGTGGCGCCCCAAATCCCACGAACGCCTCGGGGAGGACGTCAACGAGAAGACCGCCGAACAGGCGAGCGTCGCCGAGGGCGAGGGCGAGAAGGCGGGTAAAGAGCCCGACGAAGACCTGCGAACGGCGGGCGAGAAACTCTCCGAGTCCTACGAGCGCGTCGAGGAAGGCGACAACGAGGGGGCCGTCGAGCGCTGGCAGGACTCGATCAACTACGTCGCCCGTGCCGCCGATTCGGCCGGCCGCAAGGCGCTCCGAGCCGTCGAGGACACCGTCTACCGCAAGGTGATGACCCAGCTCGCCCCGTACTACTTCGACAACGAACTCGTGAGCGCGAACGTCCAGAAGACGGCGCGCGGCGGCGACAAGGACCAGTTCATCTTCGAGGTGAACGTCAACGACGACGACCTCAAGGCGGCAGTGAGCGACCGGCTCACGGACTACGAGGACGCCGTCGACCGGTGGCACGTCGACACCGAGAAGGAGACGGAGGTGGCGGAGGTCGTCGAGGGCGTCGAGCCGCCGCCGTCGAACGGCGGCGATTCGAAGTCGACCACCAACTGAACGCCCGCAACGCCACACCTTTCTCGCCGTCCCGTCTACCACCACCCATGCACGTCGAGTTCGACCGCGACACCTGCATCGGGATGTTCCAGTGTACCGACGAGTGGGCGGCGTTCGAGGAGAACCGCGACGACGGGAAGGCGGACCTGGCGGGAAGCGAGGAGGCCGACCCGGACGTCTTCGTCCGCGAGGTGCCCGAGGAGGCCGAACTCGACGCCGAGTTCGCCGCCCGCACCTGCCCCGTCGACGCTATCCGGCTGTACGACGACGACGGCGAACGAATCGTGTAGTTCGACTCCCGACGGTTCACTTTCACCGCGGTTCGCCAACCCTTAACCACGCCGGCGTCCAAACACGCCCGATGGCGGCCACCGACGAGGAAACGTACGTCGACCACCCGCTGCTCGAACCCGACTTCATCGAGCGGCGTCGCTACCAGATCGAACTCGCATCCGACGCCCGCGAGTCGCACACGCTCGTCTGCCTGCCGACCGGGCTGGGCAAGACGACGGTGAGCTTACTCGTGACCGCCGAACGCCTCCACGGGGTGGGCGGCACGGCGCTCTTTCTCGCGCCGACCAAGCCGCTCGTCCAGCAACACGCCGACTTCTACCGCGAGGCGCTGACGATCCCCGACGACGAGATCACGGTTTTCACCGGCGAGGTGCGGCCGGACGACCGGGCCGCGCTGTGGGAGGAGAGCCGCATCGTCATCGCCACGCCGCAGGTGGTGGAAAACGACCTGATCGGCGGGCGCATCTCGCTTGCCGACGTGACCCACTGTACCTTCGACGAGTGCCACCGCGCGACCGGCGACTACGCCTACGTCTACATCGCGGAGCGCTACCACGCCGACGCCGACTCGCCGCTCGTGACGGGGATGAGCGCCTCGCCCGGGGGAGACGAGGAGGCGATTCTCACCGTCTGTGAGAATCTCGGGCTCTCCGAAGTGGCGGTGATGACCGAAGACGACGCCGACGTGGCCGACTACACCCACGACACGGAGGTGGAGTGGGAGCGGGTGACGCTTCCGGAGCCAGTCCTCGAAATCAGGGACGCGATCAACGAGGTCATCACCGACCGGCTGGCGCAGCTGAAGGAGCTCGGCGTCACGAACAAGACGAGTCCGGACCTCTCCCAGCGCGATCTGAACGCGATGCGCGGGCAGTTACAGGACCTCATCGACGCCGACCAGTCGGAGGGGTACGAGGGCATGTCGATCCACGCGGAGGTGATGAAGCTCCGGCGGGCCGTGGAACTCGCGGAGACGCAGTCCGTCGAATCCCTGCGCCGCTACTTCGAGCGTCAGCGCAACGCCGCCCGCGCCTCCGGCGCGTCGAAGGCGAGTCAACGCCTCGTCTCCGAACCCAAGGTCCGCGAGGCGATGCGGAAGGCCGACGCGTTCGACGACCTCCACCCCAAATTCCGCCAGACGCGCGTCCTGTTGGCACAGACGCTCGGCATCGGCGGCGGTGAGCGCGTCATCGTCTTCACCGAATCCCGCGACACCGCGGAGGCGCTGACCGACTTCCTGAGCGAGAGCTTCGACGTGCGACGGTTCGTCGGGCAGGGCGACAAGGAGGGATCGGACGGTATGAGCCAGAAAGAGCAGGGCGAGACCCTCGATGCCTTCCGGAACGGGGAGTTCGAGGTGCTGGTCTCCACCTCCGTCGCGGAGGAGGGGCTGGACGTGCCCGAGGTCGACCTCGTTCTCTTTTACGAGCCGGTGCCCACGGCGATTCGGTCGATCCAGCGGAAGGGGCGGACCGGCCGACAGGACGAGGGTCGGGTCGTCGTCCTCATGGCCGAAGACACCCGCGACGAAGCCTTCTTCTGGATCTCTCGACGGCGCGAGCAGGAGATGGAAGACGAGTTGAAGGAACTGAAAGGCGTCGCCGACGAGGTGGAAGCGGAACTGGACGACTCCCAGACGGCGCTGGATTCGTTCGACGGCGCGGGGCCGGACGCTGGGACCACCGAGGCCGACGGCGGCGCGGCGGCGCAGCCGGGACTGACCGAGTTCGGAACGGCCGACGACGACGGCACGGACGGCACCGACGACGACGGCACCGACGACGACGTCACCGCCACCGCGGGGACGGACGAGAACGACGACACCGTCGAAATCGTCGTCGACCAGCGGGAACTCGACTCCGCCATCGCGCGCGATCTCTCGACGCGTGAGGGGATCGAGACGCGGCTGGAGACGCTGGCAGTGGGCGACTACGTCGTCTCGGATCGCGTCGCGGTCGAGCGCAAGACGGTGTCGGACTTCCTCGACACGCTCACCGGCGGCGATCGGTCGCTATTCGAACAGGTGGGCGACCTCTCGCGTCACTACGCCCGGCCGGTGGTGATCGTCGAGGGGGACGGACTGTACGAGGAGCGCAACGTCCATCCGGACGCCATCCGGGGGGCGTTGGCGTCGCTCTCGGTTGATTTCGGCGTGAGCGTCCTGCGGACGGCAGACGAGGCCGACACCGCGGATCTGCTGGCCGTCCTCGCGGGGCGGGAGCAGACGACCAAAGACCGGAGCGTCAGCGTCCACGGCGAGAAGAGCGCCAAGACGCTGGCCGAACAGCAGGAGTACGTCGTCGGCGCTATCGCGGACATCGGCCCGGTGACCGCGCGGTCGCTCCTCGAACACTTCGGGAGCGTCGAGGCCGTGATGACGGCCCGCGAGGAGGACCTACTGGGGGTGGACGGCGTCGGCGAGGTGACCGCCGACCGCATCCGCGACGTGGTCGGAAGCGAGTATCGCTAGCGCCGGTCGAGGGCCGACAGCGCCTCCGCCGCCTCCCGTGCGGCGGCGAGCAGTTCCGTGGCCCGCCGCGGGTCGTCGGTCTCCTCGGCCGCGCGAGCGTAGCGAACGAGCGTTCGAGAGAGCGACGCCCGGGCGTCGTCGAGGGGGGTCGACTCGGCCGTTGACGACGCGGGGCGAGGCGACTGCGTCCGGGGTTCGGGAGCGCCGCCGGCCTCGGCCGCGCCGGGACCGGGAACCCGGTCGGCGGCGCTCGAGGTGTCGGCGGCCGCGTCGGCGTCGCCGTTGCCGGCCGCCTCCGCATCGGTGTCGGCATCGCCGTTGCCGGCCGCATCCCCGTCGGCCGCCTGGCACGTTGGGCAGAACGTCCGTCCGTCGTGGCGGAACAGGGGGTCGCCACAGGCGTCGCAGTGGCTGTTGGTCATCGTCGCCCCCTTGAGGAGCAGTTCGCTCATGCGCTGGGTGGCCGCGCGCTTCTCCTGATCCTGTTCGTACTTCTCCCGAAGGCGCTCGCGCTCGGCCTCCTCGTCGAACCCACTCATGGCTCGGAGAACGCGGCCGACGTCGAAAAACCCCACGGGACGGATATTTTCGACAGGAGTCGAACGGCCGTACGCCGACTGCGGGCCGAATCCGGCGGTTCCGAAGCGTTTAATCGGTGTCCCTCGCCATCGGTACGTGATATGACGAAAGTGAGCGTCATCGGTGCGGCCGGTACGGTCGGGGCCGCGGCAGGGTATAACATAGCACTCCGCGACATCGCCGACGAACTCGTCTTCGTCGACATTCCGGACATGGAGGCGGAGACGGTGGGCCAGGCCGCGGACGCGAACCACGGCGTCGCCTACGACTCGAACACGGTCGTCCGACAGGGCGGCTACGAGGCGACCGAAGGATCGGACGTGGTGGTCATCACGGCGGGCATCCCCCGGAAGCCGGGGCAGACCCGGATCGACCTCGCGGGCGACAACGCACCCATCATGGAGGACATCGGCTCCTCCATCGCCGAGTACAACGACGACTTCGTGTCGATCACCACCTCGAATCCGGTCGACCTCCTCAATCGCCACCTCTACGAGACGGGGGACCGCGACCGGCACGCAGTGATTGGCTTCGGCGGCCGTCTCGACTCCGCGCGCTTCCGCTACGTCCTCTCCCAGCGGTTCGGCGCCCCCGTGCAGAACGTCGAGGCGACGATCCTCGGCGAACACGGCGACGCGCAGGTGCCCGTCTTCTCGAAGGTACGGGTCGACGGCCGCGATCCCGAGTTCACCGCCGACGAACGGGAGGAGATCCTCGGCAACCTGCAGGAGTCCGCGATGGACGTCATCGAGCGCAAGGGCGCGACCGAGTGGGGCCCGGCGACGGGCGTCGCCCACATGGTCGAGGCCGTCCTCCGCGACACGGGCGAAGTCCTTCCCGGCAGCGTCGTCCTCGACGGCGAGTACGGCTACGAGGACACCGCCTTCGGCGTCCCCGTCAAACTCGGCTCGAACGGCGTCGAGGAGGTCGTGGAGTGGGATCTCGACGACTACGAGGCCGAGTTGATGGACGACGCCGCCGAGAAACTGCGCGAGCAGTACGACGAGATCGCCTGAGGTTCAAATACGAAGCCGCGGCCAGTCGCCCCGTGACCTGACGACGGTCGCGGGGCGCCCGCGGGAGCGTGGCGCCACGCCCCGCGAGCGCGGGTGTCAGACGCGGCGCCACCTGTTCGTCACAACCGTCTCGCCAGCGCGTCGGCGGTCTTCTCGCCGACGCCGTCCACGTCCCGGAGACCCGCGACCGACGCCTCGCGCACGTTCTCGACGCTCCCGAACCGCCTGAGGAGTCGCCGGCGCGTCTCGGGGCCGACGCCGGGCACGTCGTCGAGCGCCGTCGATACCTCGTCGCGGACGGTGGCGTGATACTGGACGGCGAACCGGTGGGCTTCGTCGCGCACCCGCTGGAGCAGGTGGAGGTGGGCGGCGTCGGCGGGCCAGTCGTGAACGCCGTCGGGCGTCACGACCCGCTCCTCGGCTTTCGCCAGCGCGACGGCGGGCACGTCCCAACTGGTCTCCGAGAGGGCGTCGCGGGCGGCGGCGAGTTGGCCGTCGCCGCCGTCGATGAGGAGGAGGTCCGGATCGGGGCGGTCGTCGGTGCCGTCGACCGCTCGGGCGGCCCGCCAGCGGATCAGTTCGCGCATGTTCGCGTAGTCGTCGTTACGCTCGGTGAGCTTCTTCCGGCGGTAGTCGGCCTTCGAGGCGCTCCCGTCGACGAAGCAGACGTTGCTGCCGACGACCGCCCTCCCGCCGGCGTGACTCACGTCGAAGCCTTCGATGCGTTCGGGAGGCGTGTCGAGACCGAGCGCGTCGGCCAGCCGTGCGGCCGCGTCGTCGTCACTGGTCCGACGGCGAGCGTTCTTCAGCGCGAGGTCGACCAGTTTCGCCTCGCGGCCCGCACCTGGGACGCGCACGGCGACGCCTTCGGCCTCCAGCCACGCGATCACCTCGTCGTCGCCCGGCCGTTCGGAGCACAGGATAGCGTCGGGTAACTCGCGGTCGGCGTAGTACTGGGGGATGAAAGCGTCGAGGAGGGCGCCGGCTCGGTCCTCGCCGTCGGGGGCGTCGAGGCGGTGGCGCGAACGGTCGACGAGTTGTCCGCGTTCGCTGTGGAGACGGGCAACCGTCGCCCGGTCGCCCTCGACGGCGGCACCGAGTACGTCGACCGTCCGCTCGTCGGACGGAGCGGCCACCGCGTCGCCGCCGGTGCCGTGGAACGACTCGACGGTCTCCAGCCGGTCGCGGAGGTTCGCGGCCCGTTCGAACGACTGCGCCTGTGCAGCGGCCTCCATCTCCCGACGGAGCGGATCGGCCAGCACGCCCGTCTCCCCCTCGAAGAACCGGATGGCCGCACGAACGTCCTCGGCGTACGATTCGGCGTCGATTTCGCCGGTGCAGGGCGCGCTACACAGCCCCATCTCGTAGTCGAGACAGGGTCGGTCGCGGCCGCGATACTTGTGGTCGGAACAGCCCCGGAGCCCGTACGTCTCCCGGAGCGCCTTCACGGCCGTCTCGACGCGACCCTTGTCGGTGAAGGGACCGAAGACGGTGGCCCCCTCGTCGGGGTCCCGCGTCACCTCGATCCGCGGGGCGTCGTGGGCGGTAAGCTGGACCAGCGGGTAGGATTTGTCGTCCTTGAGTCGGACGTTGTACCGCGGCTGGTGGCGCTTGATGAGGTTCGCCTCCAGCAAGAGCGCCTGCGTCTCGGTGTCGGTGACGGCCACGTCGATCCGGTCCGCGCGGTCGACCATCCGGCGGATGCGGTCGCTCCGTGGATCGGCGTAAGAGCGCACCCGTGCCCGGAGGTCGACCGCCTTGCCGACATAGCGGACGGTCTCGTCCTCGTAGAAGAGGTAGACACCCGGATCGCGCGGCAGGTCGGCCGCCCGGTCTCGCACCCCAGTCGCGTCCATCACCGATCCGTAGCCGGCGCGTCCCAATGAGCCTGACGCGTCTCGCCGCCGTTTTCACCTGTGAGAACCAGCGGAAACGGTTAAGAGGCGAGATGGCGAGCAGTCGCGTATGAATCATGGTTCCGAGTCTCACGAAGCTGAACGGGCGAGTGACAGGTCGCCGACGAACGTCGAGACGGACGGCGGCGTCGGCGCGGGCACCGTCACGTTCGAGGGGTCGGACGCCACTGCCGCGGTGGATCTGAATATCGACGACGACGTACTGATCGACGGCGTGGGAATGCCGGTGTTCGTTCTCGACCGCCAGGGAGCGGTCGCGGCGTGGAACCACAGTATCGAACGGCTGACGGGCAACGGCGACGACGCCGCTATCGGATCGACACGGCCGAGTACGGTGTTCTATCCGGACGGACGTGAGACGGAGATGCTGGCCCAGACGGTGCTCGACGCGCCCGAGAGCGCCGACGAGCACGAGGGGATCGAACTCGCAGACGAGGAACTGTCGCTGTACGCGACCGAGGAGGCGATGACCGACCGCCAGGGGGAGACCAGACATTTCCGTCACACGTCGATGCCGCTGTACGAGGACGGCGAGTTCGTGGCGGTCATCCAGGCGATCCACGACCGGACGGCGGAGGTACGGCGCCAGGAAGCCGTCTCGGAACTCGTCGACGAAGTGCGGGGGACACTCCACGACCTCGCGGAAGGGCATCTCGACGCCCGCGCGGCGTTCGACGCCGACGGACGCGAGGTCGACGATCGACTCGCGGTGGTCGTAGAGGAGTTGAACCGGACGGCGGAGGAGTTCGAGAGCCTCGCCGGACAGGTCGACGACGAGACGCAGTCGCTCGCAGGCGCCATCGATCGCACCGCGTCGGCGGCGGACGCCATCGCGTCGAACGTCGAAGAGCAGAACGACCTGCTCTCGGAGGGCGCCAACGAGATGCAGTCGTTCAGCGCGAGCATCGAGGAAGTCGCGGCGACGACGGACGAAGTCGAGACGGCGGCGAGCGAGGCTCGAACCGCGGCGGCGGAGGGGCTCGACGCGAGCGAGGACGCCCGCGAGGCGACGGAGAGCGTCGTCGACGTGGGCGAGAATCTCGTCGACGACGTGACCGACCTCGGCGAGCGGATGGACGACATCGAGGACGTGGTCGAGGTGATTTCGGAGGTGGCCGACCGGACGAACCTGCTGGCGCTGAACGCCAACATCGAGGCGGCGCGGGCGGGCGAGGACGGGGACGGCTTCGCGGTCGTCGCGGAGGAGGTGAAGTCGCTGGCTGAACAGACCCACGACCACACGGAAGCGATCACCGAAGATATCCAGGCACTCCAGACTCAGACCGAGGAGACCGTCGGGGCGGCGACCCACTCGGTGGAGCGGATCGACGAAGCGAGCGAGCGGATCGACGCGGTGCTGGAGACGTTCGACGAGATCGCGGCGACGATCGATCAGGTCGCGGACGGGGTCGCGGAAGTGTCACGGACGGCGGACGATCAGGCGGCGACGGCCGAGGAGCTGACCGCGACGATCGAGAACCTCCGGGATCGGTCGGAGGAGACGGCCGACGCGGCGGATCGGATCGTCGCCGCAGCCGACGAGGCGGAGGACGCGGTGGACGAACTCGAACGGAGGGTGGCCGAACTCCGGGCGGACGAGCAGGCGAGGGTATAACAGCCGTCGCGGCGATGGCCGGACATGGCCGAGACGCGACTGTGGCTGGTCGAACGCACCTACGACGACAAGGGACTCATCTCGCTCACGTACGCGACGACCGACGGCGAGTCGGTGCGCCGGATCGAACGGGCACCGATCGCCGTCGAGCGATCGGGAGGCGTCACGGCGGCCGTCGACGCCGACGCGTCGGGGCTCGAACCGGTCGAAGACGACGACCTGCGCGACCGGTACGCGACGGAGGCGACACGGATGGCGGAGCGACACGACCCCGACGAGACGGTGTGACGGGACGCCCCTCGCGGCGAGCGGACACCTAAACCCTTTAACCGAGACTGGACCAACGGGTTCCCATGGCCGCAATCGAACTCGACGGCGTGACGAAACGCTTCGGCGACGTCACGGCCGTCTCCGACCTCGACCTCACGGTCCCCGAGGGCGAGGTGTTCGGCTTCCTCGGGCCGAACGGTGCGGGGAAGTCGACGACCATCAACCTGTTGCTCGATTTCGTCCGTCCAACCGCCGGGAACGTGCAGGTTCTCGGTTTCGACGCTGGCGAGGAGAGCGTCGCCGTACGCCGCCGGACCGGCGTGTTACCCGAGGGGTACGACGTGTACCACCGCCTCACGGGCCGCAAACACGTCGAGTTCGCGATGCGCTCGAAGGAGGTCGACGGCGACCCGGACGCGATGCTGGAACGGGTGGGTATCGCCGACGCCGCGGACCGGAAGGCCGGCGGCTACTCGAAGGGGATGCGCCAGCGACTCGTCCTCGGCATGGCCCTAGTCGGCGATCCGGACCTGTTGATCCTCGACGAACCCTCCTCGGGTCTCGACCCGGGCGGCGCCCGGGAGATGCGCGACATCGTCCGCGAGGAGGCCGACCGCGGTGCGACCGTCTTCTTCTCGAGTCACGTCCTCAGTCAGGTCGAAGCGGTGTGTGATCGCGTGGGCATCATGCGCGAGGGCGAACTCGTCGCGGAGGACAGCATCGAGGGCCTGCGCGACGCCGTCGAGGGCGGCGAGACGCTGGTGATCACCGTCGACGCCGCGAGCGAGGAGGACCTCGACGCGGTCCGGGCCCTCGACGGCGTGTCGAACGCGACGACCGACGGCGGCACGGTGACGGTCACCTGCGACGCCGACACGAAGACGGCGGTCATCGGGGCACTGGAGGAGTCGGGCGTCGCCGTCAAGGACTTCCAGACGGAGGAAACCTCGCTCGAAGACCTGTTTCTCGCCTACACGGAGGGGGAGGTGTCGGCATGACGTGGACCGCCGTGGCGCGCAAGGACTTCGAGGACGCCATCCGCTCGCGGTGGGTGGCGGGCCTGTCGGCGCTGTTCGTTCTCCTCGTGTCGGCCGCCGCGTATCTGGTTCGACCGGCGCCAGGACAGACGATCGGTTCGAACCAGATCCTCAACTCGCTGTTCGTCCGTGACGCCCTCGTGACGACGCTCGTCCCCCTGATCGCCCTGATCGTCGCGTACAACGCCGTCGTCGGCGAGCGGGAGTCGGGATCGCTGAAACTCCTGCTCTCGCTCCCGCACTCGCGGGCGGACGTGGTGTTCGGAAAGGTACTCGGCCGGTCGGGCGCCATCGCTGCCCCCATCGCCGTCGGCTTCCTCCTGCCGGCGCTGATCTTCGTCGTCGTCCCGGCGGTGAACTTCGACGCGCTCTCGTATCTCGGCTACACGCTGTTGACGGCGGTGCTCGCCGTCTGTTTCGTCAGCATCGCGGTCGGGTTCTCGACCGCCGCGTCGTCGAGTCGCCGGGCGATCGCCGGCGCGATCGGCATCTACTTCCTGTTCGTTCCGCTGTGGGGCGCCGTCCGCTTTCCCCTCCAGTTCTACCTCGGGATGGGCGGCGGGCCGTCGTGGCTCCCGCTGTCGGGCCAGCAGGTGTTGCGGATGCTCACGCTGATCAACCCCACCGGGTCGTTCAAGACCGTCTCGAACGCGTTCATGCAGGGTGCGCTCTACACGCAGGGCGACGTGAACATGCAGGTGTCCGCGACGCTCATGCTGGTGGTGTGGATTCTCGTTCCCCCACTCCTGGGGCTGCTGTGGTTCCAAGAGGCAGACCTATAGGTCCGCCACGTCCTCGATGGCGTCGGTGAGCGCCCGGATGGACTCGACGTCGTGTTCGCCCATGTGGCCGATGCGGAACGTCTGCTCACCGATATCGCCGTAGCCGTTCGAGAAGACCATATCGTACTGCTCGGACACCGCGTCGATGGTCGCGGCCACGTCGATATCCTGCGTGTTCTCGATACAGCTCACCGTCCGTGATTCGTACCCCTCCTCGGGAAACATGTCGAAGTGCTCGCGGGCCCACTCGCGGGTGTACTCGGCCATCTCGCGGTGACGCTCGTCGCGTCCCTCGTGCCCCTCCGCCAGCATGTGTTTCATCTGCTGGCGGTAGGCGAGCATGATGGGAATGGCGGGCGTCGAGTGGGTCTGGCCCTTCCGGTCGTAGTAGTCGAGACAGCGCTGGAAGCCGCCGTACCACGACGCGGAGTCCGTCGCCAGTTCGCGCTGATAGGCGTCCTCGCTGACGACACAGACGGCGAGACCGGGGGGCATGGCGAAGGCCTTCTGAGTCGACGCGAAGATCACGTCGATAGCGTGGTCGTCGATGTCGACGTAGTCGCCGCCGAGGGCGGACACCGCGTCGACGACGAAGTACGTGTCGGGGTACTCGGCGACGACATCACCGATCTCCTCGATGGGGTTGCGGATCCCGGTCGAACTCTCGTTCATGACGCAGGTGACGACGTCGTAGCCGGCGTCGCTCGCTTCGAGGGCTTCGCGTACGTCCTCGGGTTTGACCGCCTTCCCCCACTCGTACTCGAGGCGGTCGACCGTCTTGCCCAACCGCTCGGCGACGTTGGCGTGGCGCTCGCTGAAACTCCCGCAGGTCGGCACCAGCATCCGATCGTCGACGAGGTTGAGCGTCGACGCCTCCCAGAACTCCGTTCCGGAGGCGGTGAGAACGATCACGTCGTTGTCGGTTCCGAGGAACTCCTTCGTGTCCTCGACGATGGTCGTGTAGAGGTCGGTCATCCGGTCCATCCGGTGGCCGAACATCGGCTGCGCCATGGCCTCGATGACGTCCTCGCGGACCTCCGTCGGACCGGGGATGTAGAGCGTCTTGTCGGGGTAGTCGTCCGTGTACTCGCGTTTTGTCGTCATGGGAACCACTGGGTACGGGCTAGCGAGAGGCGAGGCGGCATGGTCCTTTTGATGCCAGGCGGGCGGCGTCTCACGGGACGCAGGCGGCCGAATCAGTCGGCCACGGCCGCGAGGTTGGCGGCGAGGCCGCTGAACAGCAGGAGGACCGTCACGCCGAGGTTCGCGGCGTCGTTGGCGAACACCGAGGGAACAAGGGCGATCTGATCGGCGAACCCGTGGAGCACGCCACCGACGATGAGTGTGACGCCGACGAGGCCGAGGATGAGGCTACCGATGGTTCCGAACCGGTGTGGCGTGTCGTCGGTATGAGTCGCCTCCTCGATGGCCTCGTGAACCGTCTCGCGGATGCTGTCGCTGACGTACTCCTGGAGCGTCCGCTCCTTCTCGTCGAGTTCCTCGGTCCGCATCTCGAGTTCGCGTTCGCGCTCCGTGATGGCAACTTCCCGGTCGTCGAGTTCCGCCTCGCGGTCCTCGATCCGCTGTGCCCGACTGTCGAGTTCCGCCTCACGCTCGTCGAGTTGCTTGCTTCGATTTCGGAGTTCGCGCTCGCGTTCGTTCAGTTCGGCCTCGCGTTCGTCCAGTTCGTCGGCGAAGTCCGCGAGGCCGCGTTTTCGCTGGGCTAACTCCCGCCGTTCGGCTTCGAGGCGCTCCGATTCGGAACGCTCCGTGTCGGGAGACTCCGCGTCGAGACGGTCGTCGTCTACCGAATCGACGGGCTCGGCGTCCGAGAACGGATCGTCGTCGCTCATGCTAAATAATACCACCCACGACATAAATATTGTCGCATCAACATTTCTGCCGCGACCGAGACGCCGGCGGATTGGCGGTATCGTAGCGTTTGCACGTCATTGCACAACCGATCGCCAGACTGCGCACTGTGCAAACGGTTCCAAACGCGACTATAGGAGGCCGCCTCCCGGTGCTGGTGCGTAACTACTGGTTATAAGTTATTTCAGAAATATGCACCCTACACATGACCGACGGCTTTCACACCCGAAGCCTCCACGCCGGACAGGACCCCGACCCGGCGACGGGTGCGCGCGCACCACCCATCTACCAGACCACGTCGTACGTCTTCGACGACGCCGAGGACGCCGCCGAACGGTTCCGCCTCGACGTCGAGGACAACATCTACTCCCGCTTTTCCAACCCGACGATCCGGGTGCTCGAACGGCGCCTGGCGTCGCTGTCGGCGGGGACGGACGCCGTCGCCACCGCGGCGGGGATGGCGGCGCTCGACGCCGGGACGAGCATCCTCGCCGAGGCGGGCGACAACGTCGTCGCGTCGGCCGATATGTACGGCGGGACGAGTACGTACTTCTCGAAGATGGCGTCGCGCCGCGGAATCGAGTTGCGCACCGTCGACACCCTCGATTACGACGCCTACGCCGACGCCATCGACGACGACACCGCGTTCGTCCACGTCGAGACGCTCGCCAATCCGTCGCTGGTGACGCCCGATTTCGAACGACTCGCCGACATCGCTCACGACCACGCGGCACCCCTGGTCGTCGACAACACGTTCGCCACGCCCTACCTCTGCCGACCGATCGAACACGGCGCGGATGCCGTCTGGGAGTCGACGACCAAGTGGATTCACGGGTCGGGGACGACGCTGGGCGGCGTCCTCGTCGACGGCGGCGCCTTCCCGTGGGACCACCCCGACGCCGACTACCCCGAACTCGCCGGCGAGAACCCGGCGTACGGCTTCGACTTCACCGAGCGCTTCGGGGACCGGGCGCTCGCGGCCGCCGTCCGCTACCGCTCGCTCCGAAGCCTCGGCAGCGCGCAGTCGCCGTTCGACGCGTGGGTCACGCTGCAGGGTCTGGAGACGCTGCCCCTGCGGATGGACCGCCACTGCGAGAACGCGATGGCCGTGGCGGCGTATCTGGACGACCATCCGGCGGTCGGCTGGGTGAACTACCCCGGCCTCGACGCCCACGAAACCCACGAGGAAGCGACGAACTACCTCGACGGCTACGGCGGGATGGTCACGTTCGGCCTCGCGGCGGGCTACGAGGCGGCGAAAGACCTGTGTGAGACCGTCGAGATGGCGAGTTTCCTCGCCAACATCGGCGACGCGAAGACGCTGGTCATCCACCCCGCCTCCACCACGCACTCGCAGTTGACCGAGGACGAACAGCGCGCCGCCGGCGTCACGCCCGACATGGTCCGCCTCTCCGTCGGACTGGAAGACGAAGCCGACATCATCGCCGACCTCGAACGAGGGCTCGAATGACGTCCGTCGAGAGCGGCACCCGAAACCTGGGCGAGTTCACGTTCGAGTGCGGGGAATCGATCGACGACCTGCAGGTCGCCTACGAGACGTACGGCGACTTCGAGGCGGAGGGCGAGGGGAGCAACGCCGTCCTGATCTGTCACGCGCTCACGGGGAGCCAGAACGTCGCCAGCGAGGGTATCGCGGGCACGTCCGGACAGGCCCGCGCGTGGTGGAACGACATCGTCGGCCCGGGGAAGGCCATCGACACCACCGAGTACTACGTCGTCTGCGCGAACATCCCGGGGTCGTGTTACGGCACCTCGGGGCCGCCGGCGGAGAACCCCGACACCGGCGAGCCGTGGGGGACCGATTTCCCGCCGGTGACGGTCGGCGACTGGACGCGTGCCCAGCGTCGGCTGCTGGACGAACTCGGCGTCGGGCGCCTGCACGCCGTCGTCGGCGGGAGCGCCGGCGGGATGAACGTCCTCGACTGGGCGGTGCAGTATCCGGACGATGTGGCCCGAATCGTCCCCGTCGCGGCCGCCGCCCGCCTCGACGCGCAGTGTCTCGCCCTCGACGCCATCGCCCGCCGCGCCATCACCAGCGACGACGACTGGCAGGGCGGCGACTACTACGGCTCCGAACCCCCAACCGACGGCCTCGCGCTCGCTCGACAGATCGGTCACGTCATGTACCTCTCGAAGACGTCGATGGGCGAGCGGTTCGGCCGCCGGGCGGCCGGCCGCGACGCCGTGCGCTCCTTCCCCGCGGACCGCGCCGCGGGCTACTTCCCGTACCGGGAGGTGGAGTCGTATCTCGACTACCAGGCCGAGAAGTTCGTCGAGCGGTTCGACCCCAACTCCTACCTCTATCTCACCCGCGCGATGGACGACTACGACCTCAGCGAGGGGTACGAGAGCGACGCGGACGCCCTCGCCGCCTTCGAGGGCGAGGCGCTGCTCATGTCCTTCACCGGCGACTGGCACTTCACGGTCGCACAGTCGGAGTCGCTGGCCGAGGCGTGTCGGGAGACGGACGTGCCCGTCGCCCACCACGTCGTCGAGTCGGACCACGGCCACGACGCCTTCCTCGTCGAACCGGAGAAGGTGGGGCCGCCGCTCCGGGACTTCCTCGCGGACGGGCTGGCGGGGCGGGCGGTCCACGACACCGACGAGGCGGACGAGGAGACCGAGGAGACCGACGACTTCGCCCCCGTCCACAACTCGCTGTTCGGTGGATAACGCCTACAGCGGCCGCCTACGACGTGTAGTCACTGTATCCGTAGAAATTCACGGCCGACACACTCTTTAGTATGAAAAAAGTATGAATCACTATGATCGAGGGATACGAGCGCACTGTCGGGAAGCGCGGACAGGTGACCATTCCGAAGGATCTCCGTAGACGGCTCGAACTCGACGAGGGGGACGAGGTAACGATCATCGAAACCGAGGGAGGGGTGCTCATTACGCCGCCAGTAGATAAGCGGGAGTTGGCGGCGGGGTATCAGGCACGCCGGGAGCGGTCGGTTGAGCTAATGAAGGAGCTGGAACCGACGACAGCCGAGGCGAACGAACGACTGGGTGACATTCCCGACTGGAACCACCCCGAATGACGGACATCGACGACGAACCACCGTTCAATTCGACGGCAGTCCAGCGAGGTGACATCGTCATCGTTCAACTCAACCCGACGCGTGGATCGGAACAGCGAGGGACCCGCCCGTGCGTGGTAGTTCAGAACGATACTGGAAACCTGAATGCACCGACGACAATCGTCGCACCGTGCACGACCAGCTACGAACCCGGCGAACTGTATCCGTTCGAAATCGAGCTACGATCGACGGATACGCCGCTACGTGAGGATTCAGTCGTCGACTGTAGTCAACTGCGTACGGTCGACTTGGCGGAGCGAGTGACGGATAATGTGGGGTCGATACCGTCCAAAAAGCTGGCCGAGTTGGACCGTGCATTGAGGATCAGTCTCGGCCTAGATCGCTGACCGGACATCACTTCCGAACCGGATTCCGGTGTTGGCCTTCCTACATGGCGGCGCTTTTAGAAGGGCTGCCTCCAAATGAAGCCTCATGGCAGACGACGATCAGCCCGGATTCTACACGCGAAGCCTGCACGCCGGCCAGTCGCCCGACCCGTCGACGGGCGCGCGCGCACCGCCCATCTACCAGACCACCTCGTACGTCTTCGACGACGCCGACGACGCCGCCGGGCAGTTCGCCCTCGAGAAGGAGGGTCACATCTACTCCCGGCTGATGAACCCGACCGTCGGGAGCCTCCAGGAACGCCTCGCCTCGCTGGAGGGCGGCGTCGGCGCCGCCGCCACCGCGTCGGGGATGGCCGCGCTGGACCTCGCCACCTTCCTGCTCGCGGAGGCGGGCGACAACATCGTCACCGCCTCGGCGCTGTACGGCGGCACCTACACCTACTTCACCCACTCCGTCGAGCGCCGGGGCATCGAAACCAAGTTCGTCGACACGCTGGACTACGACGCCTACGAAGCGGCCATCGACGACGACACCGCGTACGTCCACCTCGAAACCATCGGCAACCCGGCGCTCGTAACGCCGGATATCGAGCGAATCGCCGACATCGCCCACGACCACGGCGTCCCGCTGTTCGTCGACAACACGTTCGCCACGCCCTACCTGTGCCGGCCGCTCGAACACGGCGCGGATCTGGTGTGGGACTCGACGACCAAGTGGCTCCACGGATCGGGGTCGACCGTCGGGGGCATCCTCGTCGACGGCGGCACCTTCGACTGGGGCGAGTACGCCGACGACTACCCCGAAATCGGCACGGACAACCCCGCCTACCACGGCGTCAACTTCCACGAGACGTTCGCGCCGGCGGGCTTTACCTACGCGGCCATCGCCCGCGGCCTGCGCGACCTCGGTAACACGCAGTCGCCGTTCGACGCGTGGGTCACCCTGCAGAAACTGGAGTCGTTCCCGATGCGGATGGAGCGCCACTGCGAGAACGCGATGGCCGTCGCGGAGTATCTGGACGACCACCCGGACGTGAGCTGGGTGAACTACCCCGGCCTCGACTCCCACGAAACCCACGAGATGGCGAGCGAGTATCTGGAGGGCGGCTACGGCGGCATGATTACCTTCGGTCTCAGCGAGGGGTACGAGGCGGCGAAGGGAACGGTGAACAACGTCGAACTCGCCTCCCTGCTCGCCAACGTCGGCGACGCGAAGACGCTGGTGATCCACCCCGCCTCGACCACCCACCAGCAGTTGACCGAGGCCGAACAGGAGGCTGCGGGCGTCACGCCCGACATGGTCCGCCTCTCCGTGGGACTGGAGGACGTCGAGGACATCGTCGCCGACCTGGATCAGGCCATCGACGCCGCGACCTGAGCGGTCGCGAACACCCCTGAGACGCGCTCTCCCGGCACAAACTACCTTTATCGGCTCGCTCGTCGATAGACGTGTATGACCGACGAAACGTTCACCGAGCCCGAGGAGAGCCGCGAGGACTGGATCGACGTGCGGATGACCGATCCCGACGAGGAGGAGTGGGATGTCGACGTGGTCGTCGGCGGCGGGCAGGTCGAGTACGTCGACCTGCGGATCAAGCCCGCGTTGCTGGCGGCCTTCGTCGACTGTCTCGTCGAGGACGTGGACGACGAGCGGGCGGAGGCGGTGCTGTCGACGGTGGCAGAGCGTAACGGGATCGACCTACAGTAGCCCGCGCTCCGCGAGGACGCGCCCGAGGCGGTCCATCGACGCCACCACCACGTCACACGACGGCCGCACCGCGGGCTTCGGGAGGAAGCCGACCGCGAGGCCGGCGACTTCGAGCATCGGGAGGTCGTTCGCGCCGTCGCCGACGGCGACGGTTCGAGACGAGGGAACGTCGCAGTCGGCCGCCAGCGACTCCAGCGCCTCGTCTTTCGTCCCCTCGATCAGCGGTCCCTCGACCTCGCCGGTGAGTCGGCCGCCACTCGCCGGGAGTCGGTTGGCGACGATCGTGTCGACGCTCGCGCCCGCACGGTCGAGGGCGCGTTCGACGCCGCGTTCGAAGCCGCCGGTGAGGATGGCGGTGTGGTGACCCGCGTCGTTCAGGCGGGCGAGCAGGTCACCGGCGCCGTCGCGGAGGCGCACCTGTCCGAACGCGTCCTCGGCGTCGTCGAGAGGGAGCCCCTCCAACAGCGCCGCCCGTTCGCGCAGGCTCTCGGCGTAGCTGATTTCGTCGTTCATCGCCCGCTCAGTGATCGTGGCCATCCGGTCGGCGACGCCACACTGCTCGCCCAAGAGAACCGTCATCTCGGAGTCCGAAAGCGTGCCGTCGAAGTCGAACGCGACGAGTCGCATACCGGTCCGTCGCCGGCCGAGAATTTGAATCCCCCGCCGCGGCAACGCTTATCCGTGTGCCCGATGGGGCTAGGGACAGCCGGTCCCCGAGAGACGATGCTTACGCCCCCTCAATGGCTGAAACGGTGGTCGCTGGCGCTCACGGCAGTCACGCTGGCGATCGCGCCGACGGCGCGACTGGCCGTCGTCACGACACCCACGGCGCGGGTGCTTCAGGGGGTCGTTCCGCTCCTCCTGATCGCGGGTGTGACGTACGCGGGGTGGGCGTACGCGCGGCGGGAGTCGCCGACGTTCACCGCCATCGTCACCGCGTGGACGCTCTCGGTCGTCGCGGGGATGGTCGTGGTCGCGGTCTGGATCGTGACGCTCGCCCGCGTCGCCAACGCCGGCGTCTCCTTTGCGATGCTGTCGCCGGTCGTCACGTCCGTCGGCGCCATCGCCGGCCTCTGGCTGGGGACGAGCAACGCTCGCTGGCGGGCGCGGGAGACCACCCTCCGCCGGGAACGGGAGCGGATCGACTTCCTGAACGAACTGCTCAGACACTACGTGCTGAACGCCGCGCAGGTGATCGTCGGGCGGGCGGACCTGCTGGCCGAGCGGACGGGCGACGAGGACGCCGTCGCCATCGGCCAGTCGGGGCGACGGATCGCCCGGCACGTCCAGCAGCTACGAGCGCTCGTGACCAGTTCGAAGACGTGCTGGACGGTCGACCTCGCGGCGGCCGTCGAGGAGGCGCGAACGCATCTCGCAGACCGGGACGAGGTTTGCCTCGTCGTCGACCTGCCCGACGACCGTCCGACGACGGTGATCGCCGACGACGCACTCGACGTGCTAGTCGAGGGGCTCCTCTTTCGGGCCGTCGACCGCGCCGAGGACGGCCCGGTAACGGTCCGACTCGCCGTGGTCCACGAGGCGGGCGGCGTGACGCTCGTCGTCGACGACGACGCGGGCGAGCCGCGGGTCGAATCGGTCGATCCGCAGTCGATCGACACCGAACACGGCGTCTTCGAGTTCCAGTGGTATCTCGTGCTGTCGCTGGCCGAGCGGTACGGCGGGCGGGTGACGGTGACCGAACGCGACTCGGCCGACAGTCGGCCGACCGGTGACAGCGGGGCGACGGGAACGCCGAAAGCAGCGGTGACGACCGGGGACGGCGCTCGCGTCGAGGTGTGGCTCCCGACACCGGCCGACGAGGCGGCGTGAAGACTCGGACGACGCGTTTGGAAACCCTTAACAGCCGCCCTCGGGTCGGTTCGAGTATGAAGGTACTCGTCACGGATCCGGTCGCAGACGCAGGGCTCGACCGCCTTCGCGAGTCGGGCTACGAGGTGGAGACGGCCTACGATGTCGAGGGGGACGCCCTCCTCGATGCCGTCTCCGACGCCAACGCCCTCGTGGTGCGATCGGGGACGGACGTGACCGAAGCAGTGTTCGAGGCGGCGCCCGACCTCGTCATCGTCGGGCGCGCCGGCATCGGCGTCGACAACATCGACATCGACGCCGCGACCGACCACGGGGTCATCGTCGCCAACGCGCCCGAGGGGAACGTCCGCGCGGCGGCGGAACACACCGTCGCCATGGCCTTCGCCACCGCGCGCTCCATCCCGCAGGCCCACGTGCGACTCCGGGCCGGCGAGTGGGCGAAAGGCGACTACCTCGGGACGGAGCTCAACGGCAAGACGCTCGGCGTCGTCGGCCTCGGGCGCGTCGGCCAGGAGGTGGCCAAACGCCTCGGCTCGCTCGGGATGGAGCTGGTCGCCTACGACCCCTACATCGGTCAGGAGCGCGCCGAACAGCTCGGCGCCGAACTCGTCGACTTCGAGGCGTGTCTCGAACACGCCGATTTCCTGACCGTCCACACCCCGCTCACGCCCGAGACGGAGGGAATGATCGCCGAGGACGAACTCGAACGGATGGCGGGCGGCTACCTCGTCAACTGCGCGCGTGGGGGCGTCGTCGACGAGACGGCGCTCGCCGCGGCGGTCGAGGACGGCACACTCGCGGGCGCCGCGGTCGACGTGTTCGCGGACGAACCCGTCGATGCGGACAACCCGCTGCTCGCCGTCGAGGACGTCGTCGTCACCCCCCATCTCGGTGCCGCCACGGAGGCCGCACAGGAACACGTCGCCACGAGCATCGCGGATCAGATCGTCGCCGCGTTCAACGACGAACCCGTCGCCAACGCCTTGAACGCGCCCTCGATCGACGAGAGCGCGTTCCCCCGGGTCCAGCCGTACATCGAACTCGCGGAGACGGCGGGGAAGATCGCCGCCCAGATGTTCGACGGCCGCATCTCCGAGGTGCGCGTGCGCTACGAGGGCGACATCGCGGACGAGGACGTGGAGTTCGTCACCGCGAGCGCGCTCAAGGGCGTCTTCGAGCCGCTGGAGTGGCAGGGG
>Ga0207851_100329_pt1 | contig 27935 bp, 25 predicted proteins | sample A23E3SouthBayCA_FD_187747 | JGI IMG/M metagenome (GOLD analysis project Ga0207851, IMG submission 187747) | Aerobic enrichment media microbial communities from Eden Landing Ponds, California, USA - A23 E3 (SPAdes) | ecosystem: Environmental > Aquatic > Marine > Unclassified | place: Emeryville... | reverse complement strand
GTAGTACACCTTCTTGTAGGGACAGCCCTCGACGCAGTAGCGGTAGCCGCGACAGCGCTCCTGGTCGACGAGGACGATGCCGTCCTCCTCGCGCTTGTAGAGGGCCTTGCGCGGGCAGGCCTCGACGCAGGAGGGGTGGGTGCAGTGGTTGCAGATGCGCGGGAGGTAGAAGTAGTAGCTGTTGGGGTACTCGCCGGCGCCCTCGTCCTCGTCCCAGTTCGGGCCCCACTCGGGGTCGGACTGGGGCCGGAGCGGCTCGTCGCTCCCGTCGTACATGATCTCCTCGTGGTTGAACTCCCAGTCGCCACCGTAGGCCTCTTTCTCGGGAATTTCGCCGGTCTGGCGGTCGCTGTGTTCGTCGGACTGCCAGCCGCCGCCCGACTCCTCCCAGTCTTTCGGGTACCCCTTGCCGGGCTTGGTCTCGACGTTGTTCCAGTACATGTAGTCGCGGCCGCCGCCCTCGGTCCAGAGGGTCTTGCAGGCGACCGTGCAGGTCTGGCAGCCGATGCACTTGTTCAGGTCCATCACCATGGCGACCTGGTGGTCGACGCCGTCCGCGATATCGATGTGCTGGGCGTTCTCGACGCCCTCGTCGTCGGGGGTGTCGGTACTCATTCGCCGTCACCTCCGTTCGCGTCGACGGACTCGTCGGCGGTCGAGTCCTGTCCCTCGTCGACCGGGCGCACGTCCACGCGGACGTCCGAGTTGACGCCGGTCGGTCCCCAGTAGTTGGGGAAGAAGTAGAGGTGTTCGCCGGTGTCCTCGGGGTACTGGACGAGCTGGGTGGGTTTCATGTACATCGGGACGAGCGAGTTGAAGTTGTTCCGGTCGGGGTACTGGAAGCGCTCCCAGGCGAAGTAGTGGCGGGCGGTACCGGGCTCGCTGGAGGGGTAGATCTTCGCCTGCACCTCCACGGAGTCGAGGTCGTTGAACACCTCGACGGTGTCGCCGTCCTCGATGTCGCGCTCGGCGGCGTCCTCGGGGTTGAGATAGACCACCGGCTCGCCGCGCTGGAGGCGCAGGAGGTGCTCGTTGTCCCGCCAGGTCGAGTGGATCGACCAGCGACCGTGCGGCGTCGAGTACGAGAGGGGATAGCTCCCGCCGGTGTTCGTCGGCCCCTCCTTGTGGGTGGGCAACTCTTCGCCGAGTTCGAGGAACCAGTCGTGGTCGACGTAGTACTGCTGGCGCCCGGTGAAGGTGGGCCACGGCTCCTTCTCCTGGACGTAGCGCTTCCAGGGCGCGTAGGCCTCGCCGTCCTCGATGGGCGAAGTCCAGTGCTCGCCGGTGTCGAGCAGGCGCTGGGGCTGGTCGATGGTGTCGTCGAGGGTGATCTGCTCGTCGCTCCCCTCGGGATTGGACTCCTCGGAGTGTTCGAGGATGTACTCGCAGGCGGCGCGGTCCTCGGCGAGCGCGCCCTCCTCGCCGGTCTCCCAGTCGCGGACGTAGTCGTCGTATATCGACTGGAGGTCGATCTCGCGGTCGAATTTGCGGTCTTCGATGGGCTCGACGCCGCGCTCGGTGGCGACCTCCTGTATCTTCTCCGCGAGGTCGCGGAAGATCTGCCAGTCGGTCCGGGCCTCGCCCAGCGGTTCGACCGCGGGCGTGAACGGATGCACGTAGCTGTGCATGTCCGTCATCGAGAGGTCGTACTTCTCGTAGTGGCTCGCCGCCGGGAGGACGATGTCCGAATAGAGCGCCGTCGAGTCCATCCGGAAGTTGACGTCCACCACGAGGTCGAGCTTGGGCCACAGTTCCTCCTCGACGGCGATGTTCCCCTTGGCCTGGTTGAAGTAGTTACCGCGCCAGACGAACATCGTCGAGGGGTCCGGCCGAGAGCCGTCCTCGCGTTCGGAGGGATAGACCGGCATCCAGTCGTTCTCGATGGACTGGCGGATCTTCGCGGCGGTGTCCTCGTCGGTGTTGTCGAGGATGCCGGCGTGGAAGTAAGTCCACAGCGTCGTCGGGACGCCCCGCACACTGCCGGTGGGGAACGAGAGGGTCTTCCAGCCGTGGAACGTCCAGATCTTCTCCTGGCCGACGTAGTGGTCGAGGCCGGTGCCCTGTTCGCCGAGGTTGCCGGTAAGGGTCACCAGAAGCTGGATGGCCCGATTCCCGAGGTCGTTGTGATACCAGTCGTTGACTCCCTTGCCGTGGATGATCTTCGCTTTCTCGGCCTCGGCGAACTCGCGGGCGATCCGCCGGTAGGTCTCTTCGCCGACCGTGGTCTCCTCGTGGACGAACTCGGCGTCGTACCCCGCGAGTTCGTCTCGGAGGTTCTCCCAGACCGAGCGGACGTCGATCGAGCCGTCCGCCGTCTCGACGGACCGCTCGACGGAGAGTCGGGGATCGAAGTCGAGTTCGATGGAGGCGTCGTGGTCGTGCTGGCCGTCGCGGTCGCCGAGCGACCCCGGCGCGACGCGCAGGTCTCCACCGCCGTCGACCATCACGAACGTCTTCTCGGGCCGGTCGACGCCGTCTCCCAGTCCCGGCACCTCGCTCGCCCGCAGGAACTTCCCGGTGTCCTCGCGGACGAGCAGCGGCATGTCGGTCTGTTCTTTGAGGTGCGGCTCGTCGTACAGCTCCTCTTCGACGATGGTCTGGGCCATCCCGAGCGCGAGCGCGGTGTCCGTGCCGGGTTCGGGCGAGAGCCACTCGTCGGTGTGGATCGCAGTTTGAGAGTAGTCGGTGAAGACGCCGACGCGCTTGGTGCCGTTGTAGCCGGCGTCGAGGAAGAACTTCGCGTCGGGGATGCGCGTGACGTTGATGTTCGACCCCCACGCGATGATGTAGTCGGCGTTGTACCAGTCGGCGCTCTCGGCGTTGTCGGTCTGGGTGCCCCAGGTGATCGGCTGGCCCGGCGGCAGGTCCGAGTACCAGTCGTAAAAGGAGTGGCTGACGCCGCCGAGCAGGTTGACGAGGCGCGAACCGCCCGCGAACGAGACCGGCGACATGGCCGGGATCGGCGTGAACCCGGAGATGGCGTCGTAGCGGCCTGCTTCGACCTCGTCGACAACGTGTTCGGCGATCTCGGTGAGCGCCTCGTCCCAACTGATCCGCTGCCACTTGCCCTCGCCGCGGTCGCCGGTGCGACGGAGGGGGTAGCGGATGCGCTGGTCGGCGTTGACGTAGTCGGTGTAGCAGGCCCCCTTCTGACAGCCCCGCGGATTGGGGTCGGGCAGCGACTCGTCGAAGTTGGGGTAGTCGCCCGCCTGCTCTTCGCGCCAGACCTGCCCGTTCTTGACGTAGACGTTCCACGAGCAGGAGCCGGTGCAGTTGACCGAGTGCGTCGAGCGGTGTTTGGAGTCCCAGTCCCACTGGTCGCGATACAGGTCCTCCCAGTCGCGGTAGGGGTAGTCGCCGATGGGGTCGTTGACGACCTGCAGGCGCGTCATCTGCAGGAAGTCCTGCGCGAGCCCCGTGCTCGTCGCGCCGGCGCCCGCGACCGTCGCGGCGCCGACCCCTTTCAGGAAGTCCCGGCGGTCGACCGAGACGCCGCCGTCGGTGGTGGCGTCGCCGCTGTTCCCGTCAGCCGCGTCGTCGGTCGACGCCGTCGCGTCGTCCGGGACAGTCGCGTCGTCGTCCGCGGGCGTGTCGCGGTGGGGTGTCTGGCTGTCGGTACCGTCGGCGTCGTCGGGTCGGTGAGTGCGGTCAGGTTCGTCGGTCATTGTTTGGCCACGAAGACGGTCAGCAGTCCGAGTGCGGTGCCGGCGAGCGCGAGCGCGATGCCGGCGAGGGTCGTCCCGCCCACGTCGAGACCGGCGGCGATCAGCGCCAGCCCGCCGAGTTTGCTCGCGCGGTCGAGCCAGCGGTACCGCCGGGACGAGATCGCGATCTCAGTCATCGGCCACCTCCGCGTCGGAGTCGTCGGTGGCGTCGGTCGATTCCCCGTCGTCGCCCCCGTCTCCGCCCCCGCTCAGGAGCGCGTAGGTGACCACGGCACAGAGCGTCGGCCAGCCCAGCAGCGCCCACCAGAGGATGGCGTTGACCGAGGCCGTGCCGCTCCCGAGCACGTCCGCGAGGATGTTGTTCATCCCGGCGACCGACGCCACCATGATGAACGTGACGCCGAAGACGCCCACCGCGGTCTGTGCGGGCCGTTCGAGCGGGTTCGCCGTGAAGTGGGTCGGCTCCGCACGGTAGTCGATGAAGGGCCACAGCGCGACCAGCCCGAAGACGATGCCCGGCAGGAAGATGCCGCCGAGGAACTCCGTGTTGATCTCCCCGAGGACGGGCAGGTGGAACGTCATCCACGACGGCAGCAGTTTCAGGAAGCCGTAGAGCCACATCAGGAACCAGTCGGGCATGATGAGTTCCGGCGTGCTCGCGGGGTCGTTCGGGCCGTACTCGGCGACGTTGTGGACCGGCAGGAAGCCGGCGAGCAGCGACAGCGTCGCCAGCGTCAGGAAGAAGACGACGGCGCTGACCGCGGCCTGGTTCGGGAACGCCGGCAGGCCGACGATGACGCTGTCGTCCTCGGCGTCGACGGTCCCGCGCGTCACCTCCTCGGCGCCCGCGGCGGTGCCGCCGTCCGCGGCCGACGGCGGCCCGGCGACGTCCCCGTCGCGCTCGGCCTCCGTGTGTTTCTGTCGGACCAGGATCGCCATGTGGACGGCGAGCAGCCCCGCGATGGCCAGCGGTATCAGGAGGACGTGGAGGAAGAAGAATCTCGGTATCGTCGCGGAGGAGGGGAAGGAGCCGCCGAAGACGAGCTTTGCGAGCGCGTCGCCGAGAATCGGGACCGACTTCGAGAGGTTGTAGCCGATCCCCGTCGCGGTGCTGGCGAACTCGTCGAACGGGAGCGCGTAGCCGGTGTAGGCCGCGAACATCGACAGCCCGGCGAGGCCCGTCCCGACGAGCCAGTTCGGTTCCCGGGGATTCCGGTACGCTCCCGTGAAGAACACCCGTAACATGTGCAGGGCCATCGAGGCGATGAAGAGGTGCGCGGCCCAGTGGTGCATCCGGCGCAGAAGCATGCCGAAGGGCACGTCGTAGGTGATGTTGAGGACGCTCGCGAACGCGGCGGGAACGTCCTGGCCCTGGAAGCGCTCGACGCTCCCCTCGTAGGTCACGTCGCTGGTCGAGGGCTGGTAGAACATCCCCAGGAAGACCCCCGTCAGGACGAGCACGACGAAACAGAAGATGGCGACCTCCCCCAGGAGGAACGAGTCCTCGGCTGGGAAGGCCTTCCCGAGGACGTCCCGTCCCTCGTCGACGTCGAGACGGTCGTCGACCCAGCCGTAGAGACGGTCGAGCCTGCTCGTGTCGCCGTCGGCGGCCATCTCACTCACCCCCCGGGCCGACGGGCCCCTCGAAGTCCCCCGTCGCGACGAGATAGCCGTCGGACGAGAGCGTCAGCGGCAGCTGGGGCAGCGCCCGGGGCGGCGGGCCACCGACGACGCTCGCGCCGGAGACGGGGTCGAACTTCCCGAAGTGACACGGACAGACGAGCGTCTCGCCGTCGCGGTCCGAGACCATACAGCCCGCGTGCGTGCAGACCTTCGAGTAGGCGGCGTAGCCGCCGACGGTGTACTCCATGCGCGTGCCGCCGCCGTAGGCGTCCTCGGGGAAACGCACCAGCAGCGTCGGCGCGTCGGCGATGCCCGGCCGCGGCTCCGGGAAGACGGTCATCTGCTCGCCCTCGGCGAGCGCCGTCTCGGTGACGCGGTTGCCCTCACCGTCGACGAGCGCGACGCCGTCGGAGTAGACCGGGCCGGAGTAGCCGCGTTCGAAGACGCGAGTCAGTCCGGCCAGCGGTGCGGCCAGACTGCCGACGGCGGTGAGGCCGCCGACGGTCGCGAGTATCTTCGCGTAGTCGCGACGTTCCATCGCCGCGCGGGCGTCCGTGTAGATGCTCGGGCGGACGGCCCCGCCGTCGCCCTCCTCGCAACACCCGTCGCAGGTGTCGCAGTCGTCGCTCATGGCGGCTGCCCCCCGATTCCTCGGTCAGTCTCGCGAGTGTGGATGGTGTGCATCAGTGGCCCCTCCGCTCGGCGACTTCGACGTGCGGCATGAACCAGGCGTAGTAGGCGACGGTCGACCCGGCGAGCGAGAGGAACATCCCGGCGGCGTAGACGCCGAAGTACTGCGTGCGCGCCAGGGTGAGATATTCCCCCGTGAACAGCGCGGCGAACACCACCGCGAGGACGGTCAACCCGCCCATCACGACGAGCCCCTCGATGGCCTCGGTGGCGTCGTGGTACTCGACGACCCAGCGCTCGTCCGTCGAGAGCCAGGGAAGGCCGACCGTCCCGCCCGACGCGGTGCCGCCCGACCCCCCGTCGGAACGGGCGTCCGCGGCCGCGTCGGTCCCGCCGTCGGCGACCGCTGAGTCGGCGCCCGCGTGCGCGGTCGCTCCCTCGTCGGGCCTGACCGCCCTGTTCATGAAGCGGTGCGCGGCCGCGAGAACTGCGACGAGCGCGAACAGCGCCACCCAGACGATGACGCCGACCTGGCTGGGCGAGAGCTTGTTCGGCGTGTCGACGAAGCCGTCGAGCGGCCGCAGTTCGGAGACGCTCTGGTCGATCTCGATCTCCTCCGACGGCGGCTCGCCGTGGATCCCGACGTACCACATCGGGAGGAGCGTCGCCAGTACGAGCAGGACGATGACGTATCCGTTCCGTCTCATGTGTGCTGGGGTATCTGTTGTCTACGTACCAGACCACTGCTATACGATGGTGTTACGTGGTCACACGGCGCAGCCGAGTCCGTATTCGGTCGTTTCAGTCCGTTAATACTGTGTGTAGGGGCCAGTGTGTCTCGACTGTACCTGCCGGAGTGATAAAACTTGCTTACAGTCCTGTTTCCGAATATGTTCAGAGGTGCGAATATGTTCGGCCGGGACAGTCCCGCGCTCACGCCGACCCCTCCAGCAGCGAATCGAGGACCTTCGACTGCGCCGACGCGAGGTGTTCGGCGAACGTCGACGGGGTGATGTCGAGCGCCGCGGCGACTTCGGTCGCGTTGGCGTCGCGCGGTCGCTGGAAGTACCCCAGTTCCATCGCCGTCTCGAGGACCTCCCGCTGGCGGTCGGTGAGTTTCCCCCTGTCGACGAGGACGCGGTCGGCGGGGCCCTCGTCGGTCCGGGCGAGCCGGTCGATACGCACCGACCCGAACTGCTCCCGGAGGTCGGCCACCACCTCGCGAACCGCCGCCGCGTCCCTCGCGTGGAACGTGAGGTGGAGCGTCCCACTGGTGGCGTCGACGTCGGTGACCGGCGCTCCGTGGCGCTCGACCGCGTCGCAGACGCAGTCGGTCCCGTCGCGTTCGAATCGGACGCGCCGCGCGTCGTCGGTCTCGAAGACGACCGACGCGTCGGCGGGCAAGTCCGTCTCGGGGGCGTCCGCCGGCGACTCGTCGGGAGGCGATCCGTCTCGCTGCCGACCCCCGACGAGGTCGAACTCCTCGACGACGCGGTCGCCGTCGCCCGCCCTGCTCCACGTGACCGACCGGGCGGTCGTCGGCCCGTCGGCCGCGCCGTCGCTTTCGGTCCGCGCTGTCGCGGCGGCGACGGGACAGGTCCCGGCCGCGTCGACGGCGAGTCGAACCCGGATCCCCGGTGGCGGTTGCGGCTCCATACCCGGGCGAAGGCCGGGTTCACTCATCAACCCCGTTCGGCGCTCCCGGACTGTGAGAAGAGCGCCGAACGTGTACGCCCGAGCTGGGCCGAGCGCAGCGGCGAACGGAACGGTTTTGCACCGGGCGCCGTCACCCGCGGACGCATGCGACACGCACGATTCCGCGACCCCGCCGGCGCCGTCCGGACCGGGGCCTACGACGACGAGACGGTCAGTTTCGGCGACCAGACCTACGACCACGACGAGGTCGACCTGCTCGCGCCCTGCGAGCCCTCGAAGATCATCTGCGTCGGCCTCAACTACGCCGACCACGCCGCCGAGTCGAACGCCGAGATCCCCGACCGTCCCCTCCTCTTTCTCAAGGGCCCCAACGCCGTCGCGACCCCGAGCTCCGACGTGACCCTCCCCGCCGGCAAGGAGCGCATCGACTGGGAGGCGGAGTTCGGCGTCGTCATCGACCGCCAGTGCAAGGACGTCGACGCCGACGACGCCTGGGACGTCGTCCGCGGGTTCACCTGTCTCGACGACATCTCGAACCGCGACGACCAGGACGTCGAACAGAACTGGATCCGCGGCAAGGCTTTCGACGGCGCCGCGCCCATCGGTCCGGCCATCGCGCCGCCCGAGGCCGTTCCGGAGGACGCGAGCATCGAGCTCCGCGTGAACGGCGAGACGAAGCAGTCCTCGACGCGCGAGGAGTTCATCTTCTCCGTCCCGGAGCTGATCGAGGAGATAACGACCTACCTCACGCTGGAGGAAGGCGACATCGTCTCGACCGGGACGCCCGCCGGCGTCGGCCCGCTCTCCGACGGCGACACCGTCGAGGTCGAGATCGAGGGCGTCGGGACGCTCACGCACGACGTGACGATCCCCGACAGCTGAACGCACCGACCGGGCCGAAACGAACCCGCGACCACGGTTCGGGCCGAAGCGGACTTCCCGCTCGCGACCGAACGCCGGCGTGATGTCCTACACGAAAGTCGACTCCGACGACGTGGAACCGGTCGGCGGCGGGCTGCGCTTCCTGCGCGAGCCGCTGGACTGCGAGAACCTCGGCGTCTCCGTCCTCGAAGTCGAACCCGGCTGGGAGGGGAAACCGCACGACCACGCCGCGGACGGACAGGAAGAGGTCTACTTCCTGGTAGAGGGCGAGGCGACCGTCTCCGTCGAGAGCGAGGACGTACCCATGACCGCAGGCGACGCCGTCCGCCTCCCGCCCGAGAGCGAACGCCAGATCAGCAACGGCGACACCGAGAGCACGTTCGTCCTCGCCGGCGCTCCCTGACGACGCTAAATTACCAGCAGAAAGAGATAGACAGAATAATTTTATTTTGAATCTCTCTGTCGACACGGGGATTGACACAGAACGCCTGTATCGGGCACTAGAGAGGGGTAACCGGACCGATAGCTGTGAGTGGACAGTGTACGTGGTGGCGGACTGATCGAAAGATATCCGCGTTAGTTCCGCCTCTGAGCGGGAATTTCATCGAACGGCTATCACCACGGCATGGTGACAATTTCCGTGTGTTTACTCTGAAAGGACAGGGAACACGAATACTAGTCCGATGTGATTTAGTCACAGCCGCCGTCCCCAGGGAGCAAAGTCGCGGTGCTGTCGGAGCAGGGAACGAGAGCGGTCGAATCGGGATCCGGGCGCCGGCCGGTGGGCAACGGCGGGCGCCCGGTCGGTCCGAAAACCGCGGCAGGCACAGCCGTCATCCCGCGTGGCTGGGCTGGGTGGCCACGCATCGGGCGACCGGCGGGCGGAGACGGGAGCTCCGTCCGGCGCACAGGGGTTCGGGCGCATCGAGCCGGTCAGTGGGTCGACGGCATCAGTACGCACCCGCGAGAGTATCATAAACCGCCGCCACCGTTCACGGCGTTAGCGATCTGGTAATGGCCGATTATCCGGCACAGCGGCGCCAGCGCGGGCCGACAGCCGGATCGGCACGTATCGACTTCCTTCGGTGGGCGAAGGCGGCCACTGAACGCCGATGAAAGCGGCGGGACGGAGTTTATACGGGGGCTAACAAAGGGCCTCGGGCTCGACCGACTCCGTGGGGGAAGGGAGTCAACGCCGACCGCGGGCCGCGGGGTACGTGCTCGTGGCTGGCGCGCGGAGCGTGTGACCACCGCCGGGGTCGCCGACCGGCGCTCGGACCGCGTGGACGACGGCGGTGCAGCGACACCGCCGCGTCCTCGGTTACGGTCCCTGTCATCGACTCGCGGAGCCCGTCGACCGCGCCGACCGGAGAGCGGGTCGCTGTCGCGCGCAGTTCGCGCTCGGATCACTGTCACTCGCGCCCGGAGTACTGTCGCTTTTCCCCGCGCTCGTGTGCGAATACCGGGGCTTAGCGGACGGATAACAAACCCCTCGTAGCGCGAGGGATCGGGACATGGACACCACACGAACGGGCATCGTCGGGGGTACGGTCGTCACGCCGGACCGGCTCTTTCGGGGCGGCGAACTCGTCCTGGCCGGCGATCGCATCGAAGCCGTCCGGGAGGAACCGGAGGCAACCGGGCTCGACCGGGAGATCGACGCGACGGGGCGGTACGTCATCCCGGGCCTGATTGACCTCCACGGCGACGACGTGGAGCGGTTTCTCCAGCCCAGGTCGGGCGAACGGATCCCGGTCCGGTCGGCGCTCGGCGTCGCCGACAGGCACACGATCGGTGCCGGCGTCACGACGAAGTTCGACGCCGTGGCCTTCGAGGACGCCCCGGAGAAAAACCGGTCGCTCGACCTCGCCGCGGACGTGCTCGACGCCATCGAGGGCGCCGACGACCTCGCCGCGGACCACCGGTTTCACGCCCGCTGTGAGGTGACCGACCCGGAATCGGTCGCCCGCGTCCGCGAAATCGCCGACAGCGACGCCGTCGACGTCGTCTCGCTGATGACCCACGCGCCGGGGACCGGCCAGTTCTCCGACGACGGCGATTTCGAGCGGCGGTACGCGGACGGGCGCGGCGCGGCCACCGACGCCGTCGAGCGCGTCGGCCGCGAGCGCGCCGCCGTCCCGGCGGAGACGAGACGCGAGCGCGCCCGGAGTCTCGCGGCGGAACTGGACGAGGACGTGCTCGTCGCGTCGCACGACGACGCGGACGCCGCGGCGGTCGAGCGCGCGGCGGACGACGGGGCGGCGCTCGCGGAGTACCCGCTCACGGCCGAGGCCGCGCGGCGAGCCGACGAGCTCGGGCTGGCGACGGCGATGGGCGCGCCGAACGTCGTCCGCGGCGGGAGCCTCTGGGACAACCTCGACGCCCGCGAGGCGATCGCCGACGGGCTGGTCGACGCGCTGTGTTCGGACTACCGGCCGCAGTCCCTGCTCGAATCGGTGTTCGTCGACACCGGCGAACCGCTCCCGCGCCGGGTCGCCCGCGTCACGAGCGAGCCGGCCGCCGTCGCCGGCCTCGACGACCGCGGTCGACTCGCGCCGGGCGCGCGCGCCGACGTGGCCGTCGTCGACCCCGACCCGACGCCGACGGTGACGCGCGCGTTCGCCGGCGGGCGAGAGGTCTACGGGTACCGACCATGAGTCGACGGATCGGGGACATCAATCGGCGACTGCGAGCGGGTAAACGACCCATTACAATGACGGACAGCGGTGTGGGCACGTCTATGTCGACGAACGGCACCAGACGACCCGGCAGCCGAACCGACACCGGACAGACGCTCCGCGCGGTCGTCGAGCGATACGACGACGCGCCGAACCAGTGTACGCTCTACCCGGAGGAGTCGGACAAACACGAGCGGATGGCCACCTGGATCACAGCCCAGGAGCCCGCCTTCGTCGACCTCGCGGTCGTCCGCTGACCGCCGGCGACCGATTCTCCGCTGACCGCGGCCGGTCGTTCCGCCGCCGACCGCTCCCGATCGGCCGTCCGCTGCCTGTTTCTCACGTCAGCTGGTGCGGGGAGACGTTCCCGTGCGTTCCCGTTCTCCGGTGGTAGCGAGTCACGAGCCGTGCGCTGCTGGTTGCGGCGGCATCGGAATGCGCCGCTGCTGGTTGCGGCGGCATCGGAATGCGCCGCTGCTGGTTGCGGCGGCATCGGAAAAATATCGCGAGTGCGTGCCGGTCGTCGCTGCGCCTGTCAGTCGTCGTCCTCGCGCGCGCCCAGTTCGAGCGCGGCGCAGGTCGAGACGCCGATCAGTGCGAACATGGCGACGACGGTGGGCGTCAGCCCGAGAGTGCTCGCTCCGACGTGACTCAAGAGGAGCAGTGCCCCCCCGAGCGCGGCGACCGAACCGTAGTACAGCGGCCACGGTCGGTCGCGCGAGTCGGACACGTCGAGATAGGTGTACAACGCCTCGGCGTTGGGTCCGATCTCGATCCTGCCGCGGTTCTGGTTGAACGAGACGATGTCCATGTCGTCCATCTTCGGCAGGTGACACTGGTAGAGGCCGACGTACACGCACTTGCGCTCCTTGGACGTGACGCGGGCGACGGTGGTGTCGTTCTCGACTGCGGCGACGTGCTCGGCGAGTTCGCCCAGCGAAACCGTCCCCTCCTGGTCGGCCAGGTAGTGCAGGACGGTCCGGCGTCGCTCGTTTTTCAGAATCTCGAAGATGTGGTCGAGGGACAGCTCCGCAGTGGCGTCGTCCGTCTCGTCCGCAGCCGTCTCGTCCGACTGCGCGGCGTCGGTGTCGTCGTGCTGACTCCCACCGTTGCCTCCAGCGAGGCCATCGGGCGTCACCGACTGGTGAGACTTCGACGACATCAGCGGTCCCCCCACTCAATGGTCGTCCGCTTCGTTCGTCCGGTTTCCGACGTCGCGTCGCGCGCGCGCGAGCGTCTACTCATCGGTGACTCGGCCCGGCCCTGACGACTGCCGGATATCCGTGCTTTGCGTCCGATTCTCGGTCGGTAGGTGTGATTGATATCTCGTCATCGGTCCGTACCCCGGCGCTGGAGACCCCTCCACAGAGTGTAATGCGCCACCTGTTCGCACAAGCCCACGCTACTTAATATTTCCTGATTGAACAGTCAGCGCAGGAATTGTAAAAATCTATTTTCGAAACACTCATTTATGAGTTTTTCAGAACCGAGTGAACGCTTCGCGACGAAAACCGAGGACTGCGACGGTATTGTAGCAGCGAAACCTAGTTTTCCGCGTAGGAACACGATACCGCGATCTAGCATAGAAGCACTGTTCAGGCTACAGCGGTTGTGTCTGCGGGTGAAGCCACGACAGAATCGTGTCAGGTCGAACCGAAGAGGTTTTGATGGTCGGAATTAGGAATCAAATCGAGATGGACCGCATCGGCCCGAAGATGGTAGGAGGGTGGGGGATCGAAAATGCGTAACAAGAACACGAACGAGTCGGATGGAGACAGGTACGGACGCAGAGATGTCGTGGTACACCGGACGGGTCACGACGGGCCCGGGTCGCTCAGTGTCAGTGTCGTCGAAGCCCTGGCGGAAGCGAAAGGCGTCTCGCCTGTCGACATCCGAGAACCGATGTACGACGTCGTCGACCCGGACGCGCTCGACCAGCTTTTTACTCGCTCGGACGGCGGCCACGTCGTCTTCGAACTCGCGGACCACGAGATCACCGTCCACGCCTCGGGCGAGATTCTCGTGCGCGACCGGTCCGAGATCTGACCGGTCCGGTTCAGTCCGGGCATCGGTGATCCGCACTGCCGACCCTCACTTCGACCCGACACCGATCGCGTAGACGGAGCGCACGCGGTCCGAGACGGACAGGGCCCGGCGGCCGTCTACGACCACGGCATCGCCGAGGTCGTCCCAGGGCAGCGACTCGAAGGCCTCGTGCGCCGTGACCAGAACGAGCGCGTCAGGATCGACGGTCCCGACGGCGTCCAGTCCGAGCCGGTCGACCCCCTCGGGCGGCGGGGTGGTACAGACCGGATCGACAGCGTGCACGCTCGCACCGCGGTCCCGGAGTTCCTCGGCCACGTCGATCCCCGGCGACGCGCGCGTCTCGTCGACGCCCGGTCGATAGGTGAGTCCGAGCACGACGACCGTACTCTCCGCGAGGTCGCGACCGACCGCCTCGAGTTCGGCCGCGGTCTTCTCGGCGGTGAACCGCGGCATCGCGTCGTTGACCCGCCGCGCGGTTCGCAACAGCGGCGTCGGCCCGTCGAACTCCGAGATGAGGAAGTAGGGGTAATAGGGAATGCAGTGGCCGCCCACGCCCGGCCCGGGGTCGTGGATGTCGCAGAACGGCTGGGTGTTCGCGACCTCGATGGCCTCGGTGACGTCGACGGCGAGGTCGTCGGCCAGTCGGGCGAGCTCGTTCGCCAGCGCGATGTTGACGTCGCGATACACCCCCTCGAACACCTTCACGCACTCCGCGGTCGTGGCGTCGGTCACCGGGATCACCTCGTTGTCGGTGATCCGCTCGTAGACCAGTTCGGCAGCGCGTCTGCTCTCGGCGTCGACCCCACCGACGACCTTCGGGTAGGCCTCGGTGATGTCCTCGAGCGCCCGGCCGCTCATCGTCCGCTCGGGGCAGAAGGCGAGTCCGAACTCCCCGAGTTCGAGCGCGCTCTCCGCCTCGAGCCAGGGAGCGACGCGGTCCCGGCAGGTCCGGGGCGGCACCGTCGACTCGACGACGACGAGGTCGCCCGGATCGAGACCCGCACCGACGGTGCGGACGGCCGCTTCGAGCATCGAGAGGTCCACGTCGCCGTCGTCGACGACGGTCGGAACGATGAGGACGTGGACGCGCGCCTCGGCCGCGGCGCGGACGCCGTCGGTCGTTGCGTCGAGCGCGCCGTCGGCGACCAGATCCGAGACGACCGCGGGGAGGCCGGGTTCGCCGTCGATGGGGCAGTCGCCCGCGTTCACGGCCGCGACCACGTCGGAGTCGACGTCGACGCCGGTCACGTTCCCTGAGACGTCCGCGTAGACCGCGGCGAGCGGCAGTCCCATCTTCCCGAGGCCGTACACCGCGACGGGAACTTCGCCCGACGTGAACGCCCGCTGTCGGTCGGTCGGGGAGCGCTCGCCGTCGTAGAGGGCGACCGACCGGGACCGCTGCTCGCTCACGGGTAGACCACCGCCGGCGTCCCGGGGTCGGCGTCCTGTTCGAGCGCGCGCTCGACCTGCGTCGCGATCTCGACCGCTCTGATCCCGTCGTGGCCGGTCGTCTGCGGTCGCTCGCCGGTTCGAACGGCCTCGGCGAACGAGGCGAGCTCGTTTTTCAGCGGCTCGCCGGTCTCGACGGTCGGGCGCTCGATGACGCTCTCGTGGCGGTACCGGACGTCCCCCTCGCTGGCGACGTACTCGGGCAGCGAGTGGCGGTGGATCCGCACCGTCTGGTCGACGTAGTCCACCTCGACGTGGCAGTCCTCGGCCGTCACCGCGAGGTCGCGGATCCGGCGTTGGGTGACGCGGCTGGCGGTCAGCGTCGCCGCGGTGCCGTCGTCGAAGGTGAGCTGCGCGACGACGTGGCCGCCGTCGCGGATCCCCGCGGCCGTCACCGACGAGACCGGCGCGTCCGCGAGCGCGCACACGATGTCGATGTCGTGGATCATCAGGTCGAAGACCACGCTATCGGTGGTGTCGCGGTCGACCGGCGGGCCCTGCCGACGCGCCGCGAAAGCGATCGGGTCGACCTCCGCGACCACGTCCTCGAGCGCCTGGACCGCCGGGTTGTACCGCTCGACGTGTCCGACCTGGAGGACGAGGTCGTTCGCCCGCGCGGCCGCGACGATGTCGCGGCCGGCGTCGAGGTCGTCGACGAACGGTTTCTCGACGAGGAGGTGGGTGTCGGCGTCGATGGCCGCGCGCGCGACCGCCTCGTGGTGGCGAGTGGGCACGACGACCGACACCGCGTCGGCCGCCGAGAGCAACGCCGCCTGGTCGCGGACGCGCGTGTCGAACTCCGCGGCCACCTCGGCGGCGCGGTCGCGGTCGAGGTCCGCGACGCCGACGAGTTCGACGCCCGGGAGTTCGCGGTAGACGCGGGCGTGATGACGGCCCATGCTGCCGACACCGACGACACCCGCCCGTATTCGTTCGGTCATCGCACGCCCTCTCTCTCGCCGGGGCTGGCCGTTCCGCCGGTCCGCAGGCGATCGCCAGCGCCGCGGCGGACCCGACGCCAGTCCTGTCGGACAGCTGTGGTCAGCACCGGTACCCATCCGTTTCTCATAGCTCGTCCGGTGATACCGCCCGGTTGCGGCATTGTTATTCGTTTCTTTTGGTGGGTAGCACCGTATTACCGGTCTCGTCGCATTCACCGAGAGTGCCGATATATCCCCTATCAAGGCCTGAAAGACGATATCCTCTCAAAATAAACGCTCGTCCACCGCCCCCGTAGTAACAGGTTCGTAACAAAGTGAAACCCAAGGGACAGACCAGTTGTGTCGAACCACGACAGCGGGACGTTCCCCCGTCGTATCACTTCACGCATAGGTCAGTGCGGGGGTTGATGGGGGATGTCAACGGAAGACGGAGCGCTGACACAGGACGTCGTCTTCGATATCCTGAGCAGCGCCAGACGGCGGTACGTGCTCTACCTGCTCCGGACCAGCGAAGAGCAGATCGAGATGACGGACCTCGCCGAGCGGGTCGCCGCCTGGGAGAACGAGACGACGGTAGAGGAACTGACCAAGCAGCAACGAAAGCGCGTGTACGTCTCGCTGTACCAGACGCACGTTCCCAAGCTCGAGGACGCGGGGCTCGTCGACTACGACCAGGACAGCGGTCTCATCGAGCTCACGGACGCCGCTGCCGGTATCGACCGCTATCTCGACACCGAGGAGCCGAGCTTCCCGTGGCCGTACCTCTATCTCCCCTTCGTCGTTCTCGGGACGGTGCTCGTGGCGCTCACCACGCTCGAGGTCTGGGTGTTCGACTCGCTCTCGGGCACCGGACTCGGGATCGTCATCGTCTCCGGGCTCTTGCTCAGCGTCGGCGCGCACATCGTCGTGCGCACGATGTACCGGGACCGGGCCCCCGAGGACCTCCACCGTCGGTCCTGACGGGCGGTCCGTCGGTCTGACGCGGGACGCGCTCGACATCGATATCACCACTGACGAGCACGGACTGTGAAGAAGAGGACCGCGTTCCCGCGTCGCTACCGCTCGCCGGACCGCTCGTCTCCCGCGGCGTCGCTCTCGCCCGTCTCGGCGCTCTCGTCCGCGGGTCGCTCGCCCTCGGGGAGCAACTGTTCCGGTTCGCGTTCGTACGCCGGCGTCGCTGCGAACTGCGCGATACGTTCGAGTTCCTGCTCCGAGAGGTGTTCGGTCATCGATGTCTATCCCGTAACCCACGACTATTGTAATATCTGGCCTAGCCCGCCGGCAGACACCGAATAACGCGCCGTTCCCCGTCGGGATAGCTTCGAGTCGAGATCTCTCGCCCGATCTCGCCCATCCCGGCCGACACCGTACCGACCGGAAGACCGCCCGTTAGCGTGAGATTAACACATGTATATTACAACCATATGTCTGTAAAGGAAGCGCGCGAACCGCGACCCGAATCCGGCAGTTGAAACGAACGATCGGAACGGTAAGGATCCCCTAGAGGAAATTCGGCGACACATACCGCCCCGGCGGAGTCGGTATCGCGGCGGGGAAGGGAACACGACCGAACGAGAACGGCCCGGTGAGTGGACGGTCGGAGAAAGTCGCGGAGCTGCCGCGGTCGCACAGTCGCAGAACTGCCGCGATCGGACGGCGACGGTACAGGCTTGACCGGCGGCGGGAACGGAAAATGCGTGGTCCGGGGTGGGAGCGGTACTGGAACGGTCGGAGCGGTGAAGCGGTCTGGGCGGTGAAACAGTCAGAGCGGTCGGAGCGGTGGAGCGGTCTGAGCGATGGGCCGGCAGCAGTGGCGGGAGAGCGGCGGTCGCGGGCGGGAGCGCCTCAGATCATGTTCTCGGCTTCGATCTTCTCCCAGACGTCGCTCCCTTTCTCGGTGAGTCCGTAGACGCGGCCTTTCTTCCGGTCGTCGGAGACGAGCAGGTCGACGAGCGAGCGCTTGCGCAGCCGCTGGAGCGCTCGCGAGACGTGGGCGATGCCGACGTCCGCGTCGGCGGCGATCTGGGAAGGTGTCGACGGTCCCTCCGCCAGCCGCTTGAGGACTACGACCCGATACCGCGAACTGATGACGAAGCTGACGTCGTCCCAATCTGTGGTCATGGTTGTGTGCGGCGGTTGTTGCGGGATACGCCACGAGCGCACGTCAGACGCTCGTGGAGTGGGGCCCAACTCGTCACAGGGGCGTTCTGTTCGGGACCCAAATGCGTCCCACTCTCCGCTGTACTCACTACGAGTCCAGTACCACGTAAAGAGGTTTCGACGCTCCGACTCTCCCCAACATTTCTCGCTGTTCTTACTGTTGGAAACCCCGGCCGAATACGCGCTGTAACACTGGTAATGGCAGGCTACTACGCAGTTCCGGACAAGAATGAAGCGCACATATTTAACAGTCGAGACAAAAGAGAAGAAGTATGGAGCCAGAACGCTCCGGGGCGGACCGGTCGAGTGACGACGGCCGCGACGACGGGGAAACTGCCGCGCGCGATGGGGACGGCGAGGCGACCAGCGGGACTCCGGGCGCCGCGTCGATATCGGTCGACGAGCTGTTCGAGTTGCTATCGCGGCCCGGCAATCGCTACATCCTGACCTACCTCGTCCGAAACGACGGGACGGTGCCCTACGCGGACCTCGTCGAGTACGTCGTCGACCAGGGCGGGACGCCGGCAGGGCTGACGACCGGCGAGTTCCGCAACCGGATCGCCGCCAGACTCGCCCACTCGAACCTGCCCAAGCTCGACGATGCCGGCCTCGTCGACTACGACCCGACCGCAAAGACGGTCGACGCGACCGAGACCACGGAGATCGCGGTCCCCTACCTCGAGATCGCGATGAAACAGCCCCTGCGCGACTGAGCCGACCGCGACCGGGCGACCGACGGCTATCGGCCGCCCCGCCGAGCCGCTGCACCGCTCGCCGGCGACCGCGTGCGTCACACCCGTTTCTCATTCACGGACCTCGTTCTCTCCGACGGTACTGTCTTCCTCCGCGTGACTCGACGACGGCCGTGCGAGTGCCCCGCGGCGCGCAGCCGCAGGGAATCCATAACAAAGGGCAGCGCCGCTGTTCCCCGACCCGTGACATGAGCGAGCACGCACGCACAGCGGTCGAGACGGGACGCGACGCCGACATCGCGGAGACGGCCGAGGTCGGCAAGCCACACGGGTCGGGCGGGGGCGTCACGCGACTGGGCGACGACGCGACGGTCCGCGCCGGGACGGTCCTCTACGCGGACGTGACCGCCGGCGACCGCTTTACCACCGGCCACCAGGCGGTCGTCCTCGCCGACTGCACCTTCGGCGACGACGTCCTCGTCGGCACCCACGCGGTCGTCGACGGGGACGTGACCGTCGGCTCCCGGGTCAGCCTCCAGACCGGGACGTACCTCCCGCCCGACACCGCCGTGGGCGACGACGTCTTCTTCGGACCGCACGCCGCGGTGACGAACGACCCGTATCCCGTCCGCGAGGGGAGCGTGATCGACGGCGTCACGGTCGAATCGGGCGCCTCTATCGGCGCGAACGCCACCCTGTTGCCCGGCGTGACCGTCGGCGAGGACGCATTCGTGGCGGCGGGCGCGCTCGTCGTCGAGGACGTCCCGCCGGAGACGCTCGCGGTCGGCGTCCCGGCGCGCCACGAACCGCTGCCCGAGCGGCTCCGCGGGGGGAACGACCTCCCATGAGCTCGCTCGACGAGGACTCGCGGATCCCCATCGCCGACCCGGCCGTCGGCGAGCGCGAGGCCGAACGCGTCGCCGAGGTGCTCCACAGCGGCGCGCTCGCGGACGGCGAGGTGGTCCGCGCGTTCGAGGAGGAGTTCGCGACGTACTGCCACGCCGACCGCGCCGTCGCGACCTCCAACGGCACGACCGCGCTCCACGCCGCCCTCGCAGCCTGCGGGATCGGCGAGGGCGATATCGTCGTCACGACGCCTTTCTCCTTCGTCGCCACCGCCAACGCCGTCCGCTTCTGCGGGGCCCGCCCGGTCTTCGCCGACGTGGATCCCGAAACCTGCAACCTCGACCCCGCGGCCGTCCGCGAGACGATCCGCGAGGCGGGCGAGGTCGACGCGATCCTCCCGGTCCACCTCTACGGCCTGCCCGCCGAAATGGGAGAACTCGCGGCCATCGCCGACGAACACGACGCCGCCCTGGTCGAAGACGCCGCGCAGGCACACGGCGCCAGCATCGACGGCGACCGGGTGGGGTCGTTCGGCGACGCGGCCGCCTTCTCCTTCTACCCGACGAAGAACATGACAACTGGCGAGGGCGGGATGGTCGTGACCGACCGCACGGACGTGGCCGAGCGCGCCGCGCGGTTCGTCAACCACGGCCGCGACGGCAACTACCGCCACGTCGAACTCGGCCACAACTTCCGGATGACGAACCTCGCGGCGGCCATCGGGCGGGTCCAGCTCAAGCGGCTCGGCCGATTCGTCCGCGCCCGCCGGGACGCCGCCGCGCGGCTCACGGACGCGCTCGCCGACTCCGAGATCCAGACGCCGCCCGATCCCGACGGCGTCACGCACGCCTACCACCAGTACACCGTGACCGTCCCGGACCGCGACCGGCTGGCGGCTCACCTCGACGACCGCGGTGTCGACACCGGCGTCTACTACCCGACGCCGATCCACGAACAGCCGGCCTACGAGGGCGTGGACGCGGACTGTCCGGTCGCCGAACGCGCCGCCGATCGCGTGCTCTCGGTGCCGGTCCATCCCGGCCTCTCGGACGGCGATATCGACCGGGTCGCCGCGGCGCTCGCGAGCTACGAGGTGGTGCAGTGACCGCCGATGGGGGCGGGGCCGACGACGGCCTCCGCGTGCTCTCGGTCGTCGGCGCGCGTCCGCAGTTCGTCAAGGCCTTCCCCGTCTCGCGCGCGCTCGCCGAGCGCCACGACGAGACGCTGGTCCACACCGGCCAGCACTACGACGAGGAGCTCTCGGACGTCTTCTTCGACGAACTCGACGTACCCGAGCCCGCCGAGAACCTCGGCGTCGGCTCGGGTAGCCACGCCGATCAGACCGCGGGGGTCATGACCCGGCTCGAGGCCGTCGTCGAGCGCGAGGAGCCCGACGCCCTCCTGGTCTACGGCGACACGAACTCGACGCTCGGGGCGGCGCTCGTCGGCGCGAAAGCGTCGGTTCCGGTCGCCCACGTCGAGGCGGGACTGCGCAGCGGCGACCGCCGGATGCCCGAAGAGGTCAACCGGATCGTCACCGACCACGTCTCCGAGGTGCTGTTCGCCCCGACCGACGCCGCCGTCGGGAACCTGCGAGACGAGGGGCTCGGTACCCGAACCCACCAGACGGGCGACGTGATGTACGACGCGATGCGGTGGGCGAGCGACGCCGCGCGACGGGCCTCGACAGTCCACGACGACCTCGGGATCGCCACCGGCGACTACGTCCTCGCGACGGTCCATCGGGCTCGCAACACCGACGACCCCGACCGGCTGGCGGCGATCCTCGACGGGCTCGCCGCGGTCGACGGGCCGGTCGTCGTCCCGCTGCACCCGCGGACCGCCGACCGCCTCGCCGCCTTCGACCTCCACGACCGGGCGACGGCGGAACTCGACCTCGTCGACCCCGTGGGCTATCTCGATTTCGTCGCGCTCCTCGACGGCGCCCGCGCGGTCGCGACCGACTCCGGCGGCGTCCAGAAGGAGGCCTACTTCCTCGATACGCCCTGTGTCACGCTCCGCGAGGAGACCGAGTGGGTCGAGACCGTGGCGTGCGGCGCGAACGAACTCGTCGGCGCCGACGCCGCGGCCATCGCGGCGGCGCTGGCCGACCCGACCGTCCCGGACGAGGACCCACAGCCCTACGGTGACGGCGACGCGGCCGGGCGGATCGCCGACCTGCTCGCCGAGACGCTCGCGTAGCCGTTCGCCCGGGCGCCCGGTCAGGATCGCAGCTGCCGGGAGTCGGACTCTGTCTCGTCGTGGACGCGCTCGTAGAGGTGGCCCGGTGCGCCGACCCACGCGCCCATCTCCAGCGCGCGCTCGACGAGGCGCCGGTAGAGCGAGCGGTAGCCGGGGAACTCGTCGGCGTTGAAGTAGCGCGGATGCCAGAGGACGGACATCACCGCGTCGTTGGCGGCCGCCTCGGTGAGCAGGCGCTCGCAGGTTCGCCAGGCGCGACCGTCGTCGCCGCCAACCCCCGGAATCGCGATCTCCATCGCGGTCAGCGGGAAGACGACGAACGCGTCGTCGAACGGGCGGCGCGGCTGGTAGCCGTGACCGAACCCGACGGTGGAGCTCGAGCCGAGGCTGGCGTCGTAAGCGAGCCCGAGGTCGGCCTGCGAGCGCCAGGTCCGTTCGCCGTCGAGCCGGAGGTAGTGCTGGCGCACCCCGCTGATCTCGTGGCCGAGGACGCGCTCGACCCGCTCTTTTTCGGCCCGGAGCCGCTCGGGCTCGGTGTGGGCGGGGATCGAGCCGTGGAGCCCGACCTCCCATCCGCCCGCGTCGAGGTCCCGCAGCGCCTCGGCGATCCGATCGCTCGTCACGTCGTAGCGCCCGAGGAACTGCACCCACCGCTCCGGGTCGACCCACTCGCGGACGGGGCGGTCCCGGAACAGGTGGGGCTGGTCGAGGACGTACCACGCCGAGCGGACCCCGAGGTCGTCTTCGAGGGCCATGATAGACTCGAACTGCCAGTAGGGGTTCTCGTCGCTCGCGAGCGTCCGGAGGTGATAGCCGGGCCGGTCGCGGAGGGCGTAGTAGAGGCCGCGAAGGTGCTTGTACGGGCGGTCGATGTCGTGGGTGAGACAGAGCGCGAAGGAGTGGTCGTCGGGTACCCACTCGTCGCCGGAAGGGACTCTCGTCGCGGTGCGTCCGCCGGCGTCCGTCGGTGACCGGTCCCGGGGCATCGTCACCGCTCCGGTTCGAGTCGCGAGACGAGCGGTCCGTTGTCGCGCCGGTCGGCGGCCACGGCGAGCGCGGCCAGCGCGACGCTGCCGACGAGCGCGGCCAGCGCGATCGGTGCGACACCGTCCGCGTCGGCGCCGACCGAGAACGCGGACCCCCCGATCCCGCCCGTAGCGGCGAGGGCGGCCAGCCCGTACAGCGCGGAAGCCTGGCGGCGCGAGGACGCGCCCCCGACGCGGAGCCGCCAGACGAATCGCCGGAGGAGCAGCAAGGAGAGCCGCGGAACGAACGAGCGATACTGAATGCCGCTTTCCTCGTCGCCGTAGCGGGCGCGCATCGAGACGTCGACGACGCGCGCGCCGGCGACGTTGAGCTGGACGAGCACGTCGTTCAGGAAACCGTAGTCCTCGTAGAGGCGGTCGAACTCCAGGTCCTCGAGCGCCTCGCGGGAGATCGCGGTGAAGCCGTTCTGCGGGTCGGACATCCCCCAGTAGCCGCTGGAGACGCGCGTCAGCAGGGTGAGAAGGCCGTTTCCGAACAGCCGCCAGCCGGACATCTCCCGGCGGTCGGCGGGGTCGTGGAGCCGGTCGCCCTTCGCGTAGTCGGCCGCCCCCGAGACGACCGGGTCGATCAGGCGGTCGAGTTCGGCGGGGTCCATCTGCCCGTCGCCGTCGAGGACCGCCACCACGTCCATGTCGTCGTCGAGCGCCGCGCGGTAACCGGTCTTGACCGCGCCGCCGCGCCCGCGATTGGTCTCGTGGCGGATCGGGACGACCCGCGGACCCGCGGCGGCGGTCCCGCCGTCCGAGGCCCGGCGGGTTTCGTCGCCCTCGACGCGGCGGTCCAGACGGGCGTCATCACCTTCGACGCGGCGGTCCGCACGGGCCGCCGGGACGGGGTCCGGCACCGGACTCTCCAGAGGGCGCTCGCCGACCGTGTCGGGTGCCTGCTCGTGCGCGAACCCGTCCGCGCCGGCGCGGACGGCCCGCTCCAGGATCACGGCCCACGACCGGTCGGTCGAGCAGTCGTCGACGGCGTAGACAGCGTCGACGAACGCCGGCAGGCCGTCGAGCACGTCGCCGACGAAGGCCGCCTCGTTGTACACCGGGACGACGACGCCGACGCGGTGGCCCTCGTACATCCTATCGTCCCCTCCAGCGGTGCGAGACGCCCGGACGGGCGAGGTCGCGGGCGGGTCGGCGCGGGTGCGTACCCGTCATGGATGCGAGAGGAGAGTGTCGATGGTCCACCGAGGGCGCGGTCGCACGCGTCGCGCGATGACAGCCGTCCCCAGTCCGTCGGTCGTACCCCGGGTCATGTGGACGGCCTTACCCCGACTGAAGGTATTGTAATCCGTCTCCTACGTCTCGACCCTGACATCGAAGGCTTCGCCGTCTCGCCGCGAGCGTCCGCGAGAGACGGGCGAGAGAGACGTGAAACCGGACCTTTCGACCGAAAACAGCGGTCCGGTCGCGCGCTCGCAGCCGATACCTGACTGTCGACGCGCATATCTGTCGAAAGGGCGCGCCGATGGCGACGGCGACCCGGCTCGTCGGCGGCCCTGAGCCGTAGGAAGCCATTAACAAACCGATCGCTCACCCAACCGACGGGTGACAATGCGGCTGGAGGAGATAGACATCGACGAGTGGGACCGGGCCCTCCCGGCTTCCGGATTCGAGGTGTTTCACACGCCGGAAGCGCTGGAGGTCCTCGACGAACACACGAACGCACGGCGCCGGCTCTACGGCGCGTTCAAGGGACAGGAGGCGGTCGGACTCCTCCCGACTTTCGCCTCCTCGTACGGGATCGGACGGACGGTCACGTCCCCGCCGACGGGGATGGGCGTGCCGCGACTCGGCCCGCTCGTGATGCCGACGAGCCCGAAACAGCGCAAGCGCGAGTCGGTGACCCGCGAGTTCGTCGAGCTGGTCCTCGAAGAGATCGACACCAGCTCCTCGCGCTCGCTCGTGCGCATGGAGTGCCCCCTCGCCTACGAGGACCCCCGGCCGTTCCAGTGGGCCGACCTCGAGGTCGGGCAGGTGTTCACCTACGTCCTCGACCTGGCGGACAGGGACGCCGACGACGTGCTCTCCGGGTTCAGCCGCGACCTCCGCAAGAACATCCGGCGGGCCGAGGAGACGGACATGACCGTCGCCGTCGAGGGAAGCGACGCCGCGATGAACGTCTACGACGACGTGGCCGACCGCTACGCCGAGCAAGACGAGGAGTTCCCCGTCGACCGGGCCTTCTTCCGCGACCTCGTGACGGCGCTGGGCGACCGCTGTCGGACCTACGTCGCCCGCGGCGGCGACGGCGAGTACCTCGGCGGCATCGTCGTCCTCTACTCCAACGACACCGCTTCCTTCTGGCAGGGCGGCGTCGGCAACTCCTACGACGGCGTGAGCGTCAACAGCCGCCTCCACTGGGCGGCTATCACCGACGTCATCGAGGACGGCGACATCGTCGACGGCGCGGACGTGACGGGATACGACCTCGTCGGCGCGAACACGCCGCGCCTCTGTGAGTACAAGTCCAAGTTCGGCGCCGACCTCGTGCCCTACTACACCGTCGAGTCCTCGGGCGTCGGGATGTCCGTCGCCAAGCGCGCCTACTCGAGCATCAAGTGACGATGGCGCGCATCGACGGGCGACTCGACAGCGACCCGAGTGACGACGAAACCGACCCGAGTGACGGCGCCGACGCTCGCATCGACTCCGGTGGTGCGGAGAGCACGGAACCGCGGGGGGACGGGACCGGCGACCGGTCCGCGGTCCCGAAGACCGCGTCGCTACTGGGTGAGACACTCGGATACGCCCGCGACCGGGATTACCGCGGCCCCGACTACGGCGACGGCATGAGCAGTCGCCTCCTCGACGTCCTCCCCGTCGAGTCGACGTATCTCAACCTCGCCGTCCAGGAGACCATCAAGCGCGCGCCGGTGAATCTGCGGCCCCTGTTCCGCGTCGAGGCGCGGCGCAACTTCAAGGGGACCGCCCTGTTCGCGATGGCGAACATGACCGCAGCGGACCTGCTCGACGCGGGCGAATCGCGGGTGGCCGGCGCCGGTCGCGGGAGTTCGGCCGACACCGGCCGCGGGGACCCGCCGGAGTACCGACGGGAAGCGCGGGCGCTCGCGGACTGGCTGGTCGACGCGCGCATCGAAGGACGAGCCGGTTACTGCGGCGGCCACAGCCACGACCTCCAGACGCTCGACGGCGTCGTCGAGGTCGGCACGCCCGGGATCGTCGGCACCGCCTACGCGGTGAAAGCGCTGTTGCGCGCCGACGAGCGATTCGACCGCGACTACGCCGGCGTCGCCCGCTCGGCCGCCGACTTCGTCTTCGAGGACCTGAACTACGGCCCCGCCGACGGCGTCGGCGCGACAATCGACTACAAGCCCGGCGAGTCCGACGACTACACGACGATCAACGCGGTGGCGCTCGGCGCGCGAACGCTCGTCGATCTCTACGACCGGTTCCGCGGCTCCCGGACGGCCGAGCCGCGCCTGCGCGAGGGCGCCCGCGAGCTCCTGCGATACGTCGCCGCCCAGCAGACGCCGGCCGGCGGGTGGCACTACCGCGACCCGGCGTCGGCCTCGCACCTCTCGATGGACAACCACCACAACGGCTTCGTCATCGAGGCGTTCCAGCGCTACCGCGCGGTCACGGGCTCTTCGGAGTTCGACGACACCCTGGGCTACGCGCTGGGATTCTACCGCGACGCGCTGTTCGACGCCGACGGCGCGGCGAACTTCGACGAGGCGAGTCCCTACCCGCGGGACATCCACGCCGCGACACAGGGCGCGCTCGTGTTCGCCTACGCCGGCGACACCGGCTTCGCCCGGCGGATCCTCGACCGGGCGCTCGAGACCTTCTACGTCGGCGACGGCCGCTACTACTTCCGGAAACACCGCTTTCACACCAAGCGCGTCGTCCTGATGCGCTGGTGTGTCGCGTGGATGGCCTACGCGCTGGCCGAACTCGAACGCGTCGAGCGGGGCTGGCCCGACGGCGGGCGACCCGAGCGGTAACAAAGAGACGGCGCCGTCGACCTCACTCCAGATAACCGAGACTCGAGAGCCTGTCCTCCACGTCGGCGTCCGCGCCGACGGCCGAGCCGGTCGCCGCGCGGTCCGGGTACGAAGCGGTGCCCGTGTCGTCGACGGCCGGGAGGACGTCGCCGTCCATGTGGTCGCCGGCGGGCAGTCCGAGCGACGCGAGCACGGTCGGCGCCACGTCGAAGAGGTGCGCGCCCGCTAGTGACGCCGAGTCGTCGACCCCGTCGCCCGCGAGCGCGACGACGCCCTCGCGCTTGTGGTCCCACGCCGCCTCGGAAACGGACTCGACCGGTTCGCCGGTCAGCCACGAGGTCACCGAGGCGTCGAACGCTCGCGGGAGCGCGACCACGTCGACGGCCTCGCCGACCGCCGCCCCCTCGAAGAACTCCTCGCACCGTCCCACGGTGTCGAAGACCGGCAAGCCGCTCGGCGTCTCCATCGCCTCGAGGACCTCGATGACGCGCTGACGGACGGCGTCGTACTCGGCCGGCGGGACGACCCCCTCGGGGTCGCGGCCCTCGACGTTGAGGCGGACGCCGCACTCCACTCTGGAGCGGACGTAGGCCTGGGAGTCGGGGAACGCGACCCGCTCGCTGCCGGCGCGGACGAGAGAATCGGGCGTGTGCCGGAGGACGGCCTCGGTGGCGCCGAGGCGGTCGAGCACCGCGCCGACCCGCTGGGCCGTGAGGCCGACTCGCGCCGCGCCCGCGGCCAGCCCGGAGAGCGACCGCGAGAAGGCGCTTTCGCCGCCGTTCTCGCGCAGGTCCGCGTCGCGGGCGGTCGCCCAGGTCGGCATGCCGGCGCCGTCGCTGGTGGTCTCGACCAGTCCCGCCTCGCGGAGGGCCTCGTTCGGCGCGACGCGGTGGTCGTAGGGGCCGATCCCGTGGTCGCTGGCGACGCAGACCGCGTCGGGGTCGGCCGCCGCGAGCGCGTCGCCGACGGCGTCGTCGACCGCTGCGTAGACGCGACTGAGCGCCGCCCGGTCACCGGGGAACTGGTGGCAGACGGTGTCGGTCACCTGGAACTGCAGGAAGCCGAAGTCGGGGTCGAAGCGGTCGACCAGCGCCTCGAAGGTCGCGCCGCGAAGGCGCGCGAGGGCTGCGAGTTCCGAGAGCTGGGTCTCCCGGTCGTCGATATCGTCGCCCTCGTCGGGCGCGTAGACCCGGTAGTCGCCGATCTCCGGCCCGAGGTCGTCGAGCAGTCCCTCGGGGTGACACTCGGGCGGATCCGGCGCCGTGTAGCCCGGGACGAGCGCGCCGTCGAAGGGGCGGGCGGGGTGAGTGACCGGGACGTTGACGACGACGCTCGAGAGGCCGCGGTGGTCGAGTAACTCCCACAGCGGCGGCTGGCGCACGCGAGTCGCGTCGACGACCTCGTGGTCGTAGCCGTCGAACGAGAGGAAGCCGAAGACGCCGTGTTTTCCG
>Ga0207851_100327_pt1 | contig 28123 bp, 28 predicted proteins | sample A23E3SouthBayCA_FD_187747 | JGI IMG/M metagenome (GOLD analysis project Ga0207851, IMG submission 187747) | Aerobic enrichment media microbial communities from Eden Landing Ponds, California, USA - A23 E3 (SPAdes) | ecosystem: Environmental > Aquatic > Marine > Unclassified | place: Emeryville... | reverse complement strand
GACGTGGGTGCCGTGGATGCCGAGTTTCTCGGGTTCGTCGACCGGCCCCCAGACGTCGTGGCCCTCGTGGGTGTCCACTTGCTCGCGGTTCTCCTCGAACTGCGGGTCGATTGCCATACACTGGTCTCGGTGTGCCAGTGGTATCAACGATGTGGGTCCCACGTTCGGCTCTCGCGTCGTAGCCCACCGCGCGCGCTGCGACGGCCGCCACGGCAGTCTTAACTGTTATCCGGACTTGCGCCGTCCCCTCCTGTATGCGAACCGTACGCCTCGACGACCTCGACTCGCGGATGGGCCCGGCCGACAGAACGCTCCCGCTGACCGACGTGCTCGGCGCGGCGAACGTCGCGCTCAACTACTACGAACTCGAGACGGGCGACAGCTTCGCGTACGGCGTCCACGCCCACGAGAACCAGGAAGAGATTTTCTACGTGCTCGACGGCACCGTCACCTTCCGGACGCTGGACGTCGGGGAATCCGGGGGCGTGGAAGGCGACGAGCGCGAGGTCGGCGCAGGGGAACTCGCGCGCTTCGCGCCAGGGGAGTTCCAGCGCGGCGTCAACGACGGAGACGAGCGCGTCCGCGCGCTAGCCATCGGCGCGCCGCAGGACGCCGGCGAGACGGAGATTCTCCGCGAGTGCGAGGACTGCGGCGAACGGACCTCCCACTCGATCGAACTCGCCGACGATCACTCCGAAATCCGGGCCGTCTGCGAGGAGTGCGGCGCGGCCACCGGCCGCTTCGACTGAACACACGGCGACGAGTGAGCCAGGCTCGACTGACTGCGCCGACGAGCCGGGTTGAGCGCCCGGAGCCCGACCCGGGCCGACCGACGCCTTTCTTGTCCCGGAACACCAAGATAGTGACATGACCGAGCATCCGCCGCGGGTTGTCTTCGACGACGAGTGCGGGTTCTGCACGTGGTGCGCGCGGTTCACGGCGCGCCACGGCGACGTCGAACTCGTCGGGTTCGAGGAGCTGACGCCCGACCAGCTCGCGCGCCTCCCCGACGACTACGAGACGTGCACGCACCTCCTCACCGACGACGCCGTCTACTCGTGCGGGGAGGCCGTCGAGCGCGCGCTCGCCTACGACTTCCCGTTGCTCGCGCCCGTCTTCCCGGTCCTCCGCCAGGTTCCGGGCTACGAGTGGCTCCGCGAACGCCTCTACCGGTGGGGTGCGAACAACCGCGTCCTGCTCGGGAAAATCGCCCGCGACGACCCGCCCGCGAAGCAGTAATCGCCGCGCACACACCTACTCGGCTTCCCCGACGACGCTGACCGCGGCGACCGCTGCGGCGCTCGCGAAGTAATCGACCGATTCGACGTACTCGGCAAGTTCGTCCGGGTCCGACACCTCGTCGAGGCGGAGGGTCCGGTCCTCGCCTGCGACGGTTGTGACCGCGCCGCGCCATCCGGTGTCGGGGACGTCGTCGGCGATTCTGACGACCTGCGCGTCATCGCCGGGGTCGGTGGCGTCCAGACGGAGCATGTGGTGGGGTCCGTAGTCGCCGACCGTCGTCTGCGGCCGATAGGTCTGCCCGTCGACGCGGACGTACTCGTAGCCCGTGACGTCACGGACGTCGTCTGCCGTTCGGTCCTCGTGGTGGCCGATGGTGACCGACCCGTTCAGTAGGCGGTCGAGGGCCGCTCGCTCGGCGTCGTTCAGCGAGTCGTAGCTCGCGACCTCGTCGTCCTCCTCGACCTCGCCGTCGTCGACTGCTTCGAGTGTGTACTTGTAAGCGGCCTCAGCCGCGAACGCCGCGAACGACGCCGTCGGCTCGTACGTCTCGCCGCGGAACTCGACGTCCTCGAACTGGCCGAGGGCCAGCGTCTCGTCGCGGTCGGCGTCGCCGCCAGATTGTAGGTCCACGCGGCCGTCCGCACTCGCCGCGTCGAGGACCAGGCTGTAGAGTTCCGGCGTCGTGACGCTGACCGTCGCGCCGTCCGGGACGTCGCTGGCGGCCACCTGTTCGCCGGTGAGGTGTCGCTGTCCCTCGCGTTCCGTCGTCGGTTCGCCAGTCGCCGCCGTCGTCGGCTCCTCGGTCGACTCTGTCGCCGCGTCACCGTCGCTGCTCGCACAGCCGGTGACCGCCGCGAGCATGGTCGTACCAGCCGTTTGGAGGAGGCGTCTGCGGGAGACCATGGCTCGGTCTTCCCGAGGAACCGGTAAGTGTCTTGTCGGGAGTGAAATGACGCTCGACGTCGCCGCTTATTGGTAGGCCGGAATCCCGGTGAGGTCCTCGCCGAGAATCAGGGTGTGGATGTCGTGGGTTCCCTCGTACGTGTAGACGGTCTCCATGTTCGCCATGTGGCGCATCGGCGAGTAGTCCGTGGTGATGCCGTTCCCGCCGAGCATCTCGCGGGCGATGCGGGCCTGGTCGCGGGCCATCCGGACGTTGTTGCGCTTCGCCATCGAGACGTGCTGCGGGCGGAGGTCGCCGCGTTCCTTGAGGTCGGCGAGCCGGTGGGCCAGCAGCTGGCTCGTGGTAATCTGGGTGGCCATCTCCGCGAGCTTGTCCTGTTGCATCTGGAAGCCGCCGATGGGCTGGCCGAACTGCTCTCGGTCGGTGGCGTAGTCCCGGGCCGTCTCGAAGCAGTCGCGGGCCGCGCCGACCGCGCCCCATGCGATGCCGTACCGGGCCTGCGTCAGGCAGGACAGCGGCCCCTTCATGCCCTCGACGCCCGGCAGCCGGTTCTCGATCGGGACGGTGACGTTCTGGAGGCTGATCTCGCCCGTGATGGAGGCGCGCAGACTGAGCTTCTCCCCGATCTTGTTCGTGGTGACGCCGTCGCGGTCGGTCTCCACGAGGAACCCGCGGACGGTGCCGTCCTCGGACTCGTCGCGCGCCCAGACGACGGCGACGTCCGCGATGGGGGAGTTCGTGATCCACGTCTTCGAGCCGTTCAGGACGTACTCGTCGCCGACGCGCTCGGCGCTGGTCTCCATCGCGGAGGGGTTCGAGCCGTGTTCGGGTTCGGTGAGCCCGAAGCAGCCGACGGCCTCGCCCTCGCCGAGGTCGGGGAGCCAGCGGTCCTTCTGGTCGTCGCTGCCGTAGGCGTGAATCGGGTACATGACGAGCGCGCCCTGCACGCTGGCCATCGAGCGCAGCCCGGAGTCACACGCCTCCAGCTCCTGCATCAGGAGGCCGTAGGCTTTCTCGCTGACGTTCGGCAGGCCGTAGCCGTCGAGGTTCGGCGCGTAGAACCCGAGTTCCCCCATCTCGGGGATGAGGTCCGTGGGGAACGTGCCCTCGAGGTAGTGCTCGGCGACGTCCGGTTGGACGTTCTCTGCGACGAACTCGCGGGCGGTGTCCCGGATGAGCGTCTCCTCGGCGGAGAGGTCGGCCTCCAGGTCGACGTAGTCTAGCATGGTGCCTACTGGGGGAGCACCGGTCAAAAAGCCTCCTAGTCCGGCGACACGTGGGCCGCGGCCCGGCGGCCGTGGCGGTGTCAGTCCGCGGGGCGCGGCTCGGCAAGCGACTGCGTGAAGTTCTCGAAGAGCTGTTTGGTCTCGCAGGCCGCCGCGTAGTTCTCGTCGTCGATGCCCGCGAGCACCTCGCTCTCCCGCTCCGTGGAGAGGTCGTCTTTCCGCTTCGTGACGCGCTCGGCGGTCGCCCTGTCGTACTCGGGGTGGAACTGAACGCCGACCGAGTCGTCGACCCGGAACGCGTGGACCCCGTACTCGTTCTCCGCGAGCAGTTCTGCGCCCGGGGGCAATTCGGTGACTGCGTCGGAGTGCGTCGTGAACGCGGTGAACGTCTCGCCGACGCCCTCGAAGATCGGGTCGTCGGCGGTGCGTTCGACATCCCGGTAGCCGATCTCGTACTCGCCCATGTCAGCCACGTCGCCGCCGAGCGCGGCCGCCAGCACCTGATGCCCGAAACAGACGCCGAGGACGGGGACGCCGGCGTCGTGGCAGTCGACGGCGTAGTCCACGAGCGGCGGAATCCAGTCCTCGTCCCAGTACACCGACGACCGCGACCCAGTGACGACGACCCCGTCGAACTCACAATGGGACGGCACGTCGCCCTCGAAGACGTGGAACTCCGCGAGGTCGGCGTCGAGTTCGCGGCGGAAGTTCCGCATCGTGTCCGTCGGGTCGTGTGAGGCGATCAGTAACGCGACGCGTGGCCGACTCATCGACTCGTGCTAGTTAGCGCAGGTAAAAGGTCGTTTCGTCGGTGGCCAGTCGTGTCGTGACCCCGGAGGCGGGGATGACGTGCCGCCCCGGGCTTTCCCGTCGTTGCTCGTCCCGAGCTGTGCGCTGCATGGTACTCTATGGCACGAAACGGTTTAACTCCACCGTCGCCGTCAAAGGTTCGCGACGTCTCCGAACCACCTTTGAGGCGGTCGCTCCCTCCTCCGGTAGGGATGCGCGCCATCAAGGACAGCGTCCACGACTACATCGAGGTCGACGGCGTCGCGGAGGCACTGCTGGACACGCCGCCCGTCCAGCGACTCCGCCACATCAAGCAGTTGAGCACGATCCGGCTCGTCTACCCGTCGGCGAACCACACGCGCTTCGAGCACTCGCTGGGCGTCTACCACCTCGCGGACCGCGCACTCGAGTACCTCGACGTCACGGGCGCTCGCGCCGACACCGTGCGCGCCGCCGCGCTCCTCCACGACGTCGGTCACGGCCCGTACGGCCACCAGACGGAGGGCATCATCGAACGCCACCTCGGCCGCCACCACGACGACGTCGCCCACCTCGTCGCGGACGGCGCGGTCGGCGACGTGCTTCGCGACCACGGCCTCGACCCGGACCGGGTCGCCGCGACCGTCCGCGGCGACGGCAAACTCGGCCAGCTCGTCGCCGGGGAACTGGACGTCGACCGCATGGACTACCTCGTGCGGGACGCCCACCACACGGGCGTGCCCTACGGCACCATCGACTACGGCCGCCTGCTGCGGGCGCTCACGTTCCGCGACGGCGACCTCGTCCTCGCGGAGGGCAACGTCGCCACCGCGGAATCGCTGCTGGTCGGGCGCGCGCTCATGAACGCGACCGTCTACCGCCACCACGTCTCCCGCATCGCCGGCGCGATGCTGGACCGCGCGGGCGAACGCCTCCTCACGTCGGCGGCCATCGACCCCGAGTCGTTCGCGCGCACGACTGACGCCGAACTCCTCGGCGCGCTCCGCGAACACGACCCCACTGCCGACACCGCGCGCCGCATCACGGAACGCGACCTCTACAAGCGCGCCGTCTGGGCGGAACGCGGCGACGTCCCCGGATCCGTCGTGGACGCCGACTACGCCGAAACCCGCGAGTTCGAGCGCGACATCGCCGAGGAAGCGGGCCTCCCCGACCGCTCGGTCGTCGTGGACAACCCCGGCCATCCCACGATGCCGGAGTCCTCGGTTCGCGTCGTCGTCAATGGAGACGTCCGCCCGCTCGACCAGCAGTCACCGCTCGTGGAGGGCATGCTGGAGTCCCAGCGCGTCCAGTGGCGCTTCGGCGTCTACGCGCCCGACGACCACATCACCGAGGTGGCCGCCGCTGCCGAGCGAGTGCTGGGCCTGGAGGGCGTCGGCGACACCTCTGAATGAGGGCGGAATTGTTACAGTATGGTACTGGACCTGCCGGCTGACGGTCCCACAGTGACGTCGGGGGGCACCTGGTTTCGTGTTCGTCGCCGACGTGACTCGGTGTCGGTTTCCTCGTCAGCTTCCGATTGTCAGTTCTCGTCGGTGTCCTGTTGTTCGTCCTCGTCACCGACCGGCTCCCCGTGCTGAATCACGAGCACTGGCCCGAGGAACTGCTTGGCGACCTGGTCCGCGCGCATCCCGAACAGGAACGTCTTCACTGACGGGTCGGACTCCCCCATGATGACTGCGTCGTAGTCGTCGGCCGTATCGGCGATCTCCTCCTGCGGACTGCCCCCACGCGAGATCTGGGTATCGATCACGTCTTCGGATACTCCCTCCTCGGAGAGTCGCGTCGCAACGGCATCGAGCAGCGTCTCGACGTCCTCGTCGGTTTCGTCCTCGTCGGCGACGTGGTACAGTGTGATGTTGACCTCCGGGGACTGGGCCTGCTTGCTCGAGAAGGCCGACCGAACGCGCGAGGAGATTCCCTGGCCGTCCTCCGGAGCGAACAGCCCCGAGATCAACTGAACGAACCGGTCGATGCCGACGATGCCGCGGACCGCGACGAGGACGTTCTCGATCGGCTGCGTCGCGTTCGGAATCAGCACTGCGAGACAGTCGTGTTCGTCGCTCGTCCGGTTGATCGTCTGGTCGCCGTCGTGGGTGAACACGACCTGTGAGTCGACTGTGGCGCCCGCGTCCTCGAGCATCTCCGCGTAGTCGTCGAGGCGGCTGGTGGCCTGGTCCCCGAACTGGGTGCTCGCCTGGTCTGTCGCCGTCTGGTCGGGGACGACGTGATAGCCGAGCAGGACGACGTGTGCGTTCGCGAGGAGCTCGGGAACGCCTTCCGGAATGGATTCGCCTTCGAGCACGCGGATCGGAACGAGGACAGTTGGTCTGTCTTGCATTATCTGTGGATCCAGTTGGTCTACTGGGACTGACCTTCCATCTGGCTAATACATCCGGGCCGAGTATAAAACCGGGGGCAGTCGCCCGAGGCGAGCGCCACATCTGCCCGCCAGAAGCGCTCGGAGCGCACCACCTCCGCGGACGAGACACTCACCGAAACGGCCAACAGAGAGAACGAACAGCGGGAATCCGGGCCGGTGCTGTCAGGCGCTCGCGACTTCCTTGAGGACGTCCGGCGCGGCCGCGAGCGCGTCGTCCAGTTTGTCGGCGTCGGGACCGCCGCCCTGCGCGAAGTCCGGCGGACCGCCGCCCCCGCCGCCCACGCGGCCGGCGAGTTCGCCGACGACCTCGCCGGCGTTCACGGGCACGCCGTCGGGGACGGCGACGACGAACTGCGCGCCGTCCGCCCCGGAGCCGACGACCGCGATTTTCCCGTTCTCGACGAGCGCGTTCGCGGTCGCCTGCAGTTCGTCCATGTCGCCGTCCACGCGCTGGACGACCGCGGTGGTCCCTGCCACGTCGACCTCCTCGCCGGTCCCGCCACCGGACGCCCGGGCCTCCGCGAGCTGCTGCTTGAGGTCCTCGATGGTCTTACCGCGCTGCTTCCACTCCGTGAAGAACCGCTCGGCGGTCTCCGGGACGTCCTCGGGCGCCACGTCGAACGTGTCCGCGGCCGCCAGCAGGTCGTCCTCCAGGTCCTGGACGTGCTCGACGGCGGCGTCGCCCGCGGCGAACGTGAATCTCTCGACGCCATCCTGCACGCGCTCCGTGTTCAGGATCTTGATGGTCCCGATCTCGCCGGTGCGGTTGACGTGCGTCCCGCCGCAGGCCTGCACGTCCTCGGCGACGTGGATCAGGCGGATGTTCTCCCCGGCGGGGATGCCGCCCTGGTAGAGGTCGAAGCCGTACTTCTCCTCGGCCTCGTGGCGGTGGGGCCACTCCCGCTGCACGCTCGTGTTCTCGCGGACGATGTCGTTGGCGACGCGCTCGATGCGCTTGACGGTCTCGCGGTCGAGTCGCTCGTAGTGCTTGACGTCGATGCGCGAGGACTCCGTGCCCTTCTGGGCGCCCGCCTGCCGGACGTGCTCGCCGAGCACCTCGCGGGCGGCGTGCACGACGACGTGCGTCGCGGTGTGGTGGGCCATCAGCCGCTGGCGGCGCTCCATGTCGATCTGGCCGCGCACGAACTCGCCCTTTCCGGGGTCGTCGGTCGTCCGGTGGAGGACGACGTCGTCGCGCTTCTGGACGTCCACCACGTCCACGGCCTGGTCGTCCGTCGACAGCGTCCCGTGGTCGGCGGGCTGGCCGCCGCCCTCCGGGTAGAACATCGTCTGGTCGAGCACGACGTCGTAGACCGTCTCGCCGCCCTCCTTGCGCTCGAAGACGTCCAGGACGACGGCTTCGAACTCCCCGCGGTAGGGATCGTCGTAGTACAGCGCCTCCGTCTCCGGGAGGTCGTCGAGGCGTTCGTCGGCGCTCTCCTCGTCGGCGAGCGCGCCGCCGGAGTCGTGGCGCTCGGCGACCAGGGAGTAGAAGTCGTCGGGCGCCTGCACGTCCGCGCCGACCTCGCCGGCGATGTCCGCGACCATGTCCGGCTGGATGCCGTGGGAGTCGTACAGTTCGATGAGTTCGGACGCCGGAATCGGCTCGCCGCGGTCGGCGTACTCCTCGGCGAGCTGGCGGACGCGGCGGCCGCCGCGCTCGAGGGTCTCGGCGTACTTCTCGACCTCCGAGCGGACGATGCTGCGGACGGTGTCGCGGTTCTCGTAGCCGAGGCGTTCGGCCTGCATGTCCACGAGTTCGTCCAGCGGCACGTCCGCGCCCACCTCGTCGACGAGGCGCTTCGTGCGCCGCAGCACCATGCGCGCGAGGTAGCCGGTGCCGACGTTCGACGGCACGATGCCGTCGCCGAACATGTACGCCATGGTGCGCGAGTGGTCGGCGATGGCGTAGATGGACTCGAGGGGCTCCACGAGGTCCAGGAGGCGGCCGGTGTCGACGCCGATTTTCGCCGCGATGTTGTCGCGAGCGGCCTCGATGTCCTCGGCCTCGTCGATGTCGAGGTTGCCCGCGAGCTTCGCGGCGCGGTGGACGATCTCGGCTTCCTCCTCGGAGTAGTCGATGCCGGCCTGCTCCTTGAGGAAGTCGATCATCTCGGGGTAGATGGACTCGTAGACGGTGGCGGTGCCCTGGCTCATCCACGTCCAGCGCTCCAGGCCGTAGCCGGTGTCGACCACGCGGCGGTCCATCCGGGAGTACGTGTTCCCGTCTTTCATCTCGAACTCGCCGTCCGGGTCCAGTTCCAGGGACATGAAGACGAGCGTCGCGACCTCGAGGCCCTTGTAGATGACCTCGAACGCCGGGCCGGCGTTCCCGCCGCCGACCCACGGGTCCTCGATGAACGTGACGTCGGTGAGGTCGACGCCCATCTCCGCGAGGAGGCCCTCGCAGTACTCGACGGTCTGGTCCTTCCAGTACACCTCGCCCTCGTAGGCGTAGTCGGTGCCCTCGTCGGCGTTGAACGCGTGGTGCCCCATCATCTCGAAGGCCATCGTGTGCCGGCCGGTCTTCCCGACGTTGTCGATGTCCTGCATCCGGATGCAGGGCTGGGAGACCGCCAGCGGGTTCGCGGGCGGCGGCGACTGTCCGGAGGTCACGTGGGGTTGGAAGTCGTAGATGGACGCCTGCGTCAGCAGGACGTCGTCGCGCCACCGGTTCGCCGCGACCGGGTACGGGTCCAGGCGCTCGTGGCCGTGCTCCTCGAAGTACGAGAGGAACTGCTCGCGCATCTCCTCGAGGCTGTACTCCTGGTCGAACCCGGGGTCGTCGATGAACTGGTAGTCCTCACACGGCGGTTCGCCGCACGTCGTTCGGTCCGGGTCGCGCGTCCAGAAGTGCGCGCCACACTCCACGCACTCCGTGCGATCGAAGCCTTCCTCCTCGAAATAGTCGAGGCGGTACTCCGATTCGAGGTCGCTCATTGCGTGTAGATGGCCGACCGACGAGTAAAACAGTTCCGGGGCTGGCTCGCGCCGCCCAGACCCGCTAGCACGGCCCGTACCGGCCGGTTCCCTCCTCGCCGACCGGCGTGCGGCGTCAGCCTTACGTCCCGCCCCGCGTAACCCTACCACGATGCCATCACGGCGCTTCTCGCGGCGCGTCCTCCTCGCCACCGTCGGATCGGCCATCGCCGCGACGGCCGGCTGCAACGCCCCTGCCGAGTCCTCGGAGACGTCGCCGTCGAACACGACTGCCGACGGCCCCGACTCGACCCACGACGGGACCGACCCCAGCGCCGGCGACGACCCCCAGATATCGCTGTCCGGCGAGGACGCCTGGACGACGTACGGCTACGAGGCCGGGCACAGCGGCTACAACCCCGACGCCGCCGGCCCCGCCGACGACCCAGGGATGGTGTGGAACTCCTCGGTCGAGGGCATCTACACCCTCCGCGAACCCGCTGTCGCCGGCGGCCGCGTGTTCGTCGGCAGCGACCAGATCATGTGGGCGTTCGACGCGGCGTCCGGCGACTCGGAGTGGCAACGCGACCTCGGCGGGATGGCCCACCACTTCTCGCCGACGTACCGCGACGACACGCTGTACGTGGTCGCCAAGGACGCCAGCGGCGTGAACAGCGAGGCCGCCGGGTCGGTGCGCGCGCTCAACCCCGAGACCGGCGACCGCCGGTGGGCGAGCAGTCTCCCCGTGACGTCGACGGTCGCACACGACGGCGACCGGCTCTACGTCGCCGCGAAAGCCGACGGGAACGGCTACGTGCAGACGCTGGACCCGGACAGCGGCGACCGCGGGTGGCGCTTCGACGTGCCGGACGCCTCCGAGAGCTACGTCACCGCGGTCCCGACGTACGCCGACGGCACGGTGTACGTCGCCGCGACGAAGGTGGACGGCGACGGCTCGACGACCGGCACGCTGTACGCGCTCGACCCGGAGTCCGGGGACCTGGACTGGACGTTCGACACCGAGTCGGCGCTGTCCGTCGCGGCCGTCGTCGCAAACGACCGCCTCCACCTCGCCGCGCGCGGCGGCAGGGTGCACGTCCTCACGCTGGAGGGCGACGAGGAGTGGACGGAGGACGTCGGCGCCCGGGTGTACACGCGGCCGACGTACGCGAACGGCCGCTTGTTCGTCCTGACCGCGGCCGACATCGTCGCGTTCGACGACGGCGGCACGGAACTGTGGCGCGCTGCCAGCGAGCGCACCCAGATGACTGGGATGAGCGTCGCCGGCGACACCCTCTACGTCGGCGGCGAACCGCTGTTCGCGCTCGACGTCACCGACGGCTCCGAGATATTCGACCTCCCGGTCGGCGCCTACCACGGCTCCTACGGCGCGCCAGTCGTCGTCGACGACGTCATGTACGCCGGCATCTGCATCAAGGAGGAGCCCGGGTCGCTGTACGACAACTACGTCCGCGCGTACGTCTGACCGCCGTCCAGCGGTTGGATTGCAAGCATCGGGGCGAGGCCGGCCGGTTCCACCAAGCCGTAAGCCGCTGGCGCCCGTGAATCCCTCCATGGGACGAATGGTGGACGGCGAGTGGCGGACCGAGGCAGAGCAGATCGAACACGACGAGGGCGGCGAGTTCGAGCGCGAGACGACGTCGTTCCGGGACTGGGTCGGGGAGGAATACCCCGCGGAGTCCGGCCGCTACCACCTCTACGTCTCCTACGCGTGCCCGTGGGCGCACCGGACGCTGCTAGTCCGCGCCCTCAAGGGCCTCGAGGACGCCGTCTCCGTGAGCGTCGTCGACCCCGTGCGCTTCGACCAGGGCTGGGAGTTCGATGCGGAGAAGCCCGGCTCCACGCCCGACCACGTCCACGGGTCCGAGTACCTCCGCGACGTGTACGCGCACGCAGACCCCGCGTACACTGGCCGCATCACGGTGCCCGTACTCTACGACACCGTCGAGGACACCATCGTGAACAACGAGAGCGAGGAGATCATGCGCATGCTCGACGTCGCGTTCCACGACCTGGCCGACCGCGACGTCGACCTCTACCCCGAGGGCTACCGCGACGAGGTCGACCGCGTCGTCGAGGACATCTACGACCCCATCAACAACGGTGTCTACCGCGCCGGCTTCGCGGAGACCCAGCGCGCGTACGACAACGCCGTCAACGACCTCTTCGACGCGCTCGCGCACTACGACGACGTGCTCGGCGACCAGCGGTACCTCGCGGGCGACGTCCTCACGGAGGCCGACGTCGCGATGTTCACCACGCTGTATCGCTTCGACGAGGTCTACCACACCCACTTCAAGTGCAACCGAAAGCGGATCGCGGACTACGACAACCTCTGGCCGTACCTCCGCGAACTCTGCCAGCTCCCGGGGGTCGCCGACACCCTCGAGATGGACCACGTGAAACAGCACTACTACCGGAGTCACGGCCACCTCAACCCGAAACGCCTGGTCCCCACGGGCCCGAACCCGGACTTCTTCGCGGCCCACGACCGCGACGACCTGCCGGGCGGCCCGCCCGCGGACTTGCAGCGGTAGTCGGTGCAGCTGCGGACCTGCGGGAGTAATATAGTCGCTCGCCGCGTCGACCCAGCATGGACCTCTCGCGAGACGACCTGCCAGGACTCGCCCTCGCCGTCGTCATCTGCAACGCGGTCGGTGCGTCCCCCGCGCTCCTCACTGCTGGCACCGTCGAGACGTGGTACGAGACAATCACGCAGCCGGCGCTCGCGCCGCCGAACTGGGTGTTCGGGCCGGTCTGGACGCTGTTGTTCACGCTGCTCGGCGTCGCCGTCTACCTCGTGTTGCGACACGGCGGCGGCCGCGCCCGCACCCTCGCACTCGCTCTGTTCGTCGGCCAGTACGCGTTCAACGTCGCGTGGACGCTCGTCTTCTTCGGCGACCAGAACATCGCTGGCGGCCTCGCAGTCATTCTCGTGTTGCTCGCACTCATCGCCGCGACGCTAGGGGCGTTCTGGCGCGTCCGCAAAGAAGCAGGCCTGCTGCTGGTCCCGTACCTCCTCTGGGTGGCGTTTGCCACGTACCTCAACTACGCGTTCTGGGTGCTGAACTGACCGCCCGGGCCGTTACTCGTCGCCGCCGCGCTGCTCGCTCTCGACGGCGAGTTGGTCCTCGGACTGCCAGCTATCGAGGCGCCTGTCGACCTCGTCGTAGACGTCCTCGCGGCTGACGTCGGCGCGCTGGGAGAGGTGGAGCACGTAGGCCGCGAGCAGGTCGAACTGGGGGGCGTGGTCGTCCTCGTCGGCCCACCCGTTCTGGAGCAGCATCTCCGGGCCGTCCTGTGGGTGGTACCGCAGGAGGGCGGTCGGGACCTGTTCCTCTTCGGAGACCAGTTCGACGCACTCGCGCTGGAAGTCGGTGAGTTCGACCATGCCCGACTGTTCGCCCGCGCCGGGAAGAACCCTGTTATCCGGGGTCAGTTCTTCGCCCTGAGCGCCACCGATGCCAGCAACGCCTCCAGTTGCACGCGCTCGTTGGCGCCCTCCGCGATGCGGTAGTCGGCCTCGCCGAGGCGGTCCAGCAGGCGCACGGCGGCCTCCTCGTCGACGTCGAAGTCCCAGACGGAGCGGTGGACCTGGTCGATGATGTCGCCGCCGGCCAGCCCGCGGTTCGAGATGAGGTCGTCGAGCGTCGAGCGCGCGGCCATGAAGTCGCCGTCGAGCGCCTCCGTCACCATGTCCTCGATCTCCTCGGGGCGCGCCGTCGCGGTGATTGCGAACACCGTCTCCTCGTCGACGATGTCGCCCGTCGCCGACGCCGCCTGCAGCGCGTTGATGGCGCGGCGCATGTCACCGTCCGCGGCGTACACGAGCGCGTCGATGCCGTCGTCGGTGTACTCCAGGTCCTCCATCTCGGCGACGCTGCGGAGGTGTTCGGCGACGGCGTCGTCGTCGATGGGTGAGAACCGGAACACCGCACACCGGGACTGGATGGGGTCGATGATCTTCGAGGAGTAGTTACAGGAGAGGATGAACCGCGTGTTGTCGGAGAACTGCTCCATCGTGCGCCGGAGCGCGGACTGCGCGTCGTCGGTGAGGGCGTCGGCCTCGTCGAGGAAGATGACGCGGTAGTCGTAGCCGCCGAACGACGTCCGCGCGAAGTTCTTGATGCGGTCGCGGACCACGTCGATGCCGCGCTCGTCGCTGGCGTTCAGTTCCAGGAAGTTCTCCTGCCAGTCGTCGCCGTACAGTTCCTTCGCGATGGCCACTGAACTGGCCGTCTTCCCGGTGCCGGCCGGCCCCGCGAAGAGGAGGTGCGGGAGGTCGTCGCGGGCGACGTAGCTCTCCAGTCGGTCCGTGATGGAGGGGTGCCCGATGATGTCCTCGAGTCGCTCCGGCCGGTACTTCTCCACCCAGATTTCCTGCCGACCGCCGGCGGCGTCTGCCATAGTTCCGGACAGGCGCTACCCGGACTTAAACTCCGCGAGACGTCGACCCCTCGCAGGCCGGTTATCGACATCCCTCACCGAATGAACCCCGGACGGCCCCGGCCCACGGTGGGTGTGCTGACAGCACGACTCACACCCAGAATTATCTATTTGGACGTTGTCACGTACGGTATGTCGACTCCCAGCCGCTCCAGGCGCGTACTCGCGCTCGTACTCGTCGTGGTCCTCGTCACTCCACTGTTCGTCGGCGTCGCCGCGGCCGACCAACGTGCAGGCGGCACCGTCGTCGTCGGCGAGGACGAAACCGTCACCGGTGGCATGCAGGCGACCGCGGGCTCGATTGTCGTCCGCGGCACCGTCGAGGGCGACCTCCAGGCCGCCGCAGGATCGATCAACATCGCTGAATCCGGAACCATCACCGGCGACATCTCCGGTGCCGCCGGGTCCATCCGCATCGCAGGCACCGTCGAGGGTGGTGTCGAGGCCGGCGCCGGCAGCATCGACATCACCGAGTCCGGCGTCATCCGCGGCGATCTCGACGCCGGAACGGGGTCGTTCACCCACGCCGGCACCATCGACGGCACCGCCCGCGTCGGTGCCAGTAGCCTCACGCTGACGTCCACGGCGACCGTCGGCGGCGACTTCGTCTACGACGGCGACATCACCGTCGCGGACGGCGCAACCATCTCCGGGGAACTCCGCGAGGACCCGTCCCTCTCGGTGTCGGCGTTCCCCGGTCTGCCGGACATCGCTAGCTGGCTGCTGACGCTGTACAGCCTCCTGCTCACGGTCGTCGTCGGCGCCATCCTCCTCGCGGTGTTCCCGGGCGTCTCCAGGACCGTCGCGGACGGCCCCCAGGAGTCGCCCGGGCGCTCGCTCGGCGTCGGCTTCCTCGTGCTCGTCGGCGTGCCGATGGTGCTCGCGGCGCTGTTCGTCACCATCGTCGGCATCCCGCTCGGGATTCTCGGCATCTTCCTGTACGTCCTGCTGTTGCTGGTGGCGTTCGTCTGGGGCGAGTACGCAGTGGGCGCCTGGCTGCTGTCGCTCGCTGACCGCGACCAGCGCTGGCTCGCGCTCGTCGTCGGCGTCGCCGCGGTCTACCTCGTCGGTCGCGTCCCGGTGCTCGGCGACCTCGTCGAGTTCGCGGTGCTGCTGTTCGGTCTCGGCGGCGTCGGTATCGCGAGCTACCGGTGGTTCGGCCGCCGCCGCGGCGGCGACGAGACGGAAACCGTCTCGGACGACGGTGGCGACGACTCGGACGCTGGTAGCGGCGACGAGAACGGCGACGGCGATTCCGGGGTCGCCGGACCCGTCGCGTAAGCACGCTCGTCCGCCACGCTGGACGCCATCGGGTCGGCGCGCTCAAAGGTCGGATGGGACGCCATCGCGGAGCACCGACCTGCCCGCAATCGGGTCCTCTAAGGTCGCCCACGGGCAACGTCCGGCCATGCGCGTGACCGTCGAGGTGGTCGGCGAGGACACCCACGAGTTCGACGTCGACGACGAGACGTACGCCGACCTCCTCGGGCGAATCGACCTCAGCCCGCACGAAGTCTCGGTGATGGTCGACGGGACGCCGGTCCCCGAGGACCAGCCCGTGGCCGCCGACCACGTGCGGGTGCTGCGACTCATCAAGGGTGGGTAACGTGCCAGCCAGCGACGGCGACGGGACCGACCGGCCGGCGGCTGACCCCCCGGACGGCGTCGTGATTCGGCGCGCGTCCGCCCGCGACCACCTCGGAGTGATGCGGGTGGTGGACGGGGCGAACCTCGAACTCGCCGCGGAGACGGCCGAACGCCGCATCGGGGGCGGCACGGTCGTGGTCGCGGACGACGACAACCGCATCGTCGGCGCGCTCGTCGCCGTCCCACGGGACGAGGGCGTCCACGTCGAAGCAATCGCCGTGCGGCGCCGCCGCCGCGCGCAGGGCATCGGCTCCGCGCTGATTGCGTACGCCGCCCGCGAGTGGTCGCGGCTCACCGTCGAATTCGACGCCGGGACGAAACCGTTCTACGAGTCCCTGGGCTTCGACGTCGAGGCACGCGGCGACCGCTACTGGGGCGTGCTGGAGCGACGAAACAGCGAGTAACAGGTCGGCTGACGCCTCAGACGAGCGGTTCCACGAGGTCGCGGCCGGCGTCCAGGAGGTCGGCGACGCGGTCGGTGCTGTCGGCCTCCGCGTACACCCGCAGCTTCGGTTCGGTGCCGGAGGGCCGGACGAGCAGCCAGGAGCCGTCCGCGAGCAGGATCTTGAAGCCGTCCGCGTCGTTGACGCGCTCGACGGCGACGCCCGCAACCTCGTCGGGGAGGCGGTCGGCGAGCTCGTCCAGAACCACCGGCTTCCGGTCGTCCGGGCAGTCCACGCTCACCTTGTCCTGGTGGATGTCGCCGAACTCCGCTTCGATGGCGTCGAGGCGGTCGTCCAGCGGCGTCTCCGCGGCCGCCGCGCCCGCGAGCAGCGCCATCAGCACGCCGTCCTTCTCGCGGACGTGGCCGCGCATCGTGTAGCCGCCGGACTCCTCGCCGCCGAAGCGGGCGTCGTGCTCGCCCATCGCGCTCGCCACCCACTTGAACCCGACCGGCGTCTCGACGACCTCGCAGTCGTGGGCGTCGGCGATGCGGTCCACGAGGAACGTCGTCGAAACGGTTCGGACTGCGGGGCCTGCGTCCCGCTCCAGGAGGTAGTCGTACGCGAGCACGTAGAACCGGTTGCCGTCGAGGACGCCGCGCTCGGGCGTGACGACGGCGACGCGGTCGGCGTCCCCGTCGTTCGCGACGCCGAAGTCCGCGTCGTGTTCGTCGACGGCCAGCGCGAGGCCCTGGAGGTTCGCCTCGTCGGGTTCCGGTGGCGTGCCGCCGAACTCGGGGTCGCGGCTGCAGCGCTCCCGGACCACGTCGGCTCCCGCGCGTTCCAGGAGGGCGTCCGTGACGCCGCGGCCGCTGCCGTGCATCGCGTCGTAGACCACCGTCAACCCCGAGAGGTCGGTATCGACGAGGTCGAGGCAGTGCTCGGCGTGGGATTCGACGAGGTCGACCTCCCGGATCTCGCCGGTCTGGTCGCCCTCGATCGGTTCGCGCAGATTGGCCTCGATGGCTTCCGTGACCGCGGGGAGCGCGGGCGCGCCGTCCGACGGGATGAACTTCACGCCGTTGTACTCGGGGGGATTGTGCGAGGCCGTGACAACGAGCGCGCCCGCCAGGTCGCGCTCCACGATGGCGTGTGCGACCAGCGGCGTCGGGCAGTCGCGCTCCGGGAGCACCACGTCGAAGCCGTTCGTCGCGAGCACGTCCGCGATGTCGTCGGCGAATCCGCGCGACGTCTCGCGGGCGTCGTACCCGACGGCAACCGTCTCCCCCGCGTGACCTTTCGCGTCGAGGTAGTCGGCGGTAGCCTGCGCGACGGCCCGGACGCGGTCGCTCGTGAACAGGTCCAGCGTCGCCCGCCAGCCGTCAGTACCGAACGAAATACCGTCCATATTCGCGTGGTCGCCGCGTCGCGTCAAAATCTCTGCGGTCCACCGGATGCGTCGACGGCTCTTTGACCGTCACGCTCTCCCGCCGTCACGGAGTTCCGAACCTCTCGAGGAACTGACTGAAATCGAGTGCCGGTGAATCCGTCGGCGACCGGGGCGGATTTATCCGTTCGAGCCCGATTAACGGCAATGACGTCCCCGCCACTCGTCGTCGGCGTCACCGGCAGTCGCCGCGACGGCAGTTACACGAGACGAACCGTCGAGCACGCGCTGGCGGCCGCCGAGCGCGCCGGCGCCGACACGGACCACGTCGACCTCGGGAGTGTCGACCTCCCGCTGTACGGCCCGGATCGCGACATCGAGGACGCCGGCGACGCCGGAGACCTGCTGGCTCGCGTCCGGGCCGCCGACGGCGTCATCGTCGGGTCACCGGTCTACCACGACAGCTACTCGTCCACGTTCCGGAACTTCCACGACTACTGTGGCTGGGACGAGTACGAGGACACCGTGGTCGGACTCGTGGTGGTCGCCGGCGGCGGCACGTTCTCGTCGACGCTCGACCACCTTCGCATCACGATGCGCGGCGTCCACGCCGACGTCGTCCCCCAGCAGGCCGGCATCAGGAACGCCTCGGACAAGTTCGACGGCGACGACCTCCTCGACGAGGACCTCGCCGACCGCGTGGACGATGTCGCCGAAGCCGTCGTCGCCGCTGCGCACCGCCGCGCCGCAGTCGACGACGCGGTCGGCGCGAGCGCGGACGACTGACAGTCTGCAATAGCACTCGTCGTTCGGACGTTTTCGTCACCCGCTCTCGTCGTTTGGACGTCCTCGTCGTTCGGTCAGGTTTCCTGCCAGGGGTCGTCCTGTGATTCGACAAGTCGTCGCTTCTCCGCACGCGAGAGCTGCTTTATGCCGTGTTCGCGGCTCATCGCGGCGGACTGCGACTCGAACGCCTCGACGTACTGGAGGGTGACCGGGGTGCGGCCGCGGGTGTATTTGGCGCCGTCGCCGGCGTCGTGTTCGGCGACGCGGCGCTCGACGTCCGTCGTGTAGCCCGTGTAGTAGGTGTCGTCGCTGCACGCGAGCACGTACACGTAGTGCACGCCTGGCCGAACGGCGCGGAGAGGGGACTACGTTTCGGTCAAGCCCTGCGGGCGCGGTCCTTCGAGACTTCCGCGATGCCGACGTTCGCCGCGCAGTTCGGGCACGCGTGGAGTCGACCGTCCTCGTCGGCGAACACGCGCGCGAAGTTCTCGGAGACGTGTGCTTCGCAGTGGTCACAGCGGGGCATGGGGTTGTCTGGCGCGGCGCGCCAGTGTGCAAGACTACACCACACACGAATAAATGAGTTTTCCCAATTTCGAACAAAATTTCGCCGAACTCGAATATGAGTTCGCACTCTTCACGTGGCGGTCGTTCCTTCCACGCACGTGAAACAGTATTCTCCGGCGTACCCGCCTCAGCACCCCGTGACCGGCCGCTACGGCCGCACAGTATGGGAAGCCTTATAAGGGGGCGCGGAAAAAACCCGTTCGTATGGCAGACCTCATCGTCAAGGCCGCTGTGAAGGAAGAACTCGACGACAAGAACGTTGCCTCCGACTTCTACGAGGCGCTGGACGACGAAGTGTCCGAGCTCCTCGAAGACGCCGCGGCACGTGCGGAATCCAACGGTCGCAAGACCGTCCAGCCGCGCGACCTGTAATTCGGCTCCAACCCCTCAATTTTTATCGGCGCGACGCTGCGTAGCGACGCGTCCGCGGACCGAGTTCCGTAGCAGGCCGCTGTCGCGTGGACAGCGGCGCGGCCCAGCAGTGATTCCCAGCGTTCGCCGGCGTCCACCTGCGAGACAGCGTTTCGCGGCTACGCGTCGGTGGTGCGGACCCCGTCCTCGGTGCCGACGTAGACGGCGTCGGCCAGGTCCACGAACAGGCCGTGCTCGATCACGCCGGGGATGCCCGACAGCGACGCCGCTACGTCCCCCGGGTCGTCGATGCGCCCGAACTCGCAGTCCAGCACGAAGTTGCCGTTGTCCGTCACGACCGGCCCGTCCTTGCGCTCGGCTGCCCGCAGCGTGGGGTCGCCGCCCAGGTCCCGGACGGCGGCGGCGACGACCGGCCGTGCGTCCGGCAGCACCTCCACGGGCACCGGGTGGTCCAGCGCGTCAGCTTCCTTGCTGGGGTCGGCGACCACCACGAACCGGTCGGCGTTCGCGTCCACGTACTTCTCGCGGGCGTGGGCTGCGCCGCCGCCCTTCACGAGGGCCGTGCCGGCGACCTGGTCCGCGCCGTCGATCGCGATGTCGACCGACGCCTCCTCAAGCGTGGTCAGCGGAATCCCGGCGTCGATGGCCAGCTGGCGGGACTGGAACGACGTCGGCACGCCCTCGACACTGACGTTGCGCTCGCCGAGTGCACGGATGGCGTGGGCGGCCGTGCTGCCCGTCCCGAGGCCGACCACCATTCCGTCCGCCACCTCGTCAGCCGCCGCTTCGCCCGCGGTCCGCTTCGCCGCACTGCTCCCGCTCGTGTTCTTCATGTCTCCTGGGTTCACGGCCCCCGACCAAAAACTACTGCCTGCGGCCCACTGCGCTCCGGCCGCCACCTACGGCCGCTGCTGTCCCGGCTCCGCCCGGTTTCGGCGTCGGTTGGCGATAACCTAACTCGTCGTTCGATTTCGTAACGATCTCATAACGATCTCGTAGCGACCTCCTGAGAATCGTTATAAGGCGATTAAATATGCGACCGGTCTGTGTACGCCGCTCGCATGGGGGAAGTCGCCCGCGCGGCTGACAGGGACGGCGAGACGGGGGGGCCGGCGACGCTCGTCCTCGCGCCAGGTGTATCGACCGAGGGAGCCGCCGCGTGCGCGGACCGACTCGCGACGAAGGACGTGGTACTCGTCGTCGCGTTCCGCCGGCAACCGGACGACTGGCGGGCGGCCCGCGGCGATCAGCTCCCGCCGACGTGGTTCGTCTCCACCGACCCGCACTCGGACAGCGTCCGCGCCGTCGCGGACCCCGGCGACCTCACCGGCGTCGGCATCGCCGTCTCCGAGTTCCTCGGGTGGCTCCCGTCGAACGCCCGGCCAGGCGTCTGCGTGGACTCGCTGACGACGCTCCTCCAGTACAGCGACACCCAGCGAACCGCCCGGTTCCTCCAGGTGCTGTTCGGGCGCGTGCTGGCCGCCGACGGCACCGTCCACTGCCACGCCGACCCGGAAGCACACGACGACGCCGTCCTCGACCAGCTCGCGACGCTGTTCGACGACACCATCGTGCTCGACTCGGAGTAATCCCCGCCAGCAAGCCCTCGTGGCTGCTGGCCCACGCTCCAGTTCCTGCGACGCCGCTCGCAGCTACAGTCGCTCGCGCACCGTCTCGGGGTCGTGGGAGAGGCGGATCGTCCGCGAGCGCCCGCGCCCCTCCAGTTCCTCGTACTCGGCCTCGATGAGGCCGAGCTTGTCGAGTTTGTTGACGATCTCCGTGTACCGCGTGTACCCGAGGTCCGTGCGGTCGTTGAACTGGTCGTAGACGTCCCCGGCCTGCTCGCCGCCGCACTCCGCGACCGTCTCCACGAGCGCGCGCTCGGTCTCCGAGAGCGCGCGCAGGTTCCGGGACAGGTGAATGTGCTTGGCTTCCTCGTAGACGGCTTCGACGTCCTCCAGTTCGACGGTTTTGCTTGCGCGGGACTCGGCGTGCAGGCCAGCCCGTCGCAGCAGGTCGATGCCGACGCGCAGGTCGCCGGCCTCGTCGGTGAGTTCGGCGACCCTGTCGAGGACGGCCGTCGGCACTGCGCCCTCGCGGTACCCCACCTTGATGCGGTCCCGGAGGATGTCCGTGATCTCGCCGCGGTCGTACGCCGGGAAGTACGCCTCCTCCGGCCGGAACACGGACTGCACGCGGCCGTCGAGGTTCTCGATGACGTCCAGGTCGAGGTCCGAGGACACCACGATGACGCCGACCTTCGCGCCCGGGTGGGTCTCGTGGGCGCGCAGCAGCGAGTACAGCGTGTCCGAGGCCTCGCTCTCGTAGAACAGGTAGTTCACGTCGTCGAGCGCGACCACGAGGACTTCCTCCTCGTCGGCGATGCGCTCGGCGACCTGCCCGAACAGCTTCTTGAACGAGATGCCCGACGACGGCGGCTCGTAGTCGAAGATCTCCTCGAACACCCGCGAGAACACGGCGTACCGCGTGGAGTCGACCTGGCAGTTCACGCGCACCGTGCGCACGCCGCGCTGGCCGCCGAGTTCGCCGAACAGCTTCTGGACGGCGGTCGTCTTCCCGGTGCCGGGCGGCCCCCGGACCATCACGTTCAGCGGCCGGTTCCCGCGCACTGCGGGCCGGAGCGCGTACTGCAGCGTCTGGAGCTGGGACTCCCGGTGGTGGAACACCTCCGGGACGTAGTCGATCTCGAAGACGTGTTCGTCCCGGAACACGGTCTCGTCCCAGCCCAGCATCCCCTCTTCGGGGTCGTCGTCCATCACTTTCACCTCGCTCGGCGAGCCACTTAACCCTTCGCCACGAGGCGGTCTGGAGCGGCGTTACCGCGCCGTCTCGGGCGTTTCGCTGGACCACGGCACCGGCTCCCGTCGCCCGGACTCGGCGCGCACCCGCACCTCACCGCAGGCCGACGACTTCCGGCCCGGGGGCCTCGTCCGTCGAGAGGTGTCTCCGGCCGTACACGACAACCACCAGGATGGCCGCCGCGACGAGCACGACGGCGGTCGTCGCTTCGGCGAGGAAGTTCAACCACGGGTCGGCCACGCCGCCGGGCGCGAGCGCCTCGGTGTCGGCGGGGTGGAAGATGCCCATCGCGTTGATGCCCGCGTGGAAGACGGCGACGGCGAGCACGCTGCCGCCCGTGTTGTTGTACATCCACGTCCAGAGGACCGACCCGGCGAGAATCGTGACGACCCAGAGCAACTGCTGGGAGAGCGGCCAGCCTGCGTGTGTCGTGTTCGCGTTCAGGAACAGCGGGAGGTGCCAGCCCGCCCACGCGACGCCGACGAGGAGGCTCGCGGTGAGCGCGCTGTACTTCGCCTGCAGCAGCGGGAGCATGAACCCCCGCCACCCGAGTTCTTCCTGCCCGCCGCCCCAGGCGACGCCCCACGCCATCGCGAACAGGTAGACGCCGGGGAACGGCAGCGACTCGAAGTCCAGCGGGCCGCCGAGCACGGCGTACAGCGCGCTGCCGACCGCGAGGACTACGAGCGGCAGCCCGATTGCGACGACCCACCACGAGACGCCGATTCGCCACCGAAGCACCTGCGAGACCCACGCCCGGAGGTCGCCGCCGGCGGCCCAGACGACGACGGCGGCGCCCAGCGGCGGGCCGAAGGCGCCGAAGCCGACCAGAATCGACAGCGTCCACGAGGCCTCCATCCCCGAGTACGCGAGGAACCCCTGGACGGTCCACGTGAACGCGTACGTGACGACGAGGAAACTCGCCAGCCGGTGGCGGTCGATCCACGCTCGCAGCCGTTCGCTGTGTGTCGTCGTGGTCACGAGTGCTCAGTTGAGGTCCGCGCGCTCGAACGCGATGCTACCGAGGGCCAGCGGGACGACGGTCCACGCGACCATGATGGCCGCGAACGCCCACCACTCGACGAAGAACGGGACGGGTCCGTCGAGTACCGTTGTCGCGGCGGGATACGAGGGGTCGGTCGCGTGAATCGCGTTCATGACGAGCGCGCTGTACGCGCCCGTCGGGCTGGCGCCCTGAAGGAACACGAACCACGCGGGCGCCGACGCTCCGGGCGGCCCGCCGAAGACGGCGAGGTGCGCGCCCTGCGGAATGAGGTCCCAGAGGAGCGCGAACGCGAGGTAGGCCGCGATTCCGATGGTCATCGCTCGCGACCGGGTTGCGCTCGCCGCGGAGATGCCGATGGCGATGCCGACGAACGCGACGCCGAGCGCGTCAGTCAGGAGGAGGACGCCGAGGAACGCGCCCGCTGGCACCGTCCCGTAGACCGCCCACGCGACGACGCCGGCGAGCAGGAACCCGGCAGTGAGCCCCACGACGACGACCGCACTCCGGCCGACGAACTTCCCGGCGACGACCGCTCGACGGGACGGTTCCAGCCCGAGGAGCAACCGGAGGCTCCCTGACTCGCGTTCGCCCGCGATGGCGAGGTAGGCTGCCACGAGCGCGACGATGGGGACGAGCATCGACGCGAACTCGCTGGCGCCGCCGAGCGCGGCCAGCACGCCGGACTCCATGGCCGGGACGAGCAGCGGGATGAGGAACGTCACGCTGACCATGACCGTGACGAACGCGACGACGCCCCAGAGGAGCCGGGACCGGACGGCGTCCTCGAACTCCTTGCGGGCGATGACCAGCCAGCTCACGACCGGACCTCCGTTCGCGGCCGGTCGTCGGTCGGGTGGGTGTACGCCGAGAACAGGTCCTCCAGCGAGGACTGCCGGGTGTCGAAGTCCAGAATCCGGTGCTCCGTCTCCCTGATGCGGTCCAGTACCGCGAGCTTCGCCGTGGGTTCCGTGCAGGTCGCGTGAATCTCGTTGCCGTCGACGACCACGCTGGAGACGCCCGCGACGTCGTCGAACGCGAGGCCGGATGGGGGCGCGTCCACGGTCACGGTGATGGTCGACCCGGCGCCGAGAGCGTCCCGGAGGCCGTCGATGGTGTCCACGGTGACGAGCTGTCCGTCGTCGAGGATGCCGACCCGGTCACAGATGGCCTCGACCTGGCTCAGGATGTGACTGGAGAAGAACACGGTGCCGCCGTTCTCGGCGTGTTCGAGCGTGAGTTCGCGGATGTCGCGGATGCCGTCCGGGTCCAGTCCCGAGGACGGTTCGTCCAGGATCAGCAGGTCCGGGTCGCCGACCAGCGCCATCCCGAGCGCGAGCCGCTGGCTCATCCCCTTCGAGTAGGTGCCCGCGGGTCGCGCGGCCGCGTCGGCAGCGAGGCCGACTCGCTGGAGGATGGCGTCGGGGTCGTCGCAAGCGTCCTTCAGCCGGATCGCGTACTCGACGTGTTTGCGGCCGGAGAGCCGGTCGTAGAGGCTGTACCCGTCGGGGAGGATGCCGACCCGCTGGTGGATTTCGTCGGCGTCGGTCTGGGCGTCGTAGCCGAGGACCGTGGCCGACCCGGCGGTCGGGCGGACGTAGTCCATCAGCACGTCGATGGTCGTGGACTTCCCGGAGCCGTTCGGGCCGAGGAACCCGAACACTTCGCCCTCCTCGACAGTGAGCGAGAGGTCGTTGACCGCGTAGACGTCGTGGCCGTATCGTTTCGTCAGGCCGGTCGTCTCGATGGCGGTCATCGCTGCCCCACCACCGTCGGTCGGGCGGTTCTGTGCTTCGAAGCCGAGTGGCCTGGCTTCGACTGATCGGACGCGGCACGGGCGGTCGGCATACCACCTGATACGGTCCTCTGGGAGATATATCTTGTTACATTTCTTATATATTGGCAGCGGCGTTACTCAAATAGTATTGAGCTATCGGCGGACCAGCCGCCGTTCGACCGCCCCCTCGGCCGCCGAGTCTACGACTCGAGCACCGTGACGTCGAGGGCTTCGTCGACGGACGTCCGGAGGTGTGCGCCCTCGTGAACCACTGTAATCTCACACGGGAGCGGGTCACCATCGCCGCAGTCGATTGTCCAGTCGTCGACGTACGTCTGGAGCTGCCAGAACGGGACGTTCGACACGTCCACGCCGTGCTCCCAGTAGAACGCCACGACCCCCGGGTGGTAGAGCAGGCGGACCTCCAGCGGCGCGAACAGGCGCAGTCGGCACTCGGTACACCGCGCGACGCAGGTGTACGAAGCGGGTCCCTCGCACTCGCGAGCGTCGACGTCCGTCGTCCCTCCGCACGTCGAACACGTCCCCTGCAGGGCCGCCGAGTACTCGTTGTGCGCGCGCCGATTGCAGGACTCCAGGACTTCCCGGTTCGTCCGGCCGTTCGACGCCGACGGCGGCAGGTCGAACGTCGCGACGGTCGCCTCACAGGTGTCGCAGGCCACCGCAAGCATCGACTCCCGGTACGCCGCCGCGAGCGTCGTCGCCCCACAACTGGGACAGGCGCCCTCCACGTCGGTCGGCTCGAACGAGGGCGTCTCGCTGTACGCCCCCGAGCGAATCGCCCGGACGACGCGGTCGCCCGCCTGCGTCAGCGTGTAGGTATCCTCGACCTGCCGGAGGAACCGCCCGTCGAGCTGCGTGAGGTGGTACGACACCTGCGACGTGCTCCCGTCCCCGACCCGGTCGTAGATCTCCGTGAACCCGAGGCCGCGCGCGCCCGCCTCCACGGCGTCCGCGACCGCCCGGAGAATCGCGAGGCGTGGCTCGCTGCCGAGCACGGCGAACGCGTCCCGCTGCGCGGTGCTGTCGTTCGTAGCCATTCGATGTCGTTCAGTCAGCGCGGACGCGTCTAAGGCTTTCCCTGGCGAGTCCGCGGCGACGGCGAACCCGCGGTCCCACCCCGGCTCAGAACTTCTCCAGCAGTCGCCCGTAGAAGTCGCTGCCGCCGTCGTCGGCCAGCTTCTCCACGATGAGTTCCGGCGTCGAGCGCGCGAGGTGGTCTTTCACGGGCGAGCGCTCGACGACGAGTTCGCCGTCCTCCAGCCCCCTCGCGCGGATGCCGTCGACGGTCACCTCGAACCCGCACTGGTCGCGGATTTCGCCCGCGAGGTGGGAGACGAAGACGCCGGACGCGCCGGCTTCGTGGAGTTCCTCGAGGATGCCCGCGACGATTTTCGCCGACGCCCCGGGTTCGGTGATCGATTCGAGTTCGTCCACGAGCACGAGCTTGCGCGCTGTGCCCTCGGTGAGGCCCGCGAAATCGCGAAGCGTCGCCTCGAAGGCGCCAGCGTCCAGGGTCCCCTGGGACTTCGCGTAGTAGTGCAGTTCCTCCACTTCCGGGACGCGCGCGGACTCGGCGGGAACCGGCAGCCCCATGTGCGCGAGCACGACGACGACGGCGACGAGGTCCAGCGTGCTCGTCTTCCCGCCGGAGTTCACGCCGGACAGCAACGCGACGCCGTCGACGCCGTAGTCGACGGGTTCGACGTCCTCGAAGGGCACGTCCAGAATCGGCGACCGGCCGGCCTCGACGTCGAACCCGCGGCCGCCGCGCTCCGCGAGCGTGCAGTCGAAGTCCGCTGCGAACCGCGCGACGGCCAGTTCGACGTCGAGTTCGAGCGCACGCTCCACCAGCCCGCGGGTCGGCTCCCGGAGGTCCGCGAGCGTCGCCGCGAGTTCGCGCTTGCGCTGGGCGCCCCGCCGGTCGCGGGCCGCGGTCAACTCCTCGCGGAGCCGCGAGACGGCCTCCTGGTCGTGCTCGACGGGGAACGTCGGGTTGTCGCCGAAGGCGCGACGCGCGATGCTGGCTTCCCCGTCGCGCAACGCGAGGGCGTCCACGAGGTGGTCGCGGGCGGCCTCCACGGCCGCCGCGTACTCGTCGGCCAGTTCGCGGCTGAGCAGGCTGTCGACGCCCGCGCCGCGCTCCACGAGCGACAGCAGGTCCGCGCCCTCGATGGTGACGTCCTGCTCCTGGATGGCCTCCCGGAGGTGGTCGTTCGCCACGGACTCCGCGGTGGAGACGGCGGCGTCCAGGTCGTTCACTGCCGTCGTCAGGCGGTCGAGTTCGTCGTCGCCCGCGACCGCGCCGTCCGCGTCCAGTTGCGCGAGCGCGTCGTCGAGTTCGGCCAGGTCGACGTCCGTCTCCAGGCCGGCGGCCTCGTGGACGCCGACGGCCGCGCGGATGCGGTCCCGGTTCGTCGCGAAAAACGACAGCACGCGCTCCGGTACGACCTCCTCGGGGCGCTCCAGGGCGTCCGGTTCGACGCGCACGTCGCCGTCGACTTCGACCCCGGTGAACGCCTCGTCGAGCGCGACCACCGTCGAGTAGCCGCGCGCCAGGTCCGCCAGCCCGCGGGCGTCCTCGACGACCTCCACGGACAACTCCGGGAACGTCTCCTGGGCCGCCGCGTACCGCTCGGCGTCCGTCGTCGCCAGACACCGGTCGCGGACGGCGAGGCTCTCCGGCCGCGACAGCGGCGCCACGCCCGACAGCGCGTCCAGCACCGCGGGGTCGGGGGCGCGCTCCATCGCCCGCTCGGCGAACTCGTTGACCTCAGCGATGCGCGACTCGGCCGTACTCGGGTAGAACGTCCGCAGGCGCTGGCTCGCGTAGTCCGTGACGGCGCGCTCCTGGAGGAGCGCGAGCACGCGTTCGTAGACCTCGGCCGCGCGGTCCGTCGCGAGGAACCCACCGGGGTCGTCGTGGCGCGCCCGGATCGCACCCCGCACGATGCGGGCCGCACGCCCGTCGGTGACGCCCGGCGCGCGAGCGACCGCCGCGACGTCCCCGCGCTCGAGCGCGTCCGCTGGGTCGTCCAGCGACCGGAGCGCCTCCGCGGTCTTCGCGCCAACGCCCGGAATCGCCTCTAACTCCATCGCCCGGGCTTTCGTGGCCCGCGCCAAAGGTCTTACGCGGAACCGTGCCAGATCGTGTGACGGATTTGCTCTGATTGTGCGCCAGGAGTTGCCCGGAATCTCACCGGTAGAAAGCCCTCGCGCGGCGCCCGCCCGCTCCCCCACATATCGCTGACTTCGTTCGCGATAGTGGTCGCGGAGCGGACAGGGGCTTCGCCCGGGACCCGCGCTCGCCCGTTCAGTCCGCCAGGATTCCGGCTGTGTGGTTTGCTGTCGCTGTCGGGTGTGTGGTTTGCTGTCGCTGTCGGGTGTGTGGTTTGCTGTCGCTGTCGGGTGTGTGGTTTGCTGTCGCTGTCGG
>Ga0207851_100325_pt1 | contig 28312 bp, 23 predicted proteins | sample A23E3SouthBayCA_FD_187747 | JGI IMG/M metagenome (GOLD analysis project Ga0207851, IMG submission 187747) | Aerobic enrichment media microbial communities from Eden Landing Ponds, California, USA - A23 E3 (SPAdes) | ecosystem: Environmental > Aquatic > Marine > Unclassified | place: Emeryville... | reverse complement strand
GGCGGCGAACTCGTCGAGTACGACGACACCGACAAGATCTTCGAGAACCCCGAGAGCCAGCGCGTCGAGGACTACATCACCGGCAAGTTCGGGTAGTCGCTCCCGCCTGTTCCCGCCGTCGACGTCCGGTGGTGTCCGTCTCGCCGACACCGGATCACCTACCTGTTTCTCGCTCCTATCCGCGCTCGAATGAGTGGCTACGACGCGGTCGTCTTCGACAACGACGGCGTGCTCGTCGAACTGACCGATACGGTCGTCCTCCGGGACGCCGCCCGCGAGGCCTTCGTCGACGTGGGTGTCGACGACCCCGATCCGGCGTTTCTCGACCACGCCGTGAACGGCGACCTCGACGGCCTCGACCCCATCGAAGACGAGTACGGCGTTGCTGTCTCGGAGTACTGGCCCGCGAGGGAGCAACGCGCCATCGAACACCAACAGGACGACATCCGCGACGGCGGCAAACCGCTGTTCGACGACGTTGCAGCGCTGCGCGAACTCCCCCACAGGATGAGCGTCGCCAGCAACAACCAGCAAGAGACGGTCTCGTTCATCGTCGACCACTACGACCTCGACGACCTCTTCGAGACCGTCTACGGGCGCGAACCCACGGTCGCGGGCGCGGCCCGCCGCAAGCCCGACCCGCACTACGTCGACGCGGCGCTCGCGGATCTCGGTGCAGAGAACGCGCTCTACGTCGGCGATAGTTCGAAGGACGTCGTCGCCGCTCACCGCGCCGGCGCTGACAGCGCCTACATCCGCCGGCCCCATCGCGACGCGGCCGACCCAGAGATCGATCCGACCTATCGCGTCGCGAGCCTGCGCGAACTGGTCGACGTGCTCTCGGCCTGAGTCTCGCGTTCCCGTGTGACCTCCCCCCGCGAGAAGTGTCGCACCCGTCAAGCCTACGTGTCCCGCCCCCGCAAATCGAGACACCATGCCACGAGAAGGCTATCAGGAGAAACTCGACGCTCTGCGGGAGGACGTCCTCTACATGAGCGAGGTCGTCCTCGAACGACTGCGACAGGGGCTCGAAGCCCTCGAACACAAAGACGAAGACCTCGCGTGGGACGTCATCGAGGGCGACGGCGAGATCAACCAGATGTACCTCGACCTCGAACAGGACTGTATCGACCTGCTCGCGCTCCAGCAGCCCGTCGCGGGCGACCTCCGCTTCATCGCCGCCTCCTTCAAGATCATCACCGACCTCGAACGCATCGCCGATCTGGCCACCAACCTCGGCGACTACACGCTCGAAGCCGAGCGCGACCTCTACCCCGACGTCGACATCCAGGACATCGGCACGCAGGTCATCGAGATGGTCGAGCAGTCGATGGACGCCTACGACCGCGAGGACCCCGACGCCTGCATCGCCATCGGCGAGCGCGACGACGACATCGACGCCCGCTGCGAGAAAGCCTCCGAGACCGTCGTCCGCGACCTCATCGAACGCGAGGTCGACGACGAGACCACCGAGGGCGAGATCGAACGCCTCATGGCCGACGTGTCCCGCCTCCTCCTGACCATCCGCGACCTCGAACGCGTCGGCGACCACGCCGTCAACATCGCCGCGCGCACCCTCTACATGGTCGAGAACGACGACCAGCTTATTTACTAGAGACCACCTTTTTGCTCGTCGGGTGTCCTCGGCCGCTTCGCGGCTTGCGGGCACCGCTCCTCGAAAAAGCTGGACCAAAAAGCCGGACGACTCACTCACGTCGTTCGTTCGCGTCCGGTGAACCGCGCCTGCGGCGCAGATCCGTACACAGCAGGCCTGCCTGTCCCCGAGTCGCGCGACCGGCGCAATCGCGCCGGCACGCGCTCCCGGCCACCGCACCGCCTCCACCACCGCACCGCCTCCACCACCGCACCGCCTCCACCACCGCACCGCCTCCGCCACCGCACCGCCTCCGCCACCGCACCGCCTCCGCCACCGCACCGCCTCCGCCACCGCACCGCCTCCACCACCGCACCGCCTCCGCTACCGCGGACCGCCGCTCTCCAGTCCGTCGTCGGTGATGCTGAACTGCGCCGACTCGCCGGCGGCTTTGGCGCGGTGTTTTTCGAGCGTGGCGCGACGGTTCCCGCCGCGGAACCGATCGACCCGGAGGATGGTGGCCGACCAGTGATTCAGCGTGTGCCCGCCGAGCGCGCGGGCCTGCTCGGAGTCGGGGTCGGTGAACACCTGGTTGGTGAACGCGACCGCGAGGTCGTGCCTGCGGGCGAGCGAGAGGAGGTGGGCGAGCTGGCGCCCGACCGCCCGCAGCGCCTCACCCTCCTCCTGTTCGGTGCGCTGGAGGCGGTAGAAACCGGTCGCGCTGTCGAGGACGATGAGATCCACGGCGTCGACGAACCCCTCGACGTCGCGGACCGCTTCCTCCTGTTCCTCGAAGGTGAGCGCCTCCGAGATGACGATACGCGAGGCGATCTCCTCGACCGAGTCGTCGCGACCGCTCGCGAGCTGTTCGAGCCGGTCGATCGAGACCCCCTCGGTGTCGATCAACAGCGCGGAGTCCCCGCGTGCGGCCTGCTCGACCGCGGCCGAGAGGACGATGTTCGTCTTGCCCGCGGCCGGCGGGCCGTACACCTGCGTGACCGCGCCGCGCTCGAACCCGCCGCCGAGCAGTTCGTCGACGGCCCCACACCCCGTCGGAATACGCTCTGACACACCCCTCCGTTCGTCGCCACCCGACAAAAACGCTGGCAAACGCGTGTCCACCCAGCGCTCGGGCAGAACACGACCACCCGATCGAGACGGTCGAACACTTAGGTGTGTGGCCGGCGAACGACGGGTGTGATAGTCGTCGCGACGGCCGACTTCGAAGTGTACCACGGCGTGGTCAACGAGCTCCGGGACCGCGGCGTCGACTTCACCACCATCGAACCCGGTGACGACTGGCCCGCCCGCACGACGCTGGTCGTCGTCGCCGACGGCGAAGAACACGCGACGCCCGACGGCCTCCCCGTCGTGAGCGCCGACCCGGAAGCGCCGCGACGCGCCGTCGACGAAGTGCTCGCCACGCTCCGCGGCGGCAGCGGCCGCACCGTCGTCGGCGTCGACCCCGGGGAGCGGCCGGGCATCGCCGTCTGCTCCGGCGAGATGGTCGTCGCCGTCTTCCACGTTCCGCTGGCCGACGCCGCCGAAGTGGTCCGCGAGGAAGTCGAAGACGCGGTCGACCCGCTGGTCCGCGTCGGCGACGGCGCCCGTCTCCAGAGCTCGAAGATCATCGACGACCTCGATGACGTGCCGGTCGAACTCGTCGACGAGACCGGGACGACGCCGTATCTCGGGACCGGTGCGCGCGGGATGGGCGACGTGGTCGCCGCGGTCAACATCGCCCGGCTCGAGGGCGAGCGCGTCGATTCTCGTCCCGTGGACCCGACCGCGGGCGAACTCCAGCGAATCAAGGACCGCTCGCGCGAGGAGAGCGACACCAACCGCGCCATCGACGAACACCTCGCCCGCCGCGTCGCCGCAGGCGACCTGACCATCGACGAGGCGCTGGCCGAACACCGCGAGCGGAACCGTGACGACGAGTGACTGCTGTCGGGGTCAGTCGCTCAGTTGCGACCGGAGCGCCGGCCCGACCGCCGTCGGTTCGAACCCCACCAGCGACTCGAACCGGGCGGATCGCAGCGACGTGTCGGGCGCCACGTCCATGTCGGGCGGGATGGGTTCGGCTTCGATAACGGCGGGGTCGCGGCCCAGCGCGCCCATCGCGTCGGAGTGAAAGTCGTAGACGCTCGTCCGCGGCGCGGGCGCGTGGAGAACGAACGGGCCCTCGTTGTCGCCGGGAACCGCGTCTGTGGTCGCGAGCGTCTCGACGGCCGCCGCCGCCTCGCTCACGACGACCGGGCTCTTGTACATGTCCGCGAAGTAGGCGACCGACTCGCCGCGGTCGAGGCTGTCTCGCGTCCGCGCGAGACGGTCGTCTAACGTCCCGCCGGCGAACCCGAACAGGTAGCTCGTCCGGAGCACCGCCGCGTCCCCGCAGGTGACCGCGACGGCGTCCTCGAACGCGACGAGGCGACGGCCGTACTCGTCGCGGGGCGACCGGGCGGCGAACTCGTCGTATCGCCCCTCCGTGCCGTCGAAGACCGCGGCGCTCGACACGTAGACGAACCGCCGGTCGGCGCAGGCCTCGGCGACCGCTCGCGCCCGGCGCTCGAACGGGACCGCCACGTCCGAATCGCCGGTGTCGGCCTCGCCGCCGTACTCGACCGCCGCGGCGAAGACGACCGCGTCCGGGTCCAGGGCGTTCACGTGCGCACGGAGGTCGTCCGTCCAGAAGTCGAACCGCACCGCCTCGTCGGGCAGGTGGTCTCGCGCGCCCGCCGCGCCGGTTTCGGACGGCATCGTCGAGCAGTAGGTGCCGACGACGGTCCAGCCCTCGGTGCGCAGGCGCTCGACGACCGCGCGACCGAGGAACCCGCTCGCGCCCACGACCAGCGCCGTTCGCGCCACCCTACCCCTCCCGGTCGTCCACGGATTCTTCCGCCTGTCTCCGGACCTCGCGGACCGGCCGGTCGGTCTCCGCGGCCACGGCGGCCGCGTCGTCGTACTCCGCGCTCACGTCGAAGGTCTCGCCGGCGTCGTCGGTCCCGACCTTGACGTCGACCTCGTAGGTCTCGCCGTCGACATCGACGGACACTCGCCTGACCTCGCGGTCGGCGACCCAGCGGTGACCGGCGCCGTGTTCGCGCACGCCGAGCGTCCCCGTCTCTCGGGCGAGTCGGCGCGCCACGCGGTCGGCGTCCTCGGGCTTGACGACCACCTTCACGACGTGTCCCGGTCGGGACTTCTTCATCGTCGCCGGCAGGACGGACACGTCACGCGCGCCGACTTCGGCGAGCGACTCCTGCAGGCCGCCGAGCACCTCGGGGGTCACGTCGTCGACATTCGTCTCCAGCACGGTGATCTCCTCGCGGGCGAGCCCGCCCTCGCTCTCGCCGACGATGGCGCGGAGGACGTTCGGGTGGTCGGGGAGGTCGTAGCCGCCGGCGCCGTAGCCCGACTCGGTGACCCGGAGCGTGGGGAGCCGGTCGACGCCCCCGGCGAAATGCGCGAGGACGGCGGCGCCGGTCGGCGTGAGCAGTTCTCTCTCGACCGGTCCGCCGCGCAGCGACCAGTCGGCTCGCTCTGCGATCTCGACGACAGCGGGCGCCGGGACGGGATAGGTGCCGTGGCTCATCGACACCTCGCCGCCGCCGGTCGCGAGCGGCGTTGTCACGACGCGCTCGACGTCGAGGTCGTCGAACAGCAGCGCCGCACCGACCACGTCGGCGATGGCGTCGTCGGCACCGACCTCGTGGAAGTGCGTCGCGTCGAGGTCCGTTCCGTGGACGCTCGCCTCGGCTTCGCCGAGCAGTTCGAACACCGCGAGCGCGTCGCCCTCGACCCCCGTGGGCAGATCCATCGACTCGACCAGTTCGACCACCTCGGCGTAGGTCCGCTGCGGGCCGTGGCCCTCGGCATGGTCGTGCTCGTGGTCGTGATCGTGGCTTTCGTGGTCGTGGTCGTGATCGTGGCTCTCGTGACTGTGTTCGTCGGCGTCGGCTTCCCCGGATCCGTCCGCCGAGTCGCCCCCCTCGTGGCGGACGGTGACGCTCGTCGCTGCGATGCCGTTTTTCGTGGCCCTGTCGACATCGTAACGGACCGGCAGGCTGTCCTCGACGACAGTCAAGCGGTCGCGGTCGGCGCCGGCCGCCAGCAGCGCCCCCAGAATCATGTCGCCGCTGGCGCCCAGCCGTCCGTCGAACGCGAGGGTTCGCATACCCACATCGGCGTCGCGCGGCGGCAAAAAGCGTCCGGTCAGCGGGACCGCTTCGAAAAGCAGTCGCGACTCAGGAGTCGTCGAACGGTGCCGCGCCGTCCTCGCCGGACGCCTCGTCGCCGGACGCGTCGGCACTCGGGTCGAAGTCGGTGAGCGGGTCGTCCGACGACCAGAGGGCGTCGACGACGGCGTCGATCCGGTCGGCGAGGACGATCAGCGAAAACGCGGCGACGCCGAGACCGACGGTTGCGAGGTCCATACAGACAGTTCGTCCCGCGGACGGATGAACCTGGTGGCGAGTCGGTGCCGGCGGTGCGAAACCGCCGGTAGCAAAAAGCATATCCGCGGGGCTACCCGAGTCAGTGACAACCTCTCACTATGAACGAAGTCCAACTCGAAGTGGCGAAAGCGTACCCGAACGACTCGGGGCGCGGCATCGCCCGCCTGGACCCGGACACGCTCCTCCACCTCAAGCTCTCCCCGGGAGACATCATCGAGATCGAGGGTGCGGACACGACCGCCGCGAAGGTCTGGCGCGCCGACCGCCAGGACTGGAACACCGACACCGTGCGCATCGACGGCTTCACGCGCCAGAACGCCGACGTGGGTATCGGCGAACGCGTCGAGATCCGCAAAGCCGAGGCCGAGAAGGCCGACTCGCTCGTCCTCGCGCCGCCCGAGGAAGCGTCCGTCCAGTTCGGCTCCGACGCGGCGGGAATGGTCAAACGACAGATCCTCAAGCGCCCGGTCGTCGAGCGCGACATCGTTCCCGTGATGTCCTCGACGAACCACCCGTTCATGCGTTCGCCGGGCCAGGCGATCCCGCTCATCGCCGTCGAGACCGAACCCGAGGGCGTCGTCCTCATCACCGAGGACACCGACGTCGAGCTCCGCGAGGAACCCATCTCCGGGTTCGAGAAGACCGGCGGCGGCATCACCTACGAGGACATCGGCGGCCTGCAAAACGAGATCCAGCGCGTCCGGGAGATGGTCGAACTCCCGATGAAACACCCCCAGATATTCAAGAAGCTCGGCATCGAGCCGCCCCAGGGGGTCCTGCTGCACGGCCCGCCGGGCACGGGGAAGACCCTGCTCGCCAAGGCCGTCGCCAACGAGACCTCGGCCAGTTTCTTCTCTATCGCGGGGCCGGAGATCATCTCGAAGTACTACGGCGAGTCCGAGCAACAGCTCAGGGAGATCTTCGAGGACGCCAGCGAGGAGTCGCCCTCTATCATCTTCATCGACGAGCTCGACTCCATCGCGCCCAAGCGCGAGGACGTGACCGGCGAGGTCGAACGCCGCGTCGTCGCGCAACTGCTGACGATGATGGACGGCCTCGAATCGCGCGGCCAGGTCATCGTCATCGCCGCGACCAACCGGGTGGACAGCGTCGATCCCGCCCTGCGCCGACCGGGCCGATTCGACCGCGAGATCGAGATCGGCGTCCCCGACGAGGTGGGCCGCGAGGAGATCCTCCAGATCCACACCCGCGGGATGCCCCTCTCCGACGACGTGGCGCTCGGTCGCCTCGCGAGCGAGACGCACGGCTTCGTCGGCGCGGACATCGAGAGCCTGACGAAGGAGGCGGCGATGAAGGCGCTGCGCCGCTACCTCCCCGAGATCGACCTCGACGAGGAGGACATCCCGCCGAGCCTCATCGACCGGATGATCATCAAGCGCGACGACTTCCGCGGCGCCCTGAACGAGGTGAGTCCGAGCGCGATGCGGGAGGTCCTCGTCGAGTTGCCGAAGGTGTCGTGGGACGACGTGGGCGGCCTGGAGGAGGCGAAAAGCAACGTCCAGGAGTCCGTCGAGTGGCCGCTGAACAAGCCCGAGAAGTTCACCAGAATGGGTATCAATCCGCCCTCGGGCGTGTTGCTGTACGGTCCGCCCGGCACCGGGAAGACGCTGATGGCGAAAGCCGTCGCCAACGAGACCGACGCGAACTTCATCTCGGTGCGCGGCCCGCAACTGCTCTCGAAGTGGGTCGGGGAGAGCGAGAAGGCCATCAGGCAGACCTTCCGGAAGGCCAAGCAGGTGTCGCCGACGGTCATCTTCTTCGACGAGCTGGACTCGCTCGCGCCGGGGCGGGGCGGCGACGTGGGCAGTAACGTCTCCGAGCGCGTCGTCAACCAGCTGCTGACCGAACTCGACGGGCTGGAGGACATGGAGGACGTGATGGTCATCGGCGCGACCAACCGTCCGGACATGATCGACCCCGCGCTCATCCGCTCGGGCCGGTTCGACAGGCTCGTGATGATCGGCGAACCCGACACCGAGGGCCGCGAGCAGATCCTCAAGATCCACACCGACGACTCGCCGCTGGGGGCTGACGTGAGCCTCCGCGAGCTGGCCGAGATAACGGACGGCTACGTCGGTTCGGACCTCGAATCCATCGCCCGCGAGGCCGCCATCGAGGCGCTGCGCGAGGACGAGGACGCCGAGATCGTCGACATGCGCCACTTCCGGCAGGCGATGGACAACGTCCGGCCGACCATCACGGACGACATCCGCGACTACTACGAGAAGATGAAAGACGAGTTCAAGTCGGGCGGCCCCGACCCGCAGGAGCGCCGTTCGGGCGGCCGGATCGGCTTCCAGTAGCTCGGCCGTCGCCACATCACGGTTTTGGATCCGTCCGTTCGACGCTCAGAGCGTCGCTCGGAGACAGATCGCCTCCGGCGGGAAGTCGGGATCGTCGTCTCCGTCGGCGTCCGGACCCCCATCAGCGTCGGGGTCACCGTTCCACGGCGGTTCGACGACGCGGTCCAGCGTGAGTCCGGCGTTCAGGAGCGGGCCGAGCAAGCCCGCGACCGGGCGTCGGAAGTAGGTGCCACGGTTGGCGACGGCGCCGTCGCCCCAGGTGATGTCGAACCGCTGGGTCTCGGCGTACCGGACGCCCCCCTGCGGCGAATGGATTTCGGGGTCGAGGTGTGCCTGCTCCCCGCCGGCTGGGTACTCGCCGTCCCGGGCGAGAGTGTAGTAGTGCGCGGGATTGTGAGCGGAGACGACGAGCGCGCCGCCGTCCGTCAGGACGCGGCGAAACGCGTCGAGGGGGTCGCCGAGGTCCGACAAGTGAGAGAGGACGTGCTGGCACAGGACGACGTCGACGCTGTCGTCGGCCAGTGGCTCCAGGCCGTCAGAGATGTCTTCCCGGTGAAAGGTAGCATCGGGAACACGTTCGCGAGCCCGTGCGAGCATCCGTTCGCTGATATCGACACCCGTCACCTCGGCACCGCGGTCGGCGAGTCGGTCGGAGAACACGCCAGCGCCACAGCCGGCGTCAAGTGCGCTGCTCCCCTGGAGAGCCGGGATCATCTCGTCGAGGATCGACCAGAGGGAGTCCGCCCGTTCCGAGGACGTGACGATATCCACCCAGTGGTCCGCGAGGTCGTCGTAGTGCGCCGCGATCCGCTCGTCTGTGTCGTTCACGACAGCGGCTTCGGAGAGGCGCGTATTACGTATTTTTGACAGCAGTGTCGGCGGTGCCACAGGCAACGACGACACAGTCGCAACGATCGACGCGGCTCATCCGATGGCGACCGTCGCTGTGACACCGGTTTCCGAGTTTGAAACAGTTCCCCGGATTATAAGAGAAGCCTCTGAGAAGCCGCGAACGAGACGGAATGATACGCGATGCCCTCCAGGCAGCGACGGACTTCGTCGCGAACCACAACCGAATCACGCTGCTCGTGATGGTGGTCGCGTCGGCGGCGGTGCTCGCGGGAATCCCGATGCTCGACACCGGGAGCCAGGCGGGCGCCGACGCGGACTCGTTCGACCACCTCGAGCGGGTGGAGAAGATGACCTACGTCGACGCGCAGTACGGCACGAACGAGACTGACGATAATCGGTCAGTACAGACGGTCTACGTGTGGAAAGAGGGCGGGAACGCCCTCTCTCGAACGGCGTTGCTCGAGGAGTTGCAGTTTCAGCGAGCCCTGCTCGAGAGCGACGCGGTGCGGTCGGCGCTCCACGAAGACGGGATCGTCGGCCTGTCGAACCTCGTGGCGATGCGGGTCGCCGACGGGCCGAATCCGGACCTCGCGGCGCAGATCGACGCGCTCGACGGCGCGAGCGACGAGACGGTCGCGGAGGCGGTCGAGACGACGCTCGCCGAGGACCCCAGAGCCACCCAGTTCGTTCCCGCGGGCCACGACCCGAGCGAGGCGAGTTCGGAGGACAGGCGACTCCTCGTCGCGCTCGACGCCGGGGTGGGGACCGACGCGTACGCCGACGCCTCGGAAGCCATCGACGACGCGGCCGACGAGCGCTCGGACGCCGGCTTCTTCGCGGTCAACCAGCACGCCTTCACCGAGTACAACCAGCACTTCTTCGGCCAGATGGCGGAACTCGTCCTCCCGGCAGCGTTGCTGGTCATCCTCGTCGTGCTGGCCTTCTCTTACCGAGACCTGGTCGATATCGTCGTCGGGATGACCGGCGTCGGCCTCTCGGTCGCCTGGATGTTCGGCATCATGGGCTGGCTGGGCGTCGCCGCCGGCTACATCAGCCTCATCCCGGCGGTGCTGATCACGGGGCTAAGCATCGACTTCGGCTTCCACGTGTTCAATCGCTACCGCGAACAACGCGGGCCCGACGAGGGGATCCGCGAGCCGATGAGCCGCGGGACGCGACTCGTCGCGACCGCGCTCGTACTGGTCACGCTCACGGCCGCGATCGGGTTCCTGTCGAACCTGACGAACCCGCTCCCGGTGATCCGCGACCTCGGCGTGAGCATCACGCTCGGCGTGGTCTCGGCGTTCGTCATCTTCCTCACCGTCGTCCCGGCGCTGAAGGTCAGTATCGACGGGCTGCTCGAGCGTTTCGGGTTCGACCGACGCAAACTCGCCCTGGGCCGCGGGCGGTACCTCGCGCCCACGCTTCGGGCGACCGTCACGCTCGCCCGACGCGCCGCACCGGCGGTGCTCCTCCTGGCGGTCCTGGTCAGCGCGGCCGGCGGACTCGCCTGGTCGGAACTCGACAGGGAGGAGTTCGAACAGGACATCGGCGAGGTCGCCGAGTGGAAACAGGACCTCCCGGACCCGGTCGGCTGGCAGGTCGACCCCTGGATAGAGGGCTACGAGCGGACGTCGATCTACCAGCCCGCGAGCGAGTCCGACGCGATACAGGAGCGGATACTCGTCCAGGGCGAGCTCACGCGCGAGAACGCGCTGGTCGACATCCGGGCCGGGATCGAGCGGATCCGGACCGAGGACGAGTCGCTGATCGTGTCGGCGGAGGGCGGGCCGCAAGTCCAGTCACCCGTGACCGTCATGCGGGCCGTCGCCGCAGAGAACGAGTCCTTTGCGGCCCTGCTCGAGAGCAAGGACCAGAGCGGTGACGGCGTCCCGGACACCGACCTCGAAGCGGTGTACGACGCCTTCTACGCGGCCGACGCGGACGCCGCGAGCCGCGTTCTCGAACGGACGAACGGCGAGTACCGGTCGGCGCTTGTGACGCTGCCGCTCGATACGGACTGGACGGAACGGTCACAGACGGTCGCGACGCTCGAGACGGGCGAGAGCGAGATGGAGCGAAACGGACTGACGGCGACCGTCGTCGGTTCGCTGGCGGTCAGCGAGTCGGTGCTCCAGGAACTCATCGGCGGCATCCTGCAGACCATGGTGGTCGCGCTGACCGCTATCGTCCTCGTGCTGGCGCTCGTGTTCAGGCTGATGCACGGGAGCGCGACGCTCGGGGCGGTCGTCGCCGTCCCCATCGCGCTGGTCGTCGGGCTGGTGATCGGCGCGATGTACTTGCTGGACATCCCGCTGAACCTCCTGACGGCGCTGTTGATGAGCCTCGTCATCGGGCTCGGCGTCGACTACAACATCCACATCGGCGACCGGTTCGCCGACGAGCTCCGCGAGGGGAAACCGACGTTCGAGGCGCTCGACGACGCCGTCGCCGGGACGGGCGGCGCGCTCCTCGGGAGCACGCTCACCTCGGTCGGGGCGTTCAGCGCCATGCTGCTCGTGCCCCTGGCCCAGTTCCGCGGCTTCGCCACCATCGTCGTCGTCGCGCTGCTCATCGCCTTCCTCGTGAGCGTGCTCGTCCTCCCGAGCGCGCTCGTCCTCTGGAAGCGCTACCTCCCCGGGTCCGAGGCCGCCACGCCCCCGGACTCGGCCGTCGCGCAGGACTGAGCGCGCTCGGACTCGCTTTCTTCAGAGCGTCAGCACGCCCTTGATCGTCTCGGCGCCCATCGCGCGCCGGAAGGCTTCGTCCACGTCGGCCAATTGCGCCTCGAAATCGACGAACCCCTCGACGACGACTGCGTCGACGTCGAGGCCGACGAGGACGACCGTCCCGCCCCGGCACACCGCGTCGGTGGTCGCGCGGACGCCGGGTCGGCGACCGGACACCGACCCCGCGGAGGTGGCGATTCGGAAGTGGGCTTCGGTCGGGGTCCGTACTTAAGACAGCCAGATATGAACGCTGTCGAATAACTCGTTCGAACGTGACCGGGTCGTATGGAGTGTCCGGCGGCCGGGGAGGACGAAACGGACCGCCGAGCGGAGCGGACGGACGACCGGCGACCGGAACGGGCGACCGACCCGCGATCTGAGCGGACTGACGACCGGCGAGCGGAGCCGGCGGACGACCGGCGACGGTCGGCCGTTCGACGGCGGTGCGCGAACTGCGGCGCGTCGGTCCCGCTGCTGGCATGGCATCCGGTCGCCGCACCCGCCGACGAGCGTCGGCTGTACGCGTTCTGTAGCCGGGGCTGTCGAGCGTCGTGGGAACGAGCGCGAGATGGGGGCGACAGATAGATTCGGACGCGACGGACCGTCACGACGGGACCGCGACGAATCGATACGGGGTCTGCGGTCGGGCGGTCGGTGGTTCGGCGTCGGTGGCGGCGCTCGCGGTGCAACTCGGCGGCGCGGACTCACTGGGCGGTCGCCGACAGGTACTGCTCCTCCCACTCGAACCTGGCCCGGACCGCGCGTTCCCCCTCCTCCGTCGGCGTGTACTGTTTGGAGCGCCCGTTCTCGTAGGTCTTCTCGACGAGGCACTCGGAGACGAGGGTGTCCAGGTTCGAGTACAGCCGCGTTCGACTGATCTCTCGACCCTGCGTCCGCTCGAGTTCGGCCTTGATGTCTTGCCCGTTGGGGCTGTTCAGACTGTTGACGGCGAACAACAGGTCGCGTTGAAACGCGGTGAGGTCATACATGGTTTTGCACTCCCGAGACTGACTTCTATAGCCTCCCGTATGTATCCCGGTACCCTTTGCTATCGGTAGCACGACCGTAATTTCGGCGAAAACGTGGGATTTGGCCGTCGCTAAGCGCTGAAACGATCGCTCGTAGCGCGTTCGACGCCCGGGAACCCGGACAGTCGCCCCGTCGCCACCTGTCGCCGAGACCGCCGAACTAGCTATCTAGGTAGCAGGTTCGGACGCCCCCCAGTCATAATAGCGAACGGACCTTTGCCGGGTAGCTGAGTAGTTGGTATGAATGCGATCTGCAGAAGGTACCGCGACATCGACGATTCACACTTCACAGGAGAAGCCACGGTCGCAACGGTCCGGCAGCGGGACGGAAGGAGACACGTACGACATCGATGCCGAGATGCGGTTCTCACATCCCGATTTCGTCGTCTCCCCGACGGCGTCGGCCGTTCCGAATCTGACTGTCCGCCTCGATATCCCCTCCTGGAGCGGACAGGACACCGATCAGTTGCTCGTGTCCGTCTCCGGCGAGGCGTTCGACCGTCTCGACGCTGCGCTGACGGCGGACGAGACCGTCGCGGAACACCAGCTCATCGCGGAGTTCGAGGCGGAGCGACTCTACCGAGTGGCGGTCGCCCCGTGCGCGAAGCGATTCATGCCGCTACTCGATTCGGTGAGTGCGGTCGTCCGCAACGCACGGTGTACTCGCGATGGCTGGGTCGTTCGCGCACACCTCTCGACGCGGTCGGTACTGACGGACCTCACCGAACGCTGCCGGCAGGAGGACATCTCGATGGACGTGACGCGGCTCTCGCTTCTGGGCGACGTCGACGACCCGGACGGGGCCGTACTGAGCTCGGAACAGCGCGAACTCCTGACCGCGGCCATCGACTACGGCTACTTCGAGACGCCGAGAGGGATCTCACAGCACGACCTGGCGAAGATGTTCGAGGTCTCTCCCTCGGCGATCTCACAGCGACTCCGGACTGCGACTGGCGAACTCGTCGCGCACAATCTCGGTGTCCAGTAGTCCGTTCACGCACCCGGTAGTCGAATAGCGCGTCCTCTCGCCTCGATTCACTCGGACCGTGCGACCGTCGCGGACAGTTACTGTCGGACCCGCTCGAGGAGTCGCGCCACCACGTGGCTTTCCGACGCCGTCGAGACGATACCTCGCTCGCCGTCGAAATCGAGGAGGTCGTCGTCGTCGAGTTCGGGCAGCACCTCCTCGACGAGGTTCTCGTGGACGTCACCGGCGAGGTCGACATCGAGCGACGATCCGTCCGTCTGTTCCAGCGCTACCGTCTCCGCGAGATCGCCCACGGTGACGCTCCCGTCTCTGTCGTCGAGGAGATCGAGGACGACCTCGTGCTGGTCGTCCGCGGCAGCGTCGGAGGATCCGGCGTCGGATGAGTTCAAGAGTATATCGTGCAAGCCGCTCGTCAGACTTAAGTATGGGGGCTGTCAGTTTCGTAGCTGAACGTTACTTCCCAGCGACGAATCCCGTCCGCCTGCCGGAGATAGCGGTTCACCCGTCTCCGGGCGCAAAGGTGTGCTTTCCGCGGTCGAAACGAAGGTTTAGCGAACTGGTAGAGATGGCCGTATTCGTGGCGAACGCCGGTATTCCCGCCGTTCTGTCCCGTACTGTTCGGCGAACGCGACTCAACAGTTGGCAATCGTCGGGACGACGACCCCGGTTTAACATCCGACATCGCGGTGTTCGAACTGCAGCATGAACAAAAAGACGCTACTGGTTCCGTTGCTGGCCGCGTTGCTGATCTTCGCGGGCTGTTCGAGCCCGAGCAACGGGACGCCGACAGACGAAGGCGATATCGGCGGACCGACCGACCCGGGCGCGGACGCACCGACACCGACTGAGGACAGCGGTATCGGCGACGCGACCCCGACCGAAGACGGCGGCATGGGCGAGGAGACGGAGACGGACGACGGCGTCGGCGAGGAGACACCGACTGAGGAAGACGGTGTCGGCGACGAGACTCCGACCGAGGAGGACGGCGTCGGTGACGACACCGAAACCGACGGCGGCATCGGAGACGAGACGCCGACCGACGAGAGCGCCGTCGGCAACGAGACCGACACGGACGGCGTCTGACGGACGGCGTCTCACCGAACCGTCGGAATCCGGCGCGACCGGAGGGGTGCGATCGGGCGCGCGGATAGTACGCCCTCCATATCGTAGCCCTCCCTTATCGGATTCATAATGAAATGAGAAGCGATGCAACAACGGTTCGATGAGTATGCGACAGCGGACGCTCCCGATTTCGGCGAGGGAACGCACAACTGCCCTCGCGGGGTCACGGCGGGCGCCGGGTGATCGCCCGTGACAGACGCGGACCTGGACACCCTCCTCATCGGCATCGACGCCGGCTGCCTGCCGGTGTTCCGACGGCTGTTCGACGAGGGGAGGCTGCCGGCGATCGAATCGCTCTGCGAGCGCGGGTTCACCGCGCCGCTCGAGTCGCAGATCCCGCCGTGGACGCCGAGCGCGTGGCCGTCCCTGTACACCGGCGTCAATCCCGGCAAGCACGGCGTCTACGGCTTCGTGACCTACGAGGGGTACGACTGGCGCGTCGTCAGCGCGGGCGACGTCGGCGAGTTCACGCTCTGGGAGCTGCTCGACAGAAACGACAAGACGAGCGTCGTCGTCAACGGTCCGGTGACGGCGCCGCCGCCGGCCATCGACGGTGCCGTCATCCCCGGCTTCATGGGGCCGGAAGACCCCGAGTGCCATCCGGCGGGGCTGCTGTCGGACGTCCGCGAGGCCATCGGCGACTACCGCATCTATCCGTCGTATCACACCGACGACGCGGAGTACACGGACGAGGAGAAGACCGACGAGTACCAGTCGCTCGTGCGGATGCGCGGCGACGCCTTCCGGTATCTGGCCGACCGCTACGACCCGGATTTCGGATTCGTGCAGTTCCAGCGCCCGGACACGGTCTTTCACGAGTTCGACGGCGACTGGGACGCCGTCCGGCCGGTGTACGAGGCCACCGACGAGGCCATCGCGGCGGTGCTCGAAGAGTGCGACCCCGACCGGGTGTTCCTCGCCAGCGACCACGGGATGGGGAAATACGAGCGGCCGCAGTTCCGCGTCAACGACTACCTCCGCGAGGAGGGGTACGTCTCGGGGACGCGAGGCGGGAAGGGGATGCCGGGCTGGTCGCCGATCCGCGACCAGCTCCGCCGCGGCGAGACGACGGAGTCCTGGGAGCCCTCGCTGGTCGAGCGGGCCGCCGCCGGCGTGGCGTCGGTCGGGCTCACCGCCGACAGGGTCCGCGGGGCGCTCGAACGGGTCAACCTCGCCGACGCGGTCAGTCAGTACCTCCCGTCGAACGTCTCCCGGACCGGGACCGAGCAGGTCGACTTCGCCGCCTCGACCGCGTACCTCCGGGCGCGGACCGAACTCGGGGTGCGCATCAATCTGGCGGGGCGAGAGCCGGACGGCATCGTCTCGCCGTCCGAGTACGACTCCGTCCGCGCGGACATCATCGAGACGCTCCGGTCGGTGACCGCCCCCGGCGGCGAGCCTGTGTTCGAGGAGGTCGGCCCGCGGGAGGACTACTTCCACGGCCCTGAACTCGAGGAGGCGGTCGACGTGGTCGTCGTGCCGAACGACTTCCAGCACTTCCTCTCCGACCAGCTCGCCGGCGAGCCGTTCGGCGAGCGCAAGACCGCCTGGAACCACAAGCGCAACGGCGTCTTCGTCGCCGCCGGCGACGGCATCGACTCTGGCGCGTCCTGCGATCCGCACCTGTTCGACGTCGCGCCGACGATCCTGGCGAGCATGGGGATCTCCCCGTCCGACCGCATGGACGGCGACGTGTTGCCCGTCACGTCCCCGGTGCCGCCACAGCGGTACCCCGACTACGAGACCGGGGAGAGCGACATCGAGGCGAACGTCGAAGGGCGCCTCGCCAACCTCGGCTACATCGAGTGACGCGGTTCTCCTCGGTCCGCCACCTACCGCCGACAGCGCCCGCTCTGTATCGATGACACCGTCCGAACGACGGTCGCGTCAGCGATGCCGCTCGACCGTATCGTCGGTCCGCTCGGAGAAGTCTCGTCTCACCCGCTCGGTGTCACGGCGACCACGCGTGACCTCACGAGGCCGTCTCGGGTATCCCCGTTCGGACCGGGTTACGACGGCTCCGCCGGTTCGAGATGCTGGCGCTCCCACTCGTGTCTCGATTCGATCACCCGTTCGCCCTCTCGCGTGAGCGTGTAACGGTTCGTCCGGCCGTTCAGCTGGCTCTTTTCGAGGAGCCCGGCGTCGATGAGGTCGTTCAGGTTCGAGTAGAGTCGACTCTGCTGGACTTCCGCGCCGAGGGTCTGCTCGAGTTCGCGGCGTATCTCCTGGCCGTTGGGCTCGACGAGCCCGCGGACGACGAACAGGAGGTCTCGCTGGAAGCCCCGGAGGTCGTGCATTGCGGTCATGTGCGGACATGTGTCGACATCGGGTATATATGGGCACAATCGTTGTCCGAGTTACCCCGACCGATAATCGAGTAAGATACGGGTGTCTCGACGGGTAAGCGCAAAGAAAAACGCGTTGGGGTGGGGAAACGCGTTGGGTGGGGAAACGCGTTTGGGTGGGGAAACGCGTTTGGGGTGGGAAACGGGCTGGGGGTGGGTGGGTGGAAACGGGCACCCGGCCACGGTGGTGGGTCGCACCGACCGGGCACGTGGACCGACGGCCCCGGAGGTATTTATTATGGAGATGGTAACCACGCGAGTTCGCGGCTGACTCGCCGATCGCTCGAGCGCGCGAGCTTACCCGGCCGATAATAAAACGCCCGGGCGGACTACTGGGCTCCAGCAATGAACTCCGTCGTTTCGACGACCGGCGAGCGGCCAGGACGTACCGACACCTTCCACCGGAGGCGAGAACCGTGACGACGGTTCGTCGCGGCGGCGCGGCCGCCGGTCGCATTCCCTCGCGACCGCTTCGGTTCGCCGACGGCATCCAGCTCCTCCTGGCCGGCCTCGGCGTCGTGTTGTTCCTCTCGGGGATCTGGTTCGCCATGGTCGGCGGGACGATGGTCGGTTCCGAAGCCGGGGCCGCAGGCAACGAGACCGCGCCCGCCGAGTCGCCGGCGACCCCGACCGACGGCGCCGCGTCCACACCGTCCGCGACCGCGAACCGCGCGACACCCACCGGAGCGGGGACCGATGCGACGAGCGGGACCGCGACCCAGTCCGACCCGGGTTCGGCCACGCAGACCGCCACCCCGACGGGAGCCCCGACTCCGACCGAGACGCCGACCCCCACCGAGACACCGACACCGACCGAGACGCCGACGGATTCGGACTCGGTCTGGCCGACGGCCACTCCGACGGAGACGGGGACTCCGACGCCGACCGAGACGGATTCGTTCTGGGACACCGCGACCCCGACCCCCACCGAGACGCCAACACCGACTGAAACGGACTCGTACTGGGAGACCGACACTCCGACGGACACCGAAACGCCCACGGACACCGAAACGCCCACGGACACCGAAACGCCCACGGACACCGAGACGGCCACGTCGACGGAAACGCCGACGGCGACGGAAACGCCGACCGAAACGGACTCGTACTGGGAAACGCCGACCCCGACCCCCACCGAGACGGAGACACCGACGGAAACAACCACTCCGAGTTCGAGCGCGACGCCGACGGAGACCGCGACCCCGACGGCCACGAGCACGGACAGCGGAGACGACGATGACGGCGGTCTCTTCTCGCTCTACGGGAGCGCTGCCTTCGTGGTGTCGTCGATGGCTCTCGTCGGACTGACGACCCGCGAGCCGTAGTCCGCTCGATCGCAGTGTTCTTCTCGAGGGTTCTAGACGACCGATAGAATATCGTCCCGGAAGGGTGACCGTCCCGCGGCGCGGGGAGACTTGGCCGGTCGGAGACCTCGCCTGTGAGAGCGCTGACTGGCACGACACCCGACCGGTGAATGACTTGACTGGCACGACACCCGGCCGGTGAATGACTTGACTGGCAGGAGATTTGACCGACAGAAGACTGACTGGAGTCCGTCCCGACATCTGCCGGAACCCGTTGAGAGACTGCCGAGAGAACGTCGCGTTACCTGCCGTGGACCGTCGCGATACCGAGCCCCGGTGGACGCGGCTCGGATCGAGCTACGCCCGGGACGGTTTCGAAAGCGGAAGAAAGGGAGAGACCGGCGGCGGAACCGGGGGATTCCCGGTCGGCGGTCACTCGACGGTGACGCTCTTGGCGAGGTTTCGCGGCTTGTCGATGGAGCGGTCGAGTTCGACCGCGGTGTGATACGAGACGAGCTGGAGCTGGACGTTGGCCAGCAGCGTCGTCCAGACGGGATGGGTGTCGGGGACGGACAGCCGCGCGTCCGCGATCTCGTCGCCGCCGGCGTCGTCCGGTCCGACGACGATTATCGGCGCGCCCCGCGCCTGGGCCTCGGTGGCGTTCGTGATGGTCTTCTCGTCCTGGGACTCGTCGCCGGTCAGGACGGCGAAGACGGGCGTCCGCGGCGTGACGAGCGCGAGCGGGCCGTGTTTGAGCTCGCCGGAGGTGAACCCCTCGGCGTGCTCGTAGGTGATCTCCTTGAACTTGAGCGCGCCTTCCTTGGCGACGGTGTTCCCGAGCCCGCGACCGATGAAGAAGTAGGAGTCGAAGTTGCGGTAGTCCTTCGAGAGCCCGGCGGCGTCGGTCCCCTGGAGCACCGCCTCGACCTGCTCGGGGAGGTCGCGGAGCGTCGCGAGCAGTTCCTCGCGGTCCGGTTGCACCGACGCCGCGGGCGCGTCGCTGACGATCCGCTGTGCGAGCAGGGCGAGCGTGACGGCCTGCGAGGAGTAGGTCTTCGTCGCGGCGACGCCGATCTCCGGGCCGGCGCGGATGAACAGCGACTCGTCGGCCGTCCGCGTCACGGACGAGCCCACGACGTTCGTCACCGCGAGCGTCCGGGCGCCCGCGGTCCGCGCCGCCTCGAGCGCGCCCAGCGTATCGGCCGTCTCGCCGCTCTGGGTGACGGCGACCGCGAGCGTCCTGTCGTCGACCTGTTCGGCGGCGACGCCGTACTCGCTCGCCCGGATCGCCTCCGCCTGGATACCGCTGCGTTTCAGCAGCGTCTCGCCGAACAGCGCCGCGTGATAGGAGGTTCCACAGCCCACGAGTTGCACCCGGTCAATGTCGTCGAAGGGCCGCTCGGGGAAGTCGTCGAACGAAGTGGTCCCGTTCTCGACGTCGATCCGCCCCTCGATCGTGTTCGACAGCGCCGTCGGCTGGGTGTGGATCTCCTTGAGCATGAAGTGGTCGTACGCGCCGCGGCCGACCTCCTCGGAGTTCCAGTCGACGGTCTCGACCTCGCGGTCGACCGGCCGGCCGTCGACGTCGGTCACCCGGACCTCGTTCGGTTCGGCGACGACCACGTCTCCGTCCTCGAGGTAGACCACGCGGTCCGTGAACTCGATGAAGGCCGGCACGTCGCTGGCGAGGTAGTAGCTCTCGGAGTCGAGCCCGAGGACGAGCGGAGACCCGTCGCGGGCCGCGTACAGCGTATCGTCCCCGTCGACGATCGCGGCGATGGCGTAGCTCCCGTCGAGCCGGTCGACGGTCCGGCGAAACGCCGTCTCCGGGTCGAGCCCGTCGTCGAGTCGGCGCTTGAGGAGGTGCGGGACGACCTCCGTGTCAGTCTCGCTGGTGAACGTGACACCCTCCGCCTTGAGCTCCTCGCGGAGCTCGGTGTAGTTCTCGATGACGCCGTTGTGGACCACGGCGACGTTGTCGACCTCGTCGGTGTGGGGATGGGCGTTCTCGTCGGTCGGCGGCCCGTGCGTGCTCCAGCGGGTGTGACCGATGGCCACGTCCCCGTACGTCTGGGTGAATCGCAGCGTCTCGCGCAGGTCGTCGACCCGACCCGACTGTTTGTGGACCGCGATGCCGCTTCCGTTCTGGACGGCGATACCGGCCGAATCGTAGCCGCGGTACTCGAGGTTCTCGAGTCCGGCGACTATGTCGTCGACGGTCCCGCGGGATCCGATCTTCGCGATGATCCCGCACATCTATAGGCACACCTCGCGGGGCGACTGAACCGGAATCCCGACGTCGAACGGCCGATTTCCAAGCGCGGTTCGGGTGGTCAGCATGGACGGTACAACGACAACAGCGTCCTTTACTATCGGTCCGGTAACGATCGGCTTAACGCCGCAGTAAACCGCGGGACGCTCGGAAACGGTCGCGACCGCCGATCCGACGGCTGACGGCGTCAGACGCGCGACTGACGGGAGGACCGGAGCGGAGACGAATCCGAATAGAATCGGTTCAGAGACGGGTCCGCGTAGAGTCCGGTCGAGACGGGACCGCTGTGGGACCCTTCGAGGTCGGGTCCGCGACGGGCGGTCACTCGCCGTCGATCTGCGTTTCCTCGAACGGTGACTTCGCGTTGTCCGGGACCGCGTCCTCGAGCGCGATGATGTTCTGCCGGCCGACGTTGATCTTCTCGATGTCGCCCTCTTCTTCCATCGACGAGAGGAGGCGGCTCACTTTGGACTTCGACCAGTCCGTCTTCTTGGTTATCTCGTTTTGCGGGAGCCGCCCGCCGTCCTGACGCAGCAACTGGATGACGCGGTCTTCGTCGCTGAGCATGCCGGGGGGTATCGGCTCGGGGTCGCTCCCGACCGGTTCGCCCCCGCGGGTCGAACCTCCGCCGGCCCGCTCGCCCGAGTCGTCTCCGTCGCCGGTGCCGGTCCAGGGCAGGTCCGGGACCAGTCGACGGCGCGCGAGGACGACCAGTCCGAGCACCGTGAGGAGCAACACAGCGACGAAGACGATGGTGAATCCGTTCGTCGGGTCGCTCCCCATCGAGACTTCGAGACTGTCGTCGAGGCCGTCGCCGTCCGTGTCGGGGTCGGTGGGGTCGGTGCCGTAGATGTTGACCTCGGCGCCGTCGTCGAGGCCGTCACCGTCCGTGTCGGGGTCGGTGGGGTCGGTGTCATAGACGTTGACCTCGGCGCCGTCTTCGAGGCCGTCGCCGTCCGTGTCGGCGACGTTCGGGTCGGTCTCGCCGCGGACCTCGACCCCGTCGTCGAGACCGTCGTCGTCGCTGTCGGGGTCGCTGGGGACGGTATCGTACTCGTGGACCTCGGCGCCGTCTTCGAGGCCGTCACCGTCCGTGTCGGGGTCGGTCGCGTTCGTGGATCCGTCGACCTCGCGAGCGTCGTTGAGGCCGTCGCCGTCAGTGTCGTTTTTCAGCGGGTCGGTGCCGTACTCCAGGACCTCGGGCCCGTCCTCGAGCCCGTCAGTGTCCGAGTCCGTCCCGTTGATGCTCGTTCCGAGCCCCGCCTCGCGCTTGTTCGGGAGCCGGTCGCCGTCGAAGTCGCCGTCGGGCTGTATGACCGTGACTGTCTCGTTCACCTGGCCCAGGACCGCGCTCGTGCTCGTGTTCCGCACCACGGCGGAGACGACCTGGTCGCGGGTCGTGTTCGTCGGCCAGCCGTTGATAGTGAACGAGCGAGTGACGGTGTAGCCCTCCACGCTCGTCCCGACCGTCGCGCAGTCGATCAGCGTGGCCGAACTGTTGGCGGCGACCGTCCCGTTGCCCTCGCTATCGGGATACAGATTCACGCAGACGCGAACCTCCGTATCGGGGTCGGGCGAAAACTGCGTCGAGACCGTCGTCGACCAGGGACGCCAGACGAATATCTCGCCGGTCGACGCCTGTCTGACAGACCCGTTCGTGAGCGTGAGGTTGATCGCGAGGTCGCTTCCGTTGGCCCGTTGGCCCAGCAGGGTCTCCCCAGTCCCCCCGTCGATCGTAGACGCGCTCTCGCCACCGGCGACGGCCGGGGCTGCCGGGTCGTCCGCCGCGCCGGGTGCCGCCCCGACTGCGAGCGGGGCGAACGCACAGCAGACGACCAAGAAAACGACGATTACGGCACGAACGTAGGACATATGTCTTGCTGTTATCGAATCACAGTCCGGTCGGTCCGAATACTGAATCACAGTTCGATCGGGGGCTGTCGACAGGTCTCTGTCGTCGTGTCTCTGATGTACATTCGGTTGGCCGCATCGGACGCGCGGATCGTGTGTGGTGTGGCTTCGGTCGGCTGTATCGGGGGCGCGGTTCGTGTGTGTCACTTCACGAAGGGGCCGGGTATATACATTACCCCCCTAAACGTCCGAGCGGTACCCCGGGGTAAGTACCTATCGAACCGCTAAACCGTGGTCGGCCGTGCGCGATCACGCGGTCTCGCGGTGGTGAGACGAAACCGTGACGGTGCCGCGGATGCGTCAGCGGTGCGGCAGCGGCGCGGCAGCAACGGATCCACGGCCGCGGCGGTTCGATGGCGCTGTCGAAGTGCGCGCGCGGTAACGCGGTACGGCGAAAAGGAGGGCAGTCCCCCGGGCGGCCGTTCGTCCGCGAGTCACTCGGTGGCCGGGGTTCGGTCGACCGTCAGCTTGGCGAGCGTCAGCAGCGAGAACATGGTGAGAATGAGGACGCTGACGACGAAACTGGAGAGGACCTGGAAGAACGTCACGTTCAACGCCGTCCCGGCGAGCAGGAGCGAGCCGACGAGCGAGAGGCTGAGATACCCCTGTTCCCACACGTCGACCGCGTCAGACTCCTCGTCGTCTGCGTCCTCGTCGTCCGTCGACGCCTCGTCGACGTACTGCGCGACGTACTCGAGCCGGGGACGCGGGTCGACGAGACCGCGGGACTTGTTGTAGTCGATCACGCCCGCGTCCTCGAGCGTCTCGAGGTGGGACTGGTACAGGGCGATGTACACGCGCTGGCGCTGGTCGGACGTGAGCGCTCTGACGGTCGTGTCGTGTTCCCACGCGGCGACCTGCTCGGCCACGTCGCGCATCTTGACCGTCTGCTCGCGCCCGGACAGGTACCGGATGACAGCGCGTCGGCGCTTGTTCTGCAGCAGGTGATACAGGTCGTCGTTGTCGATGTCCTCCGGCGCCTCCTGCTCTTCCTGTTCCGCCGGTTCGTCCGAGGGGAGATCGACAGTCGGTTCGTCCGTCTGCACGCTCGCCGGGTCGGTCTCGGTCAGTTGGTGCGGGGTGCTCATTGTCTTCGCTTGGACATTCCGTGATATCATAATAAGTCGCGGTTGTCGTTTCGGTTGTTGAGGACTGTTGCGGACATTTGTGACCGCGAAACACCGGTGTTGGAACCGGGCTAATTCCACGCCAGCAGGGTTTCTCGCGGAATCTTCCGTGCAAATATCAATTGAACGATCGTTTAGACCTCTAGCTCGGTTTTCGGTCAATTTTCTGCAACACGTTGTGGTTCTGGGCCCTCAGCGCCGGGTGCGGGTGAGGGTCGCGCCAGCGGAAGAAAAGAGACGGGACGACGGAGCGCCCCGGTCGCGGGAGCACCGCAATCGGCCACAATCGCCGGAGTGCCGCGGTCGGGTTCAGCCGTCGGGGTGTCGTGGTTGGCCGCAACCGCCGGGACACCGCGACCGGCTACAGTTGCCGGTAGACGAATCCGGCGTCCGCTGCCGCGGGTTCGTCGACGGCCCCCGGAACGTCCATCAGGACGGGGTCGTCGGCCATCGCGTCGGCGACGCGGTGCAGGTCGAGATCGGCGAACTCGTCGTGGGCCGTCGCGAGGACGACCCCGTCGAACCCGGACGGGTCGAGCGACGACTGGACGTCCACGTCGAAGGTCTCCCGCACGGCCTCCTCGTCGGCGTGGGGATCGAAGCCGGCCGTCTCGATGCCGTACTCGTCGAGTTCGTCGACGACGGCGTCGACCTCCGATGTCCGGATGTCGCCGACGTTCGGCTTGTACGCGAGTCCGAGGACGAGCACGTCGCTGTCGCGGAGGACCTTGCCGGCCTCGTTGAGCGCTTTCACCGTCAGGTCGGCGACGTGGCCGGGGACTGACTCGTTGATCTCGCGGGCCTGCAGGATCAGGCTCGGTGAGAACCCGTTGCGCTCGGACCGGTGGGCGAGGTAGTGCGGGTCGACCGGGATGCAGTGGCCGCCGACCAGGCCGGGCGCGTACTCGTCGTGGAAGTTCCACTTCGACCCCGCGGCCGCCAGCACCTCGTCGGTCGAGAGGTCGAGCGTCTCGCAGACGAGCGACAGCTCGTTGACGAGCGCGATGTTCAGGTCGCGCTGGACGTTCTCGATCACCTTCGCCATCTCCGCGGTCTCGATGTCCGGGGCGCGGTAGACGCCGGCGTCGACGACGGACTCGTAGAGCGCGGCGAGTCGCTCGCGCACCTCGTCGTCGTCGGCGCCGACGATCTTCACCACGTCCTCGACGCCGCGACCCTCCTCGCCCGGCGATGCCCGCTCCGGGGAGTACCCGACCGCGAACTCCTCGCCGGCGGAGTAGCCGGACGTCTCCTCGATCGCCGGGACGAGGACGTCCCGGGTCGCGCCGGGGTACACCGTCGACTCCAGCACGACAGTCGTGTCGGGCGCGAGGTGCTCGCCGACCGTCTCGCCGGCGGCCTCGACGAACGCGAGGTTCGGCGTCTCGTCGTCGTCGATGGGCGTCGGGACGGTGACGATGACGACGTCCGCCCGCTCGATGCGGCCCGCCTCGGCGGTGAACCGGACGTCCGACTCTGCGACCGCCGCCTCGCCCACGTCGCCCGTCGGGTCGGCGCCCGCCTCGAGCGCCCCGACTTTCTCCCGGTCGATGTCGAAACCGACCACCGTTCGCCCCGTCTCGTCGAGCGCGAGGGCCAGCGGCAGGCCGACGTACCCGAGCCCGACGATGCAGACCGTCGCCGTCTCGGGCGACGGCTCGTCGCCGACTGACTGTTCTCTGGCCGGTACCGCCACGCCGCCGGCGCTGTCCGCCGGTGCGCGTGCCGTCTGGTCGCCGTCGCCGCGGTCACTGGTTCTGTTCGGATTCATTGATGTATCCTGCGAACGGGCGGGCCGCTCGCTGTCCGTACCCGACCTACCTCCCCCCACGGCCTTTCTTATCGCCTGGATAGCGGGTCGCTTATCCGGGCGGTAAGACGCGGAACAGTCCGGGCACATCCCGGAACAGTCCGTGCGCGCGCCGGGCCGGTGACCGGAGCCGCGACGGCCATCGGCGGCGCCGTCGGCGACTTTCGCGGTCGCCGGGGCCGGCCTCGAACTTACCAACTCTATAATAAAACCCGTAGACGGCGTGGGAATCGACAGCCATCGATTCGTCACGCGACGACGACCGCGGCGGGCGGTGACAGTCACGCGCTGACGGAGGCGGTGACCGGTGACCGAGGGGTTCCCATGCACGCAAACGACCCGACACAGCACGCGGCGACACGGGACAGCGCGTCCGAGTACCGGCGAGTCCACCACGAGCCCCCGCCGGACAGCGGTCTCGAGGCACGCCGATCGGCCGCCGGACCGGCCGACGGCGACGCGCTCGGCGAGGGCCCGAGCCGAGGGCTCGCCAGCGTTCCCGCGCCAGATACCAGCGTCGCCGTCATCGTCCCGGCGTACAACGAGGCCGACCACGTCGGCGAGGTCCTCGAGGAGATTCCGGCCTACGTCGACCGCATCTACGCCGTCGACGACGCCTCGACCGACGAGACGTGGGAGAAGATCCGCGCCCGCGTTCCGGAGGGCCGTCCGGACCCGGGCGACGGGAGCGCCGCCGACGGGGCCACCGAGTCCACCGCCGACCAGCCCACCGCCGACCAGCCCACCGACGGCCGGATCGTCCCGATCCAGCACGACGAGAACCAGGGCGCGGGAGCCGCCCTCCGGACGGGGTATCAGGCCGCGCTGGACGAGGGTATCGACGTGACGGTGACGCTCGACGCGGACGGCCAGATGGACCCCGAGCAGATGGCGTCGCTCGTCGAACCCGTCGCCGCGGGGCGGGCCGACTACGCCAAAGGGAACCGGCTGGCCGCCGAGGGCCGCGAGCAGATGCCTCCGTTCCGGCGGCTGGGCAACTGGCTGTTGACCTTCCTCACGAAGGTCGCGAGCGGGTACTGGGACCTGATGGACCCCCAGAACGGCTACACCGCCATCTCCGGCGAGGCCCTCGAAGCCGTCGACCTCGAGGCGCTGCCCGACGGACACGACTACCCGAACGACCTGCTCGTCCGCCTGCAGCTCGCGGACCTGTCCGTCGCGGACGTCACGATGCCGCCGGTCTACGGCGACGAGGAGAGCACCATCGACTACGTCGAGTTCATCCCCAAGACCTCGACGACGCTGTTTTCCGGCTTCCTCTGGCGGCTCGAACGGACGTACGTCCCCGACGCCTCCCGACCGCGCGCGCTCTTCTACGGCGCGCTCGTCGGGGTCGGCGCGACGGTCGGCTACGCCGTCGGGTCCGACTCCGGGGGCGAGTCCGCGTCCGAGCGCGCGGCTGCTCGGGAAGCCGACCACCCGGCTGCCCCGGAGGCCGACTCACCGCCGCCGTCCGCGTCCGGGCCCGCTCCGTCGTGGGTCCCGGAAGCGAGGACGCCAGCGGAAACGGGATCGAGCGCGGAGACCGGCTCGATGGGGGCGTCCGAAGCGGACCCGGCCCCGTCGTGGGTTCCGGAGGCGAGAACGCCTCCCGAGTCGGAGGCGGCAGGGGCCACGTCAGAGACGGCAGGGGCCGCGTCAGCGCCCGCCCGGACAGAGCCGGAGACGGGTGAGCGCGGAACGGACGGGAGCGGCGTGCTCCAGGTCCGCAGTCTCGTCTCGGCGGTCGTCGGGACGCTCCTGGTGACACTGGCGCTGCGCAGTGATGACCGAACCGACCACGGGGAGGGCGACCGGGAGTGAGGGTCCTCGTCACGATACAACATCCCGGGCACGTTCACTTCTTCAAACACGCCATCGCGGCGCTGGAGGAGCGCGGTCACGAGGTCCACGTCTTCGCCAGGCGAAACGAGGTCACCGAGACGCTCCTCTCGGCGTACGACATCGACTACGAGCTGCTCGCCGGCGAGTCAGCGTCGCTGCCGTCGCTGGCCCGCGTTCAGGCGACCTACGAGACCAGGTTGCTCGCGCGCGCCTGGAAGCTCGACCCCGACGTCATCACGGCCATCGGCGGCGTCGCCGCGTCCCACGTCGCGGCGCTGACCGGCGCGCGTTCGGTCGTCTTCTACGACACCGAGCACGCCTCGGTCATCAGGCGGCTGGCCTACCCCTTCGCGGACGAGGTGTGCACGCCCGACTGCTACGCGGGCGACGTGGGCGAGAAGCAGGTCCGCTACCCCGGGTACCACGAGCTGGCCTACCTCCACCCCGACCGGTTCGCGCCGGACGAGAGCGTCCTCGACGACGCCGGCATCGACCGCGACGAGACGCTCGTCGTCTGCCGGTTCAGCAGCTGGGACTCCTCGCACGACGTGGGCCAGGGCGGGTTCGACGACCTCGCCGAGGTGATCGAACGGCTCGAGGCGGCGGG